>JAABUW010004295.1_pt1 | contig 19438 bp, 22 predicted proteins | sample 5560081 | NCBI WGS metagenome assembly JAABUW01 (sample SAMN10711882, study PRJNA513363) | rock metagenome | isolation source: Antarctica rocks | place: Antarctica: Victoria Land, Knobhead sud
GGAGGCTATACCGTGGGGGCTTGTCAATGATATCGTGGAGGATTTGAGGGGGTGGATGAGGGAGGGGTGGGTGCTGGTGGGGGGTGAGGTGAGGTTTTTGGGGGGGAATGCGTATCTTGTCAAGGCGCCGGTGGTTATTGTTGTTAGTGTTGGGTTGGTTGGGGATTTGCGGGTGGGAGGGGGGTGAAGGGATGCGCGGTTGGAATATTCGTGGGGCGAAGGTAGGGAATACATGCTGTACATGGGGATATAAGGTTGAAGATTTGCAGTATCGTTGGTACATGCCATATTGATAATCAGGATCTTCCAAGGCTGTTTCTTGCTGTCTCTTGGGGGCTAGACAAAAAGAAATCGAGATCGAAGAGATGAGATGGTACTGTGGTTTTGGTCAGTAGAATGCGGCTTCATTGCAGGTTTGGGAAGCAATATGCTGTCAGTGGAAGGTCTTCAGCGATGCTAGCCCCTTAAGGACCCCGGACGAGTCTTTGATTCGGGCTCTTCGGCGCTCACATGCTGCCACTTCGATGGAATCATATGATATCGCAAAAAACTTCCTTCATCACTCGACTTCATACTGCAAGATTGTTCATTCGCAGATTGCGGGCTGAGGTCGATTCGAAGATTTCAGGCAAGGCACTGCCGAGGTCTTTGTAGAGGCGGAGAGAGTGGGCTTCCTTCAGGTTTCGAATAACTCCTTATTCTCATTGTTCACTGTCATCCAGATATAACCAACTCCTTCATTCCAGGCACAGCAACTTATTCGAAGCGATATACTAGTAAGGTATGGTCCAGTAAAAGTTCAAAATGCGCCATACCCTGCCTATAGGCACAGGACTAGAATCGAATCCTGTACATTAAATCTTATATTCCAATAAGAAAACTACCCCATTAGAAAAGCCCAGCTCAAGTATTGAATCTGAAACAGAAATCACAGCCTCTGGCCACAAAAAATCAAAATCAAATTAATACCCACCGCTACGTCTCCCCAACGCCCCACTATTCCACCCAGCAGGATTACGATACGTGATGCCATTCACCGTTCGCTTCCCGGACGCAAGCTTCCAATCCCTGCCACCATCTCGCTTTGACGTGGTCGCACCTGAGGCTGATGGTGCGGCGCTGCTGGGGCTTGTTTCTGCTGTTTTGGGGGGAGATGGGTTAGTGTCTTAGGGTTCTAGGTGGTAGTTGATGGGGGAAAAAACGTACCGGAGGTGGAAGAGGAGGGTGCGGAGGTTGAGGTTGAGGTTGTTGGAGGCTCTTCTTCATCGCAGGGTTCTGTGTCTGGAGGGGGAGGAGATGGAGGTGTTGAGCTTGTGGAGGCGTCTTCCTCTTCGCAGGGTTCTGTGTCTGTTGGAGTTCCGGACGAGGATGCTGGGCTTGCTGATGTTCCTGAGGAGGATGCTGGATTACCTGACGTTCCTGGAGAGGCTGCGGGACTACCCGACGAGGATGCCGAAGCACCAGAGGATGATGAATCGGCAGGACTACCTGATGAGGATGCTGGAGGCGCTGATGTTCCTGAAGAGGATGCTGGTTGCGTCGAATTGCTTGCCGAGGATGTGGAATTCGCTGAACCCATGCCTGAACCGGACCCACCGCTCGGTGGCCCATGAGAGCGCTCGGGGGTGCCATAACCCTTACCGCCTGCAATCGGGGCCCAAGCCGGCTCTTGACCGGGTACCCAGTCGTCAATGGGCACGATTTTCGCTTCTGACACCGCGTTGGCTGAAGTACCATCGGGGTAGGTAGTCCAACCCTTGGCGGGGTAGGATTGCTGGTTATTCTTGTATTGTTGCCCGGTCGCGTCGACGTCCCATTGGAAATTGTTGGGAAGAGGGGGTTGAGCCCACCAATTGTCCCTGTAGGCGGGCTGGGGTAGCGCCTGGTAAAGTTCAGTATGCATGGCACGAGCTGACAGGGCTCGACAGGGCAAAAGTTTAGGGTCCAACATACGTTTCCCCAGCATTTAGTCAAATGCCAGTATGTCCCTTTGACGTACTTGTCCTTCTGCAGATCCGCGTTGTCAATTCCAGGGACTGGAATTCCATACATGACCTGCACCTTGGCCCTGTCCACTTTGATGTCCGATGGCGTTGCACAGTGAGATGGATCGTTGGGATCTGTGCTGCAGATATCCGTCACTTTGGCAATCATGTCGTTTGTGTAGTCACCTTGTGGCCCGTTTTCTGGCCAAAAAGATACGCAAACGTCTTGCATGCAGTAGCCTAAAAGAGACCGAAGATTTCTGTCAGTAGTGGCATATGGTATGGAGTGGTGATGTGAGTATCAAGAGTAGGCTTCAGAGAGAGATAGCAGCTTACGATCTAGCCCGGCATATTTGAGGAAATATGGATGTATGGCTACTTTCATCTGTATGTAGGAATTGTCGGGGATACCACAGGCACTCTGATTCGCAAAATCATATACATTGGGCGTATATTCGCCGGTATTTCTACTGGGGTCGTTGAGCTGGCCTTGAGGAAACATCATCAGGTCTCCATGGAATTGTCGACCGAAAGGAATGTCAAGATCTCGTGGCTGGTAGACGTCGGGGATTGAGCCCGTGTCGTAGGGAAACCCGCCGATGATTTCCGCCTTGCCATTGCTGAAAGTGTTGTCTGGTTTCGCCGTCGTTGGTATCTTCTGGAGTCCTGGGTCAGACACGGTCGCGTCTCCTGGATCAGGGGCGCCATTTTGGCGAGGGATAACGGTGCCAGCAACATGTGAGGCAGCGTATATAGATAGACAAAAGAATGAGAACATGATTCGTTCCAGCCGAATCCAAATTAAGGTCAATACGCAGAATAACAAGAATCGCACGCAGTAATGAACGTTTTACGTGATGGACGATGCCATGAAATGGGAAGAGAGGTGGGGCGGTATATACTCTCTGGAGGAGCAGACGGGGCGGGACCGAGGACGGAAACATGTAGATAGGGCATGACGATACAAGGACTGCATTGGTGCGAGTGTAACTCGTGAAACAGTAGAATTGGAATCTGATACCATGAAGGATGAGTGCAGCGGTGATATTCTAGCTTTCAAATGACCTGTCCAAGAGGTTGCTGGCCACCATATGTGCGGTGCACGCTCACTATTAGCGCCAGTACTCTACGCGACCCGCTGTCCATTCCAGATCCGATGGATGTGCAGTAGCAGGTGTCCTTTTAAGTGCCCTCGGTGCCCCAGGTCAACATCGAGCACGTATATCGTCTTCAAGAGGCGATGTGAACGCCAACTTATGTCATGTACCCTCAATGAAGAGGCAAATCCATAGCACTGGCACAATGATGTGCTATCGGGTACAAAGGATCTTTTATGCAGACATGGTGTCGAAACAATATCGAGTTTCAGGCTTCGGTTGAGATCCTCGAATCTCGGGATATCCAACCAATGGATTTTCGCTTAGTCAGCTAGACCTACCGCTGGCTTGGCAGGCTAGCAACTTCCGAGGTTCCGAATGCCTGAGTACACGGTACCATCGATCAAAGACTCTAGACTTTGGATATCAAGGTGCTTCCAGTGCCCTGAGCAGGAATCATGATGGTATTACCGCGTGAGGTATTGGAAAGGCATTCCATTGACTCGCCAAACATGCCGTGACGAGAAATCTCGTCTCTTGCTAAAAGGAGAACGTTGTCGTTGTATACTAGGCTCGGGGAAATCCGGATGTGTGTGACCTATCTGCATATTGGTAGCACGTTCAATTCGCAGTGCTTACAACTGGCTATATGTCATGGCGGTAAAGCTCGTCCGGCTGACTCCGCTTCCAGAATAAGCGACATCGTCTAGGGAATCAGTGCAGAAGAAGAGGCACTCACTGTACACGCGGCAGTAATCTCATGAGCATATCTCGTTTGGCTATGACCGACACTGGTGCATCAATCATTTTTCAATACCTTATGAAGGGTTCTGTCCAAATGTTGGGGCTGTATCTGTGTATGTGTCGAACCACCAAGCTGGGGGAGCGAGCTGACTCCACCGAAGGCTGGATTCCAAGAGTAGCGGCTAGCTTAGCACTCTCAAGCATAATACAAACAATTCTCTTGCTGCCTGTGTATATAGCGGTGGGCCTGCACGAAATAGCAACCATGCCCTGTCTGCATCGTTGAAGAGCAAGATACAACGAAGAGGCAACCCACAGCCGATCACAGGGTACTAAATACTGATGGCTGAATTGGACTTCATGATTTGCCCTTATTCGCCCCTATTTTGGGTCTTGACCGAGGAGCGAGGGTCGCGACGAAGCGTGTCTAACTTTGATGATGCCAAGATCTCGCTTAGTCAGCCCGGGCTTGGCAATATCAGCTCTACCAAACAGGCAGTCCGATGCCATCATCTCCACGCAGAATTCCTGTAGCATACCCTCAACGGATCCCACCCCTCTGCAATCATGGTAAGCTCGTCTAAGGGTTTACCACTACACTCTACCTCTATTCCTCCGCGCAGACCACCGGCTAACCTTAGCCTAGGCACGCAACTCAGAAAAGGCGCAATCAATGCTCTTTCGCTTTCGTGCGCAACAAGCTGCCTCTCTCGGTATCATCGACGCAGGTCGCACGCGCCGCCCAAAACTCATCACAGAAGTCACCTCCATCCCCAGCTGCGAGAAATGGCGTGGTCAAGTCCTCAAAGAGATCTCCAGGAAAGTCAGCAAGATCCAAGAGACAAGCTTGAGCGATTTCCAGATTAGGGATCTGAATGATGAGATCAATAAGGCGATGCGAGAGAAGCATATGTGGGAGGTGCAGATTAGGAATCTGGGGGGGCCCAATTACATGAGAGGGGGTGGGAGGGTTTATGACGAGGAGGGAAAGGAGATCCCGGGAGGTGGGAAGGGGTATAGGTTCGTAGTCCATGCTGGTGAATCTGGTGGCTGAGGGTCAGATGATTAACGGTATGATAGGTATTTTGGAAGAGCGAGAGAGTTGCCGGGTGTGAAAGAGATGTTTGAAGTCAAACCTAAAGATGCAGAGAAGCCATTGGAGAGCAGGGCGGACCTGAGGCGGCAGGTGGATGCTAGCTACTATGGGTACAACCTGGATGAAGAAGATGGGACTTTATTGGCTTATGAAGCGGAGAAGGAGAAGGAGGCGTTCGAGAACCTCAAGGCGAGTGGGGAGAAGTCAGAGGAGGGCTGGGAACCGTTGCCTGGAGATGCCGGAGATGGAATAGGCTGGAGGTTGCCCACGAGCGAGGAAGTTCAGGAAGAGCTGGTTGACAGACGAAGGAGGAGACTGCTCGATAAGTTGGGATAACGATTTTTTCATCACATTCCGCGATTGATACTCCAAGATTATGTTCTGACTTATTGAATCTCCTTGTACTCATGCTACCTCTCTTGCCATTGCACGTTGCTGTAGACACAAAATTCGCAGGACCCGATGGTTTCAGACTGCAAGTCTCCTTTCCTGGATGACATGGGAAAGAGATGGCTTTCAACAGGCGCAGGCTGCCTTACACAGCTGCGCGATATAAATGTGCTGCTTTACCATCTTCGAGCTCCATCCATAGATTTACGTATAATTAGCCGGATATCCAGACGTCACGTGAGCTTACTTCGATGTATCTCAAAGATCAGCGGTCCTCTCGTCATGACAATGCTATTTATAATCTCACAAATGATATCTATCGATCATGAGATGTAACGTAGCACTCGATCTACTCGGCTGTGATAAGCTATTTGAGAGTGCGTTATGACCGAATAACTCGTTCACGAGGGTCGTGCGAGCTTACACACAGTGATGAGCGAGGACAACTGGATAAATCCCGCAGCTGATCATATAAAGAACGATAAATAGACTATCTTCTTTAAGAAATATCCTCGAAGCATCGCGTCTTCTCACATGTCATTTTGCCATTTATAACTATCCATTCGTTCCAAAAAAGACCCGATGCCCAAACCGGCACGCATCATTAGTGTCTACGATAAAGGCAGCAACTACCTCCTCCTCGATACTGATGATATTACGCCCCTCTACCATGTCCACTTCAACACCCACACGCTTCCACACATGGTAGTGTCTCGTTCTATGGATCCAAATACCATTACGGGAAGCGCAACGTTCTATCCGAACAAGAAAGGTGGCTTCTTTGCCTCAGCTTCAACGATCAAGCTCACGGTACATGATCAAGACTATGAATTCAACAAAGAAGGAGGTCTTTTCTCAACGGACAAACGCACTTTTCGGAGCGCATCTCACGGCACGCTCTTCTGGAAAGGCGGCTATGCCGCTTCCGGTTTTCTCAAGATGATAGATGCGAAAGGGAAGATCGTGGCGGACTACCAGAACCAGCAGTATTCGGGGAAGAAGATGGGGATTATCGAGATTATGAATTTGATTGATGTTGATGATGAGTTTCTGGATGAGATTGTGGTTAGTGGGTTGGCGATGTTGAGTGAGCAGAAGACTAGTATGGGAGCTATGGCGGCGAGCATCTCGAGTGCTGGTGGAGGGATGTGAGTGTTGGTGTGAATAGGGTTTCCCATGGATCCGAGGTTATGGGCATGAGGTTTGCCTGAATTAGATACCCACAGACGTGTTACGATTTCCATCCCACGTCTCTAGAAAAACGAAAATCAACCACACACACCACATACCGTATGTCAATGTAACTCATAAAACCCTCTCTCCTGGCTGCGTGACTGCCGCTGTAGCACGCTAGTGTGCTCATCTCGGTACGTCTTCCGCGCTCAACGACGCCAAGATGTCGCAACATGAACTCGAAGTCTGAGTGTTTCTCGTTGTATAGCTCACTAGGCCAGAAGAGCACACTGAAATGGACTATTCATCGCTGCCAAACGATCCTGATCATCCTGCGGGCGCAGACCCATGGCAGTCATCTCCCCAGCCTAATAGGACTACATTCAACCCGCAAGGACCCACAGACGTACCCTCATCTCCGCTAGCAAAACACGCGCCCGCTACCCCAGAGCCTGAGCCTCAGGATGACGGAGAAGGAAGCTATGACGAGCCTCTGTCGCCACCTATACAAGACCAGCCACCTCAGCGTAATGGCGCGGGAAAAGTACCTGCTCGATCGGAGAGCTCAAGCTCACCAGACATACGGCCAAATATACGGTTTCAGGATCAGCCATTGACTGAGGAGGAGCTAAGGCAAAAACAACTACATGAGCAACGACAGCAGGAACGGTATCAACAAGCTCTACATGCCCAACAGCACCAGCGGGGACCGCCAGGCAGATACCACCAGCAGGGTGCTCGACAAGGCCAAAGACCTCCACAGTACAAGCTACAGGCGAAGGTCACAGGGTTGGAGAGAACAGGCAAAAAGGACCCTGCCATCAGATTCGATATACATGTGGGTCTCTATTTTGAAGGATGATACAAATCTAAGCTGACTCTAATGGAAGACAAACCTTCCCAAATTCCGCACTACCCAAGTCCGAGACATCAAGCGCACACACCACGAATTCTCCAAATTAGCAGACCACCTCATCTCCTCGAACCCAGAAGCATTCGTGCCGGCAGTACCACCACCTCTGACCTCTGCCGGTGCAGGAACGGACGAAGATGAAGCCCGGACCAAGGCAGCCATGCAGAGATGGTTGAACTACGTTTGCGGAAACGATGTGCTCATGAGGGATGATGAGATGATATTCTTTGTGGAGAGTGACGCGGGATATAGTCCCATGATAAGGATGAAGCAGCCTGCCACTGGTGTACGCAGAAAGGTCATAAAACAATTCGCACCGCCGCCTGATGACACGCCTGAGCTCCATGACGCCCGGCCTATAGTCAAATTATTTTACCTGGGTACGATGGAGACAGGTCAGAAAGTCGACAAGGTGGTCAAGGCTCGACGAGGTGAGCAAACAGGGAAGCAATCATGCGATGTTCGTAAGCTAATCATGTCTAGGACTCGGCCTTGCGGAGTCAGACCTAGGCGTAAAGCTCGGAACCATGCACATCCAAGAACCGCACCCCGGCCTCGCAAGCGCCTACCGGAAACTCGGCAAGATAATCCAAACTACAGGTGACTACCACGCCGCCCAAGGCACCGCCGAAGCCACCACCCTCGGCGACCCCCTAAACTATCACTCATCAGACGCTCTCATTGTCAAAGAAACTCTCACAAACCGCCACATCCTCCTCCGTGACCTCCTCACCGCCCAATCAGCTACCCGCAGCAAGCTCTCCGCAGCTGACAGACTCAAAGGCAGCAGCTCAGTGCGAAGAGAAAAAGTTGACGAGGCAATTGGCGCCTTGGACGAAGCGCGGAGTCACGAGCATTATCTCGCGCAAAAGACACAACGGGTGACATCGAATCTGCTACATGAGAAGCGCCGCTGGTTCGCACGTACAGCTGCAGATATGCGAGTCAGCATCCGCGAATACGTCCTCCGCGAGATCGAAGCCGAGCGCCGCACCCTCGCCACACTCGAGTCTGTCCGCCCTGACGTCCGTGCTATTGATGCTACAGGCGGGCTTTCCCGTCTGGGACGGGAAGCTCACCCTGTGGCGCGTAGGTCGAGCATGGCAGCCAGTCAGGGACCGCGAGGTGATGCGTGGAGTGGGGTTCCTAGACGACAGGATGCACTGGAGCGGAGTGTCAGTGGCGGATTTCCGCCTACGGTGAAGGAGGAGGATGGCGTTAATGGCGAGGAGGGTGGGAGGAAGAGGGCAGCGAGTGGTGCGGGCAGTTTGAAGGGTGTGGCCGAGGAGCCGGATGATGATAGGGTGGATGCGAAGAATGCTGCTAGTCGATTGGCTACGAGTACGTTTTGAGGTGGAAAAGTTGTGTAAGCTAGGCTCGAGGAGCATGAGGCGGTTTGGTCTGTAGGCGATGTACATTTCATTCCCTTGTAGCCTTCCTCTTTGGGAAGCATCAGCAGCTATTCTGTCTGATATCATATCATTTTCAACGGCGTTGACGCATTTCTCTCGTAACAACGCCGTTTCATCTCACATCATCTCATGTCTTCGTACCATCCCTTACCACCTCAACATGTCCGCCAGCAAGAGATATCAACCGACAAGACACGTACGTTCACCGACAAACCACGTCCATCACATCAATCATCAACATCACATCATATCATATCAATCTCGAACACCCCTCATCCACAACCATCAAGCCTCTTCGATCCTCTCGCGGAACATGTCCTCCAGCACCTTCCTAAACACTCTCTTCCCCCTATTGCTAGCAACATACTGATCCACCATCGCAAAGCTGACCTGATCCTTTACACTCTCGAGGAAACGCTTGTATTCGATGACGGAAAGACATGTGCCACCAGGTTTAGCACTCTTACAACGATCCCGTACGACGGCAGTTTTGTGGGCCCCATCGTCTACCTCAGATGCCTGTTCATCATCGTCGACATCCTCCTCCTCTCCCTCCTCCCACTCCTCCACGTTCGGATTGTAGGTGCCGCTCTCGTCTTCATCGATGACTACTGGTGAGGCGAGGGTTTGACGAGCTGCGCTCCGAAAGCCGTACGGGGAGGTCGCGGTAGGTGGAGGTATGACGTCCGACGAAAGGGGCTCCGCGAGTTCATCTTGGAGCTCTTGGAGGTCTGGAGGCGGAGGGGTTGAGCGGGGAGGTGAGACCGGTAGTGGCGGGCTGGGGAGGTGGGTGGATTGAGGAGGGACCGGGGTGATTATTTTAGACGCTTTGGATGCGACTGACCACTTGGGGGTGTTGTGGAATAGCGTACGTCGTGTGGGCGGAGGAGGAATGGATGTAGAAGTGGCATGTTGGGACTTGGTTGGTGCAACTCTTGGCGTACCGATGTTACGATCTGTAGTCTTCTCGTGTGTGGTTGCCGCGGATGTTTCGCTACCATCACGGAATGCATTAGCGTGCGAGCGTTTTGCTGACTTCGTGGGGGTGTCTTCAGGCGTTGGTGGGAGTTTGTGCTTTAGGAAGACGTTGGCTGTCGTTATGGACTTCTTTGGCGTGGTGAGGTACGCTCCGTTAGTGGGCTGTTGGCATGGACTCAGTAAGTGAGGTATTGTTTCATTTGATACCTGACCGCAAATTTGTCAGAAACCAGGACACCGAGTCTCACTAGGATATTGATATACCTCGAGGTCTTTCGGAGGACTTGGCAATTGTACTTTAGCTAGGACAGACCTCGCAAGTGCACAGGCTTGCTTGGCCTCATCTTCTGAGACCTGCAATACTTCGCCTTCGAAGCTCGGTGAGGTGGAGTCGGCTTGCAAGGTTCGAGCGGAGGAGAACGACGATGAGACTGGTTGAGAGAGCATACTGGGCCCATGTACAAGCTGAAAAGGTGATGGAGTAGAGGTATAAGTAGTAGATAGGAGCTCAAGCTGGAAGATTGATGAGCGACTGAACTGACATGTTGCAAGGCAGCGGTCTGTGAGTCTCACATGAGACTGACGCGTCCAAAATTCAGCAGTGACACATTGCTGTACACACGATGATAGTGTCAGACTGGGAAGATATGATAAGTTACAGCTTAACGCGTGAACGTAGATGCTGCGCGTGATATATAGAGGCAAGACAATTCCGAAAACCATTCTACGCGGTTCTGTAGACGCTAGTTGGCGCTAAGAGTTGCCAAGATGAGACAGTCTATCCGTGTTTCTGATGTCTGCTCGTTATCACCTCGTTCACATATAAGCCCGAACCATCTTCTGGAACCTAGTCAAAGATACACCGTGGCCACCGTGTATATACTTTTGCCCCCGTTGTTGAGGACTGGAAAATTTGCATGGCCGTAGGTTGGGAGCAGAAGCCCTTGACTTCTTGGCTCGTGGTTACACAGGCATTGATGTAGCATCTGTAGATCGCTGATACCAGGGGATGTGCACCAAGATGATGGTATGGTGAGAGTTTCTCACTTCTTCGGGGCTCTAGAGCATATGGATGATATGGTACAGAGGAGAGGCTGTGTCGCCAGGTATGTTCCTAAACTGGAACAGCCAAGACACAATACTGAGAAAGACACAGCAAATTCGATCGGTTCTTTTGAGAGACGGCCGCCGTTCCGGATGGGATCCTTCCATGCGGGTTCTCATGAGAGGGGGCTCCGAAGTTCCGACTTGACTGTTACCGTTCCTCTGTTCCACAAGTCTCTGATGTGCACGCTGGATCGTTCAGGAAAGCAAGTGCTCGAGCGATCGTCCTTATGTAAAGCAGTCGCTGAGCGGCTTGGAGCGTGAGTAGTTAACTAGGGTTTCCCTCTTTGGCATTCCATGTGAGAAAGCAGGCTTGGTGTGTGGTTGAGGTAGTCATCAAGTCAATGTAGAGCCCAACCAGTCAGGCAGTCAGTCTGCAAAGCCAGAGCATCGTCGTGTCATGGTCCTGTTGTACTGGGCTTCCTCAGCCTCTCGACTGCAATCTTCGTCCCAATAACAACAATCTTATTTTCCTCCTTATGGATCCTCTCCTTCAACTTTTCCAGATCCTCATCCACCCCTTTGATAAACGGAATCTCTTCCACAAGTATCGGCTCTCCGGTGTCTACCTCGAGTACCACATAATGAATCATGATCCCCAACTTCTGAATCTTCCCATCTAACCAATCTTGATGCGCTCGTTCAATCGCCCCAGCGCCATTATAGGCTCCGGGCAGCGCGGGGTGGAGATTGATCACCGGAACATTGGCTGAAAGTAGACGGTCTAGGAAGGTGTGGGCGAGGATGTGCATCCAGCCGGCACAGACCACAATATCAGGTTTATCTTGAAGGAGGGCTATGGCGAGATCGAGATCGTATTTTGAGCGCGCGAGGTCATTATCGCCGGGGTATTTCTTCTTATAATCGAGAAGATTGTGGTAGGATGTAGGAATATTCACTTCTTTGGCTCTGGTAAGACCGTAGGCTGCTCTGCGGTTAGATGTAACGCGGACGATGCAGCAGTGTTGAAGGGCGTCTTTTTGGGCGTCAATTAAGGCTTGCAGGTTGGATCCATTTCCTAAGTTTCGTCAGCCAACTAAGGACTCCGCAGCGCGATGATGAAGTTCACCAGATATGAGTACGGATATCCGCGTCTTGTTGTGATCCGTCATAGTGATTGCGCAGAAGCAGAGAATGGTTCTCTTTTGTTATGGAAGTCGATTTGTCTATCGCCGCAATCTCCGTCGAGGTGTCCCGCCAACAGACCTTGGTAAACAAAGCTTTCGACTTCGACATATGCTATCTCGTGCGCGATGAGCATGTTCGCGCGATGAGTTTTAGACTATAGTAGTAATCATGCTTCTTACAAGCGGCCAAATCTCCCTCGCCATCTCTTCATCTGTCGGTCTGTCAGCGCTCGTCGAACCCTACATCAATCAATACTAATGGACCCGACTAGTCTTCACATTTACAACCCTCCTTTTCCTCTCCGGCTACGTCCTTCAACAAAAGACCGTCCGTTCCCTCCAGGCCGCTATCCACCCACACCTGCCACCACCTCCACCCGTCGCAAATCCGGTTCTCGCAAAACACTTCGGCGCGCCCCCAGGCCACAGCTTCTATGATAAGTTTCTCGCCTCAAACCGACCCAAAGGCGGATGGGCGAAGGCTGCGTACGTACAGCTGGTGAGGAGACCACACGAGGTATGTGGCGCCGTGATGGGAGCGAAGGAACTGCATGTTGGAGAGAGCATGGCGCAGAGGATTATAATGTTTCCCCGGGAGTGGGATAAGGCACTGGATGAGGGCGAGACGAGGGATGCCAGCGTGGAGACGAGTAGGCGGCTTTTGAGGAAGGCGGCGAAGGAGTTCAAGGTCATGTTGCAGCCGATTGATGGGGTAGCGCAGGTTGAGGGAGGAGTCAAGTTGACGGAAGAGGAGAGATATCCGCTTACGAACGTACTGAGCTTGATCAGCTACAACCGAATCCTGCTGCTTCAGCTACCAGGACTCATTCTGGACTCGACGCCTTTAGATCTGCTCTTTACGCTTCCCATGGAGAAGCCGTTGCTTGGGCTTTCGGATCCGCAAGATGAAAGCCGGGAGCCCACGATCTTGTTGTTCGAACCCTCGAGAGATACATACCAAGACGTCGCAGCTACCCTTCCCGAAGGCGCCTATCCAGACTCCGAGTTCCTGCAGAAGGTCCACACCGAGCATGCTCCCGAAGACCCGGAACATCAAGTTCATCTCTTGGCCACGACGGGCTTGCTGGAGAACGAAGGCTCGGGGATCAATGCAACAGACTTCTTTGAGATGACTGCTTACGTACATCTTTCCGATCCAGGGCTGCCAGGACCTGAATACGACATTCCACGGCATGACTATGTGAAAGCCATGCCAGGTACGACGGAAGCAAGGAGGGTGTGGGAGAGTGTGTATATGAGATTCCGAGATGCGAGGATGGACGTTTGTGGATTGGATTTGGAGCCTGTTGAGATCTATGCATCAACGGAGTCAGAATTGAGAAAGAGCTGAACTGATGTAACACTCCATGATGATATACGTATACAAGGTTTGTGTTGGGAGCGCTGGGATTTTTGATGTATAACTGATACCCTTTGATTGAACAAAAACGCTATAATGATGCCCAGCATTTTTTTGACGACAGGCTGGCATGAGCTGCTTGCCCTGTGTAATCCATTCGAAAGACCTAGCACGTTCCTTGTTATCGTTGATTTCTCCCAGAATCCCAAGACATGAATCAATAAATGAACACCAACCCTCCGTCTCCTCGAGGGACCTAGCAGTTCTGTCGTGCTAGTTTGGCGGTCCGATCAACCGCCAACAAAAGGTAACAAACCTCAACAGGAAAACGCTTCGAAGCACTCCCTGAGCAAAACTTCTCCGAAAATTTTCATAGGGCCACTTCAGTACAGGTGGCCTGAGCTTTTTGCGGGTTCTCTGGGAGACCGGATGGTGTATTGTTAGATATAAAGAAGCCTCGAGGGTGGATTTTGTGGAGTTTGCAAACGCGATAGTGCAATGATGGCGCCAAATTATCTGAAGTTCTCCGCCACTATGCGTTACCATTCTTAGATCTTACGCATGCCGGCATTTTGACGTCATCCTTAATGGCAGGAATGTTACTAGAGTCAACGACAGAAGTGTTCATAATATACGAATGTCAGTTCATCGCTCACACGTTGAGTCTTTGTTTGGAGCACCATTGGTTGCCCGGTTTGAATTTTCGTGGATCCATAACTGCCAAATCGCATTCCCGTAGATATGCATCGTGTTCTCATGTTAAACATGAACTCGTAGGCCCATAGCGATAGTTAGCTGGCCTGCCTCTTCATCCTCTCCTCTGCAGCCCTCGCCCTCCTCTCCCTCTCAACCTTCGTCCTCATTTCAGACGTCATACCCCTAGCATCTTCCATTCTCCTTTCCTCTGCGGTCTTAGGTTGCGTACCAAGAGCCTTACCACCCTTCTTAGCGGTCGTATCGACTTTAGGTGGCTCCTTCCTTAACCGTTCTTCCTCCGCCTTCCTCCGCTCACTCTCAACTTTCTCGGCTTCAGATTTCTCACGCTGGTCGCGTGAATTAGCCTCAGCTTTTGACAGCGGAGACGGCACATGTGCGTCAATCCAGTCCCACTTTGTTTCACCTAGCTCACTCCGGGCGACTCTGAACGCATCTCTTGTAGCCCTGTCGCCTGCTAGGTCGAAAGCAGGCTTTCCTTCGCCATTAGGGTAAGCAGGATCAGCCCCAGCTTTTGTCAGAAGGGCTAATACGACAGCTGGAGAATTGATGGAGGAAGCTAGATGCAATGGTGTAGGAGCATGATGATCCGCCTGCGTCGAAGGGGAATGAAAATCATAATTTGCGGACAGAGAGTGGGAGGAGAGATAAGAGATAAGTGCAGGGGCTTTGGAGCGGCGGATCAGTGCTTGCAGTTGCGAGGTGTGAAGTGACGCTTCTTCCTCTTCTTTGGAGATTTTCGATTTTTGGGGGGGGACAGGAGCTTTGGTCTGTGTGAGCTTGGTGGACTCTGCTTCTACAGCGGCTGCAGCTGCTGTGAGAGTTGCTTCATCAAGTTCGCTGACCTTCACCCGTGTGAGCTCAACGAATGATCGCATCAGCTCTGTTTGGGTAGCGCGTCGGGTGCTGAACGGAAATGTGCGATTTCGAGGATCATTCTGTCGTAGAACTTGGCTCTCATAGGGACCAAACAGGATACGGCGATTTGAGCTACCCGTGGCACGGACAAAAATAAGCTGCGCAATGCCAATAAGATCTTTCCACTCAGCAAGTAGAGCGCGTATCTCCTGCTCAAGAGCAACTTCGTTATATCTTCGGATTTGAGCACCCGCGGAGTTTGCAGCTCCCTTAGCAGAATCATTAGATGACTGAGCACCTCCCTGCTTCCGGCGTGTAGTATAGCGGTGGAACGTCTTGTGCGCTATGACAATAGCTTGACGTTGCTCGGAGCCTGTAGAATGTTTCTCTAGCTTAGGGGCCAGCGACACGATCATGCCCGCAAAGTGACCTCCTCCTATCATGCACATGAAGATTGAAGGACTGGTCATGGCGGAAGGAAGACGTACGCCATTTGAACGATCTGCAGGTGGGGACTTTGCGGCAACAGGGCGGAGCTGCTTTGTCCGGAGTACGCTGACCGTGTCTGGCTCCTCTTGTTCCGTATTGCTAAAGAGCGCTCTGTAGACTCCAAGCGAGGTGTTCGAAGGAAGGAGCGACGTAGAGAACCAAAGCAGCGGAGGCTTGCCAGCTCCTCGTTTCGGCTTTTTTGGCATGAAATCCTCCTCTTTGGCATCTCCATTCGAAAGCTTGGCTTGCTTCTTCAACAAAGCCGTCAAAGTACTCTCTTTGAATCCTTCCCCATCAGCTTCTGATTCCGATGACTCTGGACCCGATCCCGATAAGCTCTCATCCAACTCATCGACCAATTTTTCGAATTCACTTTCCACGACTGAGTGTCCTCCTCTGACCTTCTGCTTCAAGTTGTAATTGTGCCAATCTGATCTAACATGGATACGCTGCTCTTGGACGCTAGAAAATGAAGTGTTGCAGAGGTGGCAGGTTGTCGAAAGCCTAGTCTCTGAGCGAGCCCTTTCCCGCTCTTCTTTTTGGACTTCAAATAGTGACTGCGAAGATTCGTCCGGGGGAGTCTGGAGGACCGTGGGATCTATTAGATGGAGAGTGACTAGGAGTTCCTGCGGAAGGTCGAAGACTACGCGATACCATCATCAGTATTCTTATGTCACGTTTAGGCAGGATCAGTACCGTATAGTGGCTTTTTGAGAACCTCGCCGGCATTTGCAGCCATCCTCGACATAAGGAATTTTGTGCAAAAATAAACAGAAGGAAGTGAACGCGGTGGACGATGATTAGATGATGTCGTTCGTTTTCTGGGTTCGGCTAGCTCATCTACCTTTGGTGCCCAGCAGTCAAATGAGTCATCTACAGCATACCCCTTTTTCGACTCCCAATCCTTAGCAATTATGGTGTTACAAGCAGTGTTCAGAGAAAACAGTCTCGATTGATTCTATGCAGTCATCATTCATGATCCCTGGGTATTGATGCATTGCCCCAACATGGGATGCAAAGCTCCGAATAAATACAAAAGCAAATCTATATGGGTTGACAATAATTGGCTGGGAAGCTTCCTTGTACACCTTTCAGCTCCCCTTCCCACCAGTCATCGGTACTATCTGTCTTTTTGACCACCTTGATCCGATCTCCTTCCCTGAACGCCAAGTCGCCTTGTCCTTGCCCCGCAAAGTCGTAAAGCGCAGTCACCCAGAAACCTTGCGTCGAGGCTATTCTTTTGGGCGGAGGCGGTGGCGGCTTCTTCTTGCCCGCTGCGATCGAAGCCATTGAAGAATTTGAAGGCAGCCGATCTCGAGTGAAGTAGTCGCCTCGAGGGCCAGCAGGGGCATGCATTGCTGGATCTCCTGGTGATGGACTTGTGATAATGGATGAATTGTAATTAGGCGTTGCCAGTCCCAGTGATGTCTGAGATGGAACGGATGATATTCTAGGTCGGGTTTCTCTATGGTCTGGCGAAGGTGGATCTGATGAAGCACTCATTGCTGGGTAAGGATGAGGCCTTGATGAATTAGATTGATTGCTTGGTAGGCGTTGAGAGACACCATTACGGATGTTAAGACCAGTCGTAGAGCTATATGGCTTGTCATCAATGGCCGCCTGATTACTTGGACGCCGATGGACCTGCGAAGATACGCCATTGCGGATATTGAGACCAGTAACGGAACTATGGGGTTTCTCTTGTAATTGCATAGACGTTTGTACAGTCTTGCCTTTGGCAATACATGCCAGACCAGTCTCAATGTCATTTTTCGCTGGCTGAAAATCTGCGTCCCACGTGTGTATGATTTGTCCAGCAGACTGTGGCGGTTCTGGGAAGCCCTCCTCGTTGCAAAAGGTATGGAGCAATGTGTAGTATTGGGCCAGAAGGGTGTGTTGTGTCATGATCTGGGTTGCAAGAAGATGTGGAAGAAGCGAAAAAGTAGCGGTAACGACAGGTGGAAGACTGCTTTTCAAATGATCGTCCGCGACCTCATACTCCTGGTCATTGATTAGCAGGGCACCCTCAATCACGCTAAATCATTCAGAAACGTCCGTCAAGATTTCCCGAGATGGTGTGCGTATATTTGAGGTGTTCCCTCGGTCGGATTCGAAAATTTCTACAACATACATCTTTTGCCCGAACGAGTTCATTTTCCGCCTTCTCTAGAGCCGCATTATCACGTTCTGATCTTTTAGTCTTCTTCCTCCCGTTATCAACTCTTGCTTGATACTTTTCAAAGTCCAACTGCACACATCAGCACGGCTGGTGGAGGCCTTGCGGGGCGATTCGGCAGACCTTTTTGTCCCCTCGCTTCTTTACGACCTTCTTCATAGGCTGAATTGAGTCTTTTGCATCCTGTGCGGGTTTTATGATCCTTGTGTCGACGGCGGCGACTTCCTCCAGCAGGTCCGTCCGGAGTTCGTCGTAGGCGGTGTGAAGTTTGGTAGTCCTCCTCATTACATTTTGGGGTGTAATCACTGGCTCATGTGCTGCGGATTCGTCGTTGGCCCCAACAATTGGAGCGTACATGGATTCAAAGCCGTATATGAGTCGTTGCTGCGTTCCTAGGATATCTCTCCACGAGTCCCGCCATGCTTTGGACGCTTCAATGACCTGTCACCCTCAAATCAGCCGTGACTCTATCGAGTATATTCTGTTAGACGAAAACCTTGGCAAGCATGATATCGGCATCTTCGAAGTCCTTGAGCAGAACTCCGACCTGGGCCTCATCTGCCGTCCGTGGGAGGAACTTTCCAAAGCGTCTCTGCATAGATTGCATATCGGCGACAGGAGGCTTGGCAAGGACACGATGGCTAACACCGAACAGAAGATGATCAGGCGAGAGATTGAATAAATTCAGTTGTCGAGTAGACACCGGAAGACCCCAACGCTGTGAAGTGAAGGCTGAATGGGCCTTGGCACGCTTGTGACCTGTCAATCGAGATTCCACGCGGCTATGGTGGCTTCCCGCCTCGGGCCCGAGGCCTTCTCTGTTCAAGCATGCGCACCCACATTCCACAACACACAATCTGAACAATGCCTTTCAAGCCACGGGTAAGGGTCTTTCTGTCGTGACGGCCACGGGCTTCGGAATGAAGGTTGAGTAACGTATGATTTGCGTGCTTTCTCGAGTGTACCAAAATCCCAATGCGCCACAAAGCTTTCTCGAAAGCTTGCTTCTCACTCATCTAGACTTCAGGCGTGATGCTTGCTTGGAGTGTACTAGACCTGTACAGTTTGCCACGATGAAACCGGAACCAACTTTCTGAGGCGATGACCAGCCAAGATGTTTGGGTCGTGACTCTTGAGAGTAATCCTATATTTTTGTTGGGAGGTAGTGCATACTGCCAAACCTCATTCATAAGGGTTGAGGTGACCAGTGGTCTGGTAGGCTTGGATTAAGACTCGACCGTACAACGCCGACGCTCAAAGCCATGTTCCTGCGGAGATGACCCACACACGGAACAAAAGCTGCAGCGGGATACCAAATTTCAAATCCTGGGGTACAGCGGCATGTTGGAACCCTTGCATTTGACATATCGTTATCACTGGAGAAGACCCTGCAGGACACCCAATATCGGAATTCGAATACATGCTTCTCTAACCCCCACGGTCTTCCTATTGGATAATTTTCCTGCGCCGGGGATATTCGGTGGACAGATAAAGTATGTGGACAGCGATATCAGTAGCAGCTGGGGAGATAACACACCACATACTTGTGATTAATAGCGCCTCTGTTGTCGAAAAGATACCACGACGAACGACGAGACTGTTTGGCACATGTCCCGCAACAAGTCACCATTGCATTGCATGTAGAACAGTAGAAGTCTGCGTTATGTAAGAGGGTGATTGTATCTCATCAATGTTCGACTATGCAAAATTGTGTAAGTCTTGGCAGCGGCGGTGATACATCACATCCGACAGGGGAAGTCACGACGCTCACGCGTCAGTGGACCGTCAAGGGCGGAAGCAACCGAGGATAATAAAAAGTATA
>JAABUW010004299.1_pt1 | contig 19429 bp, 15 predicted proteins | sample 5560081 | NCBI WGS metagenome assembly JAABUW01 (sample SAMN10711882, study PRJNA513363) | rock metagenome | isolation source: Antarctica rocks | place: Antarctica: Victoria Land, Knobhead sud
TTCACTTCAGGCCGTGCTCCCTTACATCTGGTCCTTGATATTGCCGACCAGCTTGATGACGCCGGCCTTCTCGGCGTACAGGTTCACCGTCTGAGCGGTGGCAACCACCTCGCCGTTGGTCTCGAACTTGACCTGGGTGGTGATGCCCTTGTAGTCCAGCCCGTTCACCGCCTCCTCGACCGACTGCCGGGTGACCGGGCCCTTGGCCTTGGCTGCCTTGATCGCCGCGATCATGGCGTTCGTGGCGTCGAATGCCTCAGGCGAGTACGTCGACGGGGGGGTCTTGAACTTCGCGGTGTAGGCATCGGTGAAGGCCTTCGCTCCCGGCGCGGTGGTGGCGTCGAGGCACCCGCAGGTGAAGTACCAGCCGTTGCCGGCGTCGCCGGCCCCCTTGGTGAAGACCGAGGACTTGCCGCCGTTGCCAGTCACGGTCAGGCCCTTGAAGCCGGTGGCCTTGATGGCCTTGGCGAAGATGCCGGCCTGCGCGTCGTAGCCGCCGTAGAAGACGGCGTCGGCACCGGACGAGGCGACGGCCTGGGCGATTGCGCCGTAGTCGGTGGTCGTGGCGACGACGCCCTTGCGGATCACGGCGACCTTCTTGACCGTGAGCTCCCGCTGGATGGTGTCGGCGACGCCCTTGCCGTAGTCGCTGAGGTCGTCGATCACGAAGACCTTCTTCAGCTTCTTGCGGGCGAACCAGTCAGCCGCCTGGGTGCCTTCGACGTTGTCCGAAGGAACGATGCGGTGGAAGGTCGAGAAGCCCAGCGAGGTCAGCGTCGGGTTGGTGGCCGACGGGCTGATCGCCGCCATGCTGGCCGCGGCGTAGGTCTTGCCGACCGCCTTGGTGGCACCGGAGAAGCTGGGGCCGATGACCCCGACCACGGCGGCGTCCTGGATCAGCGACGTGGCAGCCGCCGGCGCGGTCGCCGCCGCACCGACGTCGTCCGCGGGCACCAGCACCAGCTTGAAGCCGAGGCTCTTATCGGCGTTGGCCTGCTCCACGGCCAGCATGGCGGCATTGTTCTCGTTGATGCCCAGCTGCTGGTTGTCACCGGAGAGTGGCCCCTGGAAGCCGACCTTGTAGGTCTTGTCCGCGGTGTTGGTCTTGGTGGTGCCGCCGGTCAATCCGCCGCCGCCGGTGGTCTTCTTGGTGCTGTTGCCGCAGCCGGTCAGGGCGAGCACGCCGACCACGCCGACCGCGGCTACCTTGGATAGAAATCTCTGCTGCATCTAGCTCCTCCTATGGGACTGGGTAGCGACCGCGAAGTGATGTGTATAGCGCACGCGCGGCCCGGCGGCCGGGAGGTCGCGCGTACCGTGATCGGATCGTTGGCTCAGCCACACTGTCAGCCGACATCCTCGCACGCTTGGATGTCGGTGAGGTTACGCTGCCCTGACGTTGCCCCCGTGCTGCAATCGGTTGACGGGGCCGCCTCAAAAGCGGCTGGTCGCAAGGCCATGTGGGTTCGAGTCCCACCGGGGGCACCAGCCCGTAGGGTCGGCCGGTGGCAGATCACATGACTCCTGACCAGTTCCGGCAGCACGGCCGGGAGGTCGTCGACTGGATCGCCGACTACTACGAGCAGATCGAGTCATCACCGGTGATGGCGCGGGTGGCGCCCGGAGACGTGCGCGCGGCCCTCCCGGCGCACCCCCCCGAGCGGGGCGAGCCGTTCGCCGGCGTGCTGGCCGACCTCGACCGCGCCGTCCTGCCGGGCATCACGCACTGGCAGCATCCGGGATTCTTCGGCTACTTCCCGGCCAACGCGTCGTTCCCGGCCATCCTCGGCGACCTGCTGTCAGCCGGCCTAGGGGTGCAGGGGATGTTGTGGGCCACCAGCCCGGCCGCGACCGAGCTGGAGACCCTCACCCTGGACTGGCTGGCCGAGCTGCTCGACCTGCCGGCGGCATTCCGCAGCGTCGGCCCGGGGGGCGGCGTCATCCAGGACACCGCCTCCAGTGCCGTGCTGGTGGCCCTGGTGGCGGCTCTGCATCGGGCCAGTGGCGGGGCATCGGGTCGCGCCGGAGTGACGCAGCGCTACACCGTCTACGCCAGCCAGGCCGCGCATTCGTCACTGGAAAAAGCGGTCCGGCTGACCGGGATCGGCACCGACAACCTGCGGCTGGTCGACGTTGACCCCGGCACCCAGTCGCTGCGGATCGAGCACCTGCAGGAGCTACTGAGTGCGGATCAGGCCGCCGGCGCGACACCGGTGCTCGTGCTGGCGACGGCCGGCACCACTTCGACGACGGCCTTCGATCCGGTCGCCGGGATCGGGCCGGTGTGCCGCGAAGCGGGGGCCTGGCTACATGTCGACGGGGCGTACGCCGGGGTGGCCGCCGTCTGCCCCGAGCTGCGTTGGGTCAACGACGGCCTGGACTTCGCCGACTCGTACTCCACCAACCCGCACAAGTGGCTGCTGACCAACTTCGACTGCGACGCCTTCTACGTCGCCGACCGCACCGCCCTGGTCGGGGCGCTGTCGATCCTGCCGGAATACCTGCGCAACGCGGCGTCGGAGTCCGGCGCGGTGATCGACTACCGGGACTGGCAGGTGCCGCTGGGCCGGCGCTTCCGGGCGCTCAAGCTGTGGTGCGTGCTGCGCTGGTACGGCGCCGACGGCCTGCGCGCGCACATCCGCAGCCACGTACAGCTGGCACAGGAATTCGCCCGATGGGTGGGCGACGACGAGCGCTTCGAGATCGTCGCCCCGCACCCGCTCAGCCTGGTCTGCTTCCGGCTGCGCGGCGCGGACGAGCCCAACGAGAAGCTGCTGGCCCGGCTCAACGCCGGCGGTGAGGTGTTCCTGACCCATACGCGGGTGAACGGCGCATACGCGCTGCGGCTGGCGGTCGGATCCCCGGCGACCCAGCAACGGCATGTCGAGCGGGCCTGGCAGCTGATCCGGGAGCCGGCGTGACGGCGGGGCCGCTGGCGCTGGTCGGCAGCGGCGAATACCTGCCGGTGATGGCGGAGGTCGAGGCCGGTCTGCTGGCCGGCAGAGCCCCGATCTTCGTCCAGATCCCGACCGCGGCCGCACCCGAGGGCTCCACTTCGCTGGACCGCTGGACCGCGCTGGGCGTCGCACAGGCGGCCCGGCTGGGGGTGACGCCGGTGCCGCTGCGGGTGGAGTCGCGGGAGCACGCCGAGGATCCGGCCGTGGCGGAGCAGGTGCGGGGCGCCGGACTGATCTACCTGTCCGGTGGCAACCCGCCGTTCCTGGCCGACACCCTCCGCGGGACGCTGCTGTGGCAGGCGATCCGGGCGGCCTGGCAGGCCGGTGCGGCGCTGGCCGGCTGCAGCGCGGGGGCCATCGCGCTGACCGACTGGGTGCCTGACATCCGCCGGCCGGAGACGCCCGGGCGGCACGGCCTGGCCGCCGTACCGCACCTGCGGGTGATCCCGCACTTCGACCGGCTGACCGGGTGGATGCCGGACCTGCCCGAGCGCTACCTGCTCGACCTGCCGCCGGCGACCGGTGTCGTCGGCATCGACGAGGACACCGCGCTGGTCGGCGGCCCCGAGGAGTGGACCGTGCAGGGTCGCCAGTCGGCCTGGGTCATCACGGCGGCCGGGCGCGAGGAGCACCCCGGCGGCTCCGTGCTCTTCACCGGCGCCTGACGCGCAGCAGCCCCTCCTGGACCACCGACACGACGTGCCGGCCGTCGGCGTCGAAGATGCGCCCGGTGGCCAGGCCCCGGCCGCCGTGCGCCGACGGGCTCTCGCAGTCGTACAGCAGCCACTCGTCGGCCCGGAACGGCCGGTGGAACCACATCGCGTGGTCCAGGCTGGCGCCCTGCACGTCGTCGAGGCCCCAGGCCAGGCCGTGCGCGCCCAGCACAGCATCTAGCAGCGTCATGTCGCTCGCGTACGTCAGCGCGCATACGTGCAGCAGCGGATCGTCCGGCAGCACGCCGTCGGCCCGCAGCCACACCTTCTGGGCCGGCTCGCGCGGACCGTCGGCCCGCGACACCCAGGGCGGATCGTCGACGTAGCGCAGGTCGATCGGCCGGGGCAGCCGGAAGAACGGACCCAGCCGGTCGCCGTAGGGCTCCGCGCGTTCGGCAAGCGTCGGCAGGTCCTCGGGTCGGGGGACGGCCGGCATCGCCAGCTGATGCTCCAGGCCACCCTCCTCGACGGCGAAGGACGCGGACAGGTTGAAGATCGGCTGGCCGTGCTGCACGGCGACCACCCGCCGGGTGGTGAACGACCGGCCGTCGCGGAGGCGGTCGACGAGGTAGACGATCGGCACAGCCGGGTCGCCGGGGCGCAGGAAGTAGGCATGCAGCGAGTGCACGGGCCGGTCGGCCGCGACGGTGCGCCCGGCGGCGACCAGCGCCTGACCCGCCACCTGACCGCCGAAGACGCGTTGCAGCGACTCCTCCGGGCTGCGGCCGCGGAAGATGTCGCGTTCGACGGGCTCGAGGTCCAGGATCGTGACCAACCGGTCCACGGCCTCCTGGCCGGTCAGCTCAGGCATGCGGAATCTCGTCGCCGAGCCGCCACACCCGCATCGCATTTGTCGAGCCGGGCGTGCTGGGCGGGCTGCCGGCGATGATGACCACGTACTCCCCGCGCTTGAACAGACCCAGCTGCAGCAGGATGTCCTGCACCTGGCCCACCATGGCGTCGGTATGGGCCACGGCCGGGATCAGGAACGTCTCCACCCCCCAGCACAGGGAGAGCTGACTGCGTACCCGCGGCTCGGGGGTGAAGGCGAGCAGGGGCAGCGGCGACCGGAACCGGGCCAGGCGGCGGACGGTGTCGCCGGTCTGGGTGAAACAGCACAACGCCTTGGCGTCGAGGCGCTCCCCCACCTCCCGGGCCGCGGCGGCGATGGCGCCGCCCTTGGTCCGGGGGATGTGGATCAGCGGCGGTACGTGGGAATCGGGGTCCTGCTCGACGGCGCTGATGATCGATTCCATGGTGCGTACGACCTGGACCGGGTGGCGCCCGACGCTGGTCTCGCCGGAGAGCATCAGGGCGTCGGCGCCGTCCAGGACGGCATTGGCCACGTCGGAAGCCTCGGCCCGGGTCGGCCGGGAGCTCTCGATCATCGACTCGAGCATCTGCGTTGCCACGATGACCGGCTTGGATTGCTCGCGGCACATCTGGACTGCCCGCTTCTGCACCAGCGGCACCTGCTCCAGGGCCAGCTCCACCCCCAGGTCGCCACGGGCCACCATCAGGCCGTCGAAGGCCTCGATGATCGCCTCCAGGTCGGCGACCGCTTCGGGCTTCTCCAGCTTGGCGATCACCGGCACCCGGACGCCGACGTCGGCCATGATCTGGTGCACGAGCTCGATGTCGCGGGCGGACCGGACGAAGGAGAGCGCCACCAGGTCCACCGACAGCCCGAGGGCGAAGCGCAGGTCGTTGGCGTCCTTGTCCGACAGCGCCGGCACGCTCACCGCCACCCCGGGCAGCGACAGGCCCTTGTGATCGCTGACCGGGCCGCCCTCGACGACCAGGCACTCGACGTCGTTGCCGTGGACGCCGATGACGGTCAGGGCCACCTTGCCGTCGTCGACCAGCAGCCGGTCGTCAACACGCACGTCACCGGCCAGCCCGCGGTAGGTGGTCGACACCCGGTCGTGGTCGCCGGGCACGTCGTCGGTGGTCACCCGCACGATCTGGCCGGTCGCCCAGACAACCGGGCCGCCGGCGAAGCTGCCCAGGCGGATCTTGGGCCCCTGGAGGTCGGCGAGGATGCCGACGCTGTGGCCCACCCGGTCGGCGGCGGCCCGGACCAGGCGGTACGCCCGCTCGTGGTCGGCGTGGGTGCCGTGGCTGAAGTTGAGCCGGGCCACGTCCAGGCCGGAGCCGACCAGCTCGTCGATCCGCTCCTCGGTCGCGGTGGCCGGTCCCAGCGTGCAGACGATCTTGGCTCTGCGCGGCATCGCCTCAGGCTAGGCGGACTTGCCGCTACCGGCAGCATGTGGTCCGACGGCCCGTTGAACTGCTGAGACGTCCCGCCGTGGTACTGCAAGCGGATCGTCGACCCGGGCAGGAAGCCCTCTGCATCCGCGTACGGTCAGGAGGTCGGACGGAGCCAGGGATGTTCGAGCGCCTGCACCACATGCAGCTGGCGATGCCGCGTGGGCACGAGGCATCGGCGCGCGCCTTCTATGCGGGAGTCCTCGGACTGGCTGAGGTCGACAAGCCGCCAGTGCTCCTAGCGCGCGGGGGCGCCTGGTTCAGGGCCGGTGATGTCGAGCTGCACCTCGGCGTCGAGGACGAGTTCCGACCCGCCCGCAAGGGCCACCCGGGCATCCTCGTGAGCGATCTCGATGAGGTCGTCAGCCGCCTCGCCGCGAGCGGCCAGACCGTGACGTGGGACGAGGACTTCCCAGGCTTTCGCCGGGTCTACGCCCACGACCCCTTCGGCAACCGGCTGGAGTTCCTGCAGCCAGCGCCCCACTGACGATCCCGCCGCGGTATCGCTGACCCGTTGCGGCGCCTGGGTGACCCCAGGACGCCAGGAGATCACCACCACGAGGGCAGGTGCGCAGGGAGCGACAAGCTGCGCGGGCGCGGTGGTACTCATAAGCAGTGACCAGCAAGCGCCATGCGCAGACCGCCAAGCAGGTCCGCGGCCTGCTGTTCGGGTCGATCGCCGAACCGTACGAGCGCTACCGGCTTGACTACCCCGACGAGGTCGTCGATGCAGTTCTGCAGTACGCGGGGCGGCCCGTTCGCTCGGCGCTCGAGGTCGGTGCCGGCACCGGGAAGGCGACCCGCCTGTTCGCCTCGCGCGGCATCGAGGTAACCGCGCTCGAACCCGACGCCGACATGGCGCGCGTGCTCGAGCGAACGACTCGCGGAATGCCGGCCGAGTTGGTGGTGACCACCTTTGAGCGCTTCGGCACCGCTCGCCGCTTCGACCTGGTCTACGCCGCGGCGGCCTGGCACTGGACCGATCCGGCGACCCGGTGGGCCCGTACCGTCGAGCTGCTCGTGCCCGGAGGGGTGCTCGCGCTGTTCGGCAGCCCGGCCGACCCGCAAGACCCTGCCCTTGCCGCAGCCGTGGACGAGATCGAGAAGCAGGTGCTGCCCTACGACGACCTGGCCGTCGCCCGCTCGTGGTCGGTCGATGAGATGGCGGCCGGCGAGGGCCTCACGGACAGCATGCAGCGCGACCTGCCCTGCGTCGTGATGACGACGGCCGCGGACTTCGTGGGAAGACTGGCTACCGTCTCGGCCTACCTGATGCTGAGTCCAGAGGCGCGCGCCGAGGCCCTTCGCCGCATCGACGCGGTGCTCCCGGACCAGTTTGAGATCGACGCCACCGTGCAGCTGTCCCTTGCCCGTAGAGCCTGATTGCCGCCGGGTCGTCCGCCTCGTAGACCGCTTGGATCCGCCGAACGTCTTGCGGCGCACCGGTTGGTGGATCAGCACGACCGGTCACCGGCCGGGTGGGCGAGCAGACCAAGGCGATCGGCAGCGGCGGCGAGGCGCTTGTCAGCGGTCCACAGCTGAGCGTCGGCGGTCAGGCTGGTGGCGGCCAAGAGTTGGACGTCGACGTAGCCGATGCCCAACCCGACCAGCCGGTAGCACTCGATAAAGGCCGCCACCTCAGGTGCGGTCGCAACCGCCGCCTGCGGAATCCCCCCGAGTAGCCCAACTATCTCCCTCCGCTGAGATAGGAAGCCGAGCGCGATCTCACCGGTGACCCAGGGGTGTCCCAACACCCAACCTCGTTCCAGCAGGCGCGCGAGAACGGGATGTTCTGCACGGAGGTGATCGACCCAGATCGAGGTGTCAACCAGGATCACTGCGACATCGGTCGGCGACGGGATGCCGGCGACAGAGCCGGTTCGCTGCCACCGAGCCGGGCGAGCCGGCGAGCACTTTCCCGCTCGATCAGCGCCTTGAGCGCCTCCCGGATCAGCGCCGTCCGTTCGGAGATTCCAGTCAGGCGCTGTGCTTCGGCGATCAAGTCGTCATCAAGGGCGAGGGTAGTGCGCATATCAACCACCTCTAGGCACGCGATGGAACATCAGCTGATGACCGTACAAGTGTCTACGCCGGCTGACGGCGACGGGTCCGGCCGGCGTCAGCCGGCCCGTGCCTCCCCGGGCCGGTCAACCCAACGGACGGGCGCCCGCCGCGACCGGCGCAGGCAGGGTGGAGCTGCCGGTGAGATAGGCGTCGACCGCTGCCGCGGCCGCGCGGCCCTCGGCGATGGCCCAGACGACGAGGGAGGCGCCGCGCTTCATGTCCCCCGCGACGAAGACGCCGGGGGCGGTGGTCTGCCAGTCCGGCCCGCAGGCGACCTGGCCCGCCGGATCGGCCTCCACGCCGAACTGCTCGAGCAGCGGCCCGGGCTCGGCGCCGGCAAAGCCGATCGCCAGCAGCGCGAGGTCGCAGGGCAGCTCGCGGACCGGCCCGACCGGGGTGACCGACCGGCGGCCGCCGGAGTCCTTGACGACGGTCACCTCGCGGATCTGCAGCCCGCGCACGTGCCCGGCGCCGCGGACCTGACCAGCGTCCGCGCCGGACTCCCTGCCCACGAACCGTTCGGCCTGGACGGCGAAGACGCGCCGGCCGCCTTCTTCGTGGGCCGGGTAGGACCGCAGCAGCCACGGCCAGGTCGGCCAGGGCGAGCGGCCGCTGTCCCGCGCCGCCGGCGCTTCGGGATAGATGTCGAGCTGGGTGACGCTGGCCGCGCCCTGGCGGTGGGCGGTGCCCAGGCAGTCGGCAGCCGTGTCCCCGCCGCCGATGATCACCACGTGCCGGCCCCGGGCGTCGATCGGTGTCGCGCCGAGCGTGCCGGCAACGACCCGGTTGGCCGGCACCAGGTGGTCCATCGCCAGGTGGATGCCCCGCAGGTCGCGGCCCTCGATCGGAAGCTCGCGGCCGACCGGCGCGCCGGCGGCCAGGACGATGGCGTCGTGCCGGACGCGCAGCTCGTCGGCGGTCACGTCCACTCCGACCTGGCAGGACACCTGGAACTCCGTGCCCTCGGCCCGCATCTGCTCGATCCGGCGGTCGACGTGGTGCTTCTCCATCTTGAAGTCGGGGATGCCGTAGCGGCAGAGCCCGCCGAGGGCGTCGTCGCGCTCGTAGACGGTGACGTCGTGGCCGGCCCGGGTGAGCTGCTGCGCGGCGGCCAGCCCGGCCGGGCCGGACCCGACCACCGCGACCCGCCGGCCGGTCCGCAGCACCGGCAGTTGCGGCGTCACCCAGCCCTCGGCGAAGCCGCGGTCGATGATGTCGACCTCGACCTGCTTGATCGCGACCGGGGCGTCGGCGATCCCCAGCACGCAGGCCGCCTCGCAGGGCGCCGGGCACAGCCGCCCGGTGAATTCCGGGAAGTTGTTGGTGGCGTGCAACTGCTCGATCGCATAGCGCCAGTCGCCCCGGCGGACCAGGTCGTTCCACTCCGGGATCCGGTTGCCCAGCGGGCAGCCGTCGTGGCAGAAGGGGATGCCGCAGTCCATGCAGCGGGTCGCCTGTTCCCGCGTCGCCTGCGCAGGGAAGGGCTCGTAGACCTCGCGCCAGTCGCTGATCCGGATGTCCACCGGCCGGCGCTGGGCGACGGCCCGGGCATGCTTGCGGAATCCGCTCGGGTCAGCCACGGGACATCTCCATGACGACGTCGTCGACCGGGCGGCCGGAGCGCCGCGCCTGGTCGCGGGCGTCGAGCACGCGGGCGTACTCGCCTGGCAGGACACAGGTGAGCCGCCGCAGGGACGCCGGCCAGTCGGCCAGCAGCCGCCGCGCGACTGCCGATCCCGTCTCGGCCAGGTGTGACTCGACGAGTCCGCGGACGGGCTCGGCGTCCGAGGGGCCGACCGGGAGCAGGTCGACGCTGCCAGGGTTGACCAGCAGCGGATCCAGGTCGAGGACGTAGGCGGTCCCGCCGGACATGCCGGCAGCCAGGTTGCGTCCGGTCGGGCCGAGGATGACCACGCGGCCACCGGTCATGTATTCGCACGCGTGGTCGCCGGTGCCCTCGACCACGGCGTCCGCCCCGCTGTTGCGGACGGCGAATCGCTCCCCGACCCGGCCCCGGACCAGCAGCCGGCCCGATGTTGCGCCGTAGAGCAGCGTGTTGCCGGCGATGACGTTGTCCTCGGCGACGAAGGGCGCCTGCGGGTGCGGCCGCAGCGTGATCCGGCCGCCGGACAGCCCCTTGCCGACGTAGTCGTTCGCGTCACCCGCCAGCCGCAACGTCACCCCGCGCGGCAGGAAGGCGCCCAGCGACTGACCCGCGGAACCGGTCAGCGAGATGTCGATGGTGTCGTCGGGCAGCCCGTCGCCGCCGTAGCGCCGGGTGACGTAGGAGCCGAGCAGCGTGCCGACCGTACGGTTGACGTTGCGGACCGGCAGCTCCAAGGTCACCGGCCGGCCGTCGAGCAACGCCCCCTCACACAGATCAATCAGGGTGTTGTCCAGGGCCTGCTCCAGACCGTGGTCCTGCTCGGTGGTGCGGCGCAGGGCAGCCCCCGGGGGCGTGTCCGGCCGGTGCAGGATCGCCGACAGATCGAGCCCGGACGCTTTCCAGTGCTCGATCGCGGGCCGCATCTGCAACATGTCGGCCTGCCCGATGGCCTCGTCCAAGGTGCGGAAGCCCAGGCCGGCCAGCAACTCCCGCACTTCCTCGGCCAGGAACTCGAAGAAGGTGATGACGAATTCCGGCGTACCGGTGAAGTTCTTGCGCAACTCTGGGTCCTGGGTGGCGATGCCGACCGGGCAGGTGTCGAGGTGGCAGACCCGCATCATCACGCAGCCGGAGACGATCAGGGGCGCGGTGGCGAAGCCGTACTCCTCCGCGCCGAGCAGGGCGGCAACCACGACGTCGCGGCCGGTCTTGAGCGCCCCGTCGACCTGCACGGTGATCCGGTCCCGCAGACCGTTGAGCAGCAGGGTCTGCTGCGTCTCGGCCAGGCCCAGCTCCCAGGGGCCGCCGGCGTGCTTGAGCGAGGTGAGCGGCGCGGCGCCGGTGCCCCCGTCGTGCCCGGCGATCAGCACCACGTCGGCGTGCGCCTTGGCCACCCCGGCCGCCACGGTGCCGACGCCGGCTTCGGCCACCAGCTTGACGTGCACCCGGGCCAGGGGATTGGCGTTCTTGAGGTCGTGGATCAGCTGGGCGAGATCCTCGATCGAATAGATGTCGTGGTGCGGCGGCGGGCTGATCAGCCCGACCCCGGGGGTGGAATGGCGGGTCCGCGCGATCCATGGCCACACCTTGAAGCCGGGCAGCTGACCGCCCTCCCCCGGCTTGGCCCCCTGCGCCATCTTTATCTGGATGTCGTCGGCGTTGACCAGAAAATCACTGGTCACTCCGAAGCGGCCACTCGCCACCTGCTTGACCGAGCTGCGCCGGCGGGGGTCGTGCAGCCGGTCATCGTCCTCGCCGCCCTCGCCGGTGTTCGACCGGCCGCCGAGGGCATTCATGGCAATCGCGAGCGTCTCGTGCGCTTCGCCGGAAATAGAGCCGTAGGACATGGCGCCAGTGGAGAATCGGCGCACGATGGCCGACACCGGCTCCACCTCGTCGAGAGGGACAGGGGCGCGTTTGCCTGGCGCGAAGGAGAAAAGCCCGCGCAGGCTGCCCGACTCCGCTGCCAGCCGGTCCACGGTCGAGGTGTAGCGGCGGAACACGTCATAGCGCCGAGCCCGCGTCGCATGCTGGAGCAGGAACACCGTTTCCGGGTTGAAGAGGTGGGTCTCTCCCTCACGCTTCCACTGATATTCCCCGCCGATGTCGAGGCGCCGGTGCGCAGCGTCGGTGGGATTGCGCGGCCATGCGCTGCGGTGCCGGGCCGCCACCTCGTCGGCAATGACGTCGAGCCCGATGCCCCCGATCCTTGAGGTCGTGCCGGCGAAGTATTCCTCGACCAGGTCCGGGCCTAGTCCGACCGCCTCGAAAACCTGAGCGCCGGTATAGGAGGCGACCGTGCTGATGCCCATCTTGGACATCACCTTGAGCACGCCCTTGCCCATTGCCTTGACGTAGTTGCGGATCGCCGGCGCCGGCTCGATCCCGCGCAGCGCGCCGGTCGCGCACAGGTCGTCGATGGATTCAAAGGCCAGATAGGGATTGACCGCCGCGGCGCCGTAGCCGATCAGCAGGGCGACGTGGTGCACCTCCCGGCAGTCTCCGGATTCGACGACCAGGCCGACCTCCGTGCGGGTGCGGTCGCGGACGAGCGCGTTGTGCACCGCGGCGGTGAGGAGAAGCGACGGGATGGGCGCCAGGTCGGCCGTGGAGTCGCGGTCGGAGAGCACCACGATCCCGGCGCCGTCCTCGATGGCTTCGGCCACGTGGCGGCAGATCTCGTCGAGCCGCCGCCGCATCCCGGGGCCCCCCTCGGCGACCCGGTAGAGCCCCGAGACGGTGACGGCCCGGAAGCCGGCCATGTCCCCGTCGTCGTCGACATGGATGATCTTGGCCAGCTCGTCGTTGTCGATGACCGGGAAGGGCAGCACGATCTGGCGGCAGGACGCCGGACTGGGGGCCAGCAGGTTCTGCTCCGGACCGATCGTGCTGGCCACCGACGTGACGATCTCCTCGCGGATCGCATCCAGCGGCGGGTTGGTCACCTGCGCGAAGAGCTGGCTGAAGTAGTCGAACAGCAGCCGCGGGCGCTGCGACAGCACGGCGACCGGGGTGTCGGTGCCCATCGAGCCGAGCGGCTCCAGGCCGTTGGTCGCCATCGGCGCGACCAGCAGCTTCAGCTCCTCCTCGGTGTAGCCGAACGTCTGCTGCCGGCGCAGCACCGACTCGTGGGAATAGATGACATGCTCGCGCCCGGGCAGCCGGTCGAGATGCATCAGTCCGGCATGGAGCCAGTCGTCGTACGGCTGCTCGGCGGCCAGTGCCGACTTCACCTCGTCGTCGCCGACGATCCGCCCCAGCGCGGTGTCCACCAAGAACATCCGCCCGGGCTGCAGTCGCCCCTTCTCCACCACCGTGGCCGGGTCGATGTCCAGCACGCCGACCTCGCTGGCCAGCACCACGAGGTCGTCGGCCGTCCGCCACCAGCGGGCCGGCCGCAGGCCGTTGCGATCCAGCACGGCGCCGATCACCGTGCCATCGGTAAACGTCACCGACGCCGGCCCGTCCCACGGCTCCATCAACGATCCATGGAATTCGTAGAAGGCGCGCCGGGCCGGGTCCATCCCCACCGCGTTCTCCCACGCCTCGGGCACCATCATCAGCACGGCATGCGGCAGCGACCGGCCGGCCAGGTGGAGCAGCTCGAGGACCTCGTCGAAGGTGGCCGAATCGCTGAGGCCTGGCGTGCAGACCGGGAACAACCGGTCCAGCCCGCCGGGGATGTTTTCCGTGGCCAGCAACGCTTCCCGGGCCCGCATCCAGTTGCGGTTGCCCTTGATCGTGTTGATCTCACCGTTGTGGGCGATCAGCCGGTACGGATGGGCCAACGGCCAGGACGGGAAAGTATTGGTACTGAACCGGCTGTGCACGAGGACCAGAGCGGAGGAGAACAAGGGGTCGGCCAGGTCGGTGAAGAAGGTCGCCAGCTGATCGGTGGTCAGCATCCCTTTGTAGACCAGCGTCCGGCCCGACAGCGACGAGATATAGAGGTCGATGTCCGCGTCGAGGGCGGCATGCTCGACCCGCTTGCGGACCACGTACGCGAGCCGCTCTAGGGCCAGCCCGGCAGCACCGCCGACGAAGATCTGCCGGAAGCGCGGCATGATCGCCAAGGCCTGCGCGCCGAGCCCGGTCGGGTCCGTCGGCAGGTCGCGCCAGCCGAGGATGGCCAGCCCCTCCTCCGCCGCGATCCGCTCGATCAGCGCGACCGCCGCCCGGCACCCGTCGTCGTCAGCCGGCAGGAACACGTTTCCGACCGCATAACTTGCCTCGCCGGTGACGGTCGGCGCCGGCAAGGTCAGGCCGGCGACCGACCGCAAGAACTCGTCCGGAACCTGCACGAGCAGGCCGGCGCCGTCGCCAGAGGCGGGGTCGCTGCCGGCGGCACCCCGATGCTCCATGTTGTGCAGGGCGGTGAGGCCCAGCTCGACGAGCCGGTGTGATCGCCGGCCGCGGGCATCCACGACAAACGCCACACCGCAGGCGTCGTGCTCGGCAGCGGGGTCGTACAGACCCTGCGCCCGTGGCCGACTCGAGTTGCTCATCGTGAAAACCCCCCTGGCGCTGCGTGGACGGATGAATGCTCGGCCCGGAGCCGTCGGCGGTACGCACAGGCATGGATGACCGGCCGGTCGACCGGCTGGTCAGCTCTTAGGCTAGCCACAAATCAGCGGCGATCCGGCCGTCCGTCCCGCAGGATGAGAGTCATGCCGAACGTCGAGCTGGCCCGCCAACCGATCGTGAACGTCGTCCTGAAGCCAACGGCGGCTCAGCTCACCACGATGGAGTCGACGCCAGGGAGGTCCTCGAAATGGGCGTTGCGGTCTGTGGTGAGTACGGCGCGGTTGGTGGCCACGGCAGTAGCGGCGATGATCAAGTCGTGCGCTCCACGTTTCGTCCCGCTGCGGTGCACGTGGGCGAGTAGCCGCCCATGCGCTTCGGCCGTGACGAGCTCGTAAGGCTCGACCGGGAAGGTCTCCAAGACCCTGACGAGAAACTCGCTGCGTGCCGCGCGGTGAGCTTCTGTGGCGAGCTCGATGCCTGTACGCAGCTCGGCCACCGTGATCGCGGCGACCACAAGATCGTCATCCTCGGTGATGACCGCAGCCAGTTCGGCGCGCGCACGCTCCGATGCGATCAGTACTCCGGTGTCGATGATCAGTCTGCGGGCCACGCCGGTCCTTCGAGCACGGCGACATTTCGGGCCGCAAGGGCGTCAGCGGCAAAGCCATCGTCGGGCGCGTTCGCCTTCAGGAGCGCGAGGACCTCGGCGCCGTTGCTTGCGTTGGCCGGGCCGATGGTCGCGATTCGTCGCCCGCCCCGAGTGACGACAACGACGTGTCCACGTTCAGCATCGTCCAGGATCGCAGCGAACGAGCGGCTAGCCTCGGTTGCCGTCACGGTGCGCATGCATCAGATTATCTGATTCCGGCAGGTTCGACAACCGATCTGACCGTTCGCTACCGGTACGCGGATGCCCCTTCAGGTGGCAGCGCCGCGGGCGTGGAGCCGATCGACGGCCTAACGCTATTCGCCTGAATCCAGCCGCAACCTGTGGAAGCGGGACGTTCCGTGTGATAATGGGCGGGCTGAAGTCGCTGGATGAGCGGCCACCCTCCCCCATCTCCCACCCCGAAGGACACCATGCCTCGACGCGTCACCACCACCCGCCGGTTGTCGGTCCTCGCGGTTGCCTCAGCGCTGGCGACGGTGGTAGCCCTCCCGGCCATGCCGGCTTCAGCCGCCACCCCGACGCTGTTCGGCGTCTCGGTGTCGAAGAGCAACGGGGGCACCTTCGCGCAAGCGCTGCAGCACCAGCAAGCCGCCTACGGCCCGTTGCCCATCAGCCGCGTCTTCTACAACACTCCCGGCCCCCAGCCGTGGCCCGGGAGTGACGCCGGGCTAAGCCATAAGCCGGTCGTGGTGTCGTTCTACTACCCGCCGACCGAAGTCACCGCCGGCACCCACGACGCCACCATGAAAGCCTGGTTCAAGCAGGCTCCCCGTACGTACGACATCTTCTGGTCCTACCAGCACGAGCCGGAGGACAACGTCACCCGGGGCGAATTCACCGCCGCGCAGTACCGCGCCGCCTGGGTACATCTGTCCAAGCTGGCCATCGCCGCGAACAATCCGCACCTGCGGTCGACCCTGATCCTGATGTGCTGGACGCTGGCCTCGCATTCCAATCTCAACTGGCACGACTACTACGCCGGGCGCCAGTTCGTGAGCATTATCGCCTTCGATTGCTACAACCACGGCTGGCGGCGGGGCCACTACACCGACCCCGCGACGATGTTCCGGGACGTCACCCCGTGGGCCGCCGCCAATCACATCCCGTGGGCCATCGCCGAGGTCGGCTCCATCAAAATGGGCTGGGACACCACCGGCAGCGGCCGGGCCGCGTGGCTGAAGTCCATCGGCGCCTGGCTGTCCGGCAAGGCGATCTTCGTCAACTACTTCGACGTCAACAAGCGCACTGACTACCTGCTCACCGATACCCCGAGCAAGCGCGCGTGGCGGGCCGTGGTGGCCTCCAGCGGCTGATCGTCAGCGGGCCCTCGGCAGCGGAATGCCGGCCGGGGGCGCCTCCCGCAGCAGCCACACCGGGTTGGACAGGGCGACCACCGCGCCACCGGCATCGCGGACCTGCGTACGTACGAACGACGACGCGCCGGTGTCGACCGACAGCGCGACCGACCCGCCGGCCAGCGCCGCCGCCGGGTAGCTGGCGACGACGGCCGTGTCCGGCGCGGGCACGGCCGCTCCGGCGTAGTCCACCTGCCCCTGCAGGACCTCAAGAGTCGCTCCGGTCGGCAGGCTGGTCGCCGTGACCGTGAGCTGCCGCCGCGTCACGGTTGACACCGATACCGAACCCATCGGGCAGCTGCCGTCGACCAGCAGGTCGAGGCTGCCCCGATAGCCGGTCAGCGACGCCGTCCAGGCCCGCCCAGCGGCCAGTCCGGCCACCAGGTGCGCCTCGGAGGTGTCGCTCGCCCAGGTCGAGGTGACCCAGTTGTTGCCCAGCGCGGCCCAGTCGGTGCCGAAGTGGTCGTCGCTGACCCCGTTGGCGGTGAGGAAAACCGCGTTGCGCGACATCACGTCCCACAGCCCCACGTGGTGAGCCAGGTCGCAGCCGCCGCGCCCGCGGTAGCCCACCTCGAGGATGTCGGCGCCCAGCGCCCGGTTGCCCAGCAGCTCCGCGCCCAGCACGGCCAGCTGCTGGTCCTGCGCCGGCTGGGTGAGCGGGTGGCCGCCGTCGGCGCCGTACGGATGGTTGTAGCTGGCCAGGCCACCCGACGCCTGGATCTGCGGGATGACAGTCTGCTGCAACCAAGCGCGCCACGGCGCCCGGTGCGAGCCGGGGATCGCCACCGCGCCGCCGAACCAGTTGATGTGCGGATACTGCGCGGACACCTCGAGCCCCTGCCGCTGGGCGACCCCGGTGAATCGCCCGGCGTAGGAGACCTCCATGTCTTTCTGCGCCTGCAGTTGGACGTCACCGCTGGAGCGGGCGAAGCGCAGGTAGTCGAAGTAGCCACTGGCCAGGCCGCCGGCACTGACCGCCCTGAGCTGCAGCTGGTACAGGCCGAAGTCACGCGCGTCCATGTCGGGCCACAGCGCGGCAATGTCCTCGGCCGGGCGGACGACCACGGAATTCCACGAGCCGGGCGTGACCGGCACCGTGACCACGCCGGCCAGCCCGCTCGCCGTCCGGCCCGCGCCCGGGCCGCCGAAGCGGTAGGAGACGCTGTAGTAGCCGGCCGGACGGCCGTTGCCGGCTGGATGGGCCGCGCTGGTGACCAGCAGCTCGAGATATGCCGTCGCCGAGACCGACGTGGGCAGCACCTCGATCGACAGCGACTGCCCGAGCAGGCTGCCCTGGTAGTTCCAGCCGGAGGGGTGCGAGTCGGCGGAGAAGCCCAGCGAGGCCGGCGCCGAGCCGGTGCTCTGGGCGCTGACCTGCAGGCTGCCGGCCGCAATCGGATCGACCGGCGAGGCCGGGTTGGACACGATGCCGCCGGCCGACGCGCCGGTCAGCGGGCCGGTGGTCTGCTGCAGCCAGTGCCACGGGCCGCCTTCCCCCCGGGCCGGCTGCTCGGCGGTCAGGCTGGTGAAGTGGACGGTCTTGCGGTATCCCCCGCCGGCCATCCGGTGGTCGTGGTCGGTCCACCAGATGACGTCGACGTTGTTGAGCTGGGCCTGCTGCAAGTGGCCCTCCATGGACCCGGCCTGCTCACTGAAGGCCGAGTGGATGTGCATGGCCATGGAGTACGCCGAGCTGCCGTCGAATCCGGCGACTGACGCGCGTGCGGGGGGCTCCCACGGCAGGGCCGCGACGGCGGCGAGCGAGCCGGCGACGGCCAGGAACCGCCGACGGGTCAGCGTGGAACTCGGCGGTCGGGCCAGCACCGGATCGGTATCGCCGCACATGTTCAGCCCTTCTGCAGACGTGCCGCCCCGTCGCGGTCCACCGTATGTCTGTCGGCACTACGCTGGCCGGTCTTTATCCGATCGGCCTACGATCAGGCGACGCCGGGTCCCGCGTCGCGGGCGGCAGGACGCCGCCGGCCATCAGCGCCGCCGTCGCGTCCTGCAATGCGGTCATGGCGACCCGCTGGGTGAACGGCCCGGTCGACACCCGCGCCACCCCAAGCTCCTGCAATTCCCGCACCGGCAGCGATGCGCCGGGCACGGCGAGCAGCGAGAGCTTGCCCGGTCCGAACCCGTCGACCAGGGCCCCGATCTCCGCACGGTCCACCACGCCGGGCACGAACACCACCGGCGCTCCGGCCGCCAGGAACGCCCGGCCGCGGCGGACGGCCTCCGCCACGAGCAGCTCGCGGTCGGCGTCGGCGTGGAGGAAGACATCGGTGCGGGCGTTGAGCACGAAGTCGATGCCGGCGTCCCGACCCGCGGCGAGCACAGCCTCGACCGCCGTCACGGCATCGTCGAGCGGCCGGAGCTGGTCCTCCAGGTTGCCGCCGACCACGCCGACCGAGATCGCCCGGCGCGCGGTCTCACCGGCGTCGCCGTACCCGGCCTCGAAGTCCATCGTGACCGGCAGGTCCACCGTGCCGACAATCCGCCCGACCATGTCCAGATGCAGCTCGAACCCGATCTGCTCGCCGTCGTCGTAGCCGAACGTCGCGGCGATGGAATGGCTTGCGGTGGCCAAGGCGCACACGCCCGGGGTGGCGGCCACCACCCGCGCCGACTCGACATCCCACACGTTGGCCAGGATGAGGATCTCCGGCGCGGTGTGCAGCGCGAGGAGGGTGCGCGCGCGCTCAGCAAGGTCGGCCATCCGACGTAACCTACCGACGCCTTACCGTCAGGCCACCGGCAGCGCCCGGGCGAGCAGGCCCAGCAACGCATCCCAATGACGCTGCTCGGCGGCCGGGTCGTGGACCGGCACGTCGCTCATCGTGAAACCGTGGGAGGCGCCGACGCAGATCTCGGAGGTGTAGACAACCGCCGCGGCGTCCAGCGCTTCGGTTAGCCGGGCGATCTGTTCCGGCGGCATGGAGGGGTCGTGGTCGGCGTGCCCCGCGTAGACCTCCGCGCGGATGCGGGGCGCGCCGTGCTGCGGGCCGGCCGGGTCGTCGGGCGCCGACGTGCCGCGGTGGAAGCTGGCTGCGGCGACGACCCGCTCCGGCCGTGTCCTTCGTGAACAGTGGTTGAGCGAATACATCTCCGTGAGCCGACGCAGAGCACAGCGGTCTAGACCTGGGTCTAGATGGCTGGTGTCTTTCGGCGCGTGGCTCCTATTCCAGTCGATGATCGCTTGGGAGACTTTGGGGGTGACCGGGGTTGAGCGATGACGTTGGGTTTGGCGCCGCGGCAGGGTGATCTGTTGA
>JAABUW010004304.1_pt1 | contig 19420 bp, 16 predicted proteins | sample 5560081 | NCBI WGS metagenome assembly JAABUW01 (sample SAMN10711882, study PRJNA513363) | rock metagenome | isolation source: Antarctica rocks | place: Antarctica: Victoria Land, Knobhead sud
CTTGGAAACGATCACAGAATCTCCCACAGTCGAGGGATGTGCGTTTGGCTCCCTGCGAGTGACAGGGGACGCTGCCTCACAGCTTCCCAGAAGTAGACGCCTCACCGTGTTAGGCCCGCGTGAAGTCCCGTGCGGCCGACCAGACGCGATGCCTCGGCCCGGCTCGCACTGCCTTCACCTGGTGTACGCGGCGGTCGTTGGGGCAAGAGCGGCTTCGAGGTGACGCTAGATCACCCGCATAAGGAGGATCACATGGCCGTCTCAGTTGATCTGACCAAGGTGCTCGACAAGGAATGGGAGCACAAGTCCCTGGCCGAGATCCTGGCAGCCCCCGTGTCGGCCCTGGCCGGTGTCACCGAGGCAGACGCCGAGCACCTGAGCGCGGCCTTCGGCATCAAGACCGTGGAGGACCTCGGTGGCGACAAGCACTTCGCTGCCGCCGGGGCGCTGCTGGCTCTGTCGCTTCACGCGGACTGATCTCTAAAGCGGAGGTGGACGGGAATCGACCCAACTGGCCGAGACGCTCGAACACGGATCGCCCGACCGCCACACGGCTGGCGTGTCCACTCCGTCCCCGTCCCAGCCACCGGCCAGGAGGACGTCCGTGCTGCGGACGAACGAAAAGGCCAGGTTCGATGGGCCAGGGTGTTGCTGTTGCGCAACGGCCATTGGTTCCCACGGACTACACCGGCGGTGTCGGTTCCGTCGCCATTCCAGTCACCAGGTACTGGCTTATCACTCGCCAAACCGTAACGCGGAGGAGGTCTGCGTGGACGGGAAGCAATAATCAGTGCCGAGGTACCAGTGACCGCTGCGGACACTGACGCGCTCGTCGAGGCTGCCATCGCCGTTCCAATCAACCATCGCGATGGTCACTGGGCCGATCGGGAAAAGCTGGCGGACGGCTTCGCGCGGCTACATATTCGCGGTGCAAGAGGCAGAACGGGTGCCCAGCGGGATGGAGCGTAACCCGGACGTCATCCTGCGACTGATGCGCCGCCAACATCGCGCCGGTGGGCGAGGGCGTGTTCCGGAGCCGCCAGCAGATCGTCGACGCCGATCTCGAGGTGCATCATCATCTGCTGTCCCCGGGCCCGGCCGGCCAGGTCGGCACGATCCGACCCCAGCCTCCGGTGGGCGGAGCAGGATGAGGTTGGCCGGCGGCTTCCTACGCTGAGAGGTCGGTCGGTGGGCGCGTCGGGCCCAGATCATCTGACCCGGATCGCGAAGTTCGCGTCCGCCGGCTCATCGGCATGAAGGATGGCCGCCATTGCTTCGATCCCGTGCGCCAAGCGCGGGCCGGGACGTGCGAATGACGCGTTGGCGTCGACGGCCCAGACGGGAACGTCCGCAGGCAACACGCCGCGGTCCACCAGCTCAACGGCCAGCCGGGTGCTGTCGGCCAGTCCGAAGCCGCATGGCGCGCTGATCACGACCTCGGGCTCCGCCGCGGCGACCGCCTGCCATGTGGTCGGCACCGATCGAGCGCCGGAACGGCCGAGCACGTTAATTCCACCGGCTGCCTGCACCATCTCCGGCACCCAGTGACCCGGCGCAAAGGGAGGATCAGTCCATTCCAGAACGACGGTACGCGGCCGGGGTAGCCCGGCGACCCGCTCGTCCACGGTGGCCAGTCGCCTGCGCAGGCCGCCCAGGAGTGCGTCCGCCTCGGCTACGTGCCGGGTCGCGACCCCTATCTGAGCGATGGAGGTGAGCACCTCCTCGAGCGTGTGGGGGTCGGTTGTCAGCACCGACGCAGTACAGCCGAGGTAGTCCAGCGCCGAGCGGACCTCCGACACGTCGACCGCGCAGACAGCGCACAGGTCCTGGGTGACGACCAGGTCGGCGTCCAGGCCGGCGAGGGTGTCCCGGTCGAGGTGGTACAGGTCCTCGCCGGCGGCGAGCCGTTCGCGCACCGCTGCGTCGATGCCGGCCGGGTCCAGCCCCTCCGGCAGCGAGCTGGTCGAGACGATCCGCCGGCCGCGGGCCGCGGGCGGGTAGTCGCACTCGAAGGTGACCCCGACGACCTCCTCGCCCGCACCGACGGCGAAGAGGATCTCGGTGGCCGACGGGAGCAGCGACACGACGCGCACACCCGGAACGCTACCTTTTCTCACTGACGCGGCGGCGCCGCCGCCACGGTCGGCCGGGAAGGGAACCGCCCGTGCGGATCCGTCTTGCCAACGGCCGGCTGGGCCTCGACGTGGACTCGGCCCACGATCGCTGCGACGCGGTGCGGCCCTCCCATCCCGCACCCGTGAGCGACCCACTCGCCGCGCTCTGATCAGCCCGCTGGGTTGCTCGCCGACGCGCGAACGAGGGGCCGCAGACGATCCCGTACCTGGCCAGCACTGACTGGCTCGTCAGCTCCTGATTGCCGTGCCCGAGCCGCACACGCGCCTACTGGCCCACCACTTCTATCCGGCACCTCGGCCCAGCGGCGGCACCAAGTCGGATATCGCTCGTGAGCAGAGGAGCGTCGAAGGCCTCAGCCAGAGCGACGTACATGGCGTCCCAGCCGCGCACGCCGTGCCGGAGCTCCCACGCGCGAGGGAGGAACGGGCGATGGCCGTAGCGCTCGCCCGGCCAGGATTGGAGATCTTCCACCGCGTGGGTGGCTGCGGTCCGGTCCAGATTCCCCCGGAGGTGCTCACGCCGAATCACGCCGAAGACCTCAACGTCGACCACATGGGGAGCGATCTGATCTGAGTCCTCGTTGAGGCGCTCGCGCACGGCTTCGGCGCCCGGCCCGGCGAGCAGGACCTCGCACAGGCAGGACGCGTCAACGACCAGCATCGGGCCAAGAACCGCGCTGCTCGTCGAGAGCGTCCAGCACCTCGCTGCGTCCGACCGATGACGACCGGCGGCGGGTACGAGCCAGCCATTCCGTCATGCTCGGCCGCGACGCCAAGCGCACTGCCTCAATACGCAATAGCTCCGGAACGCTCATACCGGCTTCGGCTGCGCGCCGAGCCAGGCCGGCATAGACATCGTCATCCAGGTCACGGATCTGCACGGTCTTGGGCATGCCAGCCACGGTACATGCGTACCCGCATGTTTACATACGTTGATGCACCTTTGCCCTCACCCCGTCTGCTACCGGCGAAACGGACGCCGGAAGCAGCTGAGCGGGGCAGGTGTTGAATCGGGCAGACTCAACCCAAGAATTGCTGACATGGGCTACCGGGCCCGCGTCGAAGCCGCCGGCCCGCCGCCCAAGCCGGCGCCTCGCAGGTGAGGCCGCCTGACTGAGCCCGAGACTGCATCTCCGGGCGCGAGCCGCAGTGCGGAGGTGGACGGGAATCGAACCCGCCTGGCCGAGATGCTCGACCACGTCGGTGTTGAAGACCGCGGGGGCCACCAGGCACCCTCACACCTCCGCCCGAGAATGTAACCGAGGATCAAGGACGCCCACCCATGCGGTAATGGCCGAGCCGGTCCCGGCGCCGTCGCCACCTCGACCGATTCCTGGCCGGACCCTTGGCCAGCGACGAAGTAGCTGATCTCGCCGGCGACGGACGTAGGTCTTGAACTGCGCCAGCGTCGGGGAGGCGTCGCTGCCACTGAAACCGCCGATGGCCATGACCGCCTTGCCGCCACTTGCCAGTTGCAGGGGCGCGGCGCTCATCGAGCCGATCGTGGCCGCCGCCCAGCGGGTGCGCGTCGCCTTCAGCAGGCTGACCACTGCCGCGGTGGCCTGGGCTTTGTCGCCGCCACCACCGAGTCCCGGCCTCGGGCCACCCGGCGGTGACCGCCAGCAGGGCGGCAGCGAAGAGGCGCGAGGTCATCTGGCTCCGGGTCTGCCACAGCAGGCGGGCGGTCACCGCGACGATCGCGCCGATGGCCGGTGCGGGCGCCACCAGGTAATAGGGGTGAATGGTGCCGTGCATGAAACTGCATACGCCTCCGGTGATCATCAGCCAGCTGCCGAACAGCACGAGAGCGGCCCGGGTCAGCTCGGTCCTCGGCGCTCGCCGAGTGAGCCACAACCCGGCCAGTAGGGCCAGCAATGCGGTCGGGAGAAGCCACGAGACCTCTGTGTCACGGTCAAGGCCGGGGCTGCTGCCGATGTCACCGTCATGTGTTCCGTGAAGTGAAGGGCCGCGTGCGCTGACGTACCTTGCTCTGCATGACGTTGACCACGGCGCCCGTCACTCCGGTCCGCCTCACGCAGTACGCCCACGGCGGTGGCTGTGCCTGCAAGATCCCGGCCGGGGAGCTCGAAACCATGGTGGCCGGGCTGCTGACGGGCTCGCCGATGGCCGATCCCGCAGGGGAACTGCTGGTCGGACTCGACGACGGTGACGACGCGGCTGTGGTCCGCATCGACGGCGACACCGCCATCATCGCAACGGCCGACTTCTTCACCCCCGTCGTCGACGACGCCTACGACTGGGGCCGGATCGCCGCGGCCAACGCCCTGTCCGACGTCTATGCCATGGGGGGCCGCCCCGTCGTCGCGGTCAACCTGCTCGGCTGGCCCCGCGACGTGCTGCCGCTCGAGCTGGCCGCCGAAGTGCTGCGCGGCGGCCTGGCGATCGGGCGCGCCGCGGGCTGCCATGTGGCCGGGGGGCACAGCATCGACGACCCCGAGCCAAAATACGGAATGGCGGTGACCGGCATTGCCGACCCGCAACGGCTGCTACGCAACGATGCCGGAGTGGCCGGCGTACCGCTGACACTGACCAAGCCACTGGGAATCGGCGTACTGAACAGTCGCCACAAGGCGACCGGCGAGGTGTTCGTCGAGGCGATCGAGGTGATGACCACCCTCAACCGGGGCGCCGCCGAAGCCGCGGTGAGCGCTGGGCTGACCTGCGCGACCGACGTCACCGGCTTCGGGTTGCTCGGCCACCTGCTCAAGCTGGCCCGCGCGTCCGGGGTGACGGCCGTGGTCGACTCCGCCGCCGTCCCCTATCTCGACGGCGCCCGCCGCGCGTTGCATGAGGGCTACGTCAGCGGGGGCACCCGGCGCAACCTCGACTGGGTGCGGCCGCACCTCGACGCCGGCACGGTCTCGTCGGACGAGCTGTTGCTGCTCGCCGACGCGCAGACCTCCGGCGGCCTGCTGGTGGCCGGCGAAATCCCCGGCTCACCGGTGATCGGCGAGCTCCGCCCCCGCGGCGACCACCTCCTGGTGGTGCGCTGATGGGCCGGGTCACCGACCGGCGGCGGGTCGTGCGGATCGAGGGCGCCGCGCGGATCGCCCGGCCGGACACGCTGGTGGTCGAAGAGCCGCTGGAGATCCGGGTCGGGGGCCGGGCGCTGTCGGTGACGATGCGTACGCCGGGCGACGACTTCGATCTCGTGGCCGGATTTCTGACCACGGAGGGGGTGGTGGCCGCACCCGCCGACGTCTCCACGATGCGCTATTGCGCGGGGGCCGTCGACGGCGGGCAGAACACCTACAACGTCATCGACGTGGCGCTCGGCGCCGGCGTGCTGCCCCCGAACGCGTCACTGGAACGCAACTTCTACACGACCTCCTCGTGCGGCGTGTGCGGCAAGGCTTCCGTCGACGCCGTGCGCACGGTGAGCCGCTGGTCGGTGACCGACGACCCGGTCCGAATTCCCGCATCGGTGGTCACCGCCCTGCCGGACACCCTCCGCACGGCCCAGGCGGTATTCGACAAGACCGGCGGATTGCACGCCGCCGGGTTGTTCGATGCCGGCGGCGGACTTCTGTGCGTACGCGAGGACGTCGGCCGGCACAACGCCGTCGACAAGGTGGTCGGGTGGGCGGCCCGCGCCGGTGCGTTGCCGCTACGCGGACGGGTGCTGATGGTGAGCGGCCGGGCGTCGTTCGAGCTGGTGCAAAAAGCCGTCATGGCTGGGATCCCGGTGCTGGCGGCGGTGTCGGCCCCGTCCACCCTGGCCGTCGACCTGGCCGCCGAGGCGGGGCTGACGCTGGTCGGATTCCTCCGCGGCAGCAGCATGAATGTCTACAGCTGCGCGGACCGAATCACCGATTAGCTTGGCAACGTTGCTTTGACAACGAACCCGAGGAGCCCCTGTTGATCCCGAAGGCAACCAGGTCTGCATCGGCGAGCACGCGGACTAGCGCGGGACGACGGAGGTTGAACGCCCAGAATCCTCGGGCTAGTGGGCCTGTGCCCCGCCCCGCTCACCGATGGCTCAGCGGGCTAGCCACTGCTCGCGCGAGATCGCGTATTCGACCTCACCGAGTTCGGTGCCTGAGATGGGCTCGTCCCAGTGGGTGTGGAACGTCCGGACGTACTGCAACCCAACCGCGGTCATCGTCGCCCGGGACGCCGCATTGACCGTCATGGTCTCGGCGAAGATCCGCGTCAAGCCGAGGTCTTCGAAGCCATGCCGAACGAGTTCGCGCGCTCCTTCGCTGGCCAGTCCCTTGCGCCAGTAGCGGCGCAGGAGCCGGTAACCGAGCTCGGCCTGTCCGTCGATCGAGCCTTGGTCGGCGCGCTCGGGCGGCTCAAGGATCCACCAGCCGACGAACTGGCCAGCAACGAATCCGACCCAGAAACCGAGTCCGACCACACGCCTTGCGGCCGCGAGGCGATGCTGGTGGCGCCGTTCGACGTCCTCGCGGGTGCGCGCCCGGCCGTCGCCCAGGTAGCGCATCACTTCGGGGTCGGCGTCGAGCGTGGCCTCGTAGTCGAGGTGTTCGTCCGACAGCGGGACCAGCCGCAGACGGCCGGTGCGCAGCGTCGCCTGGCACATGGGTGCATCCTCCCGCCTCGTCCATCCAGATGCGTGCCTTTGATCATTAGCACCGCCCACCGGTGTGTGGCCCGGGAGGCTGGCGGCCAACCACCCGAGCGTCACCTTCTGCTCATCAATCTGTCGCCGTACTCCTGCAAGTAGATCTAGGACGTACGCCAGCTGGTCGGGGAGGCGTGTTCGTCACTGCTCTCGATGTGCGGCAAGGTCCGCCAGCATCCGCGAGGCTCGGGCCCACACGGCCGAGACCTTGTCGAGCCGCATGAGAAGTCAGACCACTTCTGGCAGGGGCGCTCGACTCGTTACGCCGCCAAGTGAGCCGTGGGGCGGGCCACCGAAAGCAACTCGTTGAGCTCGCCGACGGTGCTCGCCGGCACCCTGTCAAGCATGGCGCACGAGCCCGACACCACAGTGCTAAATGGCCTGCGTCTCAACGTTTCCCAAGCGGACGACCGGCGGCAGTGTGATCCTCAACGCGGGTCCTCGACCGGCACACCCTCGATCATATTTCTGTGCCACACTAAAATGTGGACCGAACGCTTCGGTGGTATCGCTCGGCGCGACGCCACCGCATCGGCAAGGCCCATGCCAAGTTCGTGATCGACTCCGTCGTGCCCGACCACGTGCCGGCAACCGCTACCGCTGGCGCTCGTCTCGTCTGGATCGGCGAAGACGATCGGGCATCGAACTCGAGATCGTGGCACTGGACCTCGACGACGCCATCGTGGTGGTCCACGTCATGCCGACCGCCCTGAGGAGGCGTTGAGGTGAACAAGCCCACCAGGTACCAACTCGGCCCGGACGTGGCGGAGGACGAGGAGATGTACGACAGTCAGGGACGCTTGATCGACGACGCCTACGTCGACGCCGCCGTCGAGGAGGCCATAGCTCAGGTTCGCGGCCGCGGTCGCCCGTCGCTGTCCGCATCGGGCGAGTCCCCGTTGCTGCGCGTGCGCCTCTCGCGCGAGCTCGACGACGCCGTCTGGCGCGCGGCCGAGCGCTCCGGTGCCTCTAGATCGGAGTGGGTGCGGCGTGTCCTCGACGACGCAGCGAACGAGGCCAGCCGATAGGTCCTACCCCGACCGCGTCGCAGTTGCCGACGGTCAGTTGGGACCGCATTTGAGGCGGCTGCTGAGCAAGGTGGTCCGAGCAGCGCCAGGGGGCAGCCGATCAGTCGCCGGGGCCGATTCCGGCTGACGTGGCCTTCCGCGGTCGAGCGCGGACGTGGAAGCGTTCGCCTTGGGGACCGAGCAGTTCGACCGTTCGCGGTCCGGCATCTCGCTGCCCTCATCGTCATGGGGCTCGAGCTTGCGGACCGGGATCCGTAGGCAGTAAACCGAGCCGATTTGGACGACCGCGTCGACGGTGAGGGCGAGCAGTTCGCTCTCGCGGATCCCGGTGCGGGCGAGCAGTTCAACGATGAGGCGGGCCAGTGGGGTCGGTGTCGGCGCGGCTGGTGCGCACGAGCTTGGCGGTGGCGGCGTCGTCGAGGAAACGCGGTAGCGGCTTGTCGTTTCATCTCTAGACGCCGACGTGCGTCACGTCGCCGGCAGACACTGCGGTGCGTGCCCCCGTCGCGTCGGCGACGACCAGCCGGCCGGCCTCATCGATGTCGACCGCCTCGCCGGCAAGGTCCGGCGCCGCCGGCCGGGTGACGCGCACCGCGCGGCCCAGCGTGTCGCAGTTGGCTACGTACGCCGGCCGGACGTCCGCGCCGTCGAGCCAGCCTCGATAGTCCTCGGCCAGGGCCCGGACCAGCCCCACCAGCAGCGTGGCCCGGTCGGTCACCGCGGCACCGGCGAGCATCAGCGAGGTGGCGTCCTCGCGAGGCAGCTCGTCGCGCCGGGTGGACACATTGAGACCCACGCCGAGGACCAGCGCGTCGCCGCTGACCTCGGCGAGTAGGCCGGCGACCTTGTGCCGGTGAGTCCCGATCAGTACGTCGTTGGGCCACTTCAGCACCGCATCGACTCCGGCGAGGTCGGTGAGGACGCGGGCCACCGTCAGGCCGGCCAGGAGCGGCACCCACCCCCAGGTGCTGCGGGCCGGACGGGGGCGCAGCAGCACCGAAAAGGTCAGCCCCGATTGCGCCGGGGACACCCAGCTGCGGCCCAGCCGCCCCTTGCCGCCGGTCTGCAGCTCGGCGACCAGAATCTGTCCCTCCGGCGCGCCCCCCGCGGCCGCGGCGATCAGGTCGGCATTCGTCGAAGCCGTCTGCGCGACCACCTCGATCCCGGTCCACAGCGAGCCGGGTCGCAGCGCCGCGCGGGCGAGCGCCGCGGGCCGCAGCGGCGGGCGGTCCAGATCGCGATAGCCGCCGGTCATTCCGCCACGCTAATCGCCGTGCGCCGCTGACCGCCCGGCCGCGGCGCCAGCCGCTGCCGCTCTACCCCCGGTTGCAGCGCCGGCGTGGCTACGCTGTCGCCGTGACCGCCGCCGCCACCAACCCGGCCGAGCCTGACCCCCACACCACCGCCGGCAAGCTGGCCGGCCTGCGCCGGCGGACAGACGAAGCGGTGCACGCCGGCCCCGCGCGGGCGGTGGACAAGCAGCACGCCCGGGGCAAGATGACCGCCCGGGAGCGGATCGATGCGCTGCTGGACGACGGCTCATTCGTCGAGACCGACGCATTGGCGCGGCACCGGTCGACGGCTTTCGGCGTCGAGGACAACCGGCCCTACGGCGACGGCGTCGTCACCGGATACGGCACCGTCGACGGGCGGCCGGTCTGCCTGTTCAGCCAGGATTTCACCGTCTACGGCGGCAGTCTCGGCGAGGTATTCGGGGAAAAGATCGTCAAGGTGATGGACCTGGCGGTGAAGACCGGCTGCCCCTTCATCGGCATCAACGATTCCGGCGGAGCCCGGATCCAGGAGGGCGTCGTCTCGCTGGGGCTCTACGGCGAGATCTTCTTCCGCAACGTCCGCGCCTCCGGAGTCATCCCGCAGCTGAGCCTGGTGATGGGGCCGTGCGCCGGCGGGGCCGTCTATTCGCCGGCGCTGACCGACTTCACGGTGATGGTGGACAAGACGTCCCACATGTTCATCACCGGCCCCGACGTCATCAAGACCGTCACCGGTGAGGACGTCGAATTCGAAGCGCTCGGCGGCGCCCACACCCACAACACCAAGTCCGGCGTCGCGCACTTCCAGGCCACCGATGAGGCCGATTGTCTGGATCTGGCCCGGGCGCTGCTCTCCTACCTGCCGAGCAACAATTTCGATGAGCCGCCGTCGTACGCCGAAGATTCCTCGCCGCACGTCACCGACGCCGATCGCGAGCTGGACTCGTTAGTCCCAGATTCCCCGAACCAGCCCTACGACATGCACACGGTCATCGCCCACGTGCTCGACGACGGCGAATTCCTGGAGGTGCATGCGTTGTTCGCCCAGAACATCGTCTGCGGATTCGGCCGGGTCGACGGGCGGTCGGTCGGGGTGGTGGCCAACCAGCCGATGCACTTCGCCGGCACCCTCGACATCGACGCGTCGGAGAAGGCGGCCCGGTTCGTCCGTACCTGCGACGCCTTCAACATCCCGGTGCTGACCTTTGTCGACGTGCCCGGTTTCCTGCCCGGCGCCGGGCAGGAATGGGACGGCATCATCCGCCGGGGGGCCAAGCTTATCTATGCCTACGCCGAGGCGACCGTCCCGAAGGTCACCGTCATCACCCGCAAGGCCTATGGCGGGGCGTACGACGTGATGGGGTCGAAGCACCTGGGTGCCGACGTCAACCTCGCCTGGCCGACCGCGCAGATAGCGGTAATGGGCGCGCGTGGCGCCGTCAACATCCTGTATCGCCGGGAGATCGCCGAAGCCACCGAGCCGGAGGCCAGGCGGGCCGAGCTCATCACCGAGTACGAAGACCACTTGGCTAACCCATATATCGCCGCCGAGCGCGGCTATGTCGACGCGGTCATCGCACCGTCGGCCACCCGGCTCCAGGTGGTGAAAGCGCTGCGGGCCCTGCGCGGCAAGCGCGAGACCCTGCCGCCGAAGAAGCACGGAAACATTCCGCTGTGATGACGAACCAGCAAAGGGACAGCGAGGATGAAGGGGTGGCCGCCGCAATCGTCGTCTTGTCGTCCCGACGCGCGCAACGCGCCGAGCGGATCGAGCCGCGCTCGCTGTGGCGGGATCGGGCTTTCGTTCTGCGTGCGCCGCTGCTCGCCGGCTGCGGCGCCTGGCGCGCCTCGGCGCTGCCCCGCTGACCGCTGCCCCGCTGACTCGCGAGACGGTCAGGCCAGCACGGCCCAGGCGTCGCGCACCATGTCGCCCAGCGAGGCCTTCTTCGGCGTCCAGCCGAGCTCCGACCTGATCTTGTCACTCGACGCGACCAGCCGAGCCGGGTCGCCGTCGCGTCGCGGCCCCTCCACGATGGGGACGGTACGACCGGTGACCCGCTCCACCTCGGCCAGCACCTCCCGGACCGAGAATCCCGAGCCGCTGCCCAGGTTGTAGATCCGGTGCTCCCCGGGGACCGCGCCTGACAGGGCCAGCAAGTGTGCCTCTGCGAGGTCCTCGACGTGGACGTAGTCCCGGATGCAGGTGCCGTCCGGCGTCGGATAGTCGCTGCCGTGCAAGGTGAAAGAACCGCCGTCACCCCGGGCTGCCCGGAGGAGGTTGGGGATGAGGTGCGTCTCGGGGTCGTGGCGTTCGCGGGCCGAGCCGTATGCCCCGGCTACGTTGAAATACCGCAGGCTCACCGCGGCCAGCCGGTAGGCCGGCGCGTAGGCACGCAGCACACTGTCCACGGCCAGTTTCGAGGCACCGTAGGGACTTGTCGGCCGGGTCGGCGCGTCCTCGCTGATCGGCACCGATTCCGGCTCGCCGTAGGTCGCAGCGGTCGAGGAGAAGACGATCGGCGTCACCCCATTGGCCCGCATGGCATCGAGCAGGTTGAGGGTGCCGACGACGTTGGTCCGGAAATAGCGGGCGGGGTGGGAAACCGACTCGGCCACCTGCGCCTTGGCTGCGAAATGGAACACCCCGTCGAACTTCCCGTCGAATACTGCGGCCAGCGCGTCGGCGTCGAGCAGGTCGACCGGCCTGAAGGCGGCTCCAGGCGGCACGCCCTCGGCATAGCCGGTCGACAGGTCGTCGACGATGACCACCTCGTGGCCGCGGTCGAGCAGCAGGGACGCGGTGACGCCGCCGATATAGCCGGCGCCCCCGGTGACCAGGAGTCGCATGCAATCCACCCTAGACTGCCCGGATGCGCAAGGTGCTGGTCGCCAACCGCGGCGAGATTGCCGTCCGGGTGATGCGCGCCTGCGCAGACGCCGGCCTGGGCAGCGTCGCAGTCTATGCAGATCCCGACCGCGACGCGGTGCATGCCCGCATGGCGACCGAGGCCTACGCATTGGGCGGCTCCACTTCCGGCGAAACCTATTTGCGCATGGATAAGATCCTCGACATCGCGAGCCGGAGTGGAGCCGACGCGGTGCATCCGGGCTACGGCTTTCTCGCCGAGAACGCCGACTTCGCCCAGGCCGTCGTCGACGCCGGCCTCACCTGGATCGGCCCACCCCCCGACGCGATCAGGGCGCTCGGCGACAAGGTGGAAGCGCGGCACATCGCCCTGGCGGCCGGCGCTCCGCTCGTCCCCGGCACGCCCGGCCCGGTCAGCGGTCCGGCGGAAGTGACCGCTTTTGCCGAGCAGTACGGGCTTCCGGTGGCGATCAAGGCAGCATTCGGCGGCGGCGGGCGCGGCCTCAAGGTGGCCCGTACCGCAGCAGAGATTCCCGAGCTTTTCGCCAGCGCGGTGCGCGAGGCCGAGTCGGCCTTCGGCCGGGGTGAATGCTTTGTCGAGCGATACCTCGACAAACCCCGGCACGTCGAGGCCCAGGTGCTGGCCGACACGCACGGCACGGTCGTCGTCGTCGGCACCCGCGACTGCTCCCTGCAGCGCCGGCACCAGAAGCTGGTCGAGGAGGCGCCGGCGCCGTTCCTCACCGACGGCCAGCGCAGCCAGATCCACGAGGCCGCCCGGGCCATCTGCGCCAAAGCGGGTTACGTCGGCGCCGGCACCGTGGAATTCCTGGTCGGCGCGGACGGCACGGTTTCCTTCCTCGAAGTCAACACCCGGCTCCAGGTCGAGCACCCGGTCACCGAGGAGACCAGCGGCCTCGACCTGGTCCGCGAGCAGTTCCGCATCGCCGACGGCGAGCGGCTCGGCTATGACACCGACCCGGAACCGCGGGGCCATTCCATCGAATTCCGGATCAACGGCGAGGACCCAGGGCGCGGTTTCCTGCCGGCTCCGGGCGTCGTGACCACCTGGGTCCTGCCGGAGGGTCCGGGCGTACGCGTCGACAGCGGCGTGAGAGCCGGCGACGTGATCAGCGGAGCTTTCGATTCCTTGCTGGCAAAGGTGATCGTGACCGGTGTCACCCGCGCCCAGGCGCTTGAGCGGTCCCGGCGGGCACTGGGCGAGATGGCCGTCGAGGGGATGGCGACCGCGCTGCCGTTCCACCGGGCGGTGGTCGACGACCTGGCCTTCACCGCCGAGCCGTTCCGTGTGCACACCCGCTGGATCGAGACCGAATTCGCCAACACGATCGAGCCCTATTCGGCCGTGACGCCGGCGGAGCCGGCAACGGAGGAGCGGGAAAGCATCGTCGTCGAGGTCAGCGGGCGCCGCCTTGAGGTGACCCTGCCGGCCGGCTTGGGCACGGCGGCGGGAACGTCGCGCACCAGGCCCCCCTCGCGCGCCGCCGGCCGCAAGGAAATTCCGGTCGCCACCGGCAACGCCCTGGTCAGCCCTATGCAGGGCACAGTCGTGAAGATCGCGGTGGCCGATGGCGATCGGGTAAAGGCCGGCGATCTGGTGGTCGTCATCGAGGCCATGAAAATGGAACAGCCGCTGGCCGCCCACCAGGACGGCACCATCACCGGCCTGAGCGTCGAGGTGGGAGCGGCCCTGCGCGCCGGCGCGGTGGTCTGCGAGATCGCGCCCTAATCGAATTCGTGTTGCATCAGCTGCCGCGCCGTCTCAGTGAGCGAGCCCGACAGCGACGGATAGATCGAGATGGTGTGCGCGATCTGCCCGACGGACAGGTGATTCTCCACCGCCAGCGCGATCGGCAGGATCAGCTCCGAGGCGCGCGGCGCGACCACCACGCCGCCGATGACCAGCCCCGACGAGGGGCGGCAGAACAGTTTCACGAATCCGTCGGTGATTCCCGCCATCTTGGCCCGGGCGTTGGTGGCCAAGGGCAGCTTCACCGTCCGGGCCAGCACCAGGCCGGCATCCACCGTCACCTGCCCGATCCCGACGGTGGCGATCTCGGGACTGGTGAACACGTTGGCCGACACGGTTTGCAAGCGAAGCGGGGCCACCGCCTCGCCGAGGGCGTGCCACATGGCGATGCGGCCCTGCATGGCGGCGACCGAGGCCAGCATCAGCACGCCAGTGACGTCACCGGCGGCATAGATCCCGGGCACATCGGTGCGCGACACCCGGTCGACGGCGACGAAGCCCCCAGGTCCGAGCGCCACCCCGGCCGACTCCAGGCCCAGGCCGGCCGTGTTGGGCACCGACCCGACGGCCATCAGCGCGTGGCTGGCCTCGACCACCCGCCCGTCGGCCAGCTGCACGACCACCCCGTCGGAGCTGCGGCGCACGGCCCGGGCCCGGGCCCGGGCCAGGATTGTCATGCCCCGCCGGGTGAACACCTCCTCGATGAGGGCCGCTGCGTCGGAATCCTCCCCGGGCATCACCCGGTCGCGGCTCGACACCAGCGTGACTGGCACTCCGAGCGCCAGATAGGCGCTGGCGAATTCCGCGCCGGTCACCCCGGAGCCGACCACCACGAGGCGCTCGGGCAGGGCAGGTAGGTCGTACAGCTGGCGCCAATCGAGGATCCGCTCGCCGTCGGGCCGGGCCGGCGGCAGGACGCGCGGCGTGGCGCCGGTCGCGATCAGGACGACGTCGGCCTCGACCGTGGCCACCGCGCCGGTCCCGCTGTCGGTGATCTCGACCGGATGCCGGCGGGTGGCGCCGGTCTCGGCCAGCCGGGCCACTCCGGTCACCACCTCGACCCCGACCCGCGACAGCTGCCGCCCCACATCCGCCGACTGGGCCAGGGCCAATGCCTTCACCCGGCCGTGGATCGCCGGCGCATTGACCCCTATCGCAGCGGTCGGACCCGCGTCGATGCCGAGGGTGCCAGCCAGGGAGAAGGCCGTCCGGGCATCGCTGCTGGCGATGAACGTCTTGGACGGTACGCAGTCCGACAGCACGCACGAGCCGCCGAGCCCGTCGCGCTCCACCACCGTCACTTCGGCCCCGAGCTGTGCGGCGACCAGCGCCGCCTCGTAGCCGGCCGGACCGCCACCGATGATGACGATCCGGCTCACTCGGGCTCCTTTTCGGTCAGCGGCAGCGGGATGATCATGCGGGGGCGGTGCGGTCATTGTGTCGCACTACGCTGCGCGCATGGCCCTCTACGCCGCATACGGGTCCAACCTGGACCCGGGTCAGATGCTGGCGCGCTGTCCGCATTCGCCGGCCGCCGGGATCGGCTGGCTGGAGAGCTGGCGGCTGACCTTCGGCGCCGAGGACGCCGGCTGGGAAGGCTCGCTGGCCACCCTGGTCGAGGACGCGGGCAGCCGGGTGTTCGTCGCGCTTTACGACGTGACCGCCTACGACGAGGCGCTGCTGGACTCCTGGGAAGGCGCCGACACCGGGCTCTATCGCAAGATCCGGCTCCGGGTGCACACTCTCGACGGCGAGGCGCTGGCGTGGTTCTACGTCCTCGACGGCTACGAGGGCGGCTTGCCCTCGGCCCGCTACCTGGGCGTGATGGCCGACGCGGCGGAGAAGGCGGGCGCGCCGGATGACTACGTGGCCGAGCTGCGCAGCCGGGAATGCCGGTCGATGGGACGCTGACCGCTCAGCGGCTCAGCGCCGTGTAGGCCGTCTGCACCAGCAGTCGTACGCCGACCGAGATCGCCCGCTCGTCGATGTCGAAGCTGCCCTGATGCAGGTCGAGCGGCTCCGCGGCCGAGGCCGGCGCGGCCACCCCGAGCCGGGCCAGGGCGCCGGGCAGCTTCTCCAGATACCACCCGAAGTCCTCCCCGCCGAGGCTCTGCGGCGTACCCGTCACCGCGTCCGCGCCCAGCGCATCCTGCGTGGCGGCCCGCAGCACCGCGATGGCATCGGGATGGTTGTCGACCGGTGGCACGCCCCGCGAATACTCGACCTCGAGCCGGGCCCCGGTCGGCGCGACCACGTCGGTGATGAGCCGCCGGAGCAGCTCCGGCGCACGGTCCCAGGTCTCGTGGTCCAGCACCCGGACCGTGCCGCGCAGAACGGCGAGATCGGGGATGGCGTTGGCGGCCCGGCCGGCCTGCACCTCGCCCCAGACCAGGGACAGCCCGCTGCGCGGGTCGACCAGTCGGGACAGCAGGCCCGGCACCTCGGTGATCACCCGGCCGAGCGCGTAGATCAGGTCGGCGGTCAGGTGCGGCCGGGCCGTGTGCCCGCCCGGCCCGGACAGGTAGACCTCGACCATGTCGGCGGCGGCGGTGACCGGGCCGACCCGCAGGCCCACCCGCCCGACCTCCAGCCGCGGATCGCAGTGCAGGGCGAAGACCATGTCGGCGCCGTCGAGGGCGTCGGCGGCAATCACGTCCAGCGAGCCACCCGGGGTGAGCTCCTCGGCCGGCTGAAACACCAGCCGCACCCGGCCGGGCGGACCCGGCGGCGGCGCGGCGTGCAGCGCCAGGGCCGCCCCCAGCAGGATGGCGGTGTGCGCGTCGTGACCGCAGGCGTGCGAGAGCCCCTCGATCGTGGAGCGGTAAGTAACGTCCTTGACGTCGGTCACCGGCAGCGCGTCGATGTCGGCCCGCAGCGCGACGACCCGCTCGCCACTGCCGACGTCGCAGACCAGGCCGGTCCCCATCGGCAGGACATGCGGGTGCAGGCCGGCCTCGGCCAGTCGGGACCGGACCAGCTCGGTGGTGTCGTACTCCCGCCGGCCGAGCTCGGGATGGGCGTGCAGGTGCCGGCGGACGGCGACGAGGTCGGGGCCGTGGCTGGCCAACCATGAGTCGAGCCAGGTCGGCGGCGCGGCGGGGGGCTCGGGGTGCGGCGATGGGACGCTCACGCGGCGACGACCGTCTTCATCGGCTTCAGGGTACCCGCGGGCTCCCACCCGGTCAGCAGGACGGCGCAGTCCGGCCCGCGCAGCGACGACGGCACAATAACGATCCCAGTGGCCGCGGTGCACCACGTCGCCGACGCCGCGCCGGCGCTCCTCCACCCGCGGGCTCTGCCCGGGGTCGTCGGCCGACCGGTAGCCCACGGTGATGCCGCCGATCGGCGCATACTCCGCCGGCACCCCGAACTCCTGCCGAAACGGGCCGAGGTGCTCCGGCATGATGCCGAAGAAGCAGGCGCCGAGGCCCTCGTCCACTGCGGTCAGCAGGATCAGCAGCGCGGCCATGCCGGTGTCGATGTGCCAGTACGGAGCCGGCCAGCGCGCCTCGGCGCGGTCCTCCCAGCCCTTGTCGGGCTCTGCGTACCGCTCCAGATAGGCCGCCTTGTGCGCCAGCGGGACGACGACCAGCGGCGCATCCTGCATCGTCGGGGTGTTCTGCACTCTGGTCGGAACGAACGGCCAGAAGCGGGCCCGGTCGGCCGGGTCGGTCAGCGCCAGGAAGGCCCACCCTTGGGAAAAGCCGGCCGACGGCGCGCGCAGGGCGCTGGCCAGCACCCGCTCGACCACCTCGGGTGACAGCGGCTGGTCGGTGTAATGCCGGATCATCCGGCGCCGGCGGACGACCTCGGCGAATTCCATGCCGGCAACCTAACGGCCGGCTCCGACACTCCTGACAGAGCCCGAAGAGGTTCACCGCCGGGATCGACCGGTGGTGGACCCGCGCCCACCACCTGCGGACCGGCACCCTCAAGGAGATCGGCGTCAACCCCCAGGTGACCGGGCGCCGGCGGCCAGGCTGCCATCCTTGACCTCGTGCTCCTGCTGGCTCCGGCCCCGCGAACCCGCCGGCCGGCCCGGGTGGTCCTGCTTTTCGCCGGGCTGGCCCTGTACGGCATCAGCGACGGCCTGCTGGTCCTCGCCGGCCTCGGCCTGGACCCGTGGGACGTGCTGCACCAGGGCCTGTCCCGCAGCACCGGACTGCAGGTCGGCACCTGGTCGATCCTGGTCGGCGCTGTGGTGCTGCTGGCGTGGATCCCACTGCGGCAGCGCCCCGGCATCGGCACCGCGTGCAACGTGGTGGTGGTCGGCGTGGGCATCAACGCCACGCTCGCGCTGGTGCCGGCCCCGCACGCGGTGGCGCTGCAGGCGGCGGTCCTGGGCGGCGCCGTGCTGCTCAACGGGATCGCCACCGGCGCCTACATCGGTGCCGGTCTCGGCCCCGGCCCGCGGGACGGGCTGACCACCGGCATCGCCGCGCGGGGGATCTCGCTGCGGCTGGTCCGCACCGTGATCGAGGTGGTCGTACTGATAGTCGGGTGGCTGCTGGGCGGGACGGTCGGCGTCGGCACTGTCGTCTACGCGCTGGCGATCGGGCCGATCACCCACGTGACCATCCCGGCCCTCCGGCTCGGCGACGACGCCGGCGGCGGTGCCCGCAGCCAGCGGCGTCAGCGGCGTCAGAAGCGCTCGGTGGGGCGGTAGGTCCCCCAGACCTCGCGCAGGGCATCGCACACCTCGCCGACCGTGGCCCGTTCCCGCAACGCCGCCTTCATCGGATAAAGCACGTTGTCGCCGCCCTCGGCGGCCTTGCGCAGGTCCGTCATCGCCGCATCGACCGCGGCGCCGTCGCGCTCGGCCCGCAGCACCGCCAGCCGTTCGCGCTGCGCGGCCTCGATCGTGGGGTCGGCCCGCAACGGCTGGTAGCTCTCGTCGTCTTCCACGACGTAGCTGTTGACCCCGACGACGACCCGGGTGCCGTCGTCGATGGAGCGGGCGACGTCGTAGGCCGCCCGCTCGATCTCGCCCTTCTGGAAACCCTGCTCGATGGCGTGGACCGCACCGCCGAGCTCGGCCACCCGGTCCATCAACGCCACTGCGGCCGCCTCCATGTCGTCGGTCATGGACTCCACGGCGTAGGAGCCGGCGAAGGGGTCGACGGTGGAGGTGACGTCGGACTCGTAGGCGAGGACCTGCTGAGTACGCAACGCCAGACGCGCCGCCTTCTCACTCGGCAGCGCGATGGCCTCGTCGTAGGAATTGGTGTGCAGCGACTGCGTGCCGCCCAGCACCGCGCCGAGCGCCTGCACGGCCACCCGGATCAGGTTGACCTCGGGCTGCTGGGCGGTCAGCTGCACGCCGGCCGTCTGGGTGTGGAATCGCAGCATCAGCGACCTGGGATTCTGTGCGCCGAATTCCTCGCGCATGATGCGGGCCCAGATGCGCCGGGCCGCGCGGAACTTCGCCACCTCCTCGAGCAGCGTGGTACGGGCGACGAAGAAGAAGGCCAGCCGGGGGGCGAAATCGTCGACGGCCAGGCCGGCCGCGAGAGCCGCCCGGACGTACTCGACTCCGTTGGCCAAGCTAAAGCCGATCTCCTGCGCCGGCGTGGCCCCCGCCTCGGCCATGTGATAGCCGGAGATGGAAATGGCGTTCCACCTCGGCAGCTCGGCCTGGCAGTAGGCGAACATGTCGGTGACCAGACGCAGCGAGGCGGCCGGCGGATAGATGTAGGTGCCGCGGGCGATGTATTCCTTGAGCACATCGTTCTGCACCGTG
>JAABUW010004308.1_pt1 | contig 19405 bp, 17 predicted proteins | sample 5560081 | NCBI WGS metagenome assembly JAABUW01 (sample SAMN10711882, study PRJNA513363) | rock metagenome | isolation source: Antarctica rocks | place: Antarctica: Victoria Land, Knobhead sud
TAGCTATAGGTATAAAGTATAAGCTATTAATAGCTTTCTACCTACAAACGGATAGACAAACCGAACGATATAACTAAACGCTAGAAGGATATCTACGACACTACGTTAACTACGTATAGAATAACTAGGTAGCTCTCCTACTATTAGCCTAGATTGTACTTAATAACAATTTGTCTAAAACAACTAAGATATCTCTATTCTTTAGAAACTTCGGAAAGGACCTAAACCTATTTATAACGCTATAACTAGGGCTAGAAGTAGACCGCGCTATTATAGATATAACGTAGTTTAAGAAAATCTACGAAGAAGTAAGGGCTAGAATACTACACTAGTAAGAAAGCCTTACTAAGATAAGGTATAAGGATTTAAAAACGGTACCTTAGCTTAAGGAGGGGGATAGGGTCTTCCTCCTTACAAAAAATTTGAAGACTAGGAGAAAAGCGAAGAAATTAGATTATATAAAGGTCGGACTATTTTTAATTAGCGATATTAAAGGACCGAACAACTACCGACTCGAACTCCTAAAGGATATAAGGGTATATCTAGTCTTCTATATATCTATATTAGAGCTAGCTAACCCTAAGATACTACTACAAACTATATTCTACTTCGAACCCTAGGAAGACAATGTCTTTAAGGTTAAGGAGATACGGGACTAGGACGGAAACTAGTACCTTATTAAGTAGTAAGGATATCTAGAATCTAACAACTCGTAAGAACTACCGTACTATATAGACACATACTAGCAAATAATTAAGGACTATTACTAAGGAAACCCTAGTTAGTATAAATAGAGAATACCGGAATTAACGATACTTACTAAATTCCGCTAGTAGTTACGAAGAACTAAACTAATACCTAGTCGACTTACTAGGAACCTACTACTAGGGCCGTACTAGTAAGGGAAGAACCAAAGTCGATAAAATTATTAAGCTACCTAAGAGTAGACTATATAGTAGGCAAAAGACCGACTATCGCGTCTATAGTAGGATAGTCCTCCTATAGATCTAGATCCTCTAGCTCTCTAGTAGTATCTATCGTAGATATTAAGTATAGAGCCTTCTTCTTAGCGCGCTTAGTAGCCTAGCGAAGGATCTTCTTGTTCCGTATTAACCGCGCTATAATCTCTACTAGTAGATCTTTATTATTATCTACCTTCTTCTAATAATCTTCCCGAGTTTTATTAAGGGAACTCTAGGAAAGATTTACGTAGGGTTTATTAACGCGTACGTACTTAGAGCACTTTACTCTTAAAGAACTATCTATAATAGTATAGTAGTAACTAAATAGGAAGTAACGGTCGTAGCGAGACTTAGAGAGACGTCTAAGTCGTTATATTTCAGATATAAGACGAAGACGATTTATAGAGGACCGAGATATAACGGATAGTAGGGAAGGAAGGGTATACGCTTACCTTTTATAATTTAGCTTAGCTAAGACGGCTAAGCTAGAAAGGGGATAGTATTATAGGTAGATACTAGAATATAGGTAATTAGGGGAAAAGTATATAGGTATATACTTATCTCGACGCGAAGCGAGTAAGACAATATAGGAACTACGTAATACTACTCGACTACTCGATAGCGAGATAGTAAGTAGCGCTCGACTAGCTCGTTGCGAGCCTAGTAAGCTAGTAATACTTATTAGGTATATAGGAACTAAGGATGTCTTTAATATACTTGTATTTAACTTATATTACAATCTTACTAAAAGGTCTATAACTATTTATAGTATATTCGAGTTATCTTACCTAAATACCTACTACTACCTACTCTTTAAAGAAGTACTTACGTAATACTACTACCTTATAGGATCGCAACAAATAGATAGTACGTTTAAGGCGAATTAAGTAAGCTCTAGTTTACTTTACCGTCGGTTAAGCTAGTATCTAATAACGTTAAACCGTTATTTCTTATCTTTAGGTACTAGTAATAGATTAGACGTAATATAGCGCTCGAAGTAGTTAATTAAGATAGTACTAAAGGAAGATTAGTAGGCTCTCTTAAGCCTCTTAACGTTACGGAGGCGTAAGAAGGCGTCTTTTAGCTCGTTATTACGTATAGATACCTCGTTAGGTCGCTAGTACCTATAAGTAAACTATAAGGTACGTACCTTATCGATTATAGGCTATATCTACTTTAATTACTCGTCGTTAGTCTACTAATTATAGAACTAGTATATCTTAAGGGTTAGATTAAGGATAATAGTAGTATAATAGATAGGTATACTATTTATTAGCTTATAGTACTTCTTAATCTTTAACTAAGCTACGTAAAGAGTAGTCTTAAGGCCTATATTACCTATCTCCTTACGAGCCTCTACCTCCTAGGTATTAATCTCGTTTATAAAGCCGTAGAGGCTCGTATACTACTCGTCTAGCGTTAGCTAGTAGCCTTTAGTAGTTATAGTAGCTACGTAGAAGGCCTTAAGGAAGCTATAAAGTCGTTTAAAGTAGTACTAGTTAGACGGTATAAGAGTATCGTCTTTTAGCTTCTACTTTACGTTAGTAGCTAGTACGTAGTCCTTTCTAAACTTAATAAGGCGTTCTTTCGTATTTAGCGTACGCGTAAGGGCTATAAATATACTATTCTATCGCGTTAAGTTATCTTTAATAAGCTAGAAGATAGTATTATTAGTAAAAGGACGATATTACGACGAGAGGTTAAAGTACGGCGAATTTTAAAGATTAACGCTAGTAAATAAATCTTAAATATTACTAGGCTATTAGCTATAGGCCGCTCCCGATAGCCTAGTAATATTTAAGATCTATTTACTAGCGTTAACTAAAAAACAACCTCCTTTTTTAACTATTACTACTTATACTAAGGTAATTATATTACTTTACTTAATAGCTACTACTAAGGCTTATAAACTCCTTACAACGCTAACTACTTGCTAATACGTACTTAACAAGCCTCTAGAGCTTACTAAGTAGTCTAGTATATATTTAACGAGCTCTAACGGCCTCGCTACCTTTTTTATTATTACTAACTTTACGAGTAGCTATACGAGCTTTAGTACTAGTAGTAGCTAGTAGGCTCTACGTAGAGAGGTTAACGATATAACTAAAGTAACGTAACTAACGCTCTTAGATAGCGACGGTAGTAATCGATAGATCTATCGACCTAAATAGTAGCTTATAGGCCTTATCGTTAGAGCTAGCGTTAGCTAATACGTAATAACTAAGCTTCTAATCGATATTATACTACTAGAGGACCTTAAGTAGTAGCTTAGCTTAAACCTTACTAGTATAAGACTAGTAAATACGGCGGAAGGCTAAGAGACGTCGTTACTAGCCTTAGGAGCTAATCTAATAGGCCTATACGCTAATATACCCTCGTTAGTTTAGAGCGGTCTAGATATCGAAGGTTATATAGACTTTACTAATAGATTTCGATAGTTCTACCGCTAATAGCCCCCTCTACGTATTGAATTCGGTTATAATCTAGCTACGTAGCGTTAAAGTAGCCTTAGGTAATAACCTACCTAGTCCTTCGTATATATAGCTTATTAAGGCTTTAAAGTAGGTATTTTTAAGTATAAATAACGCTAGCTAATAGAAGATAAATCACTTTAGTATTAGTAGCTTAAAGACGTTATAGCTCTTTATATTTACTAGCTTAAAGAGGTTACTAGCTACTTAATTAGCGCCTATTAGAAGGCCGGTCTTTCCGGTTACGTCTATAGGCTCCTTTTATATACTAGCTAGTACTATTAAGCCCCTTAGTTATTACGAGTAGTTACTATCTCCTTCTATTTACTTTATACTCGTAGTAGTAGTATACTACGGATCCGTTAGCTACTTAGATAAGTAACTTACCCTAGTCCTATACCTTAGAGTTCTTTATACGCGTACTAGCTACTATAGTAGTCTCCTTTTTACGGGTATATTCCTTTCCTTTAATCTTAAACCTCTATAACTTCTTTTATTAGCTTTAGAGTAGATTTTAGCGGTATAAGGCAACTTTATTAGTTGTAGCTACTTATAGGACGGTTTAAGCTATTTAGAAGAGACTATAGCTATTAATTTATACTAATAGAGGTCTTTAAATAGTAGAAAGTAGTATTAATAAGGTATAATACGCTATATATACGTCCTACGCGCTTAAAAGACCGGATGGCTTCCCCTTATAGCATTTACTCGGCTCGTATCGGCCTTCCGAACAAGGTAACGCTCTAATCCATTAGATTACACTTACTCAATCTACTAGATTCTACCTAATTAGAAGCCTAATCTAAATCCATCTGCTTAGCACTATAGTACTAAGGATCTAACAGTGTCTAATCCAACAAGATCACTGAGTATTGGAAAGACCGGCAATTTCCTCTCCGATCTCCATCCGTCATCAGCATCACTCCATCATCTTCACATACCGATTGCTCCATCTACTGTGATACACAACACAAGGTCGGGCTACGGGCAGATGAATGATTAGATTGTGGATTTCGCAGGTGCGGTGGCCGGACTTCCTGTCGACTCGAAGTTCGAACTTCTTCCAGCGAACGGCAGCAGCATCTCAAATTCGACGACCAACACGCTAAGATGCGCGGATCGCCTGGTCGGGATAAGAGCGTGGGAGGTCATGAAAATTCTTCGTATCTGGAAGTTGCAAGGCGGGCAGGATTTCACCATCAACCAGCTGGCCATGAGCATTCTATCGCAAAGGCTAGTGTGTAAAGAATATGTAGGCTCACGATACCGTCAGGCCATCGAGGCTCGAGCAATTGATCCACGACCGTCCAATATGCTCGCAACTATCCGAACATCGCGAATTGCCCAAGGGCCAGGTGCTATATGGTCTCTGCACGCCGTGCGGGAACTTCATTGACATAGGCCGAAGGTCAACAAGACCATCGTCTCCCTCGCTGCCGTGCTGCACCAACTGCGAGCAAAGAGGCCAATGCTCTCCGACCGTAACACCTCCCAACGTCCTTACCGTCACCACTCATCATGTCTCCGGCGTAAAAAGTCTGCTTGCGATCTTCTGCTGTAAGTCGCAGGTCGCGACAGCGGGGTGCCAGCGACGACATCGTCCCGAGCACCACCGAGTCATAAGAGAAGGGAACACGCCTTGGCCCTTGAGAAGTGTCGAACTCATAATACGGCCTGACGTACCTTCTACATTGAGTGTGCGGAGCGGATTAGCCAACCTTCATGGTATCTCAGCACCGTCCGACGCCTCCTAGCCTGATTCGCGACAATTCCTAGTTGACTGAGCATCATAAGCTCGTATTCGACAATCCAACACCCCTCTACTCATAGGCTGCGCCAATTTAGACCAGAAAGCCTCCTTTCCAGTGAAGTCGTCGGACCCAGCGGTGCCAGCCACTTCCGGACGTTGTTCAACCAACCTTCAAGTCATCAAACCGGACGCGCCTCAAAAGTGACCCAAGCCTGATCAACTACGACCATCTGACTCAAGCGGGCTCAAGCCGACTTAACCCTCACCACTCCGTACTCTGGTCTAGCTACAGTAGGAAGGATGTCTTCGTAAACCTCCTCCTCCTCCGCAGCATAGCACGAGCCTCTTTAACCGCCGTGCGTTCATCAACGAACCCAAGTCAGCTCAAGCCATTATCCGGCAGTCCACGATTCCAGGTCGGGTCGATTGAACAACAGCTAAATGACGGCTCCAACTGATCCGACAGCTTCACTGCTCCTGCCAAAGATCGGAACAATCTCACAACGCCCGACGGACCTCCATCCATCTTCGTCACCAGCGCAAGAAAGGCCGAAACTTTGGCCTTCTACCATGATTCCAGAGCATGGTAATCACTTGGACAGAGTCGCCATCGCCCCGTTTCTGACAAGATAAGTGGCAGTGTTTCCTCTTACCAATTGACTTAAATCAGGTAGCGCTGCGGCGACAGTCGAAACAATCCAACAGATGCGGTAGACAACCTCCAGGTACTCCTATCGCCAACACGAACGCACTGGGAGTCCCCGTTCTAATCTTCGACTCATTTTGCCAACTGATACTCTTACCAACCCCCATCTCGAGCGGCGTCAGTACGCCGTCCATCAAACCCTCCACACCTCCTCACCTCGTGAAAAGGATCCGACGACCGACATAAACCTCAAACGACTAGCATCAGAAGTAAGAGAAACAGACGCGTGAAGATATTCGGGAGCCCGTAAGGCGGGGCGAGGCGATGGATCGGTGACTTTGCCGCTCTGCCTATGGCGCTCAAACATAATAACCGTCACCGCAAGAGCACACGAGACACCACGACAGCTCAGATGCCGACGATGCCGACGGCGACACCATGAGTGATCGAGCGACGTTCCATACATCGATACACTTCATCGTCCCGACCAAGCAAGATGCATCCGCAACATCACGTCTCAATCTCGCAGATAGATACGTCTCGCCTCCAGGAACCGCGATACGCACGAGACGTTTGCTAGAGTGTGAATCGTGACCGATGAACGACCGCAGTCTCAACCGGCCAACAAAAGTCGAGATCAATAACCTGCGTTGGTTCAAACTGAAGAAGAAACAACCTCACCCAGGCAGCAATCCCCAGCTCTCTGCGCCTGCTGTGATACAGAGAGTGAAGGTAGGGTCAGGACAAAACGCCTGCAACGGCCGTCTTGCGCCTCAAGACGAATGCAGCCGCCGCAGAACTGACTTTTGAGGGCTGGAACGAGGACAAGACTTCGTTCGTACCATATCCCGTAACGTGCAGAATCGATTATGAGCGGACGAGAACGAGCATGGAAGGCAGGCTTTGCTGATCTAACGAAATGGTTATGTATCAAAACAGCGGGCACCAGGACGATCACGTAAAATTGATGCGTAGGCTAGATTTTCGGGACAGAACAAACTCCATAACTTTCAAGCCTCACTTGTTGCGCAACAGGAATCTGGAAGGTCAGATCAACATGAGCGAGCGTAGCGCAACTGAGCAAGATCAAACTCACTGGTGTTGGTTGGCTAGTTTAGAGTTCATAACCGTAAGAGCGTGGTTGATAACAGCAGGGAATTCTCAGCATGGCTGTATCAGCGAACAGCTACGATTTCTACCACAGCTCCCACTCGACGATCTCTCGGTCTAAGGTTCCTTTCTCTTGCTCGGCCGATGCGAAGCATGCGCTAGCAGCTTACCAGCTTTCCACGCAAGCACCGTATCGCGAATCCACCTCCAACAACTGACGCTCTCCATCAACCGGCCACATCCGAGATGTCGACACTCATACCGGCCGATCGTCGCAACATCAGCCCTCGCTTTCTCCCGCGCCAGCCACTCCCTTTTTCCTAAACACCTCCTTCCGTTCTTCCCAGAGCAATCAGTTCCAAGCATCACCCATCCGCGATCTTGGTACGGCTAGCTGATTCGCTTCTCGCTCTGATCTTGACGATCAATCAGCCTGCATGGCTTACGCCGCATCAAACACATACCAGTTGGATGAAAGTACCGTAGGCTGTGATGTTACCACAGACAGTACGCTGGGCATGGCATCAGGGTGTCCACCAAGCAAGCAAGCAGCTTGCGAGGTTTTTGCTTGCTTGCTTGTGCTTGAATGACCTCTAGGCCTGTTTGTTTAGTATACGAAGGCTAACCGGATTAGGCGCAAGCAAGACAAGCAAACAAGCAAAAATTTTCTCCCTTACCTGCTTACGATGCTTGGTGCTTGTTAAGGATCTCTGGTTGCTTGCTTGAATCCTACAAACAAGCCAAGCCTTGTTTGGTGCTTGCTTGGTGGACACCCTGTCATGGCATGGACAATGTTACGTGATAGTACTGGGAGTATCTGCTACGCACGGTATGTAGGCAACCAGAAGCGTGGCACCGCAGTGAGAAACGCTACGAGGCAAGCGTTGCTCATATTCCAATTGATCTCAGGGATGCCCTAAAAAGTGCTGCGTTGGTGGTCTTGCAACCCAATATTTTGACACCCCATAGTTAGGTTCGGGTTCATCGCCAGAACGGCAAATCCATCGAGCCTTACCATTTGAAAAGAAGGAGCCTGGAAGGAGAGAAGGATAGAGTGTAATATGCCCTTGGACAATTGTCACTTGTATCTATTGTCACCAGTCTATCCAGGTGACGTTGCACGTCCCAAGACCTGTGGTCATCACGTCAAAGACGTCAACCAATAGCCAAACAGCTAGCATGTGGTGACCGTGAAGAGGTTGAGCGCGACTCTGAAGCATCAATACCATCGATAGAGTTCGTCAAGTAGAGAAAGGAGAGTCGTAGAGAGTATCACGGACTTCAGCACGAGAGCATTGCGTGCGGATATTGCAGATGAATTCGATGATGCCTATGTAATTCTGTGTGCCACCAGTCCGGACGTCGTCGCGTGAGCTGCGACGATGCCGTTCATCAGGCCGTTCCCAGTTTCCCAAGCCGTGGAGTGCTTTTCTAAGCTCCATCGCTGTGCCAACTCAACATGGAGAGATTGAGTAGTTATTATATGCAAGGTGTTGGGCTCCTCGCGCGATGGAGCTATTGTATGGTTGGTTCGCAAAGGCCGCTGGCACAATGGGAGTGCAACCAGATTGGTAGACCGTCTCCCAACAGTTCTGCAACATGAAGAGGAAAGGAAGGAGGAAGTCTGACGAGTGAAGTTGTAAGACTGATTGGAGCTGAGCTTGGACCGCATCAGATGTGACAAACGTGCAGCAAACCTTCTGGTCTATGTAGGTATGTATGCCAGCAGTTCAGCAATCGCCAGGAGCAAGGTCGACGATGCTTCCCGTTCGGCGACTTCGAGTACCCGTTGGCAGGAAGTCTCGAGGGGTTCAATCTAAGCTTCATCGTCGTGCTGGTTCAACATTCATCTCGTCAAGGTACGTCGCTATCATCCCGGGGTCGGATCTCGAACGATTAATGAAGCTATCTTCTGGCCGTTCTCAGAGGCGATGCAGTCCAAGAGTGCGACCACACACATTTGCAGCAGCTGGTTTGTGATTTTGCGTGGTTGGACTCAACCAAGCGTTCCGGCACCGTACTCGGCGGAGTCCCTGAGGAGAAAGAAGAGAGGAGTTTGCCAGCGCAAGGTTGAAGTTTTGAAGCAAGCAACAAGCTCGGACCACCGATCCACAGAACAACGTCACACGTTACGATCAAACGAAGACCAAAATGGCAACACAGCAGAGTGATGAATCAAGAGCAGGAGCACGATCAATATCTCGACATCGCCGTGGAAGGCCACACCTACGAGAACTTGTCTCGGTCAGTAGCGCGCTGTGACAGACTGTGATAAAACGTCCCCTCCGAATCACAAGGCTAGGATGGAGGTGCAGCAGCCGAAGCACATACTCTTATCGTTCCATGGGGCGTCAATCCAGCGCTCAGTATCGGGGTCGGCACTCTACGCAGTTGGTGCAGCAGAACGACTAATCCGACGCGCAACCTACCCTTCAACGCTTTGTCGATAGCTGTCAGTCGTTGCGGAAGTCTCTGCTGGTACAATGAACACCTTCCGGCAAGCTCTAACCATCCTGAGGAGTGCAGACCTTGATTCAAAGATCCCCCATGGCGACTGGCGTGAAGGCTAGGGCGATGGAGAGCACTGATGAGCTAAGTTCGGCACGAGTATGTGAGGGAATAATGTGCAGAGCTAGGCAAAGCGTATTGTATTGAGAAAGTAATGTGTCATGTCTCAGTCCGCACTTCAACCATGTGGCTTGTGATACACCCGCCTCCCTGCCCGCCACGATATTCCAGTACCACGCAAGGTTGTATTGATGGGCTGGTGCATCCATTGGATATAACCTTTCGTGACTTCAGTTCCTTGCTCTTGTGACCACGGAGATCCTGCGACTCGCGACTCTCGATCGGTTTGATGACCATAAAAGCACGCGACCTGATCGACGGGTGCGTCGATTGAGAAGTAGAAGGCCGTGACGCTATGACGGCGGTGCTGCGAAATGCGATCCTGAGTGACTGCGGTAGTGTGAAGATCATGTCAGCACTCTGTTATTCGAACGAGCTTGGGAGACCTCCACTGCTTGCGCCGTTCCCATTTGGGATGCTTCTAGATCTGATCGTTCTAATCGTCGGGCGAAGGGAGGCGGGAGGCGGATGGCTGAACCCGTGCTTGTTGAAGTGGACGGCGACCCTTCGGAGTTCGCAAAGTACTAAAGGTAAGACATCATCAGTGGATAGATCTGCTCCGACAATCATGGTGGTGTGAAGTGCGATGCGCGGGTCAGAGTTCTTTTGCAGCCTTGTCAATCAGGTGCCTTTCTGGGATAGCTCATCCCAAACCGACCAGCAAGCATATACAAGCGGCTGATATTGAGACCAAGTGCGGCTACGATTTTTCATCACGGGTAAGTGGCGGAGAGGTCTGCAAGTACTTACCACAATTCTGGTGATTGACAGCCGACGCAGTATTCAGTTGTGTTGAGAGAGCTTCGAGCAGAAGGCGCTGCGCATCTGACAATTGCTAGCTTTCCCGGGTCGAGGTGAAGATAGCGACGCGCGATGAGGATACCGGTGAGGGCACTGCTGCACAGTCTCTGGAGTAAGTCTTGGTAAGGTAACCGGGTCAGCAAGCTTGATATCGAGTCGGAAGTCCTTGAGAGGGTGGTCAGGATATGTTGCGTATCATGGGGGGCCAGCGGCCATCGTTGCAAACGGCATCGAACGGGTCGGGAGGCGCTAGCAACCCCAAGGCCCGGAAAAGAATGTCAGTGACCGATCGTGGTAGCGTCGTGTTGTAAGCCTCAGGAACCTGGAAAGAATCTCATATATCTGTTCTGCAAGAAGTCACAGCCTGTATGCGGCAACCGACCAGCACCTCCTCGCGAAGGGCGGCTAATGTACCTGAGCTCCTAGCCGGCTCAAGGGACTTTGCAGTTTGTAATCATCGGTGATCTCGGGCATGGAATGTGGGATGATGAGAAAGATACTCACCGTGCGTAAAGTCAAGTGTAGTCGTCGAGGGGTCGGTGAGGTGGTTGAGATTGCGTGGATTTTGCGAAGGGCCGAGCCTGTTGATATCCGAAAGGTTAGCGAGCTCTCGGTTTGCAAGAACTACCAAAGAGGAAGACGGTGGTATGTCGCTCAAATGTTCATTTCTGTCTTCATAATCCGGACACAAAAGGAAAGGCATAAAACGTCCGTGAGGAGTGATACGATGCCACAACCTCGTTGACTTGGTAGCGGCTGAGTCTCTAGACGCGAACCACAACGGTCTTCGTAGACACGCGGGTTACCCTGCGCAGAGAATTGTAGCTGCCGCGTTCTCATCATGGCTGAAAGTGTAGGCGAAGGAGTCGGCACTTACTGATTGTACAACTGCAGCTATCGTCGGAATCGACATTTGGAACCACAGATCGTCAGCGGAGCTCCAAGTCTTGTTGGTCTTGGAGCTGGCGAGGTCGATGACGTCGTGCGGATCGTGCGAAGTGTCGAGCCTGTTGATGTTCAAAAGGTCAGCGAATTCTCGGATTGAAGCAAAGGTATTGAAGAGGGCGACAAGGGTATATCGATCAGATGTACTTTCTATCTCCATTGTCTCTTTGACTTTAGTAGCCGCTGAGCCTCTGCGCGCTAACCGCAACGTTCCTTGCAGATACGCGGGCTAGCTGTGCAGAGAAGTGAAGTTGCGGCGGTCTCATCATGGATTGAGGTGTATGAGGAGAAGATGCAACTTACTCAGTACTGATCGCCTTTGTTGAACTCGATATCTGGAACGAAAGATCGTCAGCGGAGCTCCAAGTCTCGTTGGTCATGGTTGGAAGGCAGGGCGATAATTGTGCATCAGATCTTCTTTCCAGTATTTTGGTCAGCATCACCACAAGTCCCATCAGAATGAGACGCCTTGTGGTATCTGTGTTGTAGTAATATGGACCCGCCATCGAATCAGCAGATCCTCAGACGGACTTGATCGCGGCTCGAATGGCAGCATCATCGCAAGTAATGGAAAGTGCGAGGAACTTGCTTACCGAAGTTTGTTGGCCCAGCTGAGATCGCCATCGGCAGGTCCGAGGTAAAGTCTGTGGTACGGCAATGTTGTCAGTGTGGTGCATGCTCCAGTCGAAGTCAATGAGAGTTTGTGCAGCGATAAGCAATCAGTAACTGCCGGGTCAACCGTAAGACAGGGGTTCGTGGTCATCAGCATTGGCAGCGACGGCTGCTCAGCGACGTGCATATCCAAACGTTCATCACGGGTGCTTCGGAGGTATTGAAGAGATTGAGAAAATCACATACCAATCAATGAGCACCGCACCAGCGTTCGGACGGACGCGTCTAGACCCAAGCCAAGTTTGTTGCCGGCGCAAGGGGGGGCAGTGCGGTGGTGAGTATGGCGGCGATTTCGGGAGGTTGGCTGGAGGCTTTTGTCCAGAGAGGGACTGTGACCTGGACGGAGTGTCGTCGGCGTTGGTAAGGACGCGAGGAGATTGTTATGCCGGCTCTGCCGAGACGGTTGAGAGACTCGGGAGGACTGGATGAGCATATCTGTGGGACTCAACTCAGGTCAGTGTTGTGCAGATGCCGAATGATAGTGATGAGAAGAGCGGGTGTTGGGTAGGAGTCAGTCTTATCACAGGATAGATGTTCAACATAAGCATTTCTGAGTCAGACTGTCTAAGTCTTGTTTGATCATCATCCAAGGAGGAGTGAGAAGCAGGAGGTCACGTACCGAGTGAAGAGCTCTACAGTTCCCGTTAAAGTATCCTGTTTGCCCTTGAAACCAGCTTTTGCATCGTTGTACCAGCGAGCCGTTGAGAAGACCGTTTTCTGTCCAGTTCAAAGGTGTCGTCGTACAAGCGCAGAAGACCGTGTGCTCAGCAAAGCCGTGAGTCTCGGACAGAGCGATTGTTGGAATCTTATTGGGTGTTGATGGTCAGAAACAGGAGGAGTGCCACATACCATAAGAGCCAATGGATAAGTAGGCGAGCGATGCCTTCGTGGAAGGTTCGTTATCTGTATCATCCTCAGCATCGGGCATGGTACGAGGATCTGCGTGCCGTGTAGACTGTTGTACCGATAGGTAGTTGACTCTGTCGCATACCCGATGTCAGCAATATGTTTGCTCTTGATGAAGTGCGAGAAGACGGTAGAGCAACTGAACCTCTCAGAAAACGGATCGTGGACAGCGACCGAAGTCTCCCAATACCGTCGTATGATATTAGATATATTTGATCATCATGGAAGGAAGGGACAAAGGCATTCTGTACGTACCGTACCGGCCATTGTGCGGCCTCGGAAGTGTAACGCCAGGTACATGTCGGCGATCTTGCCATTTTGAAGTAATTTGGTGGTCTAGGTGCTGTTTTCTGTGTGGCGGGTCTTTGCGTGATCAGCGCCGTCGAGGTACGGCCTGTCGATGTGCGTTGACGGAGGCTCGTTGGTGGTGGCAAAGAAGTGGGCCAGTGGCATGCTTTTGGTTGGAGTGTGGTGAGGTAGCCGGACTGTCGGAGAATATGCTGGTGGTAGTGGGAAGGTCGTTGGCGGTTGTGTGCTTGGATCAAGTTGTGGTCAGCATTTGCTCCCATACTGTTTCGATGGAACGAGAAAAGCTTCGTGTTGAGATCAGTTCCAAATCAATCTAGTTGCCGATCATAAGGCTGGCTGCCTATCCAGCTCAGACGAGTTTCACATTGGTTCTTGGTGTTTTCATCACGTCGTAGGGAATGCAAGTGACTTGTACGTACCGTTCATGACATCCATGCGAAGGAAATGATGGCTACCTTGTCGTACCTGGCGTCAACACTCAAAGAAGATGTCAGCAGTTGCTTGCATGCAGAACGAACAGTGAGTAGACAGAGGGGTGGTTGAGGTCAGAATTGGTCTACTTATTGACGGCTTCATTGCGCCCGCTCAGTACTTTTTTGGTGGAGACTTTGGTTGCATCATAACATAAGGAAAGGTGGCGGAGGTTGGAACTGACCTTCGAGCAAGAAGCAAACAAGTCACTCGCTTCTGCAACCTCGCCGCTGAGCCGGTGGTGGTTTGTAGATTGCGGAGCAAGTTCCAGCAGTTTGTGCTGGGGAGGCGACTGCAGGAATCAGAAGTCAGCAAAGTTCTACCATCAACGGCCGAAGCAAATGGAGTGTTTGAGGGAAGTATCAGACAGTTGTGTTGTCATTCATTGTCGGGCGCGAGCCGCAACGGTATGATGGGATTAACGATTGTTGTGTCATCACGGAAGAGGCAGTGGTGGGCATAAGGGAGGTTGCATACCTTTCTTTCTCTGAGTATGTTGCAAAGCGATCTTACGCGTGTGAGATGGATGTGTGATGTGATGGAGTATGGTGAAGTGTAGTGGAGTAGTGAGGTTGGTGAAGGTTGGAGGTGGCGGATTCTGTGATGGCGAGAAGGTCGAGAAATGTCTGCAGTCATGGCTCGTGGCGTTGATGCAAGGACTGCGGGTTGGGGAGTAGGCGGAAGCCGCGAGGGTCGGTACTTAATTGATCTGTGTTCTTTCAAGAAGTCAGTAGAGCGTAGATGGCCAGGCTGAACGGAGGAGAGTCGTGGTTCCACGGGTGTTCAACGTACAATTGTTGTTATTGTCGAGCTCGCGGATCGATAATGACCTCCTCGACGACGCGACCACTTCTCGGTGATAAGCAATCGTATCTGGTAGACGGTGTATGAACGATCAACAAGACTTCTGTCGAAGTGGAAGAGGAGGCCAGGTGTCGGCAAGAAGAAAAAGGAGTTTGTGATCATGTCAATGTTATATTTTCGTGGTCGTGTGGCGGAAGAGTTGCAGCGTTAGCGTGCTTCGTCGACTAGCTCATACATGATCATACATGACGCTCGACGTCAGTCAAAACAACGACATCTCCAACGTTGAAACACCTCACCGCAACTCATATCGTCGACTGTACCGGCGGCACCTCCAAACTATCGATTAAGAACGACGTAACGACCACCATGCCTGCACCAGTCGGACCCTGGTATAAGACCAACAGAGTAGGCACCAAGACCCAGGTTAACGCGGCCTCACGGCTCCTCCTCGACCTGTCTGTTGAGCGCCAGCTCAACTACCTTCGCCTGATGAGCGAGGTCGCGATGATCAGCAAGTTCAGAGCCATCTTCAACAAGCCTGTAGATGAGAAAAAGTAGCTGTCTGTCGAAGGTACGTGTCTTATCTATTTTCCTGGACCTACGATACCGCACATGATGATGATCACTCCACCAACCGATCAAACATGAGGACTTTTCTTATACAAGATATCTTACTCTGATGCTCATACTTCCACCTGTTTTGAAGAACTATCATTGTCGTCAAACAGGCTAACAGCACTCCCGCTCTAGATGCTGATACGCCTCGAGCTGCAGCGCCGCTTCCCAGAATCAAGAACAGGTATGTCCCCACTACAGGCAGCGATCAGAGCGGCTCCTATTCCTCTTGCTGCGTGAGACGCCTGCTGATACATGCGCTGGCTGCGCAGGCGATCGGACTTTCCCAATTCACTCAAGCGGCGCCAAGACCGGGACATCTCCCGACTCCGAACCCAGCTTCACCATCACCTCGCACCTCCCGACTTACCAACACATCCATGATGCGCTCGAGATGCCGGCGCAAGCACCACCGGCTCGGGCACAGACTATAAAGCAGGCCAAAGCAGCCTTCAAGGACCGCGGCAAGCCTGCACTCTCTGACCGCGAGAAGAAGCAGCTCGAGCGATCCATCGAGCTCGACCGCAGGGCATGGCGCACTCGTGAAACGGAGAAGCGGAAAGCAGAAGCTGCTAAGAAGAAGGCAGAGAAGGATAAGAATGATAGGGAGGACAGGCTGAAGGCTCAACTCGGCAGCCAGAGGAGGTTCGATAAGTTTGGCTACAAGAGCAACCAGATGCATCTCGGCGCTTTCCTGGGCGTCAACCGTACCACCAACACGATGTCAGAGGAGAACACGGAGTCAACTACCGAACCCTCAACCGGCGACAGCTTTGGCGACAGCTTTGGCGACAGCGGACTGGACGACGAGACCTTGCTGGATGCGCTCGAAGATCTGAAGGCAGCTGAGGCAAATACCCCAACCGTCAATATACCAGCGTCGCATACCAATACCAACGCAGACGAGATGATGGACGCGCCTGACTCGAAGACTGCACCACAAAATCACCAATGCACGTCCAAGCGAGAAGACTTGGTGTTCTTTTTCGACGAGCTAGGCACCAGCACGCAGATTGCCAGAGAGTTGACAGTAGACGAATCTGCTGTAGAAGCAGCACAACATAGCGCCGCCATTAAAGCTCTATCGTTCTCTTCTGGCGACTTCGACCTTACGATGGAAGACATCGAGGAGATGGAGGCTGCAGCAGTCTCAAGCAAAGCCGCCATTGATCGACAACTTATGCCACCACCTCGACTGCCCATCAAACCTCCAAAACCACGAGCACCGACGACTACTGGCCAAGACATCACTCTGCAAGACTTAGAGGACTTGGCCGACCACGACATTCAGCTCACGCAAGCCATGCCAGGTTGAGCGGAGGTATTTCGCCACGCTCATCATTTTGGACATCTCCCACGCTCAGCAGCGAGTGGCATCAATCAGCGCCCATATGCGGTAGCTCAGCTTTGCACTAACTACCAGCCATTTCGATTGAGCTTTGGACACCAGACAAACTTCATTGTTGTGAAAGTTCCAGATCCGGCACAAATGGGTACCACATCTGCAGACGAACAAAGCAGTCTAGGCATAAATCGACACCTCGAGCCGAGCGAAATCACCCTTGCTTATCTTACCCTCAGCACCGACTATCATGGCATCGACTACCAAGAACGAGTACAACGACCTCATCCGCATCCCTCCTTCCACCCATCCATCCCCGGGCCGAACTTTCATTGAGGCAGCCGCACCTACTCACATCATGCAAATCTGTCGCGAACATACATTCGCTCAAGGTCGTATACTTTACGAAGTCTACGATGCTGACGATGCCAGAGTCCTTGGCTATCTGGTGCCTAACACCGTCTCACGACTCGCGACGACGTACAAGCATGGCATCAATCTTGCAAGCTGGAACAAGGTTGACCTCGACCAACTACTGAAGCTCAGACTTGCTCATTGGGAATTGATGCAGAAGTTTCCGCGCCTACCCGATATTGCCGCAAAGGCGATCTCCGAGAAGGCCGCGGCGCAAGGCTGGAAAGGTGACAAAAATGTCCTCGAGACCAAGCTGGTCGATTACGCTCTGCACGAATGGACGAGCTACGATTTCAGACTCGAACAAGCACCGAACGCCGGTCCCTCGAAGACCAAGGAAGTGGCTGAGCACGTGAAACCACGTCTACGAGAAGTGTTACGGTCCTGGCTACCGCTGCACACAGCACAGCGAGATGTGTTCCTTCTTTATCGACGCCACGAGCTCGTCGATGCAGAACTTCAGGAAGTGATTGGAGGAAGCAAGCTCGACATGCCACCGAGCATCGGCCTGCAGAACTATGGCGGCTCGGAGACGGTGGCGAACATCACTCTGCGTCCGGATGATTTCCATTGACACTGAACCCGTTGTTGATGTTGCTACTTCCTTCCCGCTCTGGTGGCTGGAGGTGGGCAGTATCTAGCACGCTGCAGGAGCGTGAATGGTCTTGCCGTACTTGATACCAAAGTCCTTCAATGCTCAATCTATTGGAATCATCAATCACTTCTATTCGTGCCTCAATCTCTACCAATCTACTCATACACATCAAGAATCCAAGCGCAAAACACTAACAAACGAAACACCCGCCAGGGCAGTCATCCCAATCTACGCCCCCTTCCAAAGATTCGCTTTCTGCGGCCCCTCATTACTCTTAACATTCCCCCCCTTACAATTCTTATACTCAACCTTCGGCTGCTTCTTAAAGAAATCATCGTACTTCGTATCCATAGCCTCCTCAACATTATTCACCGTATCCTTCGGGAAAATCTGATCCCAAGGTTTCCGACACTGATCCGTCTTGCACCCTTTGAGCACCAACAACAGCGTATCTAGCCGAGCCGTCAGCTGCGGGAGCGGGCGCTTGAAATATTTGGGTGCTGATGGGAGTGCCTTCGGCAGAAGCAGGTTGCTCATTTGGGAGTAGTCCGATTTCATGTCGTAAAACTCTTTGCTGCCGTCGCACCAGACGGAGTAGAGGGCGGAGAAGTCGGTGCTGTCGTCCCAGATGCGGAGGGCTTTGTACGTGTTATTGAAGTACAACTGCCCAGACTCCTCCCCACGATAACCGTTTGGCGCAAAACCGCCATCCCAGAACTCGATCTGGACGTGCTCGTTCTTACGCTGGGCCTTGATGGCAGGTGCGGTATAAGCGATAGGTGCGCCGTCGAAGTCTGCTCGGAGTGGGACGCCGAGCATTTGCAGGATCGTGGGGGCCATGTCGGTGTGGTGGTTCGCGAGGGTGTTGACGAGGCCTTTCGGGACGTCGGGGCCGCGGATGAGGAGCGGGATGTTGATGTCTTCTTCGTAGGGGCAGCGTTTACCCGGTTTGAGGCGGTGGTTGCCGATGTGGAAGCCGTTGTCTGAGGTGTAGATTATGTACCTGGTGTGGGGATTAGCAAACGTCTCGCACTTTTGATCGAGCTTGGAAGGGTATCAGAGCACCGCGCGGTGCGAGATGCTGTCTCCGAGAGCCCGGCCAACCAGAATTTGACTTACGTATTGTCTAGGATGTCGTACTGCTTAAGCTTAGCGATGATATCGGCGACAACTTCGTCAATCCCGGCGAGATTCTGCAGGCGGCCGACGTGGACTTGATCTCCGCTTTTGACGTCCGCGGCACTGAGCTTTGGGAGGCCGCGAATCCAGGAGTTGCCACTCGGCGTGTCGGGATTGAAGTTGGATCGGCGAGGCGAGACCTGGTTCAAGAACTTGCCCTTCTGACTCGGCGGAGGAGGTGGAGCGCCGCTTCCCTCGGCAAGACCCAGGTGCGGTGCCACCGTAGCGACCATCATGAAGAACTGGTCCTTGCTCTTTCCGAGATCGTCCAGCCAGTTGAGAAGCTTCTCCGCTGTAACGTGGGTCGTATGGACGCCCGGAAACGCCTTCAGGTTGCTTGTGTAGCCGTTTGTCCAGTGGCTGTGGTAGTAATTGTACGTCCACGGATCGATCAGGAAACAGCTATCTGTCCACCCCTTCGGATGCGCAGGCTTCTCGAAGTTGTTGTTGCTGTAGCCGTTCATCAGCTTCCCAGCATAGTATGTCTTGATGCCAGCATTCTTGATCCAGACAGGTAGCCAGTTGTCGTTGAGACCCTCAGACATGAACTTCGCCCACCCGCCATAAGGCGGTGTGAGTGTTGTCACGTTGGTGTTGTGAGCAGCTCGGCCGGTCAGGAAGTTGACTCGAGACGGACAGCACCAAGCTACCGTGCAATAATGCTTGTTGTATGTGACGCCCTGCTTGTCAATCTGATTTACGACGTTCGGCTGGACGGAGAGCGAGTCGAGGAGCGAGTCCTGATCATCTGCCATGATGACGATCACATTTGGATTCTTGGA
>JAABUW010004310.1_pt1 | contig 19396 bp, 12 predicted proteins | sample 5560081 | NCBI WGS metagenome assembly JAABUW01 (sample SAMN10711882, study PRJNA513363) | rock metagenome | isolation source: Antarctica rocks | place: Antarctica: Victoria Land, Knobhead sud
TAGCAACGTCGCGACCACAACGATTGTACGAACAGTCGTATCGCCAGCCTTTCACTTCCGACTTCCGACTTCCGACTTCCGACTAATCACGTCCATCCCCAGATACGGCCGCAGCGCGGCTGGGACGTGGACCGAACCGTCGGGCTGCTGGTGGTTCTCCAGCAGCGGGACCATGATGCGCGGTGAGGCCAGCACTGTGTTGTTGAGCGTGTGCGCGAAGCGTACCTTGCCATCCTCGCCACGGTAGCGCAGGTTGACGCGGCGCGCCTGCCAGTCGCCCAGGAACGAGTCGGAGTGCGTTTCGCGGTAGGTGTTCTCCGAGGGGACCCAACTCTCGATATCGTAGGCTTTGACCTTGCCCGCTCCCATGTCGCCCGTGCACAAGAGCACGACCCGATACGGAATCTCCAGCGCTTGCAAGATCTCCTCGGAGTTGACGAGCAACGTGTCGAGCAGGCGCAGCGAGGCCGCGTCGTCGGCCGGGGCGATGATGAATTGCTCGACCTTGGTGAACTGGTGCACGCGGATGATGCCCTTGACGTCACGGCCGTACGAGCCGGCCTCGCGCCGAAAGCAGGGCGAGAGCGCCACGTATTGGACCGGCAATTGCTCGAAGGGCAGAGTCTCGCCGGCGTGCATGCCCGTCATGGCGACCTCAGCCGTGCCAGCGAGGAACAGGTCGTCATCAGGCAGTTCGTAGGTCTGGTCGCGTTGGCTGGGGAACTGCCCAGTGCCGATCAGGGAGAACTCGCGGGAAAGGGCAGGCACGATCAGCGGTGTGAAGCCCTTAGCCGCGAGGCGGTCGATGGCGAAGCGCGTCAGGGCCATCTCCAGCAGCGCGCCGGCGCCTTTGAGGATGTAGCTGCGGCTGCCGGCGACTTTGGCCCCGCGCTCGACGTCGAGGATGCCCAGGCGATCCATCAGGGCGACGTGGTCGAGCGGCGCGAAGTCGAAACGCGGCGCCTCGCCCCAGCGCTTGACCTCCACGTTGCCGCTCTCGTCGGGTCCCTCTGGCACGGATGGGTCAGGGATATTGGGCACGCGCAGCAACAGCGGGCGCAGTTCCTCGTCCAACGTATTCTTCGCATCTTTGATACCGCCGACGCGCTCGCGGATAAGCCGCCCGCGCTCGATCAATGTGGCCCTTTCCTCAGGCGACGCCTTGCCCGTGCGCTTGGAGATATCGTTGCTCTCCGTGTTCAGGTCTTGCTCTTCGCGCCGCAGGTCGTCGTCCCGTTGCAGCAATTCCAGCAGCCGATCGAGGTCAAGGTCGATACGCTTCACGCGCGCGGCCTCACGGACGTCCTCGGGATGATCGCGGATGAATCGGCGGTCCAGCATAGCTCTCTCTACTCCTCGGCTTCGGCCTGGATCTCGGCTTCGGCCGCGCCGCCACGGCGCAATTGGGGGAACAGGACGACGTCGCGGATGCTCGGCGCGTCGGTCAGCGTCATGGTCAGCCGGTCGATACCGAAGCCGATGCCGCCGGTCGGAGGCATGCCATGCTCCATCGCGACCAGGAAATCCTCGTCCAGAGACTGTGCTTCGGCGTCGCCCCGCTCACGCTCGCGCTGCTGCTCCTCGAAGCGCCAGCGCTGGTCAACCGGGTCGTTGAGTTCGGTGAACGCGTTGGCGAGCTCAACGCCGCCGATGTAGGACTCAAAGCGCTCGACCAACTCCGGGTCGTCCGGCTTACGCTTAGCCAACGGCGAAAGCGCGACGGGGTAGTCGACGAGGTGCACCGGTGCGATCAAGTGCTCCTCCACGAATGTACCCAGCAACTCGTCGACGATCTTAGCCCACGGCGTATCCGGCGCGAGCGCGACGCCGCGCTCCGTGGCGACCTGGTAGAGGTCCGGCTGCTCGGGGTACTGCCGCACGTCGATGCCACTATACTGCTTGATGGCGTCAAGCAGCGACAGGCGCGGCCAGGGGCCTTTGACATCGACCTCACGGCCCGCCACCTGGATCACCGTCGTCCCCCATAGTTCGCGCGCCGCCCCCTCGACCAGCGCCTCGAACAACTCCATCATAGTCGTGTAGTCGGCGTAGGCCTGGTAGGCTTCGAGCATAGTGTACTCGGGGTTGTGGAAGCGCGAGAAGCCCTCGTTGCGGAAGTTCTTGCCAATCTCGTAGACGCGGTCTATGCCGCCGATGGTCAGGCGCTTGAGGTAGAGTTCCAGCGCGATGCGCAGGTAGAGATCCTCGTCAAGGGCGTTGTAGTGTGTCGTGAACGGCCGCGCATGCGCGCCACCGTAGAGCGGCTGTAGCACAGGCGTCTCCACCTCCACGAAGCCGCGCCCCTCCATGAAGCGGCGGATGTAGCTCACCAGGCGCGAGCGCAACAACAAGACGCGCCGCGCGTCCTCGTTGACGATGAGGTCGAGATAACGCTGGCGGTAGCGCTTCTCGGTGTCCTTGAGGCCGTGCCAGACCTCGGGCAACGGCCGCAGCGCCTTGGACAGCAGGGTCAGGCGCGCGACGCGGACGCTGGGCTCGCCGCGCTTGGTGTGGAAGGTTTCGCCCGCCGCCTCGACGAAATCGCCGGCATGCAAGCGCTTGAAGAGCGCCCATCCCTCTTCACCGACGACCGGCTGCTGGATAGAGAGCTGGATGCGGCCGCTGCCATCCTGCACATGAATGAAAGCAAGCTTGCCCATCACGCGCACGTTGCCCACGATGCGGCCGGCGACGGTCACCGCGTCGCCCTCCCGCGTGTCGAGCAACGCGCGCGCCTCGGCGGCGGTGTGCGTGGGATGGGCGCGGGGCGGGTAGGGATCGATGCCGGCGGCGCGCAACTCCTCCGCCGCCTGGAGGCGCGCCTGGAACTCATCTGATGGTGTTGGTGGTGTCATAACACCCACAGGGTACAGAAGCGCGGTAGTAAGTAGCAAGTAGCGGCGCGTCCCCCGGATCGCGCCGCGCCGGGTCGCCACAGCCAGTGCGCCGTCCGCCACCGAACCGGCCCCGTTTCGCCGCTCACACGGGGAGGTCGGGCCTGTCCCCCACGACCGCCCGCAGTTCATCCACACGGATGCGATAGGCCGCGCGCGGGGCGCGCTCAGACAGGTCCTGGTACAGCGCGACCGCTGTCTGCGCATGCCGGTCCCCCTGGCCCATCCGCCACAGCTCATAGTGCAACATGGCCTGGTCCGCCGGCTCGTCCGCCTCCCGCAGCAGCGCCTCTAGCGCGCGGGGCGCCGCAACGGTCTCACCCCGTGCGAAGGCGACCATCGCCCCCAACGCCTGACACCGCAGGACATCATCGCGCCGGCTCAGTTCCTCGGCGAGCGCCAACGCCTCCGCGCAGGCCGCCGCCGCCGCGTCCCAGCGCCGCAGGCGATAGAGCGCCTCGGCCTGGTCGCGCAGCGGCGTGAGCACATAGTAGCGTGCGCCGTGGGTGCGCAGCACGGGCAGCGCCTCCTCGAAGAGCGCGAGGGCGCGGGCAAACTCATCCTGCCGCAACGCCAGCGTGCCGATGCTCGCCAGGTGGCGGGCCCGCTCCCAGGCGTTGCCCAGCGCCTCTTCGATGCGCAGCGCCTCTTCACTGCAGGCCAGGGCGTGGTCCAGGTCGCCCGCCTCCGCGTATATCCAGGCCCGATTCTCCAGAGCGGTGGTCGCGCCATGCCGGTCCCCCAACGCCCGGCAGGTCTCCAGATCCTGCTGGTTGTGTTCCAGCGCGCGCTCGTACTGCCCCAGGCGTCCATACACCAGCGCCAGATTGCCCGCCGTCGCGGCCATACTCCGGCGGTCGTCGACGGCGTCGTACAGCCGCATGGCCTCGTGCGCCAGGGCCAGGGCCTGCTCAATCTGACCCTGCTCGAAGCGCACCCCGCCCAGGGTGCCGGCCACCCGCGCCAGGCCCGCGCTATCGCCCACCACCCCGAAGGCGGCGCGCGCCTGCTGAAGATCCGCCACCGCCTGGTCATAGGCCCCATGCCGCCACTGCACGGTACCCAGGCTCAACAGCGCGGCGGCCAGCCACCACCGGCGCCCACCGGCCGTAAAGTGAGCGATGGCCAGACGCAGATGCCGCGCGGCCTGCTCAAACTCGCCCCGATGCGGCAGCACGACGCCCAGGAGGTGGTGAGCCAGGGCCCGCCCTTCCGGATCGTCCTGCGCTGAAGCCAGGACCAGGGCGGCCTCCCCGCTGGCGAGCGCCGCGTCGAGGCGGCTCTGACGTTCCTGGAACTGGCCCTGCCAGACGCGCAGGCGCACGGCCAGGGCGGCCAGCGGCGCTTCGGGCTGTGGGACGGCCTCCCACTCCGCTTGCGCCTGTGCCAGCGCCTGGCCGAGCAGGCTCTCGGCTTCGGCGAAGCGCGCGGTGATCTCGTAGTAGCGCGCGAGCGCGTCCAGGCTGGCCGTGAGCGTCTCTAGGCTCTGGTGCTCCGCCGCCCACTGCCAGGCCGCGTGGACATTGCCCCAGTGGCGCTGGAGGATGTCCACCGCCGCGCGGGGTTCCGCCCCGTACAGGCGCGGCTCCTGAGCGGCTACCAGGCGGAGATAGTAGTCGCTGTGCCTCTGTTGGATCGCGGTAGCCGGGCTCTCCGTGCTCGGCGCCTCTGTGGGGGCGGCCAGCTGGCGCGCCGCGAACTGGCGCACGAGGTCGTGCAGCTCATACCAGCCGCCCTCGGCGTGCCGCAGCAAAGACGTGTCCAGCAGCGCGGCCAGATCCAGCACCGAGACCTCGGCCACGGCTCCGGCCGCCTCTAGGCTGAAGGGGCCGCGGAAGACGGAGAGGCGCGCCAGATGCATTTGGTCGGCGGGCGCCAGGAGGCGCCAGGACTGCGCGAACACAGCCTCCACGCTGTGGTGGCGCGCTGGCGCGTCGCGCAGGGGGCTGGTCAGGAAGTCCAGGTCGCGGACGATCTCGTCGGCAATGGCGGCACAGTCCAGCACGCGCGTCCAGGTCGCGGCGATCTCCAGGGCCAGAGGCATCCCCTGCACCAGGCGGCAGATGCGCCCCACGTCCGCCGCGACCGCCGGCGTGAGCGTGAAGTCCGGCCGCGCGCGGCGGGCGGCCTGCACGAACAACCGCACGGCGTCCGCCGCGTCCGCCTCGGCGCTGGCGCCGCCCGTCTGCTCGGGGCGCTCCAGCTCCAGCCCATCGAGCGGCAGGCGCCATTCGGCCCGCAACGCGAGGGGCGTCCGCGAGGTCACGAGCAGCCGCGTGTCGGGGATCGCCGCCAGCAACTCCGCCAGCAGGGGAGCGGCGGAGATCAGGTGCTCGACGTTGTCCAGCACCAGCAGATGGGCGCCAACGCGCAGGTAGTCGAGGACCCGCTGCCAAGGATCGCGCGTCGCGTCGGGCGGCAGGCCAAGGCCGGCCGCCAGCGCCCCCGGCAGAGTGGCGGCGTCGCCCACCTCGACCAGCGAGATAAAGGTGATGTCATCGAACACGTCGCTCGTCGCCGCCAGTTGCCGCGCCGCCTGGATGCCCAAGCGGGTCTTGCCCATCCCGCCGCCACCCAGTACCGTGAGTAGGCGGCACGCGGGATCCAGTAGGCGCTCCTGGATCTGGCGCAGCTCGCGGGCTCGCCCGATGAAGGGCGTGACCTGGGACGGCAGTTGGACGAGCGGCCCGGCGCCGGGGAACGGCCGCTCGGACCCGATGTCCGCGCCACTCAGCGCCCGGCCCTGCTGAATCCGCTCATAGAGCGCCACCGTCTCCGTTTCCGGCTCGACCCCCAGGGTCTCGGCCAGCAGCCGCCGGCACGCGGCGTACTGAGCCAGCGCCGCGCTCCGCTGGCCGGCCAGCGCCAGGGCGCACATGGCCTGACGGTGCGCCTCTTCGCGGCAGGGGTCGAGCGCCAGTTGGCGCGCGGCGTAGGCCTGGGCCTGCTCATACGCGCCGCGGAGCGTCTCGGCGTCGGCGAGGGCGGAAAGGGTTCGCAGCGCCTGCTGCAGCATGACCTCCCGCTCCAGCAGCAGCCATTCCTCGAACTCCGGCGCATCGGCCAGCGCCAGGCCGCTGAGCAGCTCGCCTTGGTAGAGGGCCGCGGCTTGCGCCAGCCGCTCCAGACACGGTGCACAGCGGGCGAGCTGCCGGTGAGGATGCGCCGCGCTGGCCTCCAGGAGGGCGCGGACGCTGACCACGTCCACCGTGCACATCGTCACATCGAGCTGCACGGTCTGCCGCGTGATGGGCGCCACCCGGTCGGCGAGGCCGGGCGCCGCCGCGTCGAGAGCCTGGCGCAGGCGGTGCAGCGTCTTGCGCAGGTTATTCATGGCCGCCTCATCAGGCATCTCCGGCCACAGGAGCGCGGCCAGCGTGGCGCGCGGGTGCGGGCGGCCCGCTTCCACCGCCAGGTAGGCGAGGAGGGCGCGCGTCTTCGCGGTGGGGAACCCAGTGACGGCCCGCCCGTCGACCGTCGCCTGGAACGGGCCAAGGAGCGCCAGCGTGAGTTGTGCCATGACCTGCCTGTCTGGTCTATCCGATCTCCTTTGTCTGACATGATACGCTATCCCGCGTCCGCGTGCGGCCAGCGTTCCCGATCCCCAGCCTGCATTATTCATGAACGCCCGTTGCACCACGGAGACACGGAGATTTTGTAGCGTGTGCTGGCGCTCTGCCGCACGACGTCACAGGGACGGTTGCCCCGCTCTCTTCGTGCCTCCGTGTCTCCGTGGTGAATAGTCCAGGCTGGGCCGATCTTGGAACGATTTTGGGACGTTGGCCGGTTATGATAGCCCCAACGATCCGATGACGCGGCCACAAGAAAGGCACGAGCATGACCGAAACACAGCGCAGTCAGCCCCCCGCAGGCTACCAGGCCTACCTGGTGCGGCTCTGGCAGGAGAGCCCGTGGGGCTCCTGGCGGGTCCTGGTCAAAGACGCCCGGACCGGCGACGAGGTCCGCTTCGCCACCCTGGAGCAACTCTTCCTCTTCCTGCACGGCCGGACGACAGGGGAACCGGGGCGGGAGGGACCTGAGCCATGAGCCGGACACGTTGCCATAGTCCACTGCGGCAGCGCGGCCAGGGGCGCGGCGCGAACCGTCGGGCCGACGCCCGCAGCTGCGGCGGATCACTGGACCTCCCGTGCCCCACCCCACGGCGCCGGCCGGGCCACGGACGACTCGGGGCGCGCGGCGCTCCAGGCCCCCGGCCGGGCACACGAGAGCTCACGGAGGTCGTAACGCCAGACAACCGGAGGCGAGGATGCGCGGACAGTGAATAATAGGACAGCGTCCAGGGGTGACGTCCAACAGAGTGATTGGTGACGTTATTGAGCAGGCACAGCCCGGCGGGGTGTCCCGCGACGGGGCGAGTGCCGGTGGGAGAAGTGAGGCATACCATGGGAAACGGCATGTTCGAACATCCAAGCGGTGCGGACGTCTATCCGCACGCCCGCCGAGCGCGGCCCACCCGCGGGCGGCGCCGGCTCCTGATGGCGCTGTTGCTGGCGACGGGGCTTGCCCCGGCGTCCATCTCGGCGCCGCCCGTCCACGCGGCGGCCAACAGCACGGTGACCTATACGCAACAAAGCAGCTTTGCCTGCTATACGGTCCCAGCAAACGTCTATCTCGTCCATGTGGCGCTCGTCGGGGGGCATGGGTCCGCCGGGACAAGCACCACTTTCGGCAGCGGCGGCTCCGGCGGCCGGGGAGCGGAGGTCATCGTCGATCTCCCGGTCCAGCCAGGCGAGTCGCTGGGCGCGGTCGTGGCCGAGAATGGGCTGGATCCGACGACCGCGCTTGGCCAGCAGCCGGGGAGCAATCAAACGGGCGGAGGGGCCGCCGGCGTCCCGCAAGCCGGAGAACAGTCCTTCGGCGGGCAGGGAGGCGGCGAATCCCAGATTGTACAGGGATGTGATGGACAGGGAGCCACTCAGGCCGTCGCGGGCGGCGGCGGCGGTGGCGGCGGCGCCGGCTCCGGCCCCGATGGAGGCCAGGGCGGCGATTCGAGTTGCTCCGTCGACGTGGGAGGCCGCTGGACGCCCCCCTTCCAGTTTGCGCCGCCCGGCTGCTCCTACCCGCCCCAGGCCATGGGGATCGATGGTCACGGCGATCCTCAGATATTCTTTTTCCCCGGCGGTGGCGGCGGCGGCGCGACCACCAGCGCCGGCGGCCCCGGTGGCGGGGGCGATAACACCCATGGCGGTGACGGCTCCGCCTACCAGGGCGGCGGCGGCGGCGCACGCACCCAGCCCGTGTATGGCAGCAGCTACTTCGACGGCGGCGGCGGTGGCGGCGGCGGATACTACGGTGGCGGCGGCGGCGGCGGCGGCGAGGGCGGTGGCGGTGGCGGCGGTGGCGGCGGCGCTGGGTCGAACTACGTCATCGCGGGGGGCTATATGGAGTCGATGGCCCCAACCTCGGTGTCCCCGATGGTCTCGATCACGCCGATCGCTAGCCCGTCGGATAGCCTGTACAGCGTGGCCGCCGGCAATAACTTTACCTGCGCGCTCACGGCCAATCAAACCGTGGCTTGCTGGGGTGACAACTCTTCAGGGCAGTCGACGCCGCCATCGGGGACCTTCACCAGCCTGAGCGCGGGAAGTGACTCCGCCTGCGGCGTCAGGACGGGCGGCGCCATCGCCTGCTGGGGCGATCATACCTACAATCAGACCCTTGCGCCGCCGGGGCAGTTTCACCAGGTGAGCGTGGGCGACGGCTTTGCCTGTGGCCTACGTGTCACAGCGACTATCTCCTGCTGGGGTCTCAACGATTTCAGCCATGCGGGTCTCTACACGGCGATCAGCAGCGGCAGCAACTACCTCTGCGCGCTTGGCTCCGATCAGCATGCGGCCTGTTGGGGCGCCACGACCCTGGTACCCTCGTCGACGCCGGCGGGCGATCAGTTCACCCTGATCTCGTCCGGGTTGTACGCCCCCTGCGGCCTCCTGACCGACGGGACGAGCGTCTGCTGGGGCGGATCGCTCGCGCCGGCGCCTGTACCGGCGGGCCCATTCAGCGGCCTGTCCAGCGCGTCGTACTCGGGCAACATGTGCTGGATCGGAACCGACGGGACGCTGCAATGCGCCACGTCGCCCTACGGGACATCCCTTCCGGCGCCTCCGACCGGCGCGTTCAGCGCGGTGAGCATGGGCTACGCCCATAGCTGCGGCGTGCCGGCGACCGGCGGCGTGGTCTGTTGGGGCGATGACAGCAAGGGTGAGACGTACCCATTTATTACCGCCGCGTGGCCGGATCCGCACGCGGCCGTACCGCCGCCGGCGGCGCCCGGTCAATCCTATACCTTCGCCCTCACCACCACTTACGAGTCGCCCGCCGCCACATTCTCGCTCACCGGCGGCAGCCTGCCGCCGGGCCTGACGCTCAGCCCCAGCGGCATCCTCGCGGGCACGCCGACCGCGGTTGGCGACTACAACTTCACCGTTAGCGCCGGAAACGGCGCCGCGCCCGTCGCCACGCTGCCGACCCACCTGCTGGTGACACAGCCGCCGGCCATCACCAGCGCCAACCACACTGGGTTGGTGGCGGGCAGCGCGGGAAACTTCGCCGTGACGACGACGGGCGTCCCGGCTGCGGCGCTCTCCGAGAGCGGGGCGCTGCCCAGCGGCGTCACCTTCACCGACAACGGGGACGGGACGGCCAGCCTGGGCGGCACGCCCGCAGCCGGCGCCGGGGGCGTCTACGCGCTTACCATCACTGCTCGCAACGGCGTGTCGCCCGATGCCAGCCAGGCCTTCACCCTGACCGTCAATGAAGCGGCGTCCTTCACCAACGCGACCAGCGTGCAATTCGGGCTGAATACCACCAACGCGTTCACGGTCACGGCCCAGGGCTATCCGGCGCCGACGTTGAGTGAGAGCGGCGCACTGCCGGCCGGCGTGACCTTCGACGCCGCCACCGGCCGGTTGAGCGGTACGCCGACCGGCAGCGGCGGCTCCTATACCCTGACGTTCACGGCGCACAACGGGGTAGGGATGGACGCCAGCCAGACCTTCACCCTGACGACCGTCCCGTGGGTCGCGCGCGCCCCGCTGCCCGACGGCCGCGCGTACCTGTCCACGGCCACCGGCACGGACGGTACCCTCTATGCGATCGGCGGCGCCGATTCGGGTGTTAACCCACAAAGCGCGGTCTACGCGCTCTCACCTGAGGCCTCTTCCTGGCGCCCCGTGGCCTCGCTTCCGCTTGGGTTCGGGGACGGCCGGATGTACGCGGCGGCGGCGACCGGTGCCGATGGGACCATCTACCTGATCGGCGGCGTGGACCGATTCCTCACGGCCCAAAGCAGCGTCTACGCCTACACGCCTAGCACGAATAGCTGGCGCGGCGTGGCCGGCCTCCCCGGTGGCGGCCGCGCCGATCTGGCCGCCGCCACCGGCGCCGATGGGACCATCTACGCCATCGGCGGCTGGTCCGGCCAGATCGGCGTCAGGGGTCAGCAGTATTACAACACCGTCTTCGCCTACCATCCGGCGACGAACAGCTGGAGCCAGGTGGCGTCTCTCCCCGCAAGTGATCGCAGCGGGCTCGCCGCGACGACGGGCGCGGACGGGACCATCTACGCCCTCGGCGGCGACGGCGACACCTACTACGCCCAGAGCAGCGCCTTCGCCTACACGCCGGCCACGGATAGCTGGCGTAGCGTGGCCAGCCTGCCCGACGCCCGCGTCGATCTGGCCGCCGCCACCGATGCGGACGGGACCATCTACGCCCTCGGCGGCGCCGACGCGAGCAATACCCCGCAAAGCTCCGTTTACGCCTACACGCCCGCCACGGACAGCTGGGCGCCGCTGCCCACCCTGCCTGGCGGTCTATCGGGTCTCGGCGCCGCCACCGGCGCCGATGGCGCCATCTATGCCCTCGGCGGCCAAGGCGCCACCGGTGTGGCCCAGACGACGACCCTGGCCTACTATCCGCCGCCGATCCCGCCCACCATCGGCAGCGCCACGAGCGCGACGTTCGCCGTGGGGACGCCCGGCGCGTTCACCGTGACCGCCACGGGGCGGCCCGTGCCCACGTTGAGCGAGAGCGGCGCGCTGCCGAGCGGTTTCACCTTCACCGACAACGGGGATGGGACGGCCAGCTTGAGCGGTACCCCGGCCCGCGGCGCCGGCGGCAGCTATCCTCTGACACTGACCGCGCACAACGGGGGCCAGCCCGACGCCACGCAGAGCTTCACGCTCACCGTGACCAACCCCCTGCCCGCCACGAGCGGCATCGGTCCGGCGGCGGTGCAGGCCGGCGGCGGCGCCGTCGCCCTGACCGTCTCCGGCGCGAACTTCGTGCCGGGCTCGACGGTGCGGGTGACCACCGCGGACGGGACGAGCACGACGCTCACGCCGTCCGCTGTCGCGCCGGACGGTACCCAACTCACGGTGACGATCCCGGCCGCGGCCATCGCACAGGCCGGGACCCGGCAGGTGACCGTGGTCAATGCCGCGCCGGGCGGCGGCGCCTCCAACCTGCAACCGCTCTTCGTCACCGCGGCCAGCGCGGCGGTATCGAGCACGAGCAGCAGCGCCAGGGGCACGGCCAGCACCGGGGGCGCCGGGCCGAACACCGCGGGCAGCGTGACGGTCGGCGGGTCCGGCGGCAGCGGGACCGTCGCCGTGGCGATCTACGCCGCGAACCCCGGCGGCACGCCGAACTTCGCCGCCAGCGGCGGCTACTTCGACGCCTACGTGACGCCGGGGAGCGCCTATAGTAGCGTGCGGATCGTCGACTGCGCCCTCCAGGGCGGTAGTCATGCCTACTGGTACAACGCCGCCACGGCCAGCTGGGTCCCGGCCTCCAGCCAGAGCTACGACCCCGTGGCCCTATGTACCACCATCACCGTCACGGCGAGCAGCACGCCGAGTCTGGCGCAGCTGGGAGGCACGCCGTTCGGCATCGCCAACGTGCCCCCGGTGATGGCGGCGCCCGGCCCCCAGAACGCCCAGTATGGGCGGACGCTGAGCTTCACCGTCACGGCCAGCGATGTCGAGCCCAGCGACGTGGTCTCGCTGACGGCCAGCGGGCTGCCCGCCGGACTGAGCATCGGCCCGACCACGTTCAACCAGGCGACCCGACAATGGACCGCCACGGTCTCGGGCACGGTCAGCGCGCTGGCCGGGACCTATCCGGTCAGCATCACCGCCAACGACGGATATAGTACGTCCGCAGCGCAGACCGTGCCGGTCACCGTCAAGCTGTTCGCGACCGGCAGCCTGCTGGCGTTGAGCCAGGACGGCGCGAGTTGCCACCTGCTGCTCAACGGCGGCGCCACCGTCAGCGCGGCCGGCACGGCGACCGTCAACGGCACGAGTGCGAGCGCGCTCTGCCTCAACAGCGCCACGCTCAGCGCGTCCACCATCGTGGCGCAGGGTGGCGTGCGGAACAACAACAGCACGGTGCAAGGCGCGCTGCTGACGCGCCAGCCCGCCACGGCGGATCTGCTGGCCACGCTGCCCGCGCCCACCGCGCAGGCCGCCGCCTGCCCCGGCGCGGCCTGCCCCGATGGGGCCACCCTCAACAGCGGGCGCACGTATCGGCTGCTGCCGGGCGCCTATACATCGGCCATCACCGCCAACAGCGGGGCCACGGTCTGCGTGGCGCCGGGGGTGTATGTGCTAAAGGCGAATTGGACGCTGAACAGCACGGCGTTGCGCCCCTACGGCAGCGCGGGCTGCCCGGCGGCGCCGATCGGGACCAGCGACTCCGGCGTGCTGCTCTACTTCGCACAAGGGCACGCGCAGGTCAACGGCAGCGGCGACTTCTCGCGGCTGCGGGCGATGATGAGCGGGCCGTATGCCGGACTGCTCTACTGGCAGGCGGACAGCGAAAGCACTTACCTCAACGGGAGCGTGGGCTTCGCGGGGGGCGCCTGGTATGAGCCAAAGGGCGCGCTGACCCTCAACGGCGGCACGCGCCTGATGGCGCCGTACGTGGCGGCGGCCACGATCACCGTCAACGGCGGGACCGCCCTGACCGTGACGGGCTCCTGAGCGTCCACTCGCGGCGGGGGGCGCGGCGCACCCTGGGTGCGCCGCCGTGAGGGTCAGCGTGCCCGGCATGTAAACCTCAACCCGTCACCTCCGGCAGAACGACAGCCCGACGAGGAGCCGCTCCGGCAGCCCCTCGTCGGGCTCTTTGACGGGAGCGTTCAGCGCAACCATGCGGCGCGCAGGTGCGGCACGAACAGGAGCAGGCCGACGAGGATGGAGCCAATGGCGCTGACGAGCACAGCGCCGGCGGCGACGTCCTTGGCGACCTTGGCCAGGGGATGGTACTCAGGGCTGGCGAGGTCGACGGCGGCTTCGACGACCGTGTTGACCATCTCCAGCACCAGCACGAGCGTCGTCATGACCAGCAGCAGCGCCAGTTCGTCGCTGGAGAAACGCAGCAGCAGCGCCAGCCCAAACGCGATAATCCCAAGCGTGACGTGGATGCGCATGTTGCGCTGCGTCTTGAACGTCCACCACAAGCCGGCGAAGGCGTAGCGGAAGCTGGACACCAGCGTGCCGCGCCCGCGCCTTTCGGGGGGCGGCGCGCCAGGGGGCGTCCCGGAAGGAGATGTCTTAGGGGGCGATGTCACGCCGCAACCCCAGTGAGTCCAGCACGGCGTCCTGCCGCGCCTCCATCACCGCCGCGTCGTCCGCTGATTCGTGGTCGTAGCCCAACAGGTGCAACAGCCCATGCACGAGTAGGAAGCCCAACTCACGAGCGCGTGTGTGGCCGTACGTGTGGGCCTGCTCGGCGGCGCGCGGCAGCGAAACCACGATGTCGCCGAGCATCAACGGCGCGCCTTCGGGTCCCGCGGGCAGGGCGTCGACCATGAGGTCTTCGTGCTGCGGGAAGGAGAGCACATCGGTGGGCGCGTCGATGCCGCGGTAGTCGCGGTTGACGACGGCGATGCCGGCGTCGTCCGTTAGCACGAGGCTGATGTAGACGGCCTGTGCGTCGGCGGGCAACTCATCGCGCACACTCTCGACGCCACGCCGCAGCACTGTCTCGGCAAAGGCGACATCGTCGTGCTGTGCGGCGACATCCGCGACCGCCTCCGCGACCGTCGTGTCCATCAGTAGTTCGGGCAAGAGTTCGGGAGAGTCGGGATCAGCCACCGCGCGCCGCCAACTCCTCGCGCACGATGCCCTGCACCTGGCGTCCGTCGGCGCTCCCGCCGAGGCGGGCCATCGCGCCGCGCATCACGGCGGACATGTCTTTGGGGCCGCTGGCGCCGGTCTCGGCGATGACGGCGCGCACGGCGTCGCGCAACTGCTCCGCGCTCGGCGCGGCCGGCAAATAGCTCTCGGTGAGGGCCAGTTCGGTCTCTTCCTTGGACACGAGGTCGTCGCGCCCAGCCTTGCGGTATTGGTCGAGGGCATCGCGGCGCATCTTGGCCTGCTTGCGCACGACCGCGATCTCCTCGTCATCGTCGAGTGGCCGCCGCGCCTCGATCTGGGCGTTCTTGAGCGTGGAGAGCAGCCAGCGGATCGCGTCGAGCCGCGTTTGCTCCCGCGCGCGCATCGCGTCCTTCATGTCGCTCGTGAGTTTGTCGGTGATGGATGCCATAGTCGCTCCTTATTGTAGATTGTCGTACACCTGATTGTTGTTAGATGACCAATCGCAAGCGAACGAGCGCGCGGAAATTCTGCTCCAGGCCACCGCGACGTTTTCTTGTTGCGCGGCTATCAGGTGGACCCACTGACGGTGTAGTTCTTCCCAGACCGACTCGCCGCGCAACGGGTCGGCGGAGAGCACAAGAAGATCGTAGATTTTGGTCAGCATGTATTGGCGCGTTTCCCCGTCCTGAATCAGGTGAAAGGAGCGGCTGTTGTCGAGCGTGTCGGCGGTTTTGATGAGCAGCGCGTCCTTCCCAGCGGCGAGACAGCGGGCGTACATCTCGCGCGCCCGCTCCAACCTGTCGCTGATGGACGCGTCAAAAGTATTTGCTTCGACCAGGCGGAGCACGTCGTGGCCGAACTCTTGCCCAATCCGCTCTGGGGGCAGCGTCGTATCCTCGATAAGGTCGTGCAGGACACCGGCGAGCACGACCGCGCGGCTATAGCCGGCATTGTAGAGGGCCATGCCGACGCGTGTGCTGTGCAGGACCAAAGGCTTGGGGTTGTGGCCGCATGTATCGATCGTCTTGGCCATGAACACGAGCGCGTGGTCTAGGTCATAGTCGAACGAGCGATCAGGGTAGATTGGGTAGCTCACCACTGTCTCCTCCAACAACCTTTATGATACGGTATACGGTTCGATAGGCTACGCTACTTTAGTTGGCATACAAAGATTGGCAAACCAAAGAGGGGAATAATGCAGGAAGACAACGCCTGGCGCGTCGGCGTGTATTGGGGCGAGTTGGCGGGGCGGCGCGATCAGCTGCGGCGCATCGCCGAGGCGACCGGCGTGGAGCCGGTGATCTGGCGGGAGGGCGAGCCGGCGCCGGACGTCGAGGCGCTGATCGCCTCGACGACGCCGGATAATATTCCGCGTGACACGCCGCGCCTGCGTCTGCTACAACTGCCCAGCGCTGGCAGTGAGCAGATGCGCGATCACCCCGTCTGGCGGAGCGACATCGTTATCGCCACGGCCTCGGGCGTGCACGGCGTGCAGATCCCCGAGCACGTTTTTATGCTGCTGCTGGCGCTACGGCGGCATCTGCCACAATATCTCAACGCGCAACGCCGCCGCCTATGGTGGCACGACGCGCGCGCGGACGATGGCGTGTCGATCGCGCCGGGCGAACTCTATGGTTTGACGCTCGGGCTCATCGGCTACGGGCACATCGGGCGCGGTGTAGCGCACCTAGCGCGCGCCTTCGGCATGCGCGTGTTGGCAACGTCATACTCAGTTCAAGAGGACCGGCCCCTCGCTATTCCGGGCGTCGCGCCGTTCGCCGATCCGCCTGCGGTCTCCATCTCAGCGCTGGAGCCGGACCGTATGCTACCAATGGCGCGGCTCGACGACCTGCTCGTGGCGTCCGACGCCGTGGTCATCTGCGCGCCGCTCACAGCGGAGACGGAAGGGCTGCTCGACGCGGCGCGGCTGGCCCGCATGAAGCCGGGCGCGCTCCTCGTCAACATCGCCCGTGGTAAGATCGTAGTAGAGGATGCGTTGATACAGGCGCTCTCGGCAGGGCGGTTGGGCGGCGCCGGACTCGACGTTACCGCCGAGGAGCCGCTCCCATCGGATAGTCCGCTATGGGAGATGCCAAACGTGATCGTGACGCCCCACGTCAGCGGTATCAGCGACCGCTATGTGGAGCGCGCCGTCAACATTCTATTGGCTAACATCGACTGCCTGCGTCGCGGCGAGCCGCCGGTGACGGCGGTTGATCGGGATCGAGGATATTAGGAGAAGGTATGACCCTGCTTGACACAGACACAGCGACGTCCGAGCAGACGTTCCCGCGCCACCGACTGGCAAATGGGCTGCAAATCGTGGCCCAACCCATGCCCGGCGTCGAGTCCGTCGCGCTCGGCTACACCATCGGCGCCGGCGCGCGCGACGAGCGGCCCAATGAGGCGGGCATCTCGCACTTCGTCGAGTCCCTGGGCTTCCAGGGCACGGCGACGCGCGACGTGCAGCAACTGACCGAGGCGTTCGAGGACATCGGCGCCACCCCCGGCTCGGGAGCCGACACCGAGTTCTCGTCGTATGCTGTCAGCCTGCTAGGGCGTAACCTCGCCCCCGCGCTGGAGTTGCTGACCGACGTCGTGCGGCGCCCCGGCTTCGCCGAGGGTGAGATCCCCAAGGCGCGCGACCGCATTCTGCAGGAAATCGCGCAGATCGAGGACGAGCCGATGCGTAAAGTGCTCGACCTGCTGCGCCGTGAGTATTTCAAGGGCCATCCGCTCGGCAACGAGGTGACGGGAACGGCCGACACGGTGTCCGCGACGACGCGCGCCGACCTGCAAAACTACTGGCGGCGTCAGTACACGGCGGGCAACACAATTCTGTCCGTGGCCGGCAAGGTTGATTTCGACGCGCTGGTGCGTCAGGTCGAGGATCTATGCGCGGACTGGCCGTCCGGCGGCGGGACGCCGATGCCGCCCGTTCCGACGCCCGAGCGTCACGCGGTGGTCCTGCACAAAGAGAGCACGCAGCAGCACATCGGCATCGGCTTCCCGGCCGTGCCCATCGTCAGCGATGACTACTATGCCATGGCGCTGATGATAACGACGCTGGGCGGCTCGATGAACTCACGCTTGTTCCTGGAGGTGCGCGAGAAGCGCTCACTGGCCTACGGCATCGGCGCCTACTACACGCCGCTCAAGGAGGCGGGCTTCGTGCGCGTCTACGCGGGGACGACGCCGGAGAAGGCGCACGAGAGCGTCGAGGTCATCCTGAACGAGTTGACCAAGCTGGAGCAAGGCGGCGTGACCGAGGATGAACTGCGCCGCGCCAAGACACTGCTCAAGAGCAACGTGATCATGCGCAGCGAGAGTTCGGGGGCGCGGCGGCGCGCCATCGCCACACAGTGGTGGTACGAGGGCCGCATCCGTACGCTGGAAGAGATCAGAGATGAGATAGACGCGGTGACGACGGACCAGATCAAGCGTCTGGCCGCGTCGCTCGGTATGACGACGAACGTGGTGCTTACCGCGATCGGGCCGCGCAGCCAGGAGGAGTTGACCGGTGGACGTATCTAGTCGGAAGTCGGAAGTCGGAAGTCGGAAGTCGAGTTCCACGATGCGACACTTGTGGTTGTCGGGGATGCATGGGGCGACGGCGGTGGAGGAGGTCGCGGGAGGCGCGCGGCAGGGGCAATTCTACACGCACACACTGCCCAACGGGTTGCAGTTGCTGGGGCAGTACATGCCTGAGGTGCAGTCGGCCTCGGCCTGCTTCTACGTCAACACGGGCGCCCGTGACGAAGACCCCGCCATCATGGGCGTCTCGCACTTCCTGGAACACATGATGTTCAAGGGCACGACGCGCCGCTCGTTCGAGGACGTTAACCGCGAGTTCGAGGAGATGGGGGCGGAGAACAACGCCGGCACCTGGCTCGAGTTTACATACTATTGGGCCAAAGTGTTGAGCGACCAGCTGCCCAACTTGATCGACCTGCTGGCCGACATGATGCGCCCCAAGCTCGACCCCAAGGACTTCGCGGACGAGCGCAACGTCATCCTAGAGGAGATCGCCCGCTACGAGGACATCCCCAACTCGATCCTCTTCGATCACCTGCTGGGGACCTACTACGCGGGGCATCCCCTTAGTCACCGCACGCTCGGCACGACCGAAACGATCGGCGCTATGCGGGTCGAGCAGATGAAGGAGTATTGGGGGCGGCGCTACCAGGCCAACAACATCCTTTTCACCGTGGCCGGTAATTTCAACTGGGACGCCGTGCGCACGCAGGTTGAGCAGTTGTGCGGCGGCTGGGGCGATGGCGAGGCGGGGCGCACCACGCGTGATGTCGCGCCGGCGCCGAGCTTTAAAGCCTTCACCAAAGGCGACATGCAGCAAGAGATGTTGGCGATCGGCCTGCGCTCGGTACCGCAGAGCGATCCGGCTCGCTACACCGCCGACGTGCTCGCCACGATCCTGGGCGACAGCACCGGTTCGCGCCTCTTCTGGGGCGTGCGCGAGACCGGTCTGGCCGAAGGCGTCGGCGCGCAGTACCTGGCGCTCGACGGCAGCGGGTTGATCATCGTCTTCGCCACGACCGAGCCAGGCAAGGCGGCGCCGACGCTCGAAGCGGTACGACGTGAGGCGCGCCGATTGCAGGAGGGCGGCGTGACCGAACAGGAGTTGCGCCGCGCCAAGACCAAGCTAGCCACGCGCGTGGTCATGGATGGCGAGAGCACCAACCGGCGCATGTTGAGCCTGGTCGACTCGTGGCTGTCTATCGGCCGGCTGGAGACGCTGGAGGACGTCGAGCAAGCCATCGAGGGCGTCACCGTGCAGGACTGCCGCGACCTGCTCGACCGGCTGCCGCTGACGGAGCACGAGATCGGCGTAGCGCTCGGGCCATTGCTGGAAGATGCGCTGGCGTAAGTAGTGGTCAGCCCACACGGGATCTCATGGCCTGTGAAAAGTCGCCCCTCTCGCCCCCTCCGCCCCCCCCAGGTTCCCCCGGAGGGGGCGGAGGGGGAGAAAAAGTGCGCTACAATATACATAAAGGCCGATAGCTGACCGCTGATAGCTGAAAGCTTATACACGATGCTCATCAAAACGACATCGCCTGAGGAGACAAGCCAGGTTGGCCGGCTCCTGGGCGACGTATGCCAGGGCGGGGAGACGATCCTGCTGGAGGGTGACTTGGGCGCCGGTAAGACGACCTTTACGCAAGGTCTCGCGGCGGGCCTGGGCGTGGATGCGGCGGTGGTTAGCCCAACCTTCATCATTCTGCGCGAGTACGACGGGCGGCTGCCACTATATCATTTCGACTTCTATCGCTTAGAGGGGACAGGACGCGCCGTGGACCTGGAGTTCGACGAGTATCTGCGCGCCGGCGGTGTCTGCGTCATCGAGTGGCCGTCCTGCGC
>JAABUW010004316.1_pt1 | contig 19384 bp, 1 predicted proteins | sample 5560081 | NCBI WGS metagenome assembly JAABUW01 (sample SAMN10711882, study PRJNA513363) | rock metagenome | isolation source: Antarctica rocks | place: Antarctica: Victoria Land, Knobhead sud
AAATTTATGTATTTTTTATTGTATTTTTTTAGTTTTGTTAATGTTGTTTGTTTACAAGATTATTAAATTCTAAAAATTACTTAATTAAATTTAGTAAAAAAGAGTAATATAATAGCAAAGTAAGAATAATATAAGAGCAAAGTAAAGTAATGTAACTCTAGTAATTATCTTTTTTTAATAAATTATTGTTAAAATATAGCAAAGCTTTGAAGTTTCGTATTTATAAACTTAATATTAATATTTTTGCAATATTATATTTGCATTTTTTTACTTTTAATTAAAGATTTTTTTAACAAAATTGTTTTAAGATTTTGTAAAACTTCTATTATTTGCGTATAGTAAACAATCTTTAATCGAAGTTAATTTGTTATTTTTAAATAAATTTTCAAGTTTTTTAACATTTTTAAAAAACTAAATTTTTTTAATATAACAAACTTTTTTTCGAAAATTTAAAAATCTAAATTGTCGATACATTGTTTTAGTAATATTACGAATAAATATTTAATATACAATTTTTTAGATTTTAAAAAAATTCTTATTTAAGAAAACAAAGTAAAAATAATCTTAAAATATATTAAATGCTTGTTATTATTGCGTAAAAAAATTATAATATTGTTAATATAATATTTGCAAAAATTACAATAAATTTTAAGAAATTTGTTTGTTGTATTTTAAATATACAATATTAATTTTTTAAAATCTATAAAAGTAACATTTAATTGCTCTTTTTTTTTGTAAAAAATAATTATAAAACAATCTTAATACTTTTTCTTAATTAATATTTAATAAAATTGATTATTGTTGTTTATAACAATAATATAAGAGCAACTTTATAATTTAATTATTATATCTTTTTGTAATAACAAAAAATACAAATTTGTAACATTAATAGCGTTTAGATTTCGAATATTTATTATTATTTTACTCTTTTAAGTAAACTTTTTGTTTAAATTAATATATACAATTTTTTATATTACAAAAATAGAAAATTTAAATAATATAGAATTTCTAAATTATTTTAGTCTATTTTGTGTATATATTTTGTCGAACTTTTTATTAATTAAGATTTTTAACTTCTAACTTAATAAATAAATTTTGTGCGTTAATTTTGCGTTAGCAATAATTTGTCAATTAGTTACTATAAAAATATTTATATATTTTTTGAAAAAAATATCTATTGTATTGTTAATATTTTTTCAAATTTTTAAATAACAATTAATTATTTTAATATATTTCGCAATTTCGTTGAATAAATTATAAATAATAATATTGTTTTTTAACTAAATTTTTATTTGCTTTAAAATATTTTTTAAAAGAAACATATTTTAGTAGAATTTAAATTTGACAAAATTGAATAATTTTCGAATGGAAAAAATTGTCGCAAAAAAGTAATTTTTTTTTTTCACAATATAATATTTTTTATTTTTGTATTCTATAATATATTTTATACAACAACAATTATTTAGTTTTAACGAAAATTCTTTATTGTTGCAAAAATTAATAAATTAAAAGTTTATATTTACAAAATAAATATACGCTTTTAATATTATAAATTCAAAAAGAAAATTATACTCAAAAAAATTTCTTTTTTCTTTTAGAATTATAGCAATTTTTATTATTAATTTCGCAAATATTATCTCTTTTTTTGTTGTACAAATTGTTCGACAAATTCGAACGTTATTTCTAGCTTTTATTTCGCAAGATATTGCTATTTTTTTACAAAATTCGAATTTTAGTTTTTGATTCAATATATTTATAATTATTTGTTTCGATTCTAGAATATTTATATTTATAAAAAAAATTGTTTTAAAAATTTTTATTAAATAAATTTCGTAACAAATATAAGTAACAACTTTATTATTATTTTTATTTTTGCGTTTTAAATAAATATTTACAAAAAATTACTTGTTCGAAATATATTTTGTCGCATTAATATCTTTTAATAGAATTAAAAAATATTTTCTAATCTTTATATTAAATATTTTTGCTTTAACAAAAGTGCGATTTATTATAAACATATTACAATTAAAATTTATGCAAAAGAGATTTAATAAATTGTTAATACTATATTTAATTATTATTGTAATATAATATTATTTTGTTTTCTTTAAAAAATATTGTCAAAAAAATTCTTATTTTTCGCGTTGTTATATCTAATAAAGCGAGTTTCGAAAATTAATATTATTAAAAAAAATTAAAAATAAATTTTAACTACTTTTGTTAATTTTTTTTTTGCACAATTGCACGTAAATATAAAGCTTATTTTTAAAATTAAAAGTATTTTAATATTGTTAATAGATTAATTTTTTAACAATATTTTTTTGTAAAAAGACATAATATTGTAATGTCATAGCGCCCCCGACGCGCTAGCGCATCAAGGTATGGCAGGACACGTGATCCCAAATGCCTATAGAAGTCTCGAATAACACAACATCTCTTTTTGATTAAATAGCGAGAAACAAGCTCGCACGTTATAACGAGTATTAGATAAAGAAAAAACACGTCTTTCGTTATTTTTTAACAATTAGTTCTACTACTATCTATTCTATATAGTTGAGATATAGTAATACAAGTCTATTATATCTTACGTCTTTTATATTTTAGTGCGTTAATAAAAAGTAAACGCATTTGCATTTTACAATTCTAATTGTTTTATCTTTTGAAAAAAAAAATTTAAAACGTAATAATATTATATCGAATTATAATAGCTTAAGTTACAATAATTATTTAATTACTAAATTAGAGTTTGAAGACTTTGATATCTTTCGAAGCAACAATTGCTTACAAAACGTTAGCAAAAATAATTTTCGTTAACGTAATAATAAGAAAGAAGATAATTTAGCTACAATTAGAGCTTTTATTTTACATTAATAGATAGAAATCTTAATAACAAAAATTTAAGATTTGCAAAATACTTAGTAAATTTAAGTTATAATAATTAAACAAACAAACTCTTAAGTTTTACAACTTGTTATTGCGTCGCTATTAATAAAATTTAAGTTCTTAAAGCTTAAAAAATTAAAATTGTACAAGAGTTAAAGCATAAAGAAGCATATTACTTAATTTTAGAAAATTAACATTAATATAATGCAATCTTTAGCGTACTTTATTACGAATAAGAACAAAATTCTCTATTGCATGTTATTTTTGAAAAACAATATTATTACGTAGTAATATTCAAAAACAAGCAATGGCGCTAAGCTAGAAAGTAAGATCTTTAAAGAATTTAAAGAGTTTTTATTAAATTTAATAATTAATTTTGTTAATCGTCGTTTTCTTGTCTACAAAAAATAAAAAATTGTTAAATAAAAATCAAATTAAAAGATAATTATCTTTAAGAGATATTTAGATAAGTTAGAGACTTATTTAGCATCGCTTTTAAAAAAGTATAAAATTTATATATTTTTGACTAAGTTTAAGTCAAATTTGAAAGTAAAAATTCTAGATATTAATAGTATGTTAAATATTTGCAATAAACTTCTAATTATAATTATTATACAAAAATAAATGTTAAATTGCATTCGCAAAGTAGACGCAAACAATTTTAAAAATTAACAAATAACAAAGAGTTCTAATATCTCTTTAAATAGATTTTATTAAAATTGTCGCTTAAATAATGTTAATAAGTTTATTAAAAATAAAAAGTTATATACTTTTAAAAATTCGTTAACATTGTACAAGCGAATTTACAAAATTAATAACGCAAATTATTTAAGTTGTATTAAATGTTTTAAATATTATAAAAAAAGACATTACAAAACGAAATATTTCAATAAGCACAAATAAGATAAATCTATTGTTTCTACTATTATTACGACGAATACAAAAAAATATTAAGCTTTGTCAACGTCTCGCAAACAAAGCAAAAAGAATAAATAAAAACAATAGATTCAATTTTAGTAAAAGATTAAACTTAACTTTTTAATAACAAACGTCAAGTTATAAATCTAATTAACTTAGAAGCTAAAATTAATCTTATTAATTATATCTATATAGTACAATAAGAATTGCAATTCATATTCGCTATCTTATTAACACTAAATTTTTTTAATAATAATAATTATTTTTTGTTACAACGTCTATAAGTTGATTTATTACTTAATTGATTTATAAAATTAGCATTAAAAATACATTATCTTGTTCTACTTAATAAAATATATAAGTTTTAATTTTATATTAGATACGTCAATGCTATTTAAACAAAACATATTGATTAATTTAAAAACGCAAAGCTAGCGATTTAAAATTTTTAATAAAAAATTAAAAATAGTTGATCTTAAGCAATTTGTTTTAAATCTTGCCAAATATAGCATAGTTTATATAATTGTTTACGCTAGCGTTACAAAGACGTCAAACAAAAAACTAACAAAGTTTGAGATCTCTAAAGAATTAAAAAATCTAAAAAATGTCTATAATAATAAATTGACTAAAATTTTATTAAAATTAGAAAGAGAAGATTACGCTATTAAGTTTCAAAACAATAAAAAGCTATTATTTATATCTCTTTATAATTTTTTATAAAACGAGTTGATAATACTTCGACGATATTTTAATAATACGTTAGCTAAAGATTGAATTAAGCATTTAGTTTTGTTTGCAAACGTCTCTATTTTATTTGTATTAAAATTAAATAATAAATTACGTTTATATATCGATTATAGAAATCTAAATGCGATTATTATTAAAAATCGTTATTTATTGTCTTTAATTATAAAAACGCTAAATCGTTTATGCAAAGCAAAGTGCTTTATTGCTTTAAATTTAAAGAACGTCTATTATTGCATTTGCATTAAATGCGATAATAAATAAAAGACGATGTTTTGTACGCGCTATAAATATTTTAAATATTAAATTATGTTATTTAAACTAACAAATGCATTCGCAATTTTCTAGATTTATATTAATAAAATGTTGCGAGAATTGATCGATATAACTTGCGTAATTTATATAAATAACATACTTATATATAGCAATAATTTAGCGAAGTATTAACGTTATATTAAATAAATGTTAAAACGTCTTCGCAAGTATTCGTTGTACGTTAATCTAAAAAAGTGTAAATTTAACACTATAGAAATTAAATTTCTAGACTTTATTGTATTTTTAAAAGATATATAAATAAATTTAAAAAAAATCAAAACAATTAAGAAATAATTTAAATCGAAAACTTATTGCGAGCTTTAAATATTTTTAGACTTCGTAAACTTTTATAGACGCTTTATATATTATTATTCGAAAAAAGTTATTTTCTTTATTAACTTGTTAAAAGAAAGTAAAAATAACAAAAAATATAATTTTTTTGTTTGATCAAATAAAGCAAAGCAAATGTTTCGCTAACTTTGCGACATCTTTATGTTAATTTCACTACTTTATTACTACAATTTAGACAAAAAAATAAGAATAAAGATTAACGCGTTTAACTTTGCAATTGCAAGTATTTTAAATTAACAAAATAATAACAAAAATTGACGTTTAATAACGTTTTTATCGCAAAAAATAATTTTAACAAAACAAAATTATAAGACGCATAATTAAGAATTGCTAATTATTATAATTGCTTTTAAGCAATAAAGATACTATCTAAAAAGCAATATTTATTCTATTAAAATATAATCGAATTATAATAATTTTAGAAAATTTATAAATTAAAAGAAGCTAAACTTAAGACAAGCTTGTTGAGCGCTTAAATTAATTATTTATAACTTTAAAATCTTTTATTGTTTAAATAAATAAAAATTAACAAATAAACTGTTAAAACGTCTCAATTATAAAGAGATTTTATTGTTAAATATAAAATTGTTATTAACATTGCAAAACAAATTAACGTTGTTGTTTAACAAAAATTCGTTAACGCAAAGCAAACAAAAGATATTAAGTAATTTAATTCTTATATTTTAAAATAAGTTAACGTTGTTGTTTGACAAAAAGTTGTTAACGCAAAGCAAACAAAAAATATTAGATAATTTAATTTTTGTATTATAATTAGCAAAAATACTTACTAGTAACGCGAAGATTTCGCAATTATAAAGTAAAAAAAAAGTTTTTAAAGAACTAATATTTTTATTTTAATTAATTGAAGTATAAATTGTTATTTCAAAAAAAAAATTAAAGACATGCTAAAAAAATTGTATAAAAAATCTCAAAAATTAATAAGATTCTTAATAAAGAATCTTTAGACTAAAGACACTTAAGTCGAAAAAATTCAAATTAAGATCGAAAAATTGTTTTGTTGCAAACAAATAACATAAGCTCTAAATTAAAAAAATCTTGTTAAATATAATAAATTGTTTTATGTTTTAAAAAATAAAGTTACTAAAAAAAAATTAATTCGCAAAAATTATAATAACTCTTTAACAAAATATTTTGAAATTAAGAAAATCTTAAATTTATTTTAGCAAAAGTATTTTTAATTTGTTTACGCTAAGCAAATAAAAATATATATCAAAATATATAATGTTTATTAACGCATCAAAATTTTTTGTTATAAATTATATAATAAGTTTCGATTCTTACTTGTTGCAAAAAAATTATAAAAAAAAATAATTATAAACTTTGTAACAAATTTGTTGTCAAACAAGCGTTGTAAAGTTATATATAATTTAATTTTTATAATAGTCGATTGTTGTACAAAAATAATTAAGTATATATTTGTAATTACTAGAATTAATGTTGTAAAACTAGCGAAAATGTTTTTTGATAAAATTGTTTTACGTTTCGAAACGCTAGTTAATATAATAAGTAATAAAGAATTTGTCTTTATTAGTGTCTTTTAATTTGTTATATGTTTTTATGCATAAATTAAAAGACAATTAAGTATTATCTTTTATTTTTAAATAAATAACTTAATTAAACAATAAAATTAAACTTTCGAACATTATTTTCGCACTTACGTTGACGCTAAACAAGCAAAATAAGCAAATCTATTATTAATAACAAAAATTTTCTACAATAATAGCTATTACGTCTTAATTAAAGTTTCGTTGTTCTATTTAATATACAATTATTACTTGAAGATTCACTATAAATGTTAGGGACTAGGCTCGGAACCTCTATTAAAGAGATATCTAGATTAATAACTAGATAGAACTTAGATCTATACTAGATTTAATATATAAAACAAAAGACAAAAAAGAAAAGAGAGAAATAAGACAACGCTAACTATATAAAATTGTAGACTTTATGTCTAGCAAGAATTAACTCAAATTTGATTTAGTCTAGCCCAAATCTAATTAAGATTAAACTTAAAAAATTAAGCAAAATTAAAACGAAAAGTTGTTTAATCGACGAACGTAGTTAACGAATTGCTAATTTAATATTATAACAATAGTTTCTCTTTACAAAATAAAGCTTTTGCGAGACAATCAAAACAATATAACGAATTATCGAAGAACTAAAGAATTAAAAATTAAAAAAATTTCAAGAAGCAAAATAAAACAAGACAAAATAATTAAATTTATTAAATTAGATAAAGGCGAGACAAAACAAAAGCAAAACAAAGTATTCGAGTTTATTAAATTAAGTTAAAACAAAAAACGACAAAAGCGAAACAAAATATCTAGATTCAATAAATTAGACAAGATAAAAAAAATCTTTATTATTTAAATAAGATTTGAGCGAAATTAGACAAGCTTAAATTAATTAAGTTAAGATTAAGTGCGTTTAAAGTAACAAGACACTATTAAGACGAAACAAGAAAATCTTTGTTATTTGAGCAAGATTTAAGCAAGACTTGATATTTAGATTTATTAAATTAAGTAAAATAAAACAAAAAGATCTTTGTTATCTAGATAAGATTTGAGCGAGATTAGATTATTTTAGTCAAAACTAAGCGCGTTTGAAGTAACAAAATACTATTAAAACAAAACAAAATCTTTGTTATTTAGACAAAATTTAGGCGAGACTTAATATTTAAATTTATTGAATTAAGTAAAATAAAGCGAAAAAATCTTTATTATTTAGATAAGATTTGAGCGAGATTAAACTATTTTAGTCAAAACTAAACGCGTTTGAAATAACAAAACATTATCGAAACAAGATAGAAAAATCTCTATTATTTGAGCAAAATTTAAGCAAGATTTGGACAAGATTGAAGACACTATTTATTCTTTTTAACATTAATAATTAAAAATAACACAAAATATTATATGTAATTTCTTAACAATAAAATTAACTAAATAATACTTATTAAGAGTTTATTAATAATTGTTCAAAAAATTAAAAGATTTTTAAATAAAAAAAAAATTTTAGTTAACATAGTATTTAAGCAAAGCAAAGCTAAAACGTCTATTATATTTAAAGTTTAAAATGCTATTAATATATTAAAATCTTTTGTTATTTTTAACAACAATAGATTCACGAGATTTCTAACGCTATTTAAAAAGAGAATTAATAACAATATAACTAACAAAAGTAATATAAAAGACAAAATAAACTTTTATAGACGTAAGAAGTTCGAATTCGACAATTAAAGAATTTCTTTTAAAGATGCGCTTTATTTTAAAAAGATTAATATAACAATTATTTAATTTAATTATAGAACAAACGATATTAAGATTTTTAACATTAAGTTAAACTTCGTTATTTACGAAATATTTAAAACAAAAACGACAAAAACAATTAATATTGAACTTATAAATAATTTGAGCAACAAATATTTTATTGTATAGATACTAAATAAGTTTCTTTATCTTTTAAGTAAAACTTTCGACATTAATCAATTAAATTCGAATCTAAATTATAAGATTAATAAACAAAAATTTTAAAAACTTAAAACTTAAACGTAAATTCTAGTCTAAATTGATCAAAAAGAGCGAAATAAAAATTTTAAACAAAGAGACGTTGTTAACAACAAATTCGACGTTTAGAAGCTATTTAATCTAGTTATTTTGCATATAGTTAACATAAATGCGAAAATAATGTTTTATAATAACATTAACTTATTTAATTTAATTATCAATTTTAAAATAATACGCAATAAATAACTTGACGTTAATTTTTAGCATTTAACAAAGATGTTTTTAAACATCGAAGATAAATTGTATACTTTAATTAAATACGAAGAACTTAAATAATTTGTGATTTTTTTAGACGTAAGCTTAGAAACAATTAACAACTTCTTTTATTTTTATAGAAATAATAAAAACTAAATATCTTATCTTAATAAAACAATTAACAAAAATCAAAACGTATTTATACGTAATACTTATAAAGATATTAAACAATAAAGAATCTATATAGTTTATAAAGACATTACGTTAATAACGTTCAAAAACAAAAAAAAACGCAATTATTTTTGCGTCTTTTATCTAAAAAGCTTAAAACAAATATACGTATAATAGTTTTGTACAAAACGCTAAATATATTTATAAATATTAAATTATTAATAAGTTCGATTAATTAATTTGTAGCATTTTGTTCTTTTTAAATAATTATTAACAATACTATTATAAGCAAATTAAATTACGCAAAGACAAAAACAATTCAAATTAAAAACATATTTTTTTTCTTAAAAGTACAAGAAGTTAAAGCGTTTTTTATATTTAATTAAAAAAAATTTATTGTAATAACGTACTTTATTGCAAAGCGCTTCAAGTATTTAAGATACAAATTAATTATTAACTTCGACTTAATTTTATAAAGTTTAAATAAAAGTGTCTTTTAAATTTTTGTCAAAATTTAGAATTTCTTAATTTAATTAAGATTCGACGTTATTAATATCAAATTCTTTTACGTCTAACTTTATCGAAGCTAATATAACAAAAAAAATTAAAAAAATTAAAAAGAAATATAATTAAACAAGATTTAAAGTAATAACTTAATATTAAAGATTTTTAACAATTTTAAAATTTAAAACATAAATTTTTAAAATTGTTTAATGTTAATGCAAATGTCGAAGATTAAAAGTATTTCTTTTTTTAAAAAGATTTTCTAAGCGACGTGTAAAAGCATTTAGTTTTTTGTTAATCTTACTAAGACAATACGTAATTCAATAATTAAATCGAAACAAAAATTTGCTTTATCAAGCTTAACAACAACTTAATTGCTTAATTAATATAAAATACTTTAAGTTTTTATAATTTATAATTATCTTAATTAGATAAATTAAGCTCTTAAATTTAAAATATTATTCTTCGAATATGCGAACAATAGTTATAAGTCTTTTATTATAAATCTTATAATTACATTTAATTAAATTGTACTTTTTGAAAAAGTAAGCAATTAAATAAAGAACTCTTTTTTTATTATATTAAAAAAGAATGTCTTTAAATATATAATTCGAAGTATTAATTTTTATTACAATTTTGTAATCTAGATTGTAGTAACAAAGCATTACATTAAAAATAAAAACTTTCTTCAAAATAATAAATGTTAATTGACATTTTTTAAATTAAACAAAGAATTAATTCTTTCTAGTTAAATAAATTAACAAAACAACTATTTTACTATAATTGTAGATAAATCTTCTATAGAAGTTCGCGAATTTTAGAAAGCTTTAAATATTTTTAACCTTAATTAAAGTAAATTAATTGATTATAATATCTATTTTAATTAAATTTATTTTAATTTTTTCGATAATAATTATTAATTCTAGATACGAGATTTAAGTAACGTGAAACTCGCATTTAATTATATTTGTTTATAAACTTGCTTTGCGCAATTTTCGAAAAATAAATTTGACATAAATTTTATACTCTAGTTTATTATTATTATAGATAAAAATGTTATTTTAATAAGTAATACAAAACTTATTTAGAAACTTTCGAAAAATATTATTAATATATTTTTAAAACAAAACAAGTTTATTATATAAATTAAAAAATATAACAAAATACTTAAAGAGTTTAAAACAAATATAAAAGACAATAAGAGTTTTATCTTTTTTCTAGATACGTAGTCGATTAAACGCTAAAATAATATTTAGCTTAATAAAGATCTTAACTTAATTAAAATAATTTAACGTTTTAAAAATTAAAGACAAAGAATATTTGTTTTTAACTATAATAGCATTTAAATCTTTATAGTTTACGCAAAATTTAAGTTTATCTTCGAGTTTCTTAACGAAAAAAATAGAAATTATTGTTTAAAAACAACTTGTTCGAATAAATTCTTTGCTAAGATTTTTATCTAAATAACAACGAAATTTTAAAGTTTTATTACAACTTATATCGTATAAAGCAAAAACTAAAGACTAAATATTTTTTTTTAAATAAATAACGTAATTGTAGAAACAATAAAGAGACAAAATATTTGTCTCTTTTTTAGAAAAAATATTAAAAAATTTGAAATATTTAAAAGACAAAATCGTAATTAAATTGATATTTTTGTTTTATTAATAATGTTCTAAATTCTTCTAAGTAATAAAAATTGTTAAATAAAGTTTCTTTTTTATTTAATAAAATGTTAAACGATAATTTCGATTATAAGTATTAATTTTAATATTCTTATAAAATAGCAAGAATTTTAAGAGATTTAATAAATTAGAAATTTGAGCGAAATTTAACTTAAATTTGAGCAAGATCTTAATTAGATTCAAAAAACGTCTATTTTTTGTAGAATAATATTAAATATTTTAACATTTTTTGCGCAAATAACGCAATTAAATTTACGAACTCTTAACTTAACTACGTTAAATTGTATAAAAGATTGTTTAACTTGTTTTGCACGTTATTTAATAAAAATTCTAAAAAACAAAAAGCTTTAATATTTAATTTTTAAAAAGTATCTTTTTTAAATAATTTAAAAAATACAACTAAGAGCTTCTTGCTCTAAATTAGATAAAATAAGACGAAACTTAAAATTGAGATAACTAGATTGTTTCTTATAAACGAAACTAAATTGCTTTTAAAGAGCAAAACTAGATTGCTTTTTACAAATAAATTACTTTTTATAAACGAAATTAAATTGCTTTTAAAAAGCAAAACTAAATTGCTTTTTGCAAGCGAATTACTTTTTATAAGCAACTAAATTGCTAAATATTTTTTAACAAAATAAACTTAAACTAAAAAAAAAAATTAATTATTAAAAAAGATTGCAAAAATATTTTGATCTTAAAACTTCTATACGCGTTAAGACTTTTTATAAGACAAGAATTTTTTTTTTCTTAAATAGTATTATAGATTTTGACGAACAATTAACAACAATGTTTAAGACAAAAAGAAAAAAATATTATAAAAATATTATAATTAAAGTTTGTATCAATAAAGTAACAACAAAGTTACAATAAATTTATAACAATAAAATATTAATTAAGTTTAATAACATAAAAAAATAGTTTTTTGATATAATTATTAAAAGTTATAATAATTTCGACGACGTAAATAATGTTGTTCGTTAAAATTGTTTAATTATTAAAATCTCGAAGTCTAGAAAAGTAAATTAATTAATAAAGAGAAAAATTATGTTATTGTGCGAAAAATTTATTAATAAAAACATAAATTAAGACTTTATTATCGATTAAAATTATAATAGAAATTCGAAATTAAGTTTGACGTAAAACAAAGAAAACTATTATGTAATTATTTTTAAATATAGAATTAAATTTAAAAAGTTTTAAAATTGTTTTAATTAAAAATCTTTTATAAAATTAAAAATAAAGTAAAAATAAAAAAGCTAAAAGACAAAAAAATATATATATTAATTTTTGAACGCAACTTTGCTTAAGAACTAAATTTTTCTCGCTAACAACAAAATATCTTTGTTAATATTAAAAATATTATTTAAATTAACAAAACAAAAAGAAAAAGATTTTTTATTAAGATATTTTTTTGTAATTTTGCTCAAATGTTGCAATTTGTAATAGTAGTATAGCTTTTATTTATTGTAAATTTCTTTAATCTTTAAAATAGCTAAAAATTTGTCTTAAACGATAACAATAACAAAGTTTAAATTTATTAATTTGTTAAATGCTACAAAGATTGTCGACACAAATAAAACAATAAAAACAAGAGTAATAATGCGAGATTTTAACAAGTTGCTAATAAGAACGAAGTTAAATTTTTGCTTAATTGAAGCAACAACAATTGTTATAATACAAAATTAACAATACTTAAATTGCTAAAGTTTTTTGTTAATCTTAATAAAAGCTTAAATTTATTGCTAAAAAATAAATAATTGTTTGTTATTAAAAGTTTGTTAAAACATAACAATAACTTAGATAAAAAAATTAACGTTGCGCTTTATACAATTAATTAATAAAGCGTTCTTTATTTAAGAACGTTCTTTTTTCTAATAAAAAAAATTGTAATATTTAATAAAGTTAATAAAGTCTTGTTTTAAAGTTTCGCGAAGATACAAACGTATATTTTTTAATTCGAAAAAATTGTTACAATAGTAACGCAAATTTCGACGTTATTTGTTAAAAAAAACAATAATACAAAAATTATTAATTTAATATTAATTTATAAAATTGTAAATCTTTTTATCTATAATAAGTTGTAATTTCGTATAGACAATTTTGACTTAATTAATAAAATATTGATTATAATTTATATTTATATGTTGTATAAAATTTTGCTTTTATGTATTTAATTAATTTTTGTCTCTTTTATATTGTAATATATTAAAAAGTTTCTTAAATTTAAAAACAACAAAAACAATAATATTTATAAAGAGCAATAAAAGTTATATAATAAAAATACGTTAATTGATTATAGCTTAAGCAACAATTTGTACAATTGCAATTATAGACATTGAGTTTAATTTTATAAAAGAAAAGTTTAAAACAAACAAGATAAAAGTAATATTAATATTAAATTGTATTTGATTTTAAAGCTTTCGAAATTAACATAAAGCTTCGACTAAATCTTGAATAACTTATCGAACAAACTTCTTAATAATAAGTTCAATCTTTAGTAAGAGTTTTAAATGCTTTATTGAGTTAATAATTAATTAAATATTAATATACTTAAAGAGATTAAATTTTAACGCGTAAAAGCGTTGCAAAAAGTATAAATCTTTCGTAATATTAAAAACTAAATTCGAAATCTTTATTAAAAAGATATCTAAATTAATAACTAAATAAAACTCAAATCTATATTAGATTTAATATACAAAACAAAAGATAAAAAAGAAAAGAAAAAAACGAAACAATGCTAACTATATAAGATTGTAGACTTTATATCTAGCAAGAATTGATCTAAATTTAATCTAGTTTGACCCAAATTTAATCAAGATCGAGCTCAAAAAATTAAGCGAGATTAAGACAAAAGATTGTTCAATCGACAAACGTAGCTAATAGACTATTGACCTAACATTATAACAATAAAGTTGAGAACAACTTTATTGAAAAAAAGATATTATCGACACAAAAACGCGTAAAATAGCTTTATAATTTAAAAAAAAATTAATAAAACGTCTTAAAAACGTTGTCGCGCAATAAACAAAATACTATAATAAAAAACATAAGTTAAAAAGCTTTACTATAGAAGAATTAATTATGCTTTCAATTAAAAATCTAAAGCAAAAAAGATTTAACAAAAAGATATTGCACAAATATATTAAATTGTTTAGAATTAAAAACAAGATTAAAACGCAAATTTATTGTCTTATTCTACTTAATATTTATCGAATTTATAATATTTTTTATATTTTACTCTTGAAGTTATATTTGCATCGTATTAACAATTAATAAACAAAACAAATATTGCAAATTTTAAAACTTGTTAACAACAAAATTTAATAAAAAATTAAAAAAATTCTAGACAAAATTAAGTTAAAGAGACAAATATAATATAAAATTAAATAAATAAATTAAGACAAAAAGTACAATTAATAATTAAGAAAAGAGTCTCTAAATAATATTAATAAATTGCGAAAAAACTTTAAAAAACAAACGCATAACAAGCGAAAACAAAAAAGATAACGCAACGCGTATTGCGACAACAACAATTATATTAATAATAACTTACTTAATAAAATATCGCGTAATTATTATTGTATCGTCGTCGTATAATTAAATTATATAAAAAGACTTTTTTATTTTGTTACACAAGATATTAAAAATAATAAAATTGTCTCTTTTAATATAAATGCTTAAAACATAATTCGAAAATAAAGTTATTTTATTATTGTTAATTAGTTAACGATATATTGCAATAACTTAACAAGTTTTTAACATTTTATTAAATTTGTTCTAAAACAATTAAAGAAAATTTTCAAACTTATTTAAAAATAAGTTGTTAAACTTTTTAGAATTAATTATAAACAAGTTTTTAAAATTGTTCGAAATACTTACATTATCTTAAGAAAGATAAATTGCAAAAAATTTGCTTTATATAATTTTTTTTGTCTTTATTATAGATTTGTTCTTGTTATTTATACGTATCTTTATATTTTTTATTTTTTAAAAAAATATAAACAAACGAAGCGCAAAAAAAATTAAAATAAAATTTATTGTATTTTTATTTAATAATCTTGTTAACAGTTTAGAGTTAATAAGAGACTTTATCGCAAAGTTATAAAACTTTGCGAAAGAATTTTTCGAACTTGTTTTATTTAGATTAATAATAAATTTAGAAACAACTTGTTTTAACTTTGTTTTCTTTGTCTTTATTAACAATTCGTTTTTGTTTTTGTTTTTATTTTGTTTTAAATTCTAAATGCATGTTAATAAAATGTTAAAAAACAAACGAAAATGCTTATCTCTAATACTTTTTCAAAAAATAAATTGATTAGTTGTTGCGCTTTAGCGAAAGTTCTATTTCGAATTATTTTTGTTTTCGCAAACTTTTGTTCGAATTTAACTTGACACTCTTAAGCGAAAATTAAATTTTGTTCGAATTAATAAATATAAAATTAAGTTCGATTTGTTATTAATAAAATAAACTTTTTATTGTATTGCTAATTCTTTATTGCGCAAATTACACTCTTTTATATATACTTTATATATTTAATAATTGTGTTCTTTATTTCGAGTCTTTTGCGATAATTAATAACGAAATTCTTTATATTATCTTAAAAGCGTTTAACAAACTAGTAAATATTAACAATTGTTATATTGTAAACGCGAACAAAATTTATTGCAATATAGTAATTTGATTTGCGATAAAAAATCTTATAACAAATACAAATATTTCTTTTTTTGCGAACGTATACATGCTTGTTTACGCAAATTATATAAGAAAAATTATTACAAATTATAACATGTTAGTATCGCAAACAACAAAATGTTAAAATTGTTTACTTTTTTATTTTCTTAATCTCTTAAAAGATATAATTAAAAAAATAAAAAAAAAAGCGAAAAATATATTAATTAAGATTTGCACTATATATATAAGCTTTACACATTATCGTCTTTGCGACAATTTATTTATAACAATAAAGCAATTGCAATTAAAAAAAGTATAAAAAGAAAGAAAAAAAAGAAAAGAAAAACAAAAATATTTATATTTATAATTTATTTAACGCTTGCGCAACGTTAACTTTACTTTGAACTTTATTTTGAATCTTAATAACAACAATAACAAAACAATAACGCATTATAAATTGTTATTGTTATTATTACGTTATTTTATAAATTGTATTACATTAACATATAAATTTACTTTTATTAGATAGAAGACTCTTTTTCTTTTAATTTTTAAAGAGATTTAAGAAGATTTTTAACGAGCTTTTGCAACGTTAGCGCTTAGCAAACGTCTTTGTTTTAGTAAAACTAATATAGCTTTTTACATTATTAAGAATTAATGCTTTAAAAGAGAAGATAATTGTAATGTTATAGCGCTCTTAATGCGCTAGCGCATTAAGATATAGCAAAGTACGTAATCTTAAATATCTATAAAAGTCTTAAATAACACGACATCTTTTTCTAGTTAAATAGCAAGAAATAGACTCGCACGTTATAACGAATATTAAATAAAAAGAAAGCTCGTTTCTCGTTGTTCTTTAACGATTAGTTCTACTACTATCTATCTTATATAGTTGAGATATAGTAATACAAGTCTATTATATCTCACGTCTTTTATATCTCAGTGCGTTAACAAGAAGTAGACGCATTCGCATCTTACAAATATGTTATATCAATAAAAAAAACTATTAATATTTTTGTTATTTTTCTTTTTATTTTTATTTTTTTCTATTGAAAATTTTGTTACAAGAATCAATTTTACAATTTTAAGAATATATTGTTTCGATATTTGCTAACGCGTAATTGTAATATATTTTTGCTTTTTTTTTAAAATTTTAATTTTTGTTTTAATTATCGAAATATAATTGAATTTGTTAATATGTTATCTACAAATTTAAAATTCAAGAAAAAAAATTTGCATTATTTATTTTGTAATAGAGCAAGAATTTGCGCGTTCTCTTCTTACAATAGAAATTCTATTTAAATTGTATAATTAATTTTGATAGAAATTAATATTATTGACAATAATTATTAGCGATTGTTTTGTCAAAAAAAAGATAATCTTTTAATTTTGTATATTTTAAGCGTTTAATTAACTCGAATAAGTTTAAGTTAAATTCGATTTAATTATATTTACGTTTTGTTACTAATTTATATAAGTTTTTATTTTGCTATTAATATAAAAAGAATTCTAATTTTTTTCTTAATAAAGAAAGTCTTGTTACAAAGAAAAAAAGCTCAACTAATAAAATAAAAAAATTTGTTAATATAAAGAAAAATAAAATTTCTAATAATTTGAACAAAAGTTTTTTTGTTTTTGTTCAAAATAGCAATCGAAAAAAAAAATCTATAAAAGTTTTTTTATTTGTTTGTGTTTGCGAACAATTATAACAAGATTTTTTGTAATTTTTAAGTCTCCCTTTCGATTTATTTGAAAATCGACTTTTTTTTTTTTTTTCTTATTTTTCTCTTAAGATAAAACAATACATTGTTATATTTTCTTTTAATTTGTTATTAATTTGTCAAATTTTTAAACTAAAATATTTGTTGTTAGTAACAATATAATTATTTGATGTTTTAACAACAAATAATTCTAAACTTAGATTATCTTAGCTAGATTTTCGTTTAAACTTGCTTATATAGTATATAACTTTATATTTTGTATATATATATACAATTTTTTTTTGTTTTACAAATTCTTTACAAAAAAGATTTCTCGATTTAGTTTATCTTAAATTGTTAATAGAAAAATTTTGAATCGCTTTTTTAAATAACGAAAAATACGTTTTAGTTTATTAAACAAAACAATTATTACATCTTTTTTATCTTAAGTAAAATTATTTAATTATTAGTATAATGCGTTATCTCGAAAACATATAAATATGTAATTTCTAATTTTCTCTTTCTTAATAATAATAATATAATTGTCTATTTTGCAACAAAAAGTGTATATCTTTTAATAAATAATTTTCTTTTTAATAGTAACAATATTGCTTTTGTCATAGAATTTTTTAAAATTTAGATAAAAATAGTCTAAATCGAAGATTCAAAATATAACGTTATTTTTTAAAATATTATTATTAACTAGTTTGAATAGTTTCGAAGAACTTTATTGTTTTAAAAGATTTTGCTAATTAATTGAATTAATTGAATTTAAAAGATTAATAGACAAAAACAATTTGCTTAATTAAGTATTGTAGTTTGTCAATACTTTAGTTATTGTCTAATTGATAAACTCTTATACGACGAGATTATTTAATAGATCTTTGTTTCTTACTATTATTAATATTATCGCTTATAATATATTTACTCGAATAAGCAAAATATCTTTTTTTTAATTGTTTTTAAATATCTTGTTTGTTTTTTGTTTTTTTTTTGTTTTAAACATCGATAATGCAAACTTCGAAAAAACTTAATTCGAAAGTTGTTTGCATATAAAAAGATATAAACTTGTTTCAAAAGTCGAAAAAAGTTTTCTATATAAATAAAATAAGAAAGATCGATAAAATAGATACAAGAAAATCAAACAAATATTAATTTCTTCTTAATATAAAAGTACTATTAATTTTTTAAAATTGTATTGCAATATATAAAGTTGAAGACTTCGAACTCTACAAAACACTTTTTTTTAAAATAAATTTTCTAGCTTTCTTGTCTATAAAGAAGAAGAAAAACTAAAGTAAATCGAAGTTTGTCAATAGACTTCTATGTTTGTTACAAAAAACTTTATTGCTTTTATAAAAATCGATCGATTTACAACTTAATTTGATAAATAGTAGAACAACTTAGCAAACTTTAAACACTTACTAGTTTTAATTGCTATATAGATAGTTACTAATTTGAAAATATTGTTTAATATATTTTGCAAAATAGACAAGAACTTCTTCGATTATTTCGACAATAATATGCTAATTTTTATTAGAAAATTGTTGAATTTTTAAGCAAGTTCGATAATCTTATTTGTAAATTTCGATAATAGCGTTAAGATTACTATCTAATAAAAGATTTTTTATTGTACAAAAATATCTTTTATAGAGAAAA
>JAABUW010004317.1_pt1 | contig 19382 bp, 18 predicted proteins | sample 5560081 | NCBI WGS metagenome assembly JAABUW01 (sample SAMN10711882, study PRJNA513363) | rock metagenome | isolation source: Antarctica rocks | place: Antarctica: Victoria Land, Knobhead sud
GTCGCATCAATGCTTCGAAGGAAGATGTTTTCTGTGCTTAGCCGAACGCTGTAACAAATACTCCGGCGTCATTGCGATTACAAGTGAACACACGCGCTCAAGAATTTCCCATCCACCACGCGACAGTTACAGTATCCGTGCCCCCCACTTTCGCTCATCCTTCGCTTAGTGCTCACCAGCCATACACCACTTTCAGCCATGCACCACTAAATTCAACTACCCATTATATACACGTCGATTTTTGAGCAATTGCTTCAAAATAACCCGCCATTTCTTCTGATAAGCCTGAACGAACTTAATGCGAGCAGCCCTATGAGGCTTAGTAGCCCTGTAGCACTTCTTTAGTGCATTTAAATAACGCTTTTCCCAGGCCTCTTCGCGCTTCTTCTGCCTCTCGTCCTTCAATTTCTGTCTATCTTGAGTCATACTTCGAGCATCTTTGACGTACAAGATGCCTTCGATTTTGAGAACCTTATCAGACTGCTTTTTGCGTGCTTTGCAAGCATTTTCAGCGACTTCTATTTGACTTAATTGATTCTGCAGCAACTTCATTTTACAAGTCATTGCATTAGCGTCTTTTCAGAACGTACAAAGCTTTGTAGTAAATTCTTCTGATGTCGATTCATCAGTTAGCTCAAGCAGCTAATTTTCAAGTGCTGCTCGACTAGTAGAAGTCTTTCAAATGATAGAATCATTTATAGTAAATGAAGATGTAGTAAATTGATTCGAACATTCAATAATTTGAACTTTATTCAGTATTATTTTCAAATCAAAAGAAATTAAGTCAGTATGCTTTCATGCAAATCAAATGATAGATTCTTTGAAGACTTTGATTTGAAATTCATTGAAAACAGTCAAAAATTCAACTTTTGAAAAGATCTCATCACTCATTTGAACAGCTTAATTAATCATCTTCGAATGTTAATGCTTTAATGACTGAAATATACATACATCTAGCAATTGAAGCAAATGAGTAGTATGCAAAGATAAGTTGAAGAATATGATCTTGTGATTCTCACAGTAGAATAGAAATTCACATGTATGATGAGATTTATAGTCATTCATCATTAACATTCTTCAAGCTTTCTTTTGATGCTTTTGACTAAAGCGATTGAAGTGCTTCAGTTATTGAAGAGAAATTCAGTCATTTGAATAGTTTGTATCAAAGATAGTGACTAGCATGTCATCATCAAGATTGTTGTTGAAATGAAAGATTAAAAGTTGAACTTCAGTCATAATTAGCATTGATGATATATTCTTGTTCTCTTTACTGATGCATTCAATGTTCATCAATGACTTTCTATTATTTGAATTCTTGAAGTAGATTTTTCTATGTCAAAGACTGAGTTAAACTAGAGATACTGTTGAGATCATGTCTAGAATTTAATCACACTGCAGCGAGATAGTGCGTAGCTGAATAAAATGTTTGATCAATAGAGATAGCTCTAACTAGAAAACTAAGAATACAGAAGAAAGAAGACGATTTCGAGCTGTATTTATAGTAGAGTGAACAAAGAAGCGAAGTAGTCAATTTGTCAGAGCTTGAATAGATGAAATGTTTCAGCATATTTCGATTCAAAACATCATTGTTTCTTGTTCATATATTGAAATTTCTAGAGTCTATTGACTAGACTCTATTTCATCTCGACATGCTTTGTAACATTACTCTCTTCTCTTTAAAAGTCATGTTTCTATGACTTGTAATGTAGTTCATAGCACTGACGTAGAGCTCAACGCTCGTCTTTCTATCAATCTTTCTATCAATCTTTCAGATCATCGAAATGTTTATTGTAGCAGACTCACTATGAGAAAAGAAGAGTGATCATTGTAGCAGACTCACTATTTGACGTAGAAACACGAGATAGGTCGATTCACTGATAGATAGAGCGATGTGAGTAGATAGATCATTGCATTGACAGCATCTTTGTAGCAAACTCACTAGAAGAGAATCGACTAGCTCATTAAAGAGGTCAATTCTGATCATGTCATTGAAGCAAACTCACTAGTTGACACAGAAACATGAGGTAGGTCGATTCACTGATAAATAGAGCGATGTAAGTAGATAGATCATCGCATTGACAGCGTCTTTATAGCAGACTCACTAGAAGAAAATCGACTAGCTCATTGAAGAGGTTGACTATTGACTTGTCTTTGTAGCAGACTCACTAAATTGATCTGAATTCAAATTGAGTCAAATCGAATTTGATGACACAGATTATTTTGACTCGATTGATTCACAAACTTTTTAAGAGAGAAAAGAGAGAGTTTGTGATTCTCTAGCAATCGACGATCATATGTTCTCATTGATTCTATTGATCGAGTGAATCGATGCTACTGAATGAGCGATAAATTCTTTAGCAATTCAACAGTCTTGTCGTTGATTCTATTGACTTTCTGATGTTGTTCTGTCTTTTGAAGTCGTTGTTCATCGAGTGTCTTGAATGAATATTGATACTCATATCGTAGAGTTAACGAATTCTTAGTTTAATGTTAAGATCATGCCTAGAATCTAATCACACTGCAGCGAGATAGTGCGTAGCTGAATAGAATGTTTGATCAATAGAGATAGCTTTAACTAGAAAACTAAGAATACAGAAGAAAGAAGACGGTTTCAAGCTGTATTTATAGTAGAGCGAACAAAGAGACGAAGTAGTCAATTTGTCAGAGCTTGAATAAATGAAATGTTTCAGCATATTTCAATTTGAAACATCGTTGTTTCTTGTTTACATATTGAAATTTCTAGAATCTATTGACTAGATTCTATTTCATCTCAACATGCTTCGTAACAGATACTATCAATATAAAAGACTGATATTATTATTACTTTGATAAAATCTAAATACAAAACAATACATTAAATAATGTATAAAATGAAAGACAAAAAGTGAAAGAAAAGAACAAAAACTCAACTTTTATATACATGAATTGAGCAGAATCAAGACTAAATGATAGTTTTATTAACTTAAGATTGCAGAAGTTTATGCATATGACTGAGATAATTGAAACAGAATTGTTGAAACTAAATTAAGATGATGATGACTAGATTAATGACTTGATTCATTGAACTGCAAAACAGATTCAATGAATTGAAATTATTTAAAACATTGACTATTTATGTTTTAAATTGAATTAATGATAAAAACAATCACAACACATGCAAAGCAAATTTTTGAAAAGAGCAATACAATCAAAGCAGAATGAATCTAAAAGATGAATAAATGACGATGAATTACATGAGCTGCAGCAATGTTGATTCAGAGACGATTGTGAATGACGTTAACTTGTCATGAAGAAACAGCAACGTGAAGTCAAAAAGCTCATGCAACGACAAGAAGCATGTTGCTAATATTATTGATCTTCTAATACAGACATCAATGTTAAAGAAAGAAAAAAGCAAAGATCATTCATGAAAAGAAGTAGCAGTGAAGCTGATGCAACGTCTTCAAAACAATTCAGAGAAAAAAAACAACAAGAATCAGAACGCGTTCATTGCGAAGAATGTACAGAAACTGAAGACATTCATACAACTGCTTAGCAAGCAGCTACAAATACAAGATAACATGCAAACATAAGATAGCATGTGCTTCTCATCAAGAATCACATCATGAGCGAACATGACAAGAGAAAAAGTAACAATGAAAGAGCAACGTCTCAAAGACGAATTGTCATCGCTTCGCAAAAAATGAGAAGTCATGATGAAGATAGTAGAAAGAAAGAAAATAGAGAAGATATAAAAGAAATCTATTGAACAGATTCTTCAAGAAATCACAAACGTGTTGATAGCTCAAAAAGATCTAATCATGTCTCTTTAAAAGCTTGAAAGCGAAAACATCATACTTCACGCAGTGAGTTCAGAGACTCAAGCAAACCTGAAAAAATCTCAGACATGAGTAAAAGAAATCGCGAACTTGACGCATATAATGCATCGAATCTTCGCTGTGCTAGCACATGAAATACACATCATAATAGACACAAGCAATCAGAAAGTGATCATTAAAAGACTGATAAAAGATAATGCAAGACTTCATGAGAATTTAAAGATTCTAAAAATAGTCTGACTCAAGAAAGTAGTTAAAAGTGAAAAGACTCACTTGTCACTCATTATAGAGATTGCAATCGAAGCAATGATGAATCAACTAATGAATGAAAGCATGTTAAACTTGTATCAAGAATGTTTATGCAAGCTGTTTGAAAAAAACTGTTGCATCACTTAATGTTACAGATGCTTTGAATTTGATCATATGATCAGATTCTGCAAGAAGAAACAACGTTGTGCTAAATGCGCAGATAAACATCACATTGAAAAGTGCAAAATGTCTTTGAATAAAAGATGTTGCATCAATTGCAACAAAGATCATGAATTCTGAAGATGCATCTGTCTCAAATGATGATAACAGATGAAACAGACATCAGAAATCTACAGAAACAGATCAGTCAGATATTTGAAAGTGTTAAAATACAATCGCACATTCTTCTCGCTGTTTCTGAACTTTCTAAGCTCAATAAATTTGTTGAGCTCAACTGACTTCGTAGATTCAACAAACTCTTTGAACTCAACAAGCATCATGTTGAAAACATGCAATCGAGATGTTGAATCAACATGACAAATGATAAAAGTCAAGAAGAGATGAATTGATCTCTTTTTATGCGTGACTAGTGACTCAGATGAAACAACATCTGAGCAGACTCAGAAACACTTTATCAGAAAGCACAAAAGACTTTCAGTGATTGAAAGCATATAAAAAGTCTTTTCAATGCAAAGTGTCAGAATCGTGCCTAGATGAGTCAATCAGCGAAAGTCAGGATTGAATAGTGCTTGATCTTTAGAGATAGCTATAACTGAATATTAAGAATACAGAAGAAGATGAGTACAAAAGCTTCTATTTAAGTAATATTCAGAGACTGCGCTAAATTCGAAGAAAATGTGTTTATGACATAAGTAGAATGTGATGTAGAAAGAAAGATGATGTTGAACAAAAAGATGTTGAGAAAAGAAAATAAAGACTGAGTCAGATCTGAGTCAGATCTGAGCTAGAAACATTGACTAGCTCTATTCAGTCTTGATACGCTCATAACATTATCTCTCTCTTTGAAAATTCATGTTTGCATGAATGTCGCTCATTTGCTTGCTTTCTTATTGAGTTATTTTGATACTAGCGTGACTTTCTTGAGTATAGCGTATGAAATTCGTTCAAAACTTTCTCGAAGTCATTGAATTCATCTTTATCAACATAGTATCATTCATCATCTTTATTTAGATCTTTTCATTTGATCTTGTACTGTATTCAACCTCGATAACATCTGAAGTTCAGAATGTCATCTATCTTTCAATGTTCATCATCATCATCATCAATAATGATGAGTCTGAGAAGTTCTGCATGCTGTTCTGATAGAAAGTCTTCTGAATATGATTGCAGTAGCTTCAAGCTGAACATCGAATGCAAATGCTTCATGCTGATTGATAGATGAAGATGATAGAAGACTTTCGTCTTGACAGTGATCTGATACAATTCTAGTTGTTTGTCTTTTAAATCTTTGCATGATCTCATGATTTTGACGTTTCTGAAGAATAGTCAAACTCAGTCATCTATCTCATAGATGATGTCTCGTCTATGTTTATTGATCTGTGCTTCAATAATCAGCTTCATCTTTTTCAATTGTTGATGATCAAAGCTCAGTAACTCTTTCATTTGAATGACAATATCATTTGCTTTTCTAGCTTTCAATCGTTCATGAGTGATTTCATAGTCAGTTGTATCTGAATCGAAACTCATTCGAGAGTGAAAATCTTTATTGAAGTAGAAAGAGATCATTGAGATGATCAAGAAGATATTGAAATTGTCGCTGAATTTCATCATAGATATTCATTTGACTCAGTCGTTCTGCATGTAATTGCAGTAAATTCTAAGTTTGCATTCAACGTCTTAATTGACTTGTTTCGTCTGATTGTTGATCTTCAAATGATAGACTGTGAATAAACTAGCTGTGATTCTCAGTCACTTGCAAAGACTCTTTCACATAGTTGATATGAATTGAAAGTTTCTGTTTGAAACAATAGAACTGAGTAAATCATGCAGTCAATAGACGTTTCATAGCATGATTCAAATTGTTTCTTCAACTGAGATGTCATCGTCTTCTTAATGACAGAAAACATAGTGACGTTCTTTGATGAGATGACATATGATTGTGCAAATGACGTTATAGTCTTCTGACAGAGATAGTTCAGTGATGAAGTTCATAGTTATATCTTTTCAGCGTTTCTGTGAAATTGAGAGAGATTGATGAAGTTCATTGATGCTATTTCTAAAGACTTTGCTTCGCTGACAAGCATGACAGTTTCAAATGTATCATTGAATAGTAGCTCAATGATCTGATCAATAGTAGAAACGCTGAACTAGATTGATGATTCGTTTATTGTCGAGATGAGAGATTGAAGATTGATCATGCACTTCTTGTAGTAATTTCGTGTGCATGTTCTCAGAGACTCACAGTAAGTCTTTTCTAAAAAGAATGCTGTCAATGATTTCGCAGTTCTTCAATTTAGTGATATGAAATTTAAGCTTATTCTCGTTCATAGCTTGTCTATATTCATTGCAGAGTTCATTCATTTGATTGATCATACATACTTGCTGATAGAGATTTGCTTTTGATTCAACGAGTAGAACATCAACTCTATCGAGAGTCAGAATAGTCTGAAAACAATCTTCAAGTTGTTGAGCTGATTCAGAAATGTCTGCTAGAGACATTTGAGTTAAAGCATCGACTTTAATATTCATTTTGCCTGATCTAAAGATGATTTGAAAGTTGAACTTCAATAGAATGTTCAGATAGTTAACTTGTCGTTGACTCAACTGTTTATTTTTCATGAAGATTTTCAAAGCTTGATGATCAATGAATATCTGAATGAATAGTTCAATGCACTTCAGCTTGAGTCATCAATGTTTGAAACATTGAATAATGATTAGCAATTTCTTGTCATAGATGTGATAATTGATTTCAGCGAGAATCATGCTTTTACTGTAGAAGATCATTGAATGAAGAACTTTCTCGTCATTGTACTGAGATAGTATTTCATCTTTTACATAGTTCAAAGCATCAATCTTCAGAATAGCTTGTCATTTGAGATTGAAGTGATGAAGTACTGAGATCAAGCTGACTTGTTTCTTTAGATTGTCAAAGACTTGAACACAGATCTTGTTTCAAACAAAAGATGTATTCTTTCTAGTCAACTGAGTGAACAATTTGACTAGCTTCGAGAAGTTCTTAATGAAACGACGATAGAAGTTAACAAATTTCACGAAGCTCTGAATTTCTTTTAGGTTGATTGAAGTGATTCAGCTGACTATAACTGTCACTTTACTTGAATTCATATGAAGATCTAGTTTTGATATGATAACTTCTAGAAAGACAGTCTCTTCTACATTGAATTTGCACTTTCAAATATTCATCTGCAGTTCAGCTTCACGTAGTCAACTCAATACTAGTTTGACGTGATCTTTATGTTTCTTTCTCATTTTGCTATAGATGAGAATGTCATCTAGATAGACTTGACAAAAGTCGTTCAGAAAGTTTCATAAAACATCATTCATATATTGCTGAAAGAAGATCAATTCATTAATCAGTTTGAATGATAGCATCTTGTATTTATATGCTTCTAAAACAGTGATAAAAGTGATGTAATTCTCGTTATCAAGATGCATTTGAAGTTTGTTGAACGCTGATATGATGTTCAATCTAGTCAGATGCTTGCAACTCACTATTTTATCAATGATCTCATCTATCAACGATAAAGAATATCTATTTCTTTTGAAAATAACATTTAGCTTTTGATAGTTCACGCAGAATCAAAGATCTTCATTTGCTTTGAGAGCGAATAGAACGAGAAAGAAATAGAGAGTCTGACTAAAAGTGATGAATTTCTTCGACAGATTCTCGTTTAAGTACTTCTTTATCTTCAGAAGTTTGACAGAGAACATTTAATAAACTCGACAGCGAAAAAGTGTTGAATCACTGATGAGCTCGATTTTATGATCATAGAAGCGATGAGAGAGTAGTTTATTCAATTGAACTCGATCAAAAACATCTAGAAACTCATGATATTTCAATGACAGCTTCGCTTTAATATCTTTCAAATTCTGAGTTGTTTCATTAATTGAAGAGATGTTTAAAGCATTCAAATTGCATTGAGTATTGTACGCAATTTCTTTATTGATGTCTGTCATGAATAGAGCAAAGACTTCAGTCTGATCTCTCTTTGAATGATTTAACAATGTTTTGAACGAAGTTGCATTTATGCTTTGAATCAAGAATGACTTTTTCTGAGCAGTGATTGAAACGAGTCGTTTGAGCATCATAAAGATCTTAGTCTGAGTGATTGAAGAAGACGAAGTTGATCGCGATCAACTTGAGTGCTTTGAATTGAGAAAAATCGGAAAAATCGGAAAAATCGAAATAAAAGTATTCAATTGATTCAAAAAAACAATGACGTCATTTTGCATATTCAGTAATATTTCGTTTTTATTCATTCAGAGCTTACTCAATATGACTTCATGATGATCAATATCAGTTATCAACATTGATACAGTCAATTTCTTATGACTTTCGATGATGAGATTGAGTAGAATTTTATGAGTGATGATTTTTTTAAATATCTTCTCATCATAATCTCTTATTAGCTTCTCTTTTGCCAGAAGTATAGATTAAATTTCTAGTTTCTTGCATACTTTATTGACTAAATTAACGTGTATGAGTGTATGAGCAACTGAATCACTGTCTATTAGTGAACGAAGACTGAAGAATTGATTCTGCGAGATGAGATGAGCATCAATTAGAAAAGACTTTTCAAAGTAATTTTCTTCTAGTAGAATTTCGTCTAGTTTGCACAAAGATATAATCTTTACTTCTTTGATGACTTTTGAAGAGATGACTAGTTTTTTGAATCAAAATTTGAATCGAAATCAAATTTGAAATGATTGTATTCATTGTTCACTGCATTGATTCTGATAGGTCGATCAGAGCACTCTCTAAAGTTATGACTTGATTTATGACATATGAAACAGATTTCGACTAGAACGTCTGCTTCTTTGACGTTAGTTAAAATCGCGTCACGCGACTTTAGATGATCAGATTTTGAATGATTGACTGACTGAGTAGCAACAGCTTTATGAAAGATGATCTTTGACAGATCATTGACGCGTTTGATGAGATTAACTTTGTTCTTGATTTTTCGAATGACTCACTGATCATTATTCAAATGAATCAGGTAGAAACGAATCTCTTTGAGAGAATCAGATTGAACTAATTGATCTATTCAAATGAATCGAAGACGAGAATTTATTTTATCTTTCAGATCAACGATCAGTTGCTTTTCGTAATACTTCAGATAGAAAGATAATCATTGAAACTGAGTGTAGAACTCGCTGAACTTCTTTGATTCTTGAATCAAGTTGTAGTATTCTCTACAAAAGTTGACTTTCTTATCTGAATCATTGAACAACTCAGCTAGTTCTTTCAAAAGATCATTGACAATCTTATAAAGATTGACATAGTCATGTTCGCGTCTAGATTGAGCGACATCAGCTGCGTCACTGAATAATCTGAAATGTACATAGCTCAGTTTGACTCATTCATTTGAAAAGAGATCGACGTTGATCTTTAGTTTATTCTGAATTTTGTCGTATCAGTTTTCTCAAGTAGAATTCTTTTTGTCAGTAAATCAGAAAGAATCAGATATTTTCTGAGATTTAGAACGCTCAAAGTAGATGAAATCAGAAGAAGTGATTTCTTTAGTTTAAAGTTTAGTCTTCAACTCTTTGATTTCGTCGTCTTGTTGTTTACTCAGCTCGTTGAGTTGATCTGTTTCTCTGTTGAGAATCATGCATCAAGTCTTTCAGTTTTCGATAGAAACAGAAGATATTACTGTTTCAGCAAATGACTTGTCATCTTCATTGATGAATGATTCAGCACTAGAAGATTTCGATGAATCAATCTCAGAGGTTTGAGAAAAGCGATTTCGAAATTCTTTGAAATGTTCTTTGATAGATGAATGTTTTGACATGATGAAATTTGAAGAAAGAACGAAATCGAGCGAATGATGATGCTTGATAGTATTAATGAAGACGTATGATCAAGTGTTTTAATCTTCAGGAAAGAATGTTGTTGATTAGAAAGATATTTTTGGTTTGCGAGTTTTTTGAGTGATTCTCAAGCAATTCACGAAGGTTCTTTATCATCGATTCTCTTAATCGAGTTGAACAGCTTATTTTCACTCATCTGTTTCATGAGAATGAGTTGATTCTTTTGATCGAGTGAACTTTGCATACTTAGTGAGCAATAAGTTGTCTAGTGATTCAAACAGTCTTGTCGTTGATTCTATCAAACTTTTTAGTGTTGTTCAGTCTTTCAATTGCGTCAATCATCAGGTAAATAAATTTCTTTAGACTCGTTCTGTCTGTATGAGTATGTTGAATGAATAATGAGATCAGTATCATATGATTAATGAATTCTTAATATAATGTCAGAATCATGTTTAGATGAGTCAATCAGCGAAAGTCAGAGTTGAATAGTGCTTGATCTTTAGAAATAACTATAACTGAATATTAAGAATACAGAAGAAGATGAGTACAAAAGCTTCTATTTAAGTAATATTCAGAGACTGTGCTAAATTCAAAGAGAATGTGTTTGTGACATGAGTAGAATGTGATGTAGAAAGAAAAATGATGTTGAACAAAAAGATGTTGAGAAAAGAAAATAGAGACTGAGTCAAATCTGAGTCAGATCTGAGCTAGAGACACTGACTAGCTCTATTCAGTCTTGATACACTCATAACACAAAGTCAACAACAGCTACAAATAACTTTATGATAAAACAATTCTTTCTATGAATTTTACAGTACAACATCAGAAAGTCATTGAAGATTCAAGAATCATTCTTGATCGATAGAGAAGTTTGCAAATTTGACATAATAATCATACAGAAGCAAGAATGCAACATTAATGACTTGCAATCATTTAACTCAGCTCACAACTTCTTTCATCTAGTGAAAAACTCATCATCTCAATCAAGAACATGCATATATGTTAACAAATGTTTAAGACTCAATCAGTGAACAGTAAAGACAGCTGAATCAAACATCTGCTCAATCAGAATATTAACTTGCAACACAGATGATGAAATGCAGACGTTAAGACTTCTAAATGTCTACAACTCAAGCTCACTATTCATTACATTCACAGAGAAATTCTCAACTATTTCTCGCTTGAATAAACTACTCAAGAATGACTGCAAACAACTAGTTGTAAAAGACTTCAATTTACATCATTCACACTGAGAGAAATGAAGATGCTTCACTCAATATATAATGATTGATACTCTATTAAACATCATTACAAATGCAAGACTGAGACTACTGCTGAAATCAGACACAATCACTTGCAAGACTTACAATCAGTTTACGACAATAAATTTAGTCTTTAGCAGCGAGAAAATACAGTTTATGACATGCAAGTGCAAAGTACGAATCAATCTACATCAAAGATCAGATCATCTTTCGATTGTCACAGAGCTAAATCTACAAACAATCTCAGTGCAGTCTTCGACTCGTCGACTCTGAAAAAAATGAACACAAAAGCATTGAGTGCTTATCTGTGAATACGTTTTTTGTCAGATCACTTTCTGAACAACAAAGCTGAAATGAATGACAGAGTAACAAAGATCATCAGAGTACTACAAGAGATCATTGAGAAGTTTACTTTCTGAGCAAAATCATTAAATTAAGCAAGAGACTTTTGAAATCAGAGCTGCTTCGAAGTAGTAATGAAATCAAGATGACTGTGAATCATATGAAAAACGCAAGACACATTAGAAGCATGAAATGAATATTTGAAATATAATGATCACAAAAACAAGATCATCAGACAAACAAAATGCATACATTTCAGATCACAGATGCATGAACTAAGCGACGCATTGAAATCAATATGATGCTTTGCAAAATGAGCTAGAATTGAAAGTCAGTTATTTAAAAAGCTTTCTCAGTTTTCATCACTGAAACAAGATGATACTAATTACATGACAATAACGTTTGAAGAAAAAATCGAGATGCTGCAAGAAAAATTCTTTCCTTCATTCTCACAAGCAGACGTCAACAACATTTCAGATTCATTCATATCTTTGACAGTATCATCAAATTCACGCATCTCAGAGAATGAGATGAAGTGAGTAATCAGACGAGTAAAAGCAAACAAAGCGTCAGATGTCTCTGAAATCTCAAACAGAGCACTTCAAGCAGATTTCACAGAACTGATCTCAGTGCTGACAAGTTTATTCAACGCATGCGTGATACACAAATATCACTTGAAGCAGTTCAAAAAGACTTAAACAATAGTGCTATGTAAATTAAAGAAAAGCAACTACATTGACTTGAAAACATATTGACTCATTGCTTTGCTTGATATTATGAGCAAAGCTCTAGAGTCAATTATGATCAAAAGACTGAGTGACATAGCTGAAACTCATCACATGCTTTCAAATGCTCAAATGAGAACGAGATGCAAGCAATTCGTGATCTCGATGTTAAATTTACTAGTAGATCAAGTTCACATCATGTGAGACTGCAAAATCAAGTACGTGATCTTCATGCTAAGTCTAAATGTTGTCGAAGCATTTAATCAAGTCTTGCACATCAGACTGCTGCATACGCTGAAAATGAGAAGAACATCAAGCTATATAGTTGAATGAGCATGCAGCTTTTTAAAGAACAGAGAGATGTTGCTGATATTTAATGAGCAAATGAGCACTATGTGCAAGATAAACGCAGACATATTTCAAGAATTTCTCATTTCATCGATTCTCTTTCTATTTTTCAATGCAAGTTTAATTGAAAAATGTGAAGCATTGAAAATCAAAATTGAAGTGCTCAACTTTGTAAATGACATCAACATTTTAGCATATGACAGATTCATTGAAGAAATTTGCAAAACATTGAGCAAGACACATGATGTTTATGTGAAGTGAGTTCAAACTCATAACGCAACGTTTGCATTCAAAAAATATGAGTTCACACATTTCACTAAAAAATTGAGAAAATTCAACATGATGACTAGCATACAAATAGAAAGCTCAGTGATTAAGTCAAAGTCAGACGTATGAGTTCTAGAAGTTCAACTGAACATGAAACTGCAATAAGATGCGCATTTTCGACAGATAAAAGTGAGTCACGTCACAAGAATGCTTGCGCTTAGTTATCTAAAAGTCTTCACATGAGAAGCAATCTTCATGAAAGTAAGACAAGTGTACTCAACTGTAATAAGATCAGAAATTGCATTTGAAGCATCAATCTGACATCAGCACAACAAAGAGAAAAAACTGTCAGACAAGAAATGCAGACTAGAAACTTTGTAAAATCAGACTTTACATTACATTGCAAAAGTGTTCAAAAGAGTAAGCATTGAAACGCTAAAGATTGAAACATACATAAGTTCGCTGCATGTTCATCTGAACATGCTGCAGAATAAAGTCACATTACGCAGTCAAGTCAACGACAGAACGTAAGAGACTAGATGAGCATGCAAACTCATACACGCTCAACTGATGAGAATTAATCATTTCATCTTTCGCTTTTCTGTCATCAAGAAAATAGTGCTTCTGAACACAGTTATTCAAGAAGACATAAGAATGCAGTCTAGACGCAAATGATTTGATCTCTTTACAATGATCTCAATAAGTGATAGCATCGCAATAATGTTATATCACAAAGATCAATGAAAGCAACGATGAGAAAAATACAAGAAATGCATTGCAGATGTCAATGCAATCTCAGCACAAAGATCTCATTTATTCAACAAGATGATAAAGATATGTAATGATTTTCAGAAGATTGAAAGTATTCTTGCAACTTACATCAGAATCAAATGCATAAATCTTAATGTTTATCTGCACTCAAGAAACGTTTCAAGCATGAATAGCTCGCGATGCAACTGCGAATGAAGTCATCAGACAGCGAAGCATGTACTCATGCATTGCTTGAACTGAATGCATCTGTGATCAAGAATGCTATGCAGCGTCGACTTCTTGAACTATTAAATAATCGTTGTGATCACGAAAGATCTCAGAGCAGCAGCGAGAATGATGATGAAAACGAAGCTTCTGAAGCAATTTAAAGTGACTAGAACATTCATTCTTTAACATGTAATCAACATGAACAAATTTGATACATAGTTTTAATCTTGTTGTTTCGACTGCGTGAAGCAGTCATATAAATAGCGAGTAATTTTCTACCTCAGAAAGTTTTGTTCACTCAACATACATAGCATAAAGTTTCTCATGAGTTGATTTAATTGATGTCACAAAAGTGTATGAATTTATTATTATTATTATTATTATTATTATTATTATTATTGAATTGATGATTTGACATCATGACAGTAACTTTTCTCTTCAAGACTGAGCTTCTGCAAAATGATGAGAAGAAACAAGATGAAATAAGAAAGAATTGAAGATAAAGATTGAAATGAGACAAGAATTGATGTGAACACATTTTAATGTAATGTTACGAGCGTATCAAGACTGAATAGAACTAGTCAATGTTTCTAGCTCAGATTTGACTCAGATCTGACTCAGTCTCTATTTTCTTTTCTCAACATCTCTTTGTTCAACATCATCTTTCTTTCTACATCACATTCTACTTATGTCACAAACACATTCTCTTCAAGCTTAGCACAGTCTCTGAATATTACTTAAATAGAAGCTTTTGTACTCATCTTCTTCTGTATTCTTAATATTCAGTTATAGCTATTTCTAAAGATCAAGCACTATTCAACTCTGACTTTCGTTGATTGACTCATCTAGACATGATTCTGACATGTAATGAAGCACAGATGAAACTAGAATAAATCTGAGTCACATTTGAGTCAAATTTGAGCAAAATGTCTGAAAAGCAAAATGAAATGAAATACATTTTAACATAATGATGCACAAATGAGACTAAAATACATTTGAGTCACATCTGAGTCAGATTTAAACAAGATATTTAAATTAAATTTAAACAAAATCTGAGTCAAATCTGAGCTGAATTAAAACAATGAAGATTGAACTTAAAGTTCTTGACATTGACATTGAGATATCACACATGACAGTACATGTGATTCTTCAATGACAGAATTGACGAGATGATATTCATCAAGCGCTCGCTCACAATTATTCAGAAGATGAAAAAACTTTCAAGTAGAAAAGTGATCTTCTCAATTGATGTAATACTTGAGCAGAAGTAAATTATAACATCTATCATGCTTAAAGTTTAATATGCTATTTACATATCAGAATCTTTTATCATTTTTAATGACAATGAGTTTTTAAAATTTCTGACATTGATTTGAAAGAAAGTCACTTGCAATATGACTTAAAAGAGTGACATGAAAGATTGAATGAATCTTCATGAATGTTGAAAAATCTAATTCAATGATCAGAGAATTATTCTTAAAGACACGCTTGATCTTGAAGAAATTAACATTATGATCATTTAACTTAATAATGAGATGAGTGATGCTGAGATTGCAAGCATTCAATCAAACTTCATCTTCAATGAAGTATTTAAAACAAGAATGACGAGAAAGATTAACATTGAATTTGTAAATGATCTGAGCTATAAGCATCTCATCACGTAAATGCTCAGTTAGTTTCTTCATCTTCTTGATGAACTTTTCAACATTGATTAACTTGTTTTAAGCTTGAAACATAAGATTCTTAAGCAAAGACTCAAAAGACTTAAAGTTTAAACATGAGTTCTGACTTAAATTGATCAAGAAGAATGATGTTAAAGTAATTAATGATGATGCATTATTGATGATGAATTCAACTTCAGAAAGTCATTTAACTTAATCATTCTGCATGTAGTTGATGAAGATTCAAAGATAATGCTTCATGACAGCATTGATTTTCTTGATTTGATCATTAATTTCAGAATGATACATCATTAATAACTTAGCATTTATCTTCAGCATTTTACACATATGCTTTCAGACATTGAAGATGAATTGTGTGTCTTAATCAAACATGAAGAACTCAAGTAAATCATGATGTTTTCAAACATAAGAATAAAAGCAGTTGATAACTTCTTCAACTTTCATAAAAGTGATGAGAATTAAATGTTTTATTTTAATAAGATGATCAACAAAGACTAAAACATATTTATATGTGATACTTATGAAAATATTGAGCGATAAAGAATCTACATAGTTCATGAAAATATCACATCAATAATGTTCAAGAATTAAAAGAAAATACAATCATTCTTGAGTTCATTGTTTAAAAAGCTTAAAACGTATGTACATGTGATAGTTTCATATGAAGTGTTGAACATACTTATAAATGTTTGATCATCAGTAAACTCAACTGATCAGTTCATAGCTTTTTGCTTTTTTAAATAATCATCAACAACATTATCATGAGCGAGCTAAATGATATGAAGACGTAGTTTATTTAAGTTGAGCACATACTTTCTTTCTTGAAAGTACAGATGATTCTTGTATTCTTCACACTTAACTAAAAAAATCTTGTTGTGATGTTGTGCTTCATTGCAAAGCACTTCAATTATTTAAACTGCAAATTTGTCATTAATTTTGATTTGTTTTCACAATGTCTGAATGAAGATGTCAGCAGAATTTTCATCAAGATTCAAAGTGTCTTGATCTAACTGAGATTCGATGTTTTCAACATTGAATTCTTCGATTTCTAAATTCATGAAAGTTAAAATTTGCAAGAATGCTGAGATAACTAAGAATAAATGTAACTGAACTGAATTTAAAGTGATGATTTGTGACTAAAACTTCATGACTTTGATGTCAAAGATATCAAGAGCGAGATTCTTAACAATATCAAAGTCTAAAACATGAGTTTTCAGAATTGTCTGATGTTGATATTGATGTTGAAAATCAAATGTATTTCTTTCTTTAAAGAGATTTTCTGAGCAACGTGTCAGAACATTCAACTTATCATCGATCTTGTCAAGATGATAAGCAATGCAATAGTTGAATTTAGATAGAAACTCACTTCAACAAGCTTAATGATGATTCAACTGCTTAATTGACATAAAATACTTAAGATTTTTGTGATTCATGATTATCTTAATAAAATAGATAGAATTTTCAAATTCTGATCATCATTTCTTGAAAACATAAACAATGATCATGAATTCTTTATCGTAGATCTTGTAGTTACACTTGACTGAATTATGCTTCTTTGAAAAGTAAGTGACTGAATGAAGAATCTCGTTCTCATTGTATTGAAAGAGAATGTCTTCAAATACATAGTTCAAAGCATTAATTTCTATCACAATCTTGTGATCTGAATTATAATGATGAAGAATAATTTTGAAAGTGAAGATTTTCTTAAGAATGTTGAATGCAATCTGACATTTTTGAAATCAGACAAAGAGTACATTTTTTCTAATGAGATGAGTGAGCGAAGTAGTTATTTTACTATAATCATAGATGAATCTTTTATAAAAGTTTGTGAAATTTAGAAAACTTTAAATGTCTTTAACATTAATCAAGATGAGTCAGTTGACAATGATGTTTATTTTAAAAAAATTCATCTTGATCTCTTTAATGATGATTATCAATTCTAGATATGAAACTTAAGTGATGTGAAACTTGCATTTGATTATATTCATCTGAAGATTTGCTTCTTGCAGCTTTTATAAAATGAGCTTGACATGAATCTTGTGCTCAAGTTTATTATCAAAATAGATCAAGATATCATTCAAATAAGCTGTATAAAACTTATTTAAATGTTAATAAAGAGTATTGTTGATATACTTCTGAAACAAGACAGACTCATTACATAGATTGAAAAGCATGACTAAATACTTGAATAATTTAAATCAAGCGCAAAAAACAATGAAAACTTCATCTTCTTCTTTAATTTGAAGTTGATTGAATGCAGAGATGATATTCAGCTTGATAAAGATTTTAGCTCAATTTAGATGATTCAGCATTTTTGAAATCAGAAACAGAGAATATCAATTCTTGACTGTGATAGCGTTCAAATCTTAATAGTTCACGCAGAAGCAAAGTTCTTCTTCGAATTTCTTGATGAAGAGAATAAAGATGATCATTTGAAAGCGACTGACTTGAATAAAATCTTTGCTCAGATTTTCATTCAAATAACGACAAAGTTCTAGAATTTTGTTAGAGATCAGCATAGAGCGAGTCATATGAGTGTAATGTAACGAGTATATAAATGCTAAGGAAGAAAAGTATCTAGAAGAGCAAAGTCAACTATCTATATGACTCAGAGAAACATAAGCTAACTCTGAATAAAGTTGACCTTGAAACAACTCTATAGTCTAGCGGCGAGCGATCGACGATAGTCATCAACATAGCTATCAACGTAGATGTGTAGCTAGAGTCGTAACATTACTCTTCTTCTTCAACAATTCATGTTCGCATGAATGTGTTTCTTAGCTCTATGTAGAATCGAAATGCCTATTGTAGCAGACTCACTATGCAAGGTAGAATGATGTCATTGTAGCAGGCTCACTAGTTGCACATGAACGTTTAATCAGATTCACTGATGAGTAGAGCGATGTGAGTAGGTAGATCATCACGTTGACGAAAGACATCTTTGTAGCAGGCTCACTATTTGCACATGATTGAGTTGACGAATCGATTCACTGGTAGGTAGAGCAATGAGGGCGAGTAGATCATCGCATTGAGAATTTCATTGTAGCAGACTCACTAGTTGCATGCGAACGAGTCGGCAGATCGATTCACTGATAGGTAGAGCGATGTGAGTAGATGAGTCATTGCATTGACGAAAGATGTCATTGAAGCAGACTCACTAGTCGACTTGCTCATTGAAGAGATCGATCATCGGCTTGTCATTGTAGCAGACTCACTGAGAAGTTTCGATATAGAAACAAGCTCATGAGTTTGTTGAGATTCAATACATGAACAAGCTCATAGATTTGCTTGTTATCGAAGATGATCATGTCATTGAAGCAGACTCACTAGTTGCACGTGAACATTTGACCAGATTCACTGATAGATAGAGCGATGTGAGCGAGTAGATCATTGCATTGAGGGTAGATGTCATTGTAACAGACTCACTAGTTGCATGTGAACAAGTAGCAGAATCGATTCACTGATGAGTAGAATGATGAGAGTGAGTAGATCATCGCATTGAGAGTGTCGTTGAAGCAGACTCACTGAGATTTGCTTCTTGAGGTAAAGACTTCACGCAGTTCTAGACTAACCTCTTTGATTGTTCAACAAATTCGAAGAATCTCTTGCGAATCTGAATGAACGGTTAATTCGCTGATCTTTGACCTAGTCGAATGGTTTCAATCGTTTGTTTATACTCGCTGATCAGCGCACGAGTTCGAA
>JAABUW010004318.1_pt1 | contig 19378 bp, 27 predicted proteins | sample 5560081 | NCBI WGS metagenome assembly JAABUW01 (sample SAMN10711882, study PRJNA513363) | rock metagenome | isolation source: Antarctica rocks | place: Antarctica: Victoria Land, Knobhead sud
ACACAGCTGTCCGCTATGCAGACAGCTACCTCTTTACTCCGCCTTCTTTGCCTTCCTAGCAGCACCCTCCGATCCCACCTCTCCCGACCCATCCGCACTTGCCTCCCACACGACGACCTCATCATCACCTGGCGCGTCCTCGACACTCTCTTCATCGTCCACGCCATCGCCAGTCTCTTCGTAGTCCTTCTGAGCCTCTTCGAGTACCGTCTTGCAGTTTGCGAGGGGCTGCTTTTGATAGTCGGTCGGCTAGCATCCCAAATGCGTAAGCAGGGCTCACGTACGTGGCTGGCAAAGAGACCGCCAGCCTTGATCACGGTCTCTGGTTCACACCGAGCCCACAAGGGCAAGGGCAGGCGGGGCTCCGCAACTTGGGCCATCTGGGAAATCATGCAGATCCACTTACCGAAGTGGTATTATCGTTCACTATTCGAGCGATCCGCACCCCCTCCTTCGCATGTCGAGGTACCCGGATTCAGTACCGCAGCCCAGTATCATGCATGCCCTTGCGCGGATCTGAACAGAAGAGTGTCAGTAGCCAGCAATACCTTTCGCAGTATACACTTACGATGAGCGGCAGCTCAGCATGCCCCAAAAGCTCCTTTGCGGTTTGGCGACTGCGAACATGACTGGCATCATCACCCTTGCGATGGTCTTTCATCATCTTTCACGGAGTCAGCTTTATACAGGTGCGGAGAGATCGGAAACCGACTCACGCTCTCGTCCAGGGCATAGTATGTACGAAGTGTGTTCTCGTTTGTGGAGGCAGACGCCATGTCTCGTTGATGTCGTGGGTGGTTGTGAATGCGTTGTGATATAGGTGGTGAAGTTCATAAGACTGCAACTTTTTCATTGGGATCCACGGCAAACGCAGGCTGCGCCAAGATTGTTCATGTGAAAGTGTGAAACAGGGCTCACTAATTTGACTTACGCAGGGTTGCTCTAACGTGAGGCCTATACCGTACTGTTCGTATTTCCTAGTGCTTCTGCCGACTTCTCGTCCCGGACAGATTGATGCCTCGCCAGCCTGCAACTTTGTTGCGTCGCGTTTCTCGCCCAGATCAACTCCAGCGCCCGATCATGCGAGACCATTCCGCCTGCGTCTGCCGAACTCCCCACCCAGAGCGTCGACCTTTTTTGCAACCTCAGGATCATCATGGACCGGCACGTATCTCAAAGCGCGGTAGTACTCCCCCTTCACCTCCACCACCTCACACTCCGGGATCCAACCTTCCGGCTGATCAATCTTCTGACCGCTCTTCTTGGCAGTGGCCGCCATCTTCGCCGCGATGGGCCTACCCTGCACCTTCATCCCCAGTTTCAGCGTGTCTAGATCCCTTCGTAGCTCACCTAGAACGTCTTGCTCCGCTTTACCAGTCCCAGTCTTGGACTTCAAGTCGACATAGGACTTCTCAGCTTGCAGGCTGAACTTCTGTGGTAAAAGTGTCAGCAATAGGATTAATGGCGGTCGCAGGTTGGAAGTGTACGCACTTCTGCCTCCCACCAGTCGCCCTCGGCATCAGCCATGGTAAGCAGGTGTTGAAGGACGTAGCCGGAGTGTATGCTGTCCTTCTTAATGCTGCGTTTTCCAGCTTCGACACACTCCTTGAGCTTTCCTTTGGCGTGCAGGTCTACGACTGCTTGAAGATCCTGCTCGAATTCACCGTGACCGCCCTTCAGGTTTGCGTCGCTGTCGTCCATCCTGTCGAACTTGGATTGAGCCGCCATGTTGAAGGTACAAGATTTGAGATGGTGAGGTAAAGAGTGTGAGGTTGATTTCTCACGTCAGGCAGCTAATCCAGGTGAACTTGCTTAGCGCGGATTCACATGCTTCGAGTGAATGTGAGACCCGTGGGTCCCTGGTCGAGCATTCACTCCCAGATGCGTCATGCCGTCCAATTGCATCGCCCTCTCCAATCCAGCATTCAATTTCCATATCGTCCTGCCGTCTGATCGCAACACATCTTCCAAACTATGATGGAAATAAGGATCCAGTTGATAAATAATGATTTTGCTTGTTTCGATGTCACCTAGTGTCTGTTCGCAACATGTGCTGTCACATGCACCTACTGGTACCGCTGGACTTACCTATGCACTATGCAAATCGAAACATTACTTACGCCTCCAACGACGACATTACGAGATACGCTGCCAGCCATACTGGGATTGCTGGGACACGACATATGCAGGTATTGTGGTGTATCTTTCCATCCGAGATAGTCAAGGCCTTGGTGCTCTTGTAGTGGACTTTATCATCGCGCTTGTCTGTTGCGCTCGATATGGTGATGTGTTCGAATGGGTAATATTGGGGTTTTTGTTGGTGGAAGATGGAAGTGAAGTGGTCGAACAAGTGACATCAGGGTGAAGTGGTGGCCTCGGATAAATGGCGCGCTGGATCGGCTCCACGTGCTGTATACGACCTCACTTCACGACCTCCCCGCTGCGAGCTTTCACCAACACAAACTTAGACATGTTGTAAATATCCCTAAGCTTTCAGCGCCAGGCGCGCCTACCGGCCGATACCATGGCGCACTTGGGGACTCCCTACAGCATCACCAATGCCCTACGAGCCGCCTTCAATGAGACATTGGTCGTCAGGAGAGCGGGGCCTACCATTACCCAACGACGAGCTTTCCACGAGTACTTCGTCACGCACTTGCCATCGTCTTCTCTTGCACCGGATCGGCAACAGGGGGGACATCATAAGCTGCCCCGAAACGAGTCTTCACCGCATTCAGGATCATCTGGACGAAGTGCCAACACCTCCCAAGGAAGCAGAGACACCACCATCGTTCGCATACCAATCAAGAGTGCAAAGCACCACTTTGGCGCAGGCGTGAGTCGAGGCAGTCGGCCGTACAACGAAGATACATATCAAGCAGGGACGATTGAGATTCCATCGTTCGCGAAGAGGCAGCCTACCAGCCATGCTCGGCGGAAATCTGGTGGTGAAGAGGACGACGTAGAGGGTGCGAAGAGTGAGAGCGGCGATCCGCAGGTCTTCTTCTTCGGTGTGTACGATGGGCATGGCGGGGCGGAGTGCTCGGAGTTCTTGAGGGATCGATTGCATGGCTATGTTGAAGAGGCTGCACTTTTATTCGGAATGGAGTCGTCGTTGCAGCCGGGGAGTGTGGAGGATGCCGACTCAGAGGGCGGTGTGATGGGAGAGCAGGACGCGGAAGATTTGCAGAAAAGTCTGGTCAGCACGTGGCGAGAGACTGTTGGAGGGTACTTCAAACGATTCAAACCAGAATACTTCCCAGCAGTGGCAGTTCGAGACGACGACGACAAAACCGAGAATATTAATAACAGCTCCGTCGAGACCATCATGTCCTACGCCTTCCTCAAAGCCGACCTGGACTTCACCACCGCTCAAGCCAGCAAGCACACCGAAAAGGAGAGGGCAACCGCCGACGACCCTGTTCTCTCCGACAAACCTCTTAACGAGAACGATCTCCTCTTCCACCCCGACCGTCCTGCCTCCCAGAATCTCCGCTCCCGCCATTCTGCCCGACCTTCGTCATCACCCGACCTCAGCGCTCCCATCGGCGGCTCCACGCGCTTCAAAGGCGGCTCTACAGCCTCCGTCGCCCTCATCTCCACATCATCCCCTACCCCCTTCTGGAACCCGTCCTCGCCTTCCACTATCCTTGTTGCCCACGTCGGCGACACCCGCATCCTCCTCTGCCGCACCTCTGACGGCAAAGCAGTGCCCTTGACAACAAACCACCACCCCTCCGCCCCCGTCGAAGCGACCCGAATGCGCCGCTACGCCGCTTCCTTCACCACCGACTCCTTTGGCGAAGAACGCGTGCTCGGGCTCGCCAACACGCGCGCCTTCGGCGACATCGCATCCAAACGCATCGGCGTGAGCGCGGAACCTCAGATCACCAAGGTGCAGGTCCCGCCTGCTGGCTTTGCGTTCATGGTGTTGATGAGCGATGGCATTAGCGGACATCTGAGCGACCAGGAGATTGTGGATGTGGTGAAAGATGCCAAGACCCCAGCGCAGGCGGCGAATGATTTGGTGGGGTTTGCGGTGGAGGTCAGTGAGGATGCGGATAATGCGACGGCGTTGGTTGTGAGGATGGGCGGGTGGGAGAGGAGGAGTGAGGGAGGGGGTGGGAGTTTGGGGACGAAGGAGCAGAGGCAGTATAGGCGGAATGAGGCGATGGATCCGAGGAGTCGGCGGCAGTGAGGCGTGTTGGAGTAGCGGAATGAAGGTCTGTCAAAGCTTCTGAGACTCTTGGATGCTACCAAATTGCAGTAGATCGCTGAACCAAGCACTCTATCGTCCGTCGAAGCTTAGTGAATCCTTCTATCCTTCTATCCTTCACCTCCACTTGCTCAACATCGCCTCTCGTTCGTTGCAGCAGTAGAACCCAGAGGCAGCCGCCACTCTCACATGGTCGACTGCACATCCCCACACTGCGCCGCCACACCCTTGATCTCCTTCCCGAGCTGCTGCATCTGGTCCTGCAGGTTGGTGACGCGGGCCTGTAACTTTTTGGTGTCCTCTGACCAAGCTTTACGTTCGGCTTGCAATTTGTTTTTCGTGGCAGTAGTGGACTGTGGTTCGTTGCTGGCTGCATGGTAGGCGATGGCTTGCTTCTTGAGATTGGTCACCTCTTCTTGCAGTTCGATGACCAGTTCGTGGACGGGAACCATCTTGGCTTCGTGGGTGTAGGGAGGCATCGCGGCTGTGCTGTAGAGATGAAGTCCTGCTTGGGTCAATTTGGTGGAAGCTGGAGAGATGAAGCAACGACTTACAGGTGGTGGTTATCTCGGGGATCTAAATATGCTTTGGTAAGTGCTCCGAGCTGTTGAGAGTGAGTCGTAGGTCGTTCGTGAGAGACGAAGATCGGATTCGGTGAGTAAGTGGACTTATAGTATGTACCACGTGATCGCTCATCAGAAGAGCAGCATCACATGCACGAGACTAAGCGAATTTTCGCCCCCAGTGAACGTCAAAGCCTCGTCCAACGCCTTGGACACTGCAGACCGACATCTGCGTTTTCGTGTCTACCGCTCGCAAGACTGAAGTCCTCCCAGCAGTCGAACCCCAATCATGCCCAGCTTGCAGTGGCAACGACACCCTCACATAGTCTTCTTCGCCTTCTCGCAGTCCTTCTCGATCACGACCCTAACGCACACAAGCATGAGCTGTCAGCGACGATTCTACACATCCGAGATCGAGAACAAATTGGGCACTCACAACCTCTCCACAATCTTCTTGATCTGGATCTCCAACCCAGCTACGCGATCAATGAGAATGCGTACTTCGCGCATCCACGCCGAGCGCTCCTTCTTCAGCAAAGATGCTGGGTCGGTCGCCGGCTTGCTCGGACGTCCGTACGGATGGTAAACGCCGTATGACGCCTTTTTGGGAGATGATGCGTAGCTACCACCGGCCTTTGCTGCAGTGATGCTATGTGCTAGTCCATATGGATATGGACCGAGTTTGACAGATCTATATCCATACCTATATAGTAGTAGTCCATATCCATATGTATCTGTATGGATTAGTCCTCTTGGCAGTGCCTGAGGTGTGTTTGGTATAACCGTCCTTTATCGTGGTATGTAATTTGGCCATAGAGTCGTTAATTTCAAGGCCTCTGATTGGCTGGCTAAACCTCGGCTCTTCAAATTCCGGACGACTTCTCATCTTCGACTCCCTCCTTTAGGACAACAACAACATTAACCTATCGATTACGACTCGTTATCATCGATCTAGACGCGCTATATGCCTGATTAAGGCCTTAGAGTGTATTAAACACTAGCAAAGGAGCGGTCTAATCGACGAGGACTTCATTAAGCTAGCAGAAGACGACGACGAGGTTCAATTTGTGTCTGACGACGACGAGGAGGCTGACATTCACATAATATAGGTCCATATCCATATCCATACCTATATGGACTAGCACGTGCTAGTCCATATGCTAATCTATACCTATACACCTCATTTAGTCCATATGGACGAACATAGCATCACTGCTTTGCTGCTGCAAGACACTTCCGATAGTCCTCGCCCTGCTTCTTGAGATCAAACAGCTGGCTTTCGAGATCGAGAGCGAGGTCTTTGAGGGGATCCAGCTCACGCTCATAACGCTCGGTGTCCGACATAGTGGTTGTTGGATTGATGTGAGTATCTAGACTCTGAGTGAGCTGGCGGCTATGAGTGGGAATGGAGAGACTTGCATTGGAAGTGATAGCGTGTTTGCTTACGCACACCAGTTTGACGCAGCCGCCTTTGCGGGCAGACGGTAGGAGGTGTTGAATTTGTTGAGTTGTCGGTGGTCAAGAGAAAGAAGGATCAAATTGGTTGGAGGTGAAGAAGGACATAACGTAAGGAGGCTAGCCGAAAGCGGGAAGCCACGTGGACGATCACTTTCACATGCACGATCGGATGCAGCAAGCTATCAAGCAGTCGCCATCGGTGAATCTTGAGTCTATCCGTAATTTGCTCATCCAGCTGAAGCCCCTCCAGCACTTCCACACCGACAACGGTCAGACTTTGGCCACAACATGCTCATTTCGCTCCGTGCACCTTCTCACAGTCCCGAGACAAGTCCTGCAACCCCTCCACGGCCGTCATGAGCTCATCCACCAACTCGTGCGCTCGCGAACCTACACCATCGGCTTTCGCCTCCCACGCCTCGCGCTTCGTCGGGATCTTGTCCGTGGCTTCTTCCTGCGGTTTCTTCTGGCTACGATACCCATAGCCAGAAGCTATGCGAGGTGGCATCGGTGCAGGCTTGTCTACTACTTTTTTGTCGGCAGGAGGCGCTTCTTTTTTCAGATTGATGAGCTCGCGACCTAGGTCGTTGACGACTTTTTTCACTGGGTCGAGGTTTGGTTCGTTGAGTTCGCCTTTTGAAGGTTTCAGCCCCATGTTGGGCTAGGCCTGGAAGAATCAGTATGGTGGTATTTGCGAGACAGCAAGATGAGGAAGAGACGTACTGGTGAAGATGTTGTTTGGTTGCTCAAGTACTGACAAGCAGATCCTGTTCGGGTTGATGTGCAGGAAGAGGTATAACGTGTTGTGGTCGCTTACGCTACAAGGAGCTGAGTTCTGCAGGTTGAAGAGGGAGAGATCAAACTGTTCGAGGGCTACAAAGCTTATGACACAAGAGAGATTGTGATTGGCCGGCCGTGATTTGGCACGTGATTGCTTGGTTCACTTCCTTGATCACATGCATGAGGCAAAGTGAGATCTTGCCACTAGTGAGCACCCCTTGTTCGTGGTCAAACGCTGAGGTTTTCCAATTCAAGTCCGACCATTCTATTCCCTTCAACCCTTCGTACCAACTCAACACCTCTCACAACTGAAAACTTGCCGACAAACCATTGCACTCCCTCGTGATGCCCTCGAGCTCACTCGCAACCCTCGCAATCTCCTCCTGCAGGCTGCCGACACGATCCTTCAACTTCTTCACCCCTTCATCCACAACGTCTCGTTCTGCACCCAGCCTGTTGCCGAATGCTATCATTCCCTTCTCCGCGTCTTTCTTGTGTCTGGCGTAGGCGAATGCTTTCGCTTTCAGCTCCTTCTTCTCTCTTCGCAGCTCATTCACAAGTTCGAGAAGTGGGATATGTTCTTCTTCGAGCCCTTTGGCTGCACGACCACGTTTTCTACTTGTGGACATCGTGTCTGGCTATGTCAGCTTGTCGGTGGTGAATACAACAGATAAGAGCCCTGGCCCACCTGCCTTGCTTTGATGATGTAACGATTATGCCGGCTTCAGCAAGATCGTTTGTGTAAAGTGGATCTAGCAGTTGGATGTTACTCAAGATCGAAGAAGCATGTTTGATCACATGGTCTGCGTGCCCCGTGCACCATCACCTGCACACTCGTCGATCTAGGGGCACTCTGAAAGGCAGCGAGTGAATCCAATGCTTTGCGACGGGCTCATACTAATCGATCGACCGGAGTCCCTCGCAAATGTGCTCCGCACGGAGTGGGTGGTTCCGGTGGAATCAGTGCACGCGAGCCCGCCCTCCATGAGTTGACTCTCATCATCACCCTCAACTCAACGCGAACGATCGTGATTCCTGCGACCCGACTGGAGATCATCACGCTCAATGCTCATCATCGTCGGGCTCCTTCGCGGAATCCAGCTCCTCCGCCCCACAACCTCCATCCCCCATCTACTAAGCATCAGCAATCTCCACAACAATAGGAGCCAGCCCATCATTCTCCTTCAACGCCTGCCTCAATTCATCCGCAACCCTCATATACTCCTGCCAGCCCACATCACCTCCCAGACCCATCAGCGTCCTCGCTGCGTCGATTACTCCCAGCTGAGCGGTGAGCTTGAATCGCGCATCATCCAGCGCCTCTAGACGCTTCTGCGCTTTCCCACCATTATATCCAATCTTCAAATACGCACAGTCCAACGCTTTCTTCTGATCGCGGTTCTCTTTCTGCAACCGTGCCACGTCCTCGTCCGCTTTCCTCTTCAGCTCGTCCTTTGCTTGCGCTTGACGAGAAATGCGTTCGGCGAGCACGGTGATGTCCTCTTCGCCGCCTCTGACATCGTCGGTGTCGAGATCGGCAGATACGTTCTCGGAACGGGTCTGAGACATCGCAGGTTTCTTCTTGTATGAAGTGCCGAGGCCGTCGGCTCTAGAATTGTCAACTAGGTAGAAATGATGAGTATAAGGAGCAGAACTTACAGCAGTAGTCAGGTCGCTCTCGCGGTGTTCGTGGAGACTGACGAGTCCCCGGCATTAGTGTCGACGTCACCTTTGCTAGTGGAGGCGGTGACAAAGTGTGTCGAAAGATTGAGGAACGAAAGAGTGTGAGACCGGCCAAGAATATATGATATCTCACCTGCTCTCCCCTGTCCAATCACATCACCGACACTCAAGTGAAGTCTTGCTGCTGCAAAAAGTGCAACTTTCCCCGCGAGATCTGGTTCACTTGGTCGATATCTTGAAGAAAGCCGGACATGTGACCTAGATTTGTCATTTGCGGCTCGCAAGCCATGTTGCAGCCAGTCGATCGCCTCGTTCCTCTCCACCCTCTTCTCAATGCCACTGCCCAATATCTCTAAACACTTCTGCACCTCTCAACCGCCTCCCTCACCTCATCCACAGCTCCCTCCTTCCGCTTCCAGCCCACCCTACTACTCAAACCCGCCAGCTTTTCCGCCGCCTCGACCACACACTTCTGCCTCTCGATTTTCGTCTCCAGAATTGCCACTCTCGTTTCACAGGCTACCAGCTTCCGCGTGAGCTTTCTCTCCGCTTTCTCGAGCTACAAGACCAGCTGTTGAGTCTCTCCGTGCGCCTCCAGATCCGCAGTCCGCTGCTTAAGTGCTTGGTTCTCGAGCTCAAGTTCGAGCACATGGCTCAGTGACGGGGCCACATTGTCCTTGACGTCGACCGGGTATCGCTTCGCTTGGAAGTATGGCTGGTGTGCGAGCTTGTCACGTCGGTCACGGAGGGTGTTGCCCTTGGCGGTGGGTGACTGAGTTGTGTAGTGAGAGGGCTTGCAGACGTCTTCGAAGGTGTTGTCTGGTCGTATCAGCTCATTGACTGTCAACGTACACACATTGTCAATGCTTACGAGGATAAGGATACCTTGGTTGATCGTACGGTATCCTCCTGGAGTTACGTATCGGTGGCATTGTGTGCCTCTTGTGTAGGAAAAAAAGTAATACTGTCTGTGGTTGATGGACAAGGAAAGGAAGAAAAGATTGAGATGAAGGAACATAGATATATCACCAGCACCATCACCATCACCTTTTCATGTGCAATCACGTCGCAGAGGCCGAATTGAAAGATCTACACGTTACTTGTATTAGTTCCACGTCTGCCAGCGACTCCGCAATACCTGACACGTGAAGTCTGCGACGAGATGAGCTCTTATGGACCGCTTTCCTCCCTGGCTTGGGCAGGGTCGACGATAGCCTGGAACCCATTCGCTTGGTGGCTCAACTCGCACAGCCGAGATATGGGAAAACCTGCAAGCTGCTTGCGAAGCAGTCCAGTCTCATCGGCAGGTAATTTTCTGCCTTGGAGATAAGCCGGCCGGACGACCGGTTTGTTAAGATCCGGCCAAGTGGCTTAAAAGCATGATGCTGTCAATACCAGAGAGGATTCCCTCCGTCTCGATAGTTTCGGACTGCCATTTGTTTCGATCTTGCAGACGTGTTCGAACATCCGAAGCATGACAAATCGCAGTCTGAAGCCTGGCAGACAAGAGGAGCGTTCGCCAAGTATACCACGAGAACATGTAGTTCTTAGACGGTTCGTCCGCGTCGCGAACGCGGCGACAACAGTTGTTCTGCTTCAGGACGCTTAAGCGATGCTTCGTCGATATGTGGTTTGTCGATGCTGATGGCCCAGAAGCATCTCCGGGCTACGGCATTGCTCGCGGGACGCGAGGACGACTTTGCTCAACGGTTCCGCGGTTGCCGCCTGCGGTCCGCCGTTTCCGTGTGGCAAATTCAAGCATTCTCAGCCACGTGGTTTGCGCTGTATCACCTTCAGTGGTTTCTGTGCAAAAGTACTGTATTCCGTACATACGAGTGAGGTAAGAAAAAGTTGGAAGTGGAAGCGGAGTTGGACGAGTTCGAGAAGCTGCGCCTCGATCGCTCAGCCTTCAGCCACACGTCCCTCGTGGAAGACTGCCGATCGTCGTCCAGAAACACACATCTGCTCACCTCACCTCACCAGGACCCCACCTCACCTACACCTACGCATCTTGGTCAGCAGGTGGAAACGTGTAGGGCAGCTCTATCGAGTCGCCAAGTCATTGATATTGGCGGATACGTGTGCAGCGTATCTGCACCCCTCCACGCCCACCTGGCACTTCCTACACCTCGACAGTAGACCGCCCGGTCATCCTATACCACCACCATGTCCGACCCTACCTCCCCCGAATCCGAACTCGAATCGCCCCTCGAATCACCCCTCGAATCGCCCAACGAATACCCGACCTCTCTATCACAAGTTTCAACACCCGACTCGGACACGCCGTCTTCGCCCCCACCAATCTCACCTCCGCCGCTCATACACACGCAGTCGTCGCCTCCGATATCTCCACCTCCACGGATCGGCTCCATGTCCTCCGCCAGCACCATCGCCAACATGAACCCAACTTCGACACCCCTAGGCACTCTGAACGCAGCACGAGGCAAACCACCCACCGCCTCCTCCTCCATAGCTGGCCGCAGCGGCCAGATGAACCCCGATATCATGGCCAAGATGAAGGCCTTCTCCGTCTCCCGGCAAGGTCAGCCAGCTATGCCAAGCCGGTCAGGCTCACTCCCGCCTGGTCCCGTTGTTGCTGCATCTCCCGGTCCGAGTCCTGTGGCTGCGGGCAACTCTGGATTTCCTAGTAACTTCAAATTGCCTCCGCAACTGCAGAGACCTGTGCTACCCAATGCGCCAGTCAGCTCGCCTGCGATCACGGGGCCAGGCATAGCAGGGGGGGCTAAGGGTCCAGCTAAGGGTATGTCTATGGCAGAGAGGAGAGGCATGAAGTTGCCGGGTGGGCTACCAGGAGCTCCACAAGCTACAGCGCCGCCAGCTGCAGGAGGAAGAAAGAAGCCGCCGGGCATGACGCTATCGGCGATGGGAGCTGGGCAGGCGAACGGGGATGCGGCACCAACACAGCAGAATGGCGGCGAGCAGAAACAACAGAGCCAGTTGGACAAGTACGCGGATATGATCGACACAAAGACTGGCGCATTGATATTCAAGAACAAAGCGACTATCGACGGTCAGGGTGTGGTGTTCGCCTCTGGTCGAAGTTTCAGCATCAGCTTGGATGAGGTTGACACCCTGGATGAGCTCGGGAAGGGCAACTACGGCACTGTATACAAAGTACGCCACTCGCGACCCAAGTTCCGAAGAACTGGTCAAGGTCTTGCTGGCAACAAATCCCGCGGTCCCAATGCTCCCGAAGAAAGCGAATCGCCTGTATCGCCTCGCTCCGCCACCGCAGGCGGCACCACAGGCATGGTCATGGCGATGAAGGAGATGCGACTCGAGCTTGACGATGCAAAATTCGCCACCATTATCATGGAGCTCGACGTGCTGCATCGCTGTATGTCGCCGTACATTGTCGATTTCTACGGTGCATTCTTCCAGGAAGGTAGCGTGTATATCTGTATGGAGTGGATGGACGGCGGTTCCTGCGATCGAATATACGGCGATGGTGTTCCAGAAGGAGTGTTACGGAAGATCACGCTCAACACTGTCCTTGGGCTGAAGAGTCTAAAGGAAGAGCACAACATTATCCATCGCGACGTCAAACCTACTAACATCCTAGTCAACACCCGAGGACAGGTCAAGATCTGCGATTTCGGCGTGAGTGGGAATTTGGTGGCGAGTATAGCGAAAACGAACATCGGCTGCCAGAGCTACATGGCGCCAGAACGAATCTCATCCGGTGGCAATGCGCAGCCTGGCGCAGCGATGGGCACGTACAGCGTACAGAGCGATATCTGGTCTCTTGGCTTGACGATCATCGAGTGCGCTATGGGCCGATATCCATACCCGCCGGAGACCTATGACAACATCTTCTCGCAACTGAGCGTAAGTTCACCCTCCACTCTTCACTCTTCTTTCAAATCGATGCTAACGATTGTTATTCTACAGGCCATCGTAGACGGCGAACCTCCCGACCTTCCTTCAGACACCTTCTCCGCCATCTCCCGCGACTTCGTCGCCGGCTGCCTCAACAAGATCCCTAAACTCCGACCTACGTACCCGATGCTGTTACAGCATGCTTGGCTGGCACCACTAGCCAAACCCGCGACAATCGAGGAGGAAGATGAGGAGGCTGCCGAAGCCGCGGCGGAGGCAGAAAGCGCAGCTGTCAGCTCAGGCGCAGGCGAAGCGACTGAAGGTGCAGAAGGTGCTCTTGCAGAACCCAAGCAAGACTTCGTCGACCGCGAAGTAGGCGAATGGGTGATTGAAGCGCTGGATCGAAGAAAGCGGGGCGTGATAGGGAAGGCGCCGAAGCCGGCTTTGCACGCGGCGCCGCTTGATGCGACGGGGATAGCGAGTCCGGTTGAGGAGGTCAAGGCTGTTGCTGTGGCTGTAGATGCATAAACTATGGCAGGCTGAGAACAAGGTGACACGATGAGGGCGTTGGGGGCTGGACCTGTATTGCGCTGCTCTGGCGGGTGAGGCGATTGTACGAAACGGGACGTGCTTCACATATACGAACGCAACTTATGGAACGTATTGAGGGGTGTACAATTCCTCCTTCCTGTCGCATCTTGCTCATGGGTATCGTTTTGAAGAGTGATCCGTGATGGCCTATAGGATCGGGATGCTGCTCGTGGATGGATTATGGGATAGCGATGTTGGAGAATCAGCAATGTCCTGTGCTCTCGCTACGGCTGTTCTCCGCGAGTCGGAGGGTTCGTGTGCTAACGTACTACCTCCAATGGTCGTGGGAACCTCCAGCCTCACAACTGGAGCATTTGCGACAGATCTGACCCTCCTTACCCTCGGCTGGTAGCCTGAACTATCTCGTGGAGGTATCGAGAAGGAGAGAATGTTCAGTAGTCTACCAATTCGATACCATCTCTCAGCCTCTTTACCAGATCTGGGTTCGTTACGAATGCACGCCCAAATACAATTCCAACATCCTTGTCCCGATAGGTGCTGTCCACGGCCTCTTGAGCACTCTCGGGTGAGAAGCCACCAGCGAGCATTAAGGGCGAGGTGTTTGACCACGTCTTTATGAACGGTTCCAGTGACTCTCCTTGTTCAACATCGACTCGTCCGGCTATCCGAGACTCTACAAGATGTAGGTACGCGAGCTTGAGCTCCTTAAGCCCTCTCACTAGATCCGTGAACTGCTCCACGGCCCCTTTCATCCCCATCGAGTTGTACGTGCTCCACGGCGTGATCCTAAACCCAACACGATCGCTGCCAACAGCTTCACACACAGCCTTGGTGATCTCCAAACCAAATCTTGACCGGTTTTCAATACTGCCTCCCCACTGATCAGTCCTCTGATTCACAACATCCTGCGTAAACTGATCAATCAAACTCCCGTTCCCACCATGCAACTCCACCCCATCGAACCCAGCCTCCTCAACCGCCACCCGCGCAGCAGTCCCATAGTCCCGCACATACTCCCAAATCTCCTCCTCGATCAACGCCCTCGGCACCGCGCCCCCTTCCTCCGGCACGGCGGAGCTGCTCACGACATCTCCCATACCATCTCGCTTCTTGCACTCCGGATCTGCCGACCGCCCGAGCGCCCAGAGTTGCAGGTACATGAAGCTGCCTTGCCGATGGACTTCGTCAACGACAGCTTTCCAGGCCGCGATCTGCTCCTGGCTGAAAATCCCGGCTCGGGGTTCGGGAGTGCCGCTGGCTTGGGGCGAGATGAAGGAGGCTTCGCCGATGATCAATGTTCCTGGGACGTTGGCGCGGGAGCCGTAGTAGTCTATTGCGCCGGGTCCGATGACTTTGTTTGAGTCGGCTAGGACGCTGCAGACGGGTCCCATTACTATGCGGAAGGAGAGTTGGATGGGTCCGATGCGTAGGGGCTTGAAGAGCTTGCTATTTGGGGAAGCCATGGCAAGATTATCCTCGTGCTGCTAGATTGAAGGCAAAAAAGGTAGATAGGTGTGCTTGCACAGTAGACTGCGGTCAAGGGATCAGTAAGGTCAAAAGTACAAGAACCGATCTTTTCATCTATTCCAGCAATTCATCGACACCGAATTACCGTAATTCAGTTCGTTTGATGTTCTCATGGACCAAGATGACGCCATGCGGGACGAAAGGCCGCGATCAAACTTCACATGCGGTCGAGGTGGAGCGGCTTGACTCTCCTCGACCTTCCTGAGTCCATGGTGCTACACCATGCTTCACACCATCACGGAACAGCTGCGTTTGACTGGGAGAATGGTTGTTCTCAGGAGCAAGAAGTCGCCGTCCAGGAGAACTGTGAAGTCGATTGTTGCCTGCCCAATCGGGTCGTGGCGGGTGGATTGAAGCTTGAAATCACCCCGAAGGTTGTTGTGGACGGGAGCAGCGAGTCGATGGTATGGCATATATTAGCAAGAATATGCCCATGCATTGAAGACTCACGATCTGCGTTGAACGACTGATGCCGTCAAGCTGCGTGTTGATCCCAACTCTCTTTCTTGAGCGTGTGCTTGTCATAGCCTCCAGCTGCCAGCATGTCTGCAGACACGCCAGACTCTGATGGCCTAGGAAAGGCGTCAGTGGGCGGCCACGAAGGATCCGCATACAACATTTGTTCACAATAGAAAGACATATGATAAGGTCGACAGGATGCAGCCACGAGCCACCCGCATTGAATGCAGCGAGCGTCAGATCTCAGAGGTAGAGGCTAGAGGTGCAGAGCCTGCGACTGGTGATACAACAGTGCGCAAATGTCAGGGCACCTCAAGCGGGGATACCTCGCCACCACGTCGCCATGGCGTTATGCAGTTTGGCCGCAGCGTGCCCGAAGCAGCAGACGGCCACCGCAGTCCCGCACTGAAACAAGAAGCCGAAGCTCTTGGTTTGGTTCCGTGATACGACGCACCCAACAGGAGGAAGGAAAAGGAATACTTCTCTAGCTGTCCACACGAGGAACAGCGTACGGAAATGCTTGGCGCAAGGCCCAAGAGGCTACCTGCCGGTCCAACTCCAACCCTCGCAGTAAATGTCATCGGGACAACAGCCATAAAAAGCGACTCTGACAGGTCGAGAAGAACCAGCAAGGCAGCGTTGCGGAGCTCACGGTCCAAACATGCGTGTATTCGCCTCAGCTACAACGACAGCGCACCGCAATCCCTCGAAGACTGATCCCTCAAAGACGGAGAGATTTCAGGGGAACCAAGTTGCAAACAGATGCAATTCTCGGTGTCGCGTCATGTTTCGTCCGTTCTAGCCATGCAGAAACATGCAGCATACAATCGGGCGCATTCTGGGATAAATCCGCTACCAGTCCTGAACCCGAGTTAGAGCAGGGCGACCTAGGCTTGTCTGCTCAGTTGGATCGCAATACTGCTAACGGCGTTCCAGCTGACTCGGTCCAGCCTTCACCCGCGCTAGTACCAACCACGAATCGGGCCCATTTCCGACGTGCGCCGTTACCAGCCATGTATGAGCTACGATCTGCAAGACAGGTGTCACTTCAGGACTGTGGTGGCTGCCGTCCGCTTCGTGTGCGCGAGATGGCGTAGACACAACCATTTTGTCCGGACACCACTTGGTTGTTGGTCTAGTGCAAAAAGACAAGGTCAGCAACGTCTCAGACGTGATTGAACCTCGCCTCGGCGAGTACCTACCGGCGTGGATGGCTGTCGTGTTTCTTAGCGTGCGTGCGAGGCGAGGAGCAGTCATCGATGATTGTGTGGGAGAATGAGAAGTTCAATGAGGATGTTGGTGTGTTCGTCGAAGGAAGGAATGGAAACAGCGGCGAAGAAGTCGGAGATTAAGTGGAGAGTCGAGTGGGGGCTTGGCCAAGCTCCGACGTCACGCTACGTCAGCGTCAGCCGAAAACGGAAAGAGCGATCGCGCTCTCACATGTAAATCCAAATAATCAACAACGTCGAGTTTCCTATCAGCACAGTAGCATTTGAATAAGTTGAAGTTGAAGCAAAAGACAAGCTCATTAGTCGTAACTCATTAACGTACCAATTATGTGGTCTACCTAGGATGACGAGCGCCAGCAAATCTACAGCTCCTTCTTCCAGAAATGCTCCGGGGCATGACTCGTTTCGTAGTCAACGTGGACATAGCACCTCTCCACGTCTGGCAGACTCTCCAGCTTCATCTGCAACTCCTCCGCCACGTCATGCGTCTCCTTCAACGTCATGTTCTGGTCCATCACGATATCCACCTCCACAATCCTTCGGGGTCCGGAGTGCCAGGCTCGGACCGTGTCAAGCGACTTGATAAGTGGCGAGTGGGTCATGGAGATGTATGTGATGTGCTGCAAGAAGCTCGTGTCCGCGGACACGCCAATGAGGAGCTGAAACTCGGAGTAGCAGGTACGGAGCCAGAGAAAGGCGATTAGAGCGGACAGGATGATGGCGCCCATTGGATCGATCCACCATTTGAGCTTGCTACCCAGCACGCTGGTGAGTAGACCGACGCCATTGATGAAGAGGTCGTTGCGGTGGTCTTCCCAAAGGATGTGGATCTGGGAGTATTTGTGGCGGAGTGCCCAGCAGTAAATGAATAAGCCCAATTTGGTGACGAAAGCAATGGCAACCGCGATGACAGAGGGCAGGTGGAAAGTCCTAGTTTCGGCACCGTCGTTACCCTCGACAAGGGTGCGGATGGACTCGACGATCAGGATGAGCGAGACAGCGGTCATGATGAAGCAGAAGGCGATGTTGCCGGAAGTTTCAATGCGGGCTTTGCCGCTTGGGAAGCGGCGCGGGTCGACACGCCTGACGGCGCGGTTGCAGAGGATGAGGGTGAGGTTGCTGTCGAGGAGTTAGCATTAATATCATTCGTGAAATACTCACACAACACACCTGCAAGGATCAAAGATAGCATCAGCCATCGTAGTAAAGAGTGACAGTGAGCCAGAGCTGGTAGCTCCGTACACCTGCAAAATCGCTAGGATTATATTGGCGGCGAAGCTGGCATTGACAGCAATCTTGAACTGCAACGCATCCGCGCCTTGCTCTTCCTTCGCCAGCCTCACGTGCTCATCAACAGGTCGAAGCAGCTTCTCAATCCGCTCATTCTGCGCCTCGTAGAAACCCTTGATCTTGTGAGCTCTTATGGCATCTTTCGGCTGAGACACAGGTACACATCCCGTCCGCTTCTTAGAGGTGTTGGCTTTGATAGTATCGATTTCCTCCACCGTCTTCAGGCCGTTTCGGAGGAAGTACGGATCGTTGTCGGCGCTGTACGCAGGCAGCGATTGTTGCTCAACATCCTCGCGATCATTCTCAGAGCTATTCCTAGTATAGACTGGCCTTACTATAGGGTCGTTGACCGTCGGGCCCTTGCTGTGGTCGAACGCTGAGCTTTGCGCAGGTGTTGGGCGTTCATGCGACTCTGAGACTCGTTCCGGATGGACGTGGAAGGGCGAGGGTCGCAGCGAGATAGCGTGGTGGAGATCTGGATCTGATCGAGACATGTTGGGGAGTGATGGTATGAAGACAAGGAAGAGATAGTGCTCCTACGGTTCATGTATCTGTTTGTTCAGACAAGGCAATCTGGAAGGCGTTGAGGTGACGATGCACCGCCACAGGTCCCGCCAAGGCGGTCCGTCGCTCCTGAAGGTTGGTACGCTTTCGCGCGGAAGGACGAACTCTTCTCGCCTCTGCACTCTCATGAGAGTCTTTGGTTGGATCTAGTATATGGTGAAGTCAAAGACAACGAGGATGAGGTCTGAGATGACCTGCCGAGCCCACGGGAACGCAAGAAACACCTACGTCATGCTGGCCAATGGGAGGGCGTGCTGACCATCCTGAATCACCCGAATCGCTCGGCTATGTCTTCATTACATGTACATGTACCTCATGTGAAGAATGGTATGAATGCTTCGAAGCCTGGAGTCGGAGGTGTGGAAGGCGTGGGGACGTTGCGGTCCACTGTCGAACACCTGGCAAGTGCAATATATTGGACGACCAACGAACGAACACAAAGAGGCGCTGGACCAACACGAAGAGCCTCTAACAACGTGTGAAGAAAGACTCAAGCGCTCCTTGATGCTTTAAAAAACACGTCGATGTCCCAGCACAGCGACGGCAGTGTTCTGCTCGACATGAGCACTTCTTCTGGGACGGCTGTGCCGAGACCCAGCACACCACCGATCGAGTGACAGTCATGGGAGTACTACGAGAAGGCGCGTTGGTGGAGCGTTCCGAGGCAGAGGAGCGCATAAGGTACATGTGCGAGGTATTGTAAGTGAGCGAGATGTGATAAATGAGTGGATCGAGGTGAGACGTCCGCAAGTCCAATTTAGACCACGCTCAAACGCTGGCAAAGTAGGTAAGTGTTTGGAAAAACTGTAGGTATCCCATTCGTCCATCTCCCGCTCACACCGAAGTCTACTCGGTGCAGGTATGTTGAGCTCATGTTCATGGAATGGCTGCATGTGGCACGACCTTTGTGCCAAAAGCCCTTTGTCACATGAAAGACTAGACAGCATCTAACTGCTTCGGGTTATGTCAATGGCTCTGTTGAATCTCACAGACTCCCTCATCACCACTCTCGTTCTTACCGTGTTCTTGCTGCTCGCCAACCGTACCGTTACCACAAGGCACAATTGACGGACGCCACCATGACGAGCTCGAAGCAGGCGAAAGATCTGGTAACCGAGCCCACGATGGCTATAGCTCTGCCGCCGACAAAGACGAGGTCGAGGGGCCGCTTGTTGAATACTAGTGAGAGGAGGGAATTCAATGCAAGGTACGTGTGA
>JAABUW010004321.1_pt1 | contig 19361 bp, 20 predicted proteins | sample 5560081 | NCBI WGS metagenome assembly JAABUW01 (sample SAMN10711882, study PRJNA513363) | rock metagenome | isolation source: Antarctica rocks | place: Antarctica: Victoria Land, Knobhead sud
TCAATCCCCATCCGCAAAGACGACGAAGTGATAATAACCCGCGGCACCAACAAAGGCCGCGAAGGCAAAGTAACATCCGTCTACCGTCTCAAATACGTCATCCACGTCGAGCGCGTCGCGCGCGAGAAGAGCAACGGGCAGAGCGTGCCGCTGGGGATTGCACCGAGTAAGGTCATGATTACGAAGCTCAAGGTCGATAAGGATCGGGAGAGTATATTGGAGCGGATTGCGAAGGGGAGGGAGGCGAAGAAGGCGAGGGGGGGGGAGGCATGAGGGGGTGTGTATGCGTGATGTGGGTAAGAATGGAGGAGGGAATATGTGTGCTTGTGCTCACGACGAGCTGCGTGGCTTCGAACGGGGAGAGGAGTAAGATGCAACCGCAAGATGGCATGAAGAGCGGATATTCCCATTTCATCTCCCTCATATTCCCTACATGCTCTCCCTCTCAAAATCCCATTATCCACCCCTCACATCCTTCCCTCCTCATATCACCTCCCCTCCTTCATTCCCTACCCCCCACCCAACCCTCCCTTCCATATATCATCTTCAGATCTCCACACCCCCACCCCCAATCCCCACCCCCCATCCCCGCAATTTACGATGCGTTATCCATGCTCCCCCCCTTAGTGCTCCCCGCGAGAACTTATCTCCTCCGCAACCCTCCCCATGGTTGAAAAGCACGAGGTATACGGCTCGCGCAGAACAAACCGTCTCCCAGAACCCTTGACGGATTCTCGGATCTCGCCTGCAGACTGCTCCATACGCACCCAGCGATGATTGGTAGCGGTTTGATGGTGAGAGACATTCTCTCATTGGGATGGGGGAAAGGATGGTGCGTAGCTGACATTGTTACTGGTTTTTGGAGTGTTTTTGGAGGGATTGGGGGGGTGGGTGGGGGGTGGTTCAATTCGTGACTAGTTTCAGGAAAGGAAAATTGTTTGGATGGGTTTGGTGGGTTTTTTTTGATTGATGGCAGATGTATGGAAAGAGGGGTATTTTTACAAGCAGTCCACTTTTCAGGCTGGTGGGTGACGGTTTGTGCATTGCGTTACAGGGTCAGGCAGCTGTGAGAAATTTTCCTATCACATGAACACTGACCGAGAATTTCTTCCGTTCTTCCGTGTTATCTTACTGCTCTGCGACCATATCCTTGGATTGCATGTTGCCGGACATGGGACTGTATGAAGTGCCGTGGATGGCATGAAGCTCCCACCTCCCAATGTGAGTATGGGTAGCATCCAGACGGTGTTGCCTTGCGTCACAGGGTCGCCAACGAAATATGCCAAGAGTATCAAGACCAGCTGGAGAACTCCAAGGCGGGTATGCTGTGCCGGCTTGGTGGTGACTCAATCAGCTGAGTGCGGACGGGGTGACAGGTGAGCACCACGCATGGTGGCTCTTTACCACCTTGTTGACGCGTCGAATTGATCCCTACGACGTTGCATCCCTTGCGGTTAAGCTTGCTAATCATCTGGTTTGGCTTCGTAATGTTCCTATGATGTCTGCCCAAGTTTTCAGCTGAGATCGGCAAATTTCAAATCCTTCATACCCAACGTTTGTCTGATATCACAGAGACTAATGCAGTCCTTCCTCCTATACAACCATGCTGTCCGTGCACACATCATCGGGTAGTCGAGATCAGCGATACAGGGTCACGTGATGGAAATTCGATGCGCTTTCCCGCTGTGTCGCCTGCCCCTTTCGACACATGGAAATCCTCCAGGATCAACCATATAATCACAACATGTCAGGCTGCAGCTCAGCCCTGTCGTCAATGCGTCCTGCTGCCCTATAGGATTCATCAGAGACTGCGCTTGCGGAAGCGGCAACGTCGTCAAGATGTCACAATGTCGTTCCCTCCCTTTGTCCTGACCTATCGTTCTTGATCAGCTTGATCAGGTACCACAGGCTGCAGCTCAGTCACCCCATCACCATGATCAGCAGGCACTCGCACTGGCTTCGCGTCTGCACCGCGGCTTTTGCGGGATAATTTGCCGGGCGTTTAGACGTATCTGTATTCTTCTGGACAAGTCCGATGTTGTCGATCAGAGTTTTGATTTGACAGACAAGGAGGAGAGTCAGTCTCAATGGGGCTTGGATACTCACCATTGGCGGCGGCAATGCTCAGCTCTACGGCACAGCAAGATGTTACCAAGTGCCTCCCTAAGCGTCGTAGCAATGCCTGCTCAAGGATCAGAAAGCCACGAGATGCCGCTGTCAAAGAAAGGATTCCTCTCTCCGAGCTCGTTCATGAAGAGATTATGGACTATGGTTCGTCAAGTTGTGCAGGCAGCCGTAACGCCTCCCACACCATGATACTCTCAATGTTGGAAGTGCCCAATGGTAAGTCGTGCCTCGAACTTCTAGACAACCCGCTATGAATCACCATGAGCCCTAGTATGGATAATGCTCGGTGGTTGAGTCCCTCAGCCCCGAGCTTGATCCTCTATTGCCCATGTGTTCTTCATGAGTCCCTCAGGCTTGCTCCTGGTCTCTTATAAATCGCGCCTGCTCGATGTCAAGCTCTTCACATCTGTCATTGCTTCTTCAAATTCAGTCTCCCGCTTGTCAACAGTGCAATACAGAATCTCTTACTTTCAATTGCTTTATTAGCATCATGGTTGGACTATACAGCACATATGCTCCTGTGGAGTGGGTCAATGAGGATGGTGGCTCCCTCATAGCTTTTGAAACCACGGACCGTTCTCATTATGAGGAATGGGTATTCATCCCTTCTTCGCATCTTGGCTGTCCATGACTGATCCAAGCGTTTTCAATAGAGATCTGGCGCCGCTGATGTCTCTGTCATGACCACCGCCCTCGAGGATACAACGAAAAGCTCCCTAGTATCGCCAACGCTGCCGGTCGCTAGTTTTGGTTTCACTTCAAGACCAGAACGCCCAAAATATCCTTGCATATATGACAGAAACGCGTATTCTGGACCTTGCACCAGTGGACAGAGGATGTATGGCACAAGATCCGTTTGTTCCAAATGCACAGTGAGTGACCCCTCTCTACCTTTACACCTCACGGCCAAACCTCCTCAATGTCTTGATGATTGATGCGCTATGTAGGCAGAAGGACGCGGAGGACGTGGACGTTCTCATGGCTCGAACGGCCTCTTGGCAAGCGACAGGCCCATCACCTACACCGAATACTGGTGCCCAAACAAGGACAAGTATTATTGCACCCAAAAGGTAAGCTCACCGAGAAGCGTGTGCTCCAAGTGCATAGTAAGCTCTCAACTCACTCTGTCATCCATTCTTTCAATAGCGATAGATGCTAACGATGCACAGGCAGAAGGTCGCAAACCGCCGACTTACAAGTCGACCAGTATCGTCCAGGATCTGGATTTAATGGAGGAGTATGTTGAAGAATATGTTCAGGACGTGGACCATGAATGGATCCTCCCGGATCACGATTAGGAGGTAAAGCTACTGTCACTCCCTTGATGCGGAGGCTGATCGGAAGCTCCAAAATGGATATTCAACGAAACTCGAGGACGGATTACATGTGGGTCATTTGTTCAGTTGCTGCGTATACACTCGGTGGACTCATGTGGGAGGGCCTGTTTGGTTCAGCGATCTCTTTTGCTCTTTTGGTCTCAGCAACGGCAGCGGTGGATTCTCAACACTCTGGCGCTTGATACACTCTCTTGGTCCTTTATTTGCGCGTTGGTATGTACATGGAGGAAACCTAATGTAGCATATAGTCCAGTCGTCTGTTAGCCAATTAATCTAAGTCTATTGGCTTCAATTAGCATTACCGATTGATCACAAGGTTGTACGAGTATAAGTGGCCTCCGAACTCTGCATCGTTTCCAGCTGATGTCTTGCTTGAAGAGCAGAATAATGAGTTGGAACCATTGGACTTGCAGTGTCGTCGCGTGGATCGCCTCTCTCCCGTCGCGCCGCGCTTGTGCTCAGCCTCAGCCTTTCTGCGGCAAAATTCTTCTCGGATCCGTCCTTGGCTTCTTGCTCAGCAAGGCTGTCTTCTTCCTTCCAGCAAGGCTGCTTCCTGAAGCCTGTGAAAGGGCACCCAAAGCAACATGAAACACATGTGATTGTTGGTGGAGGTGTTTCAAGTATTGCGCGTTACTAAGCCACTGCATTGCCCGCTAACGATTCCATTCCTTCGGACACCTGCGACCGTTCATTCTACGAGGGAGTAACATGAGGATATATCTTGCAATTTCCGGCAGCCTCCATCATGCGTCTGCCACGCTTACAAGGGCGATCCTGTGCGCAGGTTGGTCTCAGCAGAATACCACATTCACGGTGCTTCGCCCATCCGCACTCCGATCGATCGTTCCAGTAGAAGAGGCTATCGCCAGCAAACCCACAGGAAGACTGAAGGGATTTTTGGAGAAATTACCCGGAAGACCTGTGGGATCTAATGCTCTACCCGAGGGGGAAGGTCGTCTGCATATCAGCGAATCACAGGCGGGGCCGATATGCTTTTGTTGCCTTCAAGGGGGGTCGAAATTACCAAGTCGGAGGTTCAAGGTCAACATGAGTGGCATTCTGCGTAAGTGGACTCAGGTCGCTTGCTCGAGGGCCAACGGACATGATGGAATGTTTTGGTGTATGCATTGTAAAGCTCAGTTTGCTATTTGACCCCTCGCGCAAGTTGTTTGCGGCAAACGCTAACATTATTTGTGTGGGGTAATGTATGTTATGGCAAAACTGCAACGCATTTTGACAATGAGCCTACGACGACTGCATCAGATTTGAGGAATCATCAGGCTAGACTTGTGAAGTCCTTGTTGCCAAATTTGGTCAAAGCATTTCCATCTTGCTTATCATGGAGGGCTGCTGAGCCGAGCAGAGAAGTAGTGTGCACGCAGCTTGCCCCACTTCGTAGCTGTATTGGAGCGTCATATGAGCGAGCGGGCGAGTGAGCGAGTGATAAGGTTGTCACTTTGCGCAGGAAGCGGGGTACTCGTCGCTGAATTAGACGCTAAAGTACCGTGTCACCGTGTGATATTGCAGCATTAGCGCCAGTCTTAGACCTTCTGGAAGAACGTCAAGAAGCTCAGAACCAGGTTCATGGGCTTCGAAACTTGACGCTTGCAAGCCAACAACGCTTGCAGATCAAAGCGTTTACAAGTGGCGATCAGACCGACCATGGTAAGGGTGACAATGCAACAGCTTTGCTGAAGAGATGGTCGGGAGTGTCCACTGCGAGAGCTCTCGTTAATCAGATCAACAAAGGCAGACAACCAGTCAAGCTCATATAAGATTAAAGGTGCGGTCCGCGGGTTAGGAGGTAAACACGGTGGATCCACTGCCGACGGAATGACAGAAGTAGCTGCAAGCTAGGGCCAACGTCTGATCAGTCCAGGTGTATCATCTGCTCCATGAGCCGAAGCGATTACTTCCTGAAGTACGGTACGGCTTGACGAACAGTGAAGCACTTCCGAAGCTATGTTCAGGGAGGGCCATGCCAGTGACCGGGTAGTCCATTGTGTAATCGGAGGAAAGAGAAAGCCGTCCCACATATCCTTTCGAATTTGAATCTCCGTGTGTGGAGGAGGAGAGATCGATGAAGTATTCATAGGACAAGTCCCCCTGAGGTCGGCCTTCTGGTCCTGGATGTGGTTAAGCTGCAAGGTACCGAGGTAGTCTCAGTGGTTGACATTGGAGGGTATGTGCCACTACAGTAGGATAGATGGAGGCAATTGACGGGCAGGTCGAGTGAGTTCCGAAATAGAAAGCGAGAAATGGACCCCTCGGACGAGAGTGGGGGTCAGAGCTGAGGTGCCGAGGCTGACTCGCGGGCAGCGTCGGCCTATCAGACAGGCTGAAAGATGTCGATATGCTGCTATCGTGATTATCCATTATCGCCTCCGACAAATCTATCATCGATGTGTCCTAGCATGGCCGATGTCGCATGGATACTCGAAGATGCCTTGATGGTGACTCGGAGAATATGCTGTGTCCTAGGCAATGGAATTGATCATCAGCAACGGAAGGGTAATTGCAGTCTCTCCGAATGGATCAAGCCTCGTCTATGATAGAATACCGTTTTCCCGCCGAAGCCAAGTTCAGACGCCGTCACGGCCGTTCGCCCCTTCTCCTTCCCGTGATCTGCTCTTAGGTGCACCTCGTAGGGTCGAGTTCTCCTTGAAAGATAGAACTACCAGACTAGCTCTACCGTAGTTCAATGGGACAGGGGCCGGCACGCAAAGCTTCCATGCAGCGTCTCAGCTGCTTCTCTGCATAGTAGTGTAGTAGTACCGAGTACAACAAGATGTATCATTCAAAGGCTTGATCAATTAGTCAACTGCATCTATTGTTGTGTTTCTCAGGCCAATCAGTGGCGCAATCGCAGCCGTTGTTTCGGCGATCACCAGCATCGTCCGCCCGCTAGGCTCAAGCTCCCATCGGCCATCGCCGCCTCCAACTGCAGCAAAGAGGGGCTCGCTGCCGTGATTCGCCCACCCGGCCAGCACACCCGCATGCTGCCCCAAATCCAGCGTCCAGAGTGCATGCAACCAAACCGGCAGATCGCACACCTTATCTGCAGTGGCCCCTCCTCCGCCAAAGGTCCCTCATCTTCCTTCACCCAATCAATGGCCCTGGTCCCTGGCCTCTGCTCAGCGGCCGACCAGGATCTGTCTCTATCGCTATCGGCTCGACGGTTGCTCCCCTGCTCCCCTCTCTGCAGACGAACGAAGCTTCGGCTCTCTCACTTGGCTCAACCATTTGACCAGCAACAGACATGCCACCATCATCCACTCCTCGGCTACGGTGCAACAATCTGCTCCTGCACACACAGTCGGCTTTGGCCCCTCTGTGAGACCAATCCCGCTGCCTCCCCCATGTGCAGGCCGCCATCCGTTCACGAACGGCCCTGCATCTTATCCCAGAGCCAACCATGCAGCACGAGAAGCCCCTCTCGTCATTATAATAAGAGCTCCTCGGTACCTCGATACCCACCTTTACATCCTCCCTGAGTTGTCCATAGCACGCTCGATGATCCACCAATTGCTCCAGCGTCCATTGCCTTGACGTGTTGGTCACCTCGTTTGTTGACTTGGTCCTCAGTGCTGCCCTATACCACGATATCAATCTCCACACTGCCGTCACGTATCGGCTTCATTGATTCGGTGCCCCGCACACGAATGTCAACAATCCTGCCCGCCATGTCTACAGACACTCAGGCCGCAAAGGTCGAGCCAGAGCCTCAGAAGCCCGAGCAACCCGAACAGCCAGCCACGTCCCCTCGAAAACGTCGCAGAAGGGCGCCTGCAACTGGAGCTGCGGACGACTGCTTTGCGTGCCAAGAACGACAGACCAAATGTGATAGACGGCGACCATATTGCTCGCCCTGTTTAGAGCTGGGAAATGACTGCTCAGGCTACAAGACCACATTGACATGGGGCGTTGGAGTTGCAAGTCGGGGGAAGCTGAGAGGTCTTGCACTACCAATTGCCAAGTCCAAGAGAGCTGTTCAAAGTATGGACGAGGACGACGACAAGACCGCGAGTGGTCCGAAGAAGCTTGCCAAGCTTGGTCCGACACGCAGAGCGTCAGATTCCTTGGGCAACCAACTTCGCAGTCCGCTGGGCGATCCCATCGCCACAAGCAGTAGTACGCCCACAACTTATAACTTTGTGAACATGGACCCGAACTCAGCGTCGTCTACTACCTCTCCGATGCAAGCCCCACCGAGCTTCGAGTGGCATGCCTCCCAATCGGTCCCTCAGAATAGAAACGTCCAGCCAGCTCGAAAAAAGCAAAGGAGGCATACCTTACAGCCACTTCAAGTTCCTGCAATGCACCCTGCAAGAGACTATGGGACCATGCCAATGACTGCTAGCGTCATTGGCGGCTATGGTCACCACGATTTTGGACTCTCGTCCCAGATATCGCCAATGGTCCCAAGCTTCACAGGCTACGGTATAGTCTCGCCTACATACAAGGAGTACACCTCCCAATCTATGGTCCAAAGTCCCGTAGAGGTCAACTTTCTCACCAGTAACGAAATCGGGTGGCCGCGCGACAATGTGAGCTCCTCGCCGGCCGGCGGGCAAGGTAATCAAGACTACAATCATCAAGACCTTTTTTATGCGGACATGTCAGCCGCAACTTCCATTGTGGACAATGCACTATCAACAAGTCAGAGCTACCAGCAACATGATCTTACTATCTCTGGCAGCTCAGGCATTACTACGCTTGCTGTAGATAGCAAGTATCCAACCTTCACAACCCAATCAAATTTATTGGTTGCCGACGATGTTGGAGATCATCCATCACTCACAATCCCAAGATTGCTCCCGTCGCTTTCCATCGGAAACACTCCCAAGCTTCAATTTCTAATCGACTACTACGACAAAGTCATCTCTCCTGTCATCGTTGCATTCGATGGTCCGACCAACCCGTACCGCTCACATATATTAAGCCTCGCCGTTGAGAGCGAAACCTTGCAACATGCAATTGCTGCTTTGTCGGCGAGTAATCTTCGGATGAGAAGAGGACATAATCCCCTCTCAACAAACAGGAGTAGCCAAAGTCTTGTCCCTTCGTCACATGATCACTCTGTGAGGAAGTCTTCAATCGCTCATAGCTTGATGGATGACGGTATGGACCGGTTGCCACAGACTTCGACCAATGAACCCTCACATGAGGAGCTTTTCCATAAAGGCGCCTCCATCAAAGCTCTGAACGAACAGCTGGCGGATCCACTTCGGCGAAAGGATGATTCCATTTTGGCGACCTTACTTGTGTTGTGTTTGTACCACATCTGTGATACTGGGGTTGGTAAGTTCAAGACTCAGTTTGCAGGAGTAAAGAAGATCCTTGCTCTTCGTGGCGGCACCAAAGGCGATAACTCGAAAGCGACGAATTGGCTCACGATCATGTTCACATGGTTTGATGCTATGACTGCTTCCGTGAATGACCGAGAGGGCCAGCTAGACGGGGACGACCTCGACATGAGCAAGCTGAATGGCGACGAGTGGGCGTTAGAGAACCTCGCTGGGTGTGATGGCCAACTTTTCAAAATTATTGCGAAACTGGGCCGCCTAAATCTGCTCAGCCAGAATAGGCCTGTATCGGAAGGCTCCCCGCGAAGCTCCAATTCACCCACGGCCAAGGCGCAGGGGCTCCCAAGCCCTGGGCCTAAGAGCCAAGACTACTACAGCATGAACTATAACCGCTTCGACGGCAATGGATGGTCGTCGCTCATGGACGATGAACCGACGGAGACGGACAGAGCGCAATTTTGGAAAGAATGGACGGACATTCGAAGAAGACTTCACGACTGGCAGCTTGAGGACTCTACAACGCCGCCTCCAGAAGGCGATCGTCGAGATCTTTACCACATTTCCGAGTCATTTCGCTACTCCGCTCTTTTATACACGGAGAGGCTAGCGTATCCCCATTTGCCATCGGTGCACCCCAACTTTCAAAACCTTGTCACGCAAGCGCTGTTCCACATCTCGAACGTCAAGTCTGACGTCTTTCTTTTGTGGCCGCTCTTCATCACTGGGACGGAGTGTGTGAGTGAGCAAGGACGTTATCTGATCCGTGAGCGGTGTCTGGACATCCAGAAAGATTCGGGATTTTTCAACAACATCTCAGGGTTGGAGCTTTTGGAGAAGATCTGGCGTGACGATGAAACGAATGATGAGCTCGCGCTTGGCATGAGCGCGGATCTAGCACTTCCTTCTAATGAGTTCTCTACTATCGGTGGACATGGGTTCAAGTGGCGAAAGGCCATGGAAAGGGTTGATGGGGAGTACATAGTGGTTTGATGTCGAGCCTTTTTGAGTCCCTGATCCGTTAGATACCATACATATCTGTTTCATTCCACTAGAATCCTGGCCGCACAGAAGAAGAGATGACGATACCATGCCTATGCTTGAAGACAAACTGAGGTAAGCGCAAGAGTTCGAGTCTCCTTGTGCTGATTGATAAGTACTGCACATGTGGGACCGCCGTACCTAGCTCTCAGCTAGCCCTAAGCGAGATTGTTGGTCAGCAAGTCGGCCTTTCTTTCGGTGCTTGATTCCTGACCTCAGCGAGAGCGAGAGTGCGAACGATGCACCATTCACATATCAGGAATCCAACCTAGCGCATTCGGTGAAGCTCTTACCAGGCCAATCTTGCGTAGCGGCCACAGCGATGAAAGAAGTCCGGGCCATGGACGCTTACTCAACCATTCCAGAGCTAACAGCGACGGCCTGGCGCGTTGCTAGATTCTTACCTGATCAAGGATGATCCTGTTGTAGAGTTGTTCTGGCTAACCATGCGAGCAACATTGCCAAGTGCTTATGATATATATAAAGGAGAGAGCCGCGCAGGTCCAATGCAGCTTTACACTGCACAAAGTCTTGACCTGAAAGCCCAGTCGCGAAACAATGACCGCTCCTAAGCCCCTTCTTGTGCTCGGCGGAACCGGAAAGCAAGGCAAAAAGCTCATCACCACCATCCTCGCCTCTTCTTCAAAAGACTCCTTCACCATCCTCGCACTCACGCGCAACCCGGACTCTGCCTCTGCAAAAGCACTCGCCGCCAGATCTTCGACCATCAAGCTCATCAAGGGCAATCTTGACGACGTACCGTCTGTCTTCAAGGCAGCTCTCGAAGCTACCAATGGGGAGAAGATATGGGGTGTCTTTTGTGTGCTGCTCCCGGCTCAAGATCGGTCTGGGCAAGACGGAGAGGTGAAGCAAGGGAAGGATATGATTGATGGTGCCGTCGCCAACGACGTTGAGGGTATACGCTTCCCAAGCCTCTAGACCTACTTCACAACCCTTCCGTTTGCCTAAAATTGTGATTGCTGACTTACTGCTACAGTATTCGTCTATACATCAGTCGATCGACACGGCGACAAATCCGACTCAAACCCAACATTTGTTCCTCACTTCGCCAGCAAACACAACGTCGAACTGTACTTGAAAGAGAAGGCGGAAGGAAAAATGACTTGGACAATACTCCGGCCAACAGCATTCATGGATCTCTTGACGCCAGACTTCATGGGCAAAGCCTTCGCAACATTCATCAAAGTCGGGCTTAGGCCTTCCCGAAAGCTCGCCTTCGTGGCTACCTCAGACATTGGTTTCTTTGCCGCCCAAGCCTTTCTGCAGCCCGACAGCCCGGAATACAAGCAGAAAGCCATCAGTCTGGCAGGTGATGAGGTGACGATGAAGGAGCTACAGCAGATCTTCAAGCAGAAGCAGGGCTACGAGTTGCCGACTACATACGAGTTCTTGGGGCGGTTCATGAAATGGATGTTGACGGAGCTCAATGTGATGTTCAGGTGGTTTGATGAAGAGGGTTACAAAGTGGACATACCAAAGTTGAAGAGCATGAATCCGGGGTTGATGAGTTTTGGTGATTGGCTGGAGAAAGAAGGTGGTTTCCCGGTCAAGAAATGAAGGTTTCACATTGCATAATTGCTGAAAATCCTGGCGTTCCCTCTTGGATCGAAGTGATAGTTGGTTGAGGTTCTCATGGCGTCTTTTGGATACCTATAATATAGCTTAATTAAGCGAGGCCCATTTGTCTCCTGATTCCATCAACCTCTTTCCCCAAACATCTCATTATCTATGTGCAGGCAGATATCTAGGATGAACCCACAGTCGTCTTCGAGAGCAAGCCGCAGACAACTTATCGCGATCTTCAAACGCCCGAGGCCCGAGAAGCCGAAGGCACCTCAGCATGCCAATGATGACATCCCAGCAGAAGTCCAGGACCATGATTACTCAATCACCCTACTGCTGAATAACTGTATTCTCCACGACCGTATATGACAACGTCCATCCGCCCCAATCTCCGCTATCTCTCGCAACCCCATGAACACCACTTCCCGGCTCTTCTCTGTTGCATCCCACCTTAGCACCATGTCCAAACCCATCGCCATCATTGCCGGCGTAGGCCCCGGAGTACGCCCCTCTCGTCCACTTCCCAACTTCCTGCGACCAACCGGCTGACCTTCTTCCTCTCCAGACCGGCGCAGCCATCGCCCGCAAATTCGCACAGACCTACCCCGTGGTGCTCCTCTCACGCAGCCCCTCCACCTACGACCCCATCGTCTCCGAGATCAAAAAAAGTGGTGGAAAGGCCATTGGCATATCGACCGATGTATCAGACTCCAAAAGCATGAAGGCGATGGTTGAGAGGGTCAAAGAGGTGTGGGGGAAAGATGTGGAATGCAAAGCAGCGGTATACAACGCGAGTGGAGCCTTTGTGAGGAAGCCATTTCTCGAATTGACCGAGGAGATGTTGGATGGCAGTTATGCTGGAAATGTGTAAGTTTGCCATTGACCCCCAAAACTCCTCCCCACGCGTGCAAGTATTATCGGAGATGATACTAACATCCTCTCAAACACCAGCAAAGGAGCCTTCAATTTCTCCCAAGCCACCCTTCCTCTTCTCCTCGCCTCCACCACTACAGGTGCCCACCCTCCAACCCTCATCTTCACCGGCGCGACCGCCTCCGTCAAGGGTTCCGCGCTCTTCGCCACCTTCGCGACTATGAAATTCGCTCTTCGCGCTATGGCGCAAAGTTTAGCTAGGGAGATGGGGCCGAAGGGAGTGCATGTGTCGCATGCGGTTATTGATGGGGTGATTGATACACCGAATACTAAGGGGTACGAAATGGGGGAGGGGGGAAAGATTGATCCTGCTGCTGTGAGTGCTTCTTCCTTTTGCTGATTCAGACACGGGGAGGGGGATCAGAGAGGGTTGGTCGTGGGAGAGGGATCGGTGGTGATACTAGGGGTTTTGGAAGACTTGCTAATTGTGACAATGATGGGACAGATTGCGGATGCGTACTGGCATCTGCACACACAGCCGAAGACGGCATTCACATGGGAGATTGATATCAGGCCTAGCATCGAGAAATGGTAAAGATTTGAAACGATTGGTATATATGAATACGACGGCAATCCAAGAAAGTGACAAAATCTTTCTGGTCTTCACCCTAATCATTACAATCAACACACCGCATACTTCGAAGTCACTTCCTCTTATTCACCATACCGGTGAAGTCCGTCCATTCAAAACAAGCATCATCCCAATCTCCAATCTCCAAAACTCACACAAGAACACACTTCCAATCATTCCGATCAGCAAACGCGGTACCTCGAATGTGATCAATACGACCTCGATCCAATCCCTCGCTCTCCTCCTTCCATCTCCCATCCCCTACATCAACCCCATCAACGCAACAGGAACACAAAACCCCGTCAAACCTCCTCGTAATCTTCTACCAGCAATAGCCAACCACACCACGCCCAAAATCCTCGCGCAAACACGCAGCCCAGCCCAGCCCAAGACCTGTTCCAAGCGTTATCCATCGAAACATTTGTTCCCTGATGCTACCGATGCGCCTCTCGGCGTATCGTTGATCTGGGATTCCTGAGTACTGTGTCCTCAGGCCGTTGCTGGACGGGCGTTCCGCGTATAGCAGCACGCTGCACACTCTCAATACCTCTCTGAGGCGTCATCCCCTTACCCTCCTATCCGCTCCCGCTTTCCATATTAAATAGCATCTCTGCAGCTGTATGCGTGACCATCAATCCACCTCTCCACCTCTCCCTGAGTCCGCGAGGAGGTGACTTGCATGCAGTATATCATATCATCTCTCGCTAGGTTCGGGACTTCGTAGAGAGAAACTAGAGTACGCTGCGGTTCGAAAAGGTGAGGGTTGAGATGGTGGGGGGTTGAAAAGCTAGGGCCGTGAGAGGTGAAGCGAGCAGTGATGATGAGCGATACATCTAAGATCTATAGCCTATATAAGCGGCTTTGTTCTGGATATTCATTTATACTTTCAAGCTTGATAAGATGTCATTAATAATACAAAACACCACTCCAAACCCCCCTAATAAAAATCTACGAGCTCCATCCCCACCCCTACATCTTTCCATCTCCCCCAGAGCTCGCATCGATGCCCAACGCTCGTGATAAGCTTGCTGCGTCTAGGACGCGACTGATTTGTGGATGGGGAGTGGAGGGGCAGGTTTGCTGTGCATTGAAGTTCTAGGTGCGCATGTTCATTGGGGGAGGGGTGAAATGGGGGAGGGATGGGGGGGTACGCGGTAGGGGTGAAGAGGGTGCGTGGGATTTAGGTTGTGAGGAAGGGGTAAGAATCGAGGTTTGATGAGGGATAGTTTGTTGAAGAGGGAGAAGAGAGGGATTGAGGAGTGGAGTATGATGAAGGTTGATTATGAAAGAGTATGAACCATCGCCCATAGTCATCCTCTTGCATGGCAAAAACCTTTCTCCCCCTCTAGCAATAAAATCCACAACATTTCAACCCTTTCGCCATAATGCAAGTTCCACACGCCTGCAAAGCTTCGAAGAAGATGTAGCAGCCCACTGACTCCACTCCCAGAGCCTCCTGCTCGGTCGACAACTTCTCTCACTATCATGAATCACATACACGATTCCAGAGCGCGCGAAGGATATCATTGGGGCGTATATCATGTGCCTTCCGAGCCGGGCACTCGAGACGAATCGTTGGGTGGACATACGGTAGAATATAGTACCCAGAAGAGCGCTTTCTTTCTTATAATGATGTGGCTCTGGTTCTTATCTTCACTTGAGATTTCTTTCATGGCTTGCCTCAGAATTGTGTTGGGAAGATGATCCATTACTATGCGCTGTCATTGTCTGGGTGTAAAGAGGGTTGGTGTGGGAACTGGATCTGTATCGAGATGGCAGGCAGATATTCTAAAGCGCTTCTCGAGCCCCGTTTGATTGGCAATGAGTAGATTTCTACAGTCCTCCTAAAATTTGCGATGAATATCCCCACTTATTGCCCTTCGTATTGGAACTAGTATCCCTTACTCTTACCGAAGCTGGCGGCTCGCTCCCACATGTCCTAATGCAAATACTCGCACTTCTGATTATACCTCATATCTTAGAAGCTAGGAAGATGATTAGCTTCTACTATCATACCATAGAGGGTGCAAGCTAACCCTGTCTCAGGTATCTCCTTCCCATTCCTCCTCATCTCCTTTTCGTAACCAATACTTCCTCTGACGAAGTTCTTCTCTTCTCTCTCAGGGTAAAGTCGTATCAATGAAGAATGAATTGATGATAATTTTGCCTCCGGTGTATTTTGAAGTGTGTCCGACTTGCTAATCTTACTCTCGCACGGCAATATACATACATTATCTACCCCCCGAACTTGGAATTGAGAATTGTCCGGCAAAGGGAGTAGAGCCAGTCACCGAGGGAGTCACCGAGGGAGGAAGGGAGAGCATTAAAGGAGCACCAAGGAAGCCGGGGGGAACATCAAAGCACACGAGGGAGCATGAAAGGAGGAACCCGTAACGGCTCCCAGTAACAGATAAGGCAACACAAGAGAGCCGGAGTTGGCTACTTTGTACCTACCTACCTGTAGCTGCCCAAGATCTTTTTAGACATTTGCCAAGCGTACTCCTCTTACCTAGAGTTAGGACCTTGATTCAATGCCTACGCGCCATCTATGAATCGAGGAAATGCTTGGCGGACACTTGTGGAAGAACCAAGCCACTGATCTTTTTGGTTACATGCCCATCCCTAACTAATTAGATGATATATTAAGATAAGTTGCTTTCAACCAATCCAACGAAGCGGCCGGGGTAGCTCAATCGGTATGATGCTTGAAATCATTGGTTGAATATTGCGATGTCTAATTCATCATAGGTAGAGCGTGTGGCTCTTAAGTAATAACCTCAAGGTCGCGGGTTGCTCTTTTTTTCGTGAATTTTTTCTACCTGTTTATTTTTTAATCGTTTTTTGTTTTCTGTGCTCTCAACTTTAAATAGGGACGTGGGCGCCCCAACTTCCGGGGGGGGTCACCCCGGAAAGTGCACCCAAATCTACGTCGACCCCCAGGAGCTTGCCGAAAAGTCCTGGGCGCTCTGGTCCCGGTAGAATTAGCGCCAAATCAAGACTTTTGGTATCAGCCTCCAAGCGCATGTACACCATATAAACAGCCCATATAGAATATGGGGAAGTGGCTATAGAACAGAGCTTTCGCTTCCGAATCATAGCACTACTTGCGTTCCGTAAATTCATCGTACCAAAATTTACTACATAGCAGGATTCACCCGCCCTATACGGGCCATGCCCCCACGCGGGTCACCTACCCTAGAGTACACCCGAACGTGGCTTTAATTACCACTTGGGTCGTCTGAATGCCAGCAGGCCCCTCGCAGCCAGCCTCCTCACAGATAATGTAATGATTCCCTCTAACCTATTCGATTCGCTCGTACAGATTTGCATAAATGAATCGATATGGCTGTGATAAAGTATATTATTTGTCCCTTCCCTTCCCGTGGTCTGCTAGAGAGCATCGACTCCATTCCGGATAGTCCCCTACCTACAGTCCCCCTACGTACTAATTTTGCCCTAGCTACACTACGGGGCAGGGTAATATTAGACCTCTACCCTTATAGATGTATTATAAAGCTATATATATCGCTGTCAGTCTACCTCCCTATTACTATTACTAGGTAATTACAATTAATAAATTATATAAAATATTAGCTAATTAGCTTATATCCTCTTCCCTTAATTATATTACCTTTACCTACTTCCTCTCCTTTATAGCCTTCTAATTAATTATATAAATTACCTTTATCTTTACCTTTTATTTTATATTAGCTTTATCCTTTTATTATTATAATTTTAACTTTTTTATCTTCTTTAACTTCTTCCCCTTCTTAGACCTTATTAATAATATTATAGGGCCTAGATCTAGTTAGGAAGTGTAATATACGTTAGAGTATAATATAGTATAACGTACGTTAGAGTATAATACAATATACTTACCTAGTATATATAGACGAGTATAGTATTACTTAGTAGGCTAAGGTACTAAGTAGTACTACTACTTAGGGAGCTTAGTAGCTAAGTATACTAAGTACTACTCTTAGCATGAATCTTATATATCTATATAGATAGCGATATTTCTAGTAGATAGAAGCTTCGTACTTAACTTATATTATAGTCCTAGATATCTCTTAAGTACTAAATGTAATACTTAATACTAGACCTATTTAGATGAAGCCTACCTATCTATATCCTTAATACTCCTTTCTAAGAGAACTAATTATAGGTCTATCCTCCTTAAAGTAAGTAAAACTATAATACTTTAAGTACCCTTAAGATAAGTACCTTAGGAAGTAGAGACCCCCCCCTAAGTAATTAGGATTCATAACGCCTGATTATAGATAGTAAAGATAGACCTAAGGTTACTAAACCTGACTTATATTATAGTGAAAGAGAGAAGCTAGAGGACTAGCTTATATAGCTTCAGCTTTACTTTACTTTTAATAGATTAGCCTTACTAGCTATTTAATAGCCCGCCTTCGCTATTACTTATATAAGAGGACGAGTATAAAAGTAGATTTATCCTTCTCTTAAGAAGTACCTTAAAGATAAAAATAATAAGGATAACTAAATTATTAAGTAATAGATAGAAAGTTTCATATGATTTTATATAGAAATTCAATAAGTTTTTAGTCCCTTAAATAAAAATAAGGTAATAATACGAATTATTTAATATCTATCTTAAAAGAAGTCTACTACTAAGTATTCCACGTAATTCTAGTAATATATAATAAAGACGGATTAGGATAATAATACTCTAATAATAATATATTATCACGGATTAAAGTTTAACGTTAAGCAAGAACTCATGCGAATTAGAATATAAATCAAGGATCTTAACGCTCTTATAATAGAGGTTATAAAGGTTAATAATAAGCTCTATAAATTAGTAATAAAGAAATGATATAATAATAGAATATCTAGGATAGGATAGTTAGGAATATTTTCTAATAATAATTATAATAAGAAATGATTCTAACCCCGCGACTTATACGGGTATATACCCATGGAACTAGACTTCACTTAGAAACGAGACAAGGGAAAATTCAGGGGTAAGAAGTAATAAAAGGAAAGGGGTAAGAAAGTAGTAATCTATTATAGTTATAATAAACCGGGCTACTTTACTAGAGACTATAGGACGAAGAATATAGTATTACGTCTATAGTTAAATATACTAAGAAGAGTTCTATATATAGAACCTCTTAACGATTTAGAGGAATATAACTTTAATCTACCTCCTGAATAGGTTAAGGTAGGGAAACTAGAGGAAGTTATAAAAGATAGATACTATTTTAATATTATTTAGAAAGTACCTTATTTCATTAAGAATCTATTAAAGGAATAGATATTACCTTAAGATATTAATAAAAGAATTAAATAATACCTTATCTAGGAGGGATATAAGGACTTAGAACTTAAAGAGTTTTTATAATATATAATTAATAATATCTAGGATAATATAAAGCGGTTATAATAATAACTCTAGAATATCTAAGATAGAAGGATAGAATTAGAATCTTTAGATAATAGCGAGGTTCTAGAGTATAGCTTAGAATATAGATAAGCGAATTAAGAGGGCTTAAAAGAAGAAGCACCGCGCTATAAACTAGACGTAGGAATTCTAGATAACTCTTAACCTTATACTACCGCATTATAAGGATTAAGTAAAGGAAAGAACTCTAAGAAAATATAAAATAATAAGCTTTATATTAAGGACTATTAATTTAACTTAATATACCCGTAGTATAACGTTATATACTAGACGGCTTATATAGACGAGTATTATAGATACTACTAGCCCGCTTAAAGGGAGATTAGTAGGGATGTAATTAAAATAATATATAGGAATATATAATAGGAAAATTATTATAATAATAATTATAACTAGCATTTAATTAGTAAACGTAGGAACCTATAATTCCTAGGATTATCTAGAGGATAGTATAATAGTATTTAAGGTTAATTAAAGTAATATCTAGATACGACGGATTACTATTTAATAGAATAGTATACTTATAGACATGATAAGTATAAGAAATATATGCGCTAAAAGATATAGAGCGGTTTTCTCCCTAAATAGGGAAAAGAGTAATCTCTTATATTATAAGGGAATATAGGTAGATTAATATACTAATCCTAAAATAGTTCTTATATACTACTTAATACGATATATATATAAATATACTGGTATTAATTAATAGTCAGCGAACTATTATAATAATAGATTCTGGAGCGACTAGGAATTTTATCTCTTAAGACTTAGTATAGTTAGTAGGCCTACTAATTTAAAAAAAGAAAGACTAATATAACTTATAAATAGCCGACGGGTTAATACTATTATTAGGAAGGATAGATAAGGAAATATACTTATTATATATAATAATTTAACGCTATTATAAGGAGCTAACCTTTGATATTATTAAGATAGCTACTTATTATATTATTTTAAGAATGCCTTAATTAAAAAAGTATAACCTAATAATTAATTAAAAGAAAGGAGTACTTATATTTATGAATACTAGAGAC
>JAABUW010004326.1_pt1 | contig 19354 bp, 4 predicted proteins | sample 5560081 | NCBI WGS metagenome assembly JAABUW01 (sample SAMN10711882, study PRJNA513363) | rock metagenome | isolation source: Antarctica rocks | place: Antarctica: Victoria Land, Knobhead sud
TTATCAAAATTGTATCTGTCTTGTTTTCAAAATAGATTGCTATAAAATATTTGTTGATTTTGTCTGTAAATATTGTTGCTGTACTAGCAAATTTTGTATTGTTATAGAAAATTTATTATTCTGTCTAAAATATTCGAAATATATTTGCGCAAACAAACTATATATAAATATATTGTAAATTTTCTTGAATTGTATCAGAAAAGATTTATTCTCTAAAATAACAGAAAATAAAATTATATTAACAATTGTAATTACGCAATTGCTTTGCAATAAGAAGATACTGAAAAAAGTTAATACAAAAACAAAATAAAAAATACAGTATTTACTGTTCGATATAAAGAAATCGAATATTACAGAATTGTTAAACTGTTCTGCTGCAAATATTCTAATTAAAATTTTTTCTACTATTTAATTTTCTTTTGCTATACTGAATAATTTTTCGAGCATTAATAGAATTTCTAAATAAAAGTATTGCAGTTGTCGAGATTGCTAATTGATTTTTATATATTTTCTGTTGTAGAATATCTCTTTTATTTTACAAAATACTGCTGATTTTGCTGTTCTAGAATTCTCTCAATTTTAAATCGATTTTTTTTTTGCAATTTATAATAAAATATTTTCTGTATAGATATACTTGAGTCGGCTGATTTTAACAGTAATATATAAAATACTGAAAATATTTTGGCGTTTTTGAATAAATCGAGTTTATAGTTGACTGATTTTTTAGTTTTTTTGACAAAAAACAATTCGATTTTGATATAATTTAATTTTTTGTTTGACTTTTTTGTTCTGAAATTTTTTGTAAAAAAATATATTTTATTTTTCTCTTTTAGCTGAGATACCGTTTTTTGTTTTTTATTTTGATACTTAATCGACTTTTTTTGTATTCTCGAGATATTGTTATATATTTTTTTTAATATTGCTACTTTTTCGATAGCTGATTGCGCAGACAGATGCGTGCGCTTTTTTTCGAAAAAATTTGATTTTTTGCTATAGTTAACAAAGAATAAAATTATCTTAGTAATATTCGAAATCTTTGTATTAAGTGCCAGTTGTATTATAGATAGAAGTAATATTCAATTGCTATAAATATTATTAATATAGTATTTTAAATACTATTTAAGACTCTGATTTGTTCTCTCTGTTTAACTATTTGTAATCGAATAGTAGACAGTAGATATTCGGAATTTTGTATCTAATATTGAAAGAAGTGTCTTTTAATAGTTAGATATAAAGAGTTTGTCTCTGTTACTGATTAGTTTTTTGAGTATACTATAGTATTGTATAAATCGATTCAATATAATATATCTCAGTTGTTCTGCAGTAAACTTCTTTTTGCATGCAATAATATATAAGTATTTGATAAACTTATTAACTATTATCAGTATCGAATTATATCTGTTTTCAGTTGCTGAATTTGTCGATTTGAACAACTTAATAATAAAGTTTATTGTAATTTTATTTTATAGCGATTTAGATAGTTTCTGATATTGAATTTTGTTATAGTTTGCGTGCGTACTATATTTGTTCTACTAATAGCTAAAATATTGTTTAATATATATCTCGACAGCTTGTTTTATCTGTAAAAACTAACAATACTGATATAAAAACTGAAAAATTTTTGTTACTTTTAAGTACTCTTGCAGTAATTTGTTATAATACTTTTTTATATATTTGTTAATCTTGTTGATAGATATTTGAAGTTTTTCTTTTTCTATTAAAAACTTTTCTGTATTATCTTGAAGTATCTGTAGTATAGTATTTAGTTTGTATTTGTTTGCTAATAGTAATTTGTTTTTATTGATTTTGAGTATACTATAGTTGAACAATTTCTTTATTTCTATATAATTATTTTTTCTGTTAAATATATCTGTTTTGTTATTATCTTTGTCTGAAATATACTGTATTCTGAATTTGTATTATTTAAGTTTTTCTGACTATCGCATTTGTTTTCTGTTAAGCTATTTAGTAGTAGTAAAATATACAAAATTCTTGTAATCTGTAAAAATTGTAAATTCTGATAATTTTTCTGTATATACTCTTTATAATTTCAAAAAAACTATTATAGCAAGTAGTTTTTTATTGTAGATATTATAGTTCTGTTCGACTGATAAGAGTTTTCTCGAGAAATATATTACTAAATACTATATATTTTTATATTTCTGACTAAAATATATATTGATAGCTAAATCTGATACGTCGATTTCAATTCTGTTTAATAATTGCAGATTGTATATTTTTAGTATTGATTTTTTTAAATATTCTAGTTTAAGATTCTGAAATAATTTCTTTTCTGCAGATTTCTATAACTATAGTATATTTTTCTTTGTAAAATTTGTTAGTAAAATTGTATTTGCTAAATAGTTTTTAATAAACTTTTTATTGTAGTTTATAAAATCTAGAAAAAATTGTACTTTTTTAATATTTGTTAATAGTTTCTATTTTCTGATTGTTTGTAGCTTCTCGGAATCTATATATATTTTGTATTGTTTAATAACAAATTTAAGAAAATCAATTTTCTCTCGATAGAATTTGTATTTTTCTGACTTAAAATATAAGTTTCTTATATTTAGATATTTCAATATTTTGAAGATATAACTAATATACTTTTTTAAGATTTTTGAGTAAATTATAATATTGTTCAAGTATACTATAACAAATCGATTCAGATATTGTTGTAGTATATTATTAATTATTTTTTAATATATTGTCGGAACGTTTGTAAGTCCGAATAATATTATTGTATATTTGTATAATCTATATTGTGTGCAAAAAACTGTTTTTTATTTTTCTTCTGTTTTTATTCTAATTTGATTGTACATTTCTTGTAAATTTAGTTTAATAAAATATTTTGCTCCGAATAGTCGATTCTGAAACTCGCTAATATTGAATAGTAAATATCGGTTCTTAACTGTAATATTGTTTAGTTTCCGGTAATTAATATATAGACAAAAAGTTTTATTCTTTTTTAATACAAAGAAAATCGGATATTCTGTCTGTAATTAAAATTTTCTAATAAATTTTTTTTTTGTTTTCTGTCAGATATTTGCGAAGCACTTCGAGTTTCTTTTCGAATAGAATATATATAAATTTAAATATAAACTGTTTGTCTGATTCAAATCTGATTTTATAATTTTACAATTAATATTTAGAGAGAGTCTCTGTTGTTTTTTTTTTAAAAACAGATATTTTCAACTGTTGTATATTTGTAATATATGTTTTAGCGGTTTTTTTGCTGTATCAGATAGTTCAAAACTTTCAGAAAATTTGTAATTTTTTTTATTTATTCTGATTTTGTAATTTAACTGATTTCTGTTAGTATCTGTCGAGTCGAATTTTGTTAGATTATTTTTTTGCAAAAATACAAATTTGCTATTTGCAATCGATTTTCGATTTGTTCTTTTATCTACTATCGAATACTGCCGATATATAGATTAAATATAAATTATATAATTATATTGCGCAAATTTGAATATTTGTATATTTCAGTTAACTTCTGAATTGTACTGTTTCAATCAAGACATTTCTAGAACAATATTGTAAATAATTATTTTTACTATATTAAAAATTAGTTTTTTGTAATATTGCTGAATAGCTATCGATAGTAATTTTGTTTCTTTATCTATTTTTCTATTTCTGTCGAATAATAGATTTCTATCTACAATTACTAGATTGTATATATCAGACTTCTTTTGAAATAGAGTATTTTTCTTTTTTAACAAAAATTCTAACTATAAAATTATCTGTTGTATCAGAATCGATTATTGTAATAAGTTAACAGCTATTAATCTTAACTGATATAATAAAATATTGTGCATATACTGTTAAGTTTAGTTGCTGCTGTTAAACTAATATATTGCATTTCTTTAATATATTTTTTATCAAGAAATTTGAACTTTTTTTTATTTTTGTACTGCAACTTCTGTTTCGAGCATCTGTTTGCGCTGAGCTTTCTTTCTATACTAAATTAATAATTTTGATTTTCTAAAAAATTAGTTAATTTCTTCTTTGTCTTCTAAATAAATTCAGTATAAGTTGTTATAGTATTCTGTTCAACTGAGTATTGTATATTTCTTTGCTTTCTCTATTTTCTCTCGAAATAGACTTACGCTGCTCAGTTGTTGTTCGATTTTATCAAAAATATCTTTTTTTATAGTAGTATTGCTTTCTAGCGCTTTCTTGCATTTATTTACAGTTTAATTATTTTTTTTTTTTCTTAATAAACTAACTAAAATATCAAGATAGTCCGTAATATTGTCTAAATATTTGTAAAAGTTTTTTCAGTTGTATTTGTTGTCTAAATTTGTTACTGAATAAAAATATAGTATTTCTGATTGTTATACTCTTATAGTTTTATTGAGTTTTCTGTTAATTTTCTATATAGATACAAATATTTTGTCTAATAATATTCTATCTAGAACTTTCTGTAACTGATTTGAATTTTCTATCAGATAGTAGTTGTTGTTCGATTTAGTTTCGAAAATATCTATTTTTGTATTGATTTGTTTTCTAATATTGTTCTGACTATTAAATATTTTTTTTAATATAGTATTAATCTGTCGACAGTTTATCAAGTTCTGTAATCGACAATCTTTTGCGAAGTAATTCGGTTTGCTATATAAATAGTATATTTTCTGAAATTTGTTATTTTGCTTTTCTCTAGAGTTTTTCTTTTTATATTATTAAGTAAAATTCAGTTTTATAGATACAAATTTACAATAATCGGAATTACTGTATTTCTGATTAGAACAAGATTTTTTCTGCTAATATTTAATTGCTGATTCGAAAAAGATTTCTGTTTTTTCTCGAAATTAATTGTATTTTTTTTATAGCTCTTTTATACAGTTTGTTGTCGAGATCGATAGCTATTTCGATAAAATTAAATATATTGCTAATATATTTTCTGTTATATATTATTTTGTTTTTTAGATTGTTCTTGAAATCTTATCGAAATATTATTATAAATACAATATTGTTTTACTCGATTAGATTAATATATTTCTGAAATCTAACTATATAGTCTGTTGTAGAAATTTGTTAAATTAGATACTGAATTACTCTTTTTGTAATTTGTTTTTTGTTAAATATTTCAAAAATTTTTCGAAACTCTTTTTTGAAGTTGTCGAAGTTCGTAAATATTATACAGAGATTTTTGTTATAGTTTTTTAGATATTTTTGTAAATTTGATTTAAATTAATACTGAACTCTTTCTCTGAAAAATATTAATGCAAAAATTGTTTTATAGTTTGCTAAAACAGAATAGAAAATAAAATAGATATCTATCTATATAAATCAGTTTTTCAGATCGATACAATTTTTATAGTAGATATCGAATTTATTGATTCTGATTTTGTTGTCTTTTATAATCGATAGTTAATATAATACTGATAAACTAGTGCTCGAAATAGAAGCGCGTTAATCTGATACAGATATTTTTAGAGTATTCAAAATATTATACTGCTATTTTCTAAAAAAATTTAGAAATATTAGAAAAAATTGTACTGTTAAAAAGATCTGTAGATGTTTTCAGACAATACAAGCAATTATTTAATAACAAAAATTGCAGCTAGATATAGCAATAACAATAAATAAAAATTTATTTTGAGTTAAATACAATTTATAAAAAAGTTGTATCTAGAAAATCTATATACTAAAAAAAATTCTTCTTGCTTGTTATATTTGCTGTCAAATATATTAAGTTCTGTTTGCTCTGTTTGCTATTAAATATATCGAGCTTGTTTGCTCTGTTTGCTGTCAAATATATCGAGTTTGTTTGCTCTGTTTGCTGTTAAATATATCGAGTTTGTTTACTAATATATCGAGCAATTGCTTGTCTGTCAAGTCGTCGAGTATACAGATAATCGTACTATATGCTACAGACTACTCTGTAGAGTATATATCAGCTGTAACGAGCTAGGATTGTAACACTTCTTTGTTAATTCAATTTCTAGTATTCTTTTGTTTTGCTATTTTTTTCTTATTGTTTTTTACAATTATATGTCAATCTTAATATAAAAATTATCTAGCAAATACTTTTTGCAAAACAAATTATTTTATGCAACAAAAAAAACAATCAATTGCAATTGCTAAAACTCTTAATAAACGTTTTAATTTGCATCGAAATTAAAGTAATATTTTAATATTTGATTTTTATATTTTTTAAAGACTAACAAATGCAATATTGTTAACAATCTATACTTGTAATTATCTTGTAAAAGTACGTACGTTATATAAAAATCTAGATTTACTTGCATTATTATTTGCAATATAAAGAATAAACAATTAAGAAATTATCTTTTTTGTTAATTGTTGTTTTTTTGTTAATAATATAATATTATTTACAATTTGTCTTAAAGTTGCAATTATATTTGATACTTCGAATTAACAATTAAATAAGCAAATCAATTTTAACAAACAATTATTTTATATTAATTTTATTTCGCTAGATTAATACTATCTATTACTTGAAGTTAAATATCAACTTATTAAAAATTGTTAAATAAGAAAATTAGTTTTTCTCTCTTATAAATGTATTGTTTTAAGAGATTTTTAACAACAAATAGACGAACGTTAGACTTAAAGTTTAATTTATTTTGTTTTACAAATACTAGAAAATTGTTTTGTTTCTTATAATACTAAATTATTTGTCTCTTAATTTAATTATTAAAGACTCGATTTATTTTTAACAAAAATTCTAGCTTTCTTTAATAAGCTATGCAAATAATCGATTTTAATATAATTATAACTAGATCTTCTTTTTGCTTCTTTGTTAATATAGCTAGTTTAACTAGTTAAAAAACTTTGATCGATATTGCTAAATAATAGTTAATTTAATATTGTAAATCTATATTTACTTTTATATATAAACAATTCTTTGTATCGTTTTTTTTGTTTATCAAAATAAAGATAGCTATTGTTTTTGAAAAGATTTTTGCGATTTTAATAATTAAAGTACGTAATTTTGTTGTATTAACAACTTCAAGTAATCTAAGATTTAAAGAAGATAATTTTAATATTAAATCTTGCAATTGTAATAACAAAAAAAAATCTTATTTAAAAAATTTAAGTCTTAGTTTTTTTTTTTTTTTTTTTTTTTTTTATAAGTTTTGTTATCTTTAAACTTCGACTTCGACTTTAATTTTAAAGTTAACAATTTAAGTTTTTTTTATTTGTTGTTTTAAGTTTGCGTTCTTTTTGCATTTTCTATAGAAAAAGACAAAATTGTTTAAACTTTTGTTCGACAAGTTTTCTCTAGCTTTGTGTCTAAAATTCTTATTAAATTATATTTTCGAAAATAATCTTTTATTTTAATTTTCAAAAGTTTTTGTTTAATAAATACTATTGTATTTTTGAACTTTCTAGCATTTATTTTGTTATAGTTGTCGATTATATAGTTAGCAATGCGTTTCGATCTTATAGTGCGATATTTAAGTCGATCGCACACAACTTAATTTAATTTTTTTAAAATTTTTTGCAAATTTTAGCGCTTCTTTGTTATTTGCAACATTGTTTTAATAATTAATTGATTTATATTTTTAAACAATATATTCGCAATCTTTGATAACTATAGTTTGCGAAATTAAATTTAATTATTTTGAATTTGTAGTTTCTTGTTTTAATTAATTTTTTATGCTACGTTTTTCAATTTTTGCTATAATAAATTACTTATTAATACTTAAGCGTTTTCGTCAATTGTTTATTACAAATCTCGCGTTTAATTCTTAATTATTTTCAAAATATTTAGAATTATGTTTTAAAGATTTTTCAAACGTTCTTTTTTTTTATTGCTAGTAATTTTATTATATTAAAGTAAAATGTTAACTACTTAAATATAAACGCAATTCTTAATAGTTAAATTGTCTTTTATAGATCGAATAATTGTTTTTTGCAATTTAATTTAAGTTTAAGTCTAAGAAGTTTAATATTATAACGTTTGTAATTGTTGCAATAATGCTTGCTAATCTTATACTTAAAATAATTTAATCAAAAGAGTCGATTTTTAATTACAAAAAAAATATATTAACGTTATTAAATTTTAACTCATATTTTGTTTAGCAAATGCAAGTTGTTGCTCTTTACAAAATCTTTCTATTAACGTAAATAATAATTCTTGTTTTTGATTTTAATTTTTTAATAAAGATTGAGAAATTTCTTTTGCAAAAGATTGTTTATATCTAATATTTTGTAATTGTTGCTCTAGATTTGCTATAATATAAGCTTAATAAAAAAAGATTTATGCAAAAATAATAGATCGAAAAAAATAATTTTGCAAACAAAGAATTAGATTATTAAGTTGCTATATTTTAATAAATAAAGCAATAACTTGTTTTAAATATCTAACAAATATAAAGTTTTAAATACAAAGAATTTTTACTTATAGACTTGATTGTTGTTTGCAATATTTATATTATTAATTACGCAAAAAAATTATATTAGCATTTATTTGTATATTAATTTGCAAACAAATATAAAACTAATATTATTAACATATAATTTCGCTATCTTTATTGTTAAAAAATGTTGCGTAAAAAATAATTAAAACTCGTTCTTTATAATTTAATTTTTTTTTTGAAATTTTAGAACTTTGAGTCAAAGCTTGCTATTAATACTTTTAGATTGCTTTTTAGTTGTTAATTTTAATTAATTAGAGTAGACAAATAAACGCTAGTATTGTTTGTCTACTCTTAATTAATTAAAATTGTTAGTATTTCGACTTTTTATTTTTTTTGTCTCTTTATTTGTTTTTTTTAAGTATTCGAAACTATAATGTTTTGTAAATTTTTTTGCGTAATTAAATTTCTTTTTGATGTTTGTAAATTAATAAACTCTATACTAAAGCTCTTGCAAATAAAACGAATATAAAGATCGCAACTTTTTCTTTTCTTAAAAAAAAAATCTTACATTTCTATATAATTTAAATAATTGTAATAAGATAGCAATAATATAATAATCGCAAACAATTTTCTATTGCTTTAGCTAAACCAATTTTTTATTTTTTATATAAAATTATTTTTTATTTTTTTATTTTTGTCTTTTGACTTTGCGAAGATCTAAAGATTCTAATTTCTCTCTATATTTTTTTTTAGTTAATTTTCTAAATATATATTCTTAAGTCTTGTGTTATTAACTTTTTTCAAAATATAAAAGTCTTTAATTTTGTTTTCTTTTCTTATCTTAAAAAGATTTAATTATTAAAAGAATAATTTTACATTGTATCTTTTATTAAGTTTAATATTATATAATAAAGTTAAGTTTTTAGTTTGAAATAAACGCGTCAACAACTAATAATCATTATTGAAAAAATTCTTGTTTGCTTTTTTGAAATAACAAAGATGCAAAATTGTTTTTTAGATATTTTTATCTCTTCTTTCTAATTATTTTATTCGCAACGTTAGTAGATTTGTTGTTAAACAAGCTTTCTTCTAATTTATAATATATTAAATTAAATATTCTATTTTAATTAACAATATCGCTTTATATTTAAACTTAAAACAAAACAATATTTTCTTAATAAATTTTCGAATTATTGTTTTATTTGTCTACAATATTGCGTGCAAATGTCGTAATTAATTTGTAAAGATTTTCTTAGTTAGTTTAAACAATATATTAACAATAAATTTGTGCTCTTTTTCTATTATTTTATTTGTTTGTAAATAATAAGTCGACGTTGTTACTTTTTTAACATTATATCTTTTTAGAAGTTTAATTGTTATATCGACTTTATTTTTGAGTTTATTGTTTATAATTATCTTCTTAATATATTTATATTAACAAAAAATATTCTTTTATAGAAATTTTACTATAACAAGTGCTTTAAGATTTAAAATTGCTTTAATTTTTATCTATTTCTTCAAATTGTTTCGAACAATTATTAGATCTACTTTAGTAGATATTTTTGCAATTAATATATAAATATAGTTTATAATAATCTTTTTTTACAAGTCGAAGATATAAGTCGAATATATAATCTTCTCTTGTTTGTTAAAAGCTTTTCGCTAATATTTGTTGTAACTTGCAATATATTTCTTATAAAAATTAAATAAATTTTGCTATTAATATTGATTTGCAACGCGTCAATAGATATTCTTTCTCTCTTTATAATTACTTTTGTTATGCAAGCTTTTTACAATTTAATTTTTGTCTTTTGTCTAGTTTACTATTCTATATAAAGATATATTTTTGTTTGTTTTTTAAAACAAACGCTCTTCTTTTATTAGAAAATAGAAAGCATAATTCTTGAATTTGCGATTTTTTTTTAATTTATATTTAATCTTTGCAACAAAATTAGATATTAAACAATTTATTTAAATTTATCGAAATATTTGTCTTTAAAAATGTTTTTGTTCTTTTCTGATATTATTATTTGTGCGAGACAAACGCGAATACAATTCAATTAGTTATTAATAAAATTATTAATATTTTTCTTATTAATTTTGTTAATATTGTCGAACAACTCTTTTAATCTTTTTGAAAATTTGTTAGTTATTATATGCTTTTAATCAAATATATATTGTATATTAAGATTAAAGAGACAAATTTAAATTAACTAGCAAATTATTAAAACGCTAAATAGATTTGTTGCAAAGCAATTAAGTTAAGCTATTAAAATATTTGTATTAATTTTAATTGTAAATCGAATTTTATACAACTAGAATTGCACTTTTTTTAAAATCTTTATAAGTTTTCGATATTTTTGTTTTTTAATATTGTATTAAGATTCTTGTTTGCTTCAAAGTTTACTTTTATATTGTAAAAAATATTTTCTCTTTGTTATTGTATTAATTTGTATTAATATAACTTCTTAATTCTTTAAGCTAAAATCTATAGTTAAAATAATTTTGTTAATTAAATTAAAGTAGTTTAAGATACGTATTGTCGATATATTTATTAAAGTAATTTTTAATTTGTCTATAACGTCTTGTTGTTCGAATTCTTAAACAAAAATATATTTTGTTTTAAACAAACAATAGATTGACTTTGCAACAATTATAAACTTTAGTATTTAAATTCGATAATAGATGTATACTTTTATAAAGACTCTAGTTTCAAAAACGTTTTTGCACAATAACTACTTAACAATTTTGAGAATCTTAATATTATTAGAAGATTGTTTATTGAAATTATACACAAAATCGACAATTTTAATTTCTAATTTGCAAAATTAAGATTTTTTGTCAAATATAATATACTTAAATAATTTTACGTTTATTAATATTGTATTCAACTATTAAATGTGTTTTAAAACAAACAATTTAATCTCTAAAATTGTTTTCTTATTGCTATAATTTAACTTAAATTTTTTTATATCTATATTGTTTACAAATAGACAACATTTGTCGATTTTTTTTTAAAAATATGTATTACAATTTTTACAAATTAAGCAATCGAATTAGTAGCATCTTATAATAGACAAGTTATTCTAAGTAGTTTGAAAGAAGTTATAAAGACAATAAGATTGCAACTCTTTAACGCAAGATCTATTTAATTGTACTCTAAAAAAAATTAATTAATAAAGCAATTATTATTTTGACAAACTCTTTCGCAAACTCTTTGATATTAGAAGATATATTAGTATTTCGAACAATTATTTTGTTTATCTTTATAATCGCATTAATTATACGATATTTATTCTTCTTTTTTTTATCTACTAAAAATTAAGAATTTTGATAAAAGTTATAACAATATTTTAGCAAACTTGTCTAAAGATATTTCTCTAACATCTTGATTACAATAAAATTTAATATTTAAGAAATTAAAAATTTTAAGATTTGTTATATTTTGTGTTTTATAATACAAATTTCTTGATCAAGTATAATCTTTAATTTAATTTTGTCTATTTTAGCAAAGTTTTATATTAAAATAATCTTACAATTAAAGAGTATTATAATTAAAAAATTTTGTTTTTGCAAAAAGAATTCGAACTCTACAATTAACTTTTAAATATATTTTTTAATAAAATAAGAGTTATGTTTGATGCTTAAAAACTTAAGCATTAAAATGAGATTGTATCTTTTGTTAAATTTCTTTTAAAATTTCTTTGTAATTAATAACTCTAATATTTTTTTCTAGTTTAGATACTTGTTTAGAATAGAATTATCTAAATTGTTAATATTTATCAAATTCGTTTTTTGAGTCTTTCGCTTATATATTGTATTTATTCGAACAAATAAGTGCGACGCAATAAAAGATTAACAAAGAATATCGAACTTTTTGAACAATTAAATAGTAAAAGTCTCTTTTATAATACATAATCGAAAAGTTCGAATTATTAATAATTTTAAAAATATTTAAAACATAATATTAATTTGAATATTTATTTAATTTTAATTAACTATATTAATAAGCAAACAAACGCTAGTATTGTTTGTCTACTTTAATTAATTAGAATTTTGTTGATTTTTTCTTTTAATCTTATTTTGCGATATTGTTACTCTAATAATTTTGATCTTTATTTTCGAAGATTTCTTGCAATTAAATTTGCGAAGTTGAGCAATTATATTAATTGAACAATCCTCTAAAGATTTAAAGATTTCTTTAAAAATACAACGTTTTTATTCTTGTTGCTAAAATAATTAGTAAATATTTCTAAAATACTAATATGCTTTGCTTTGTTTCTAAAATAAATTATTAATTCTAGAGAGTTGTTGCTTATATTTACAAAGCTTATTTAAACACTTTGTTAAAAAAATTGATTTAATAAAATTTTGTAATCAAGTTAAAAAACAACAAAAATAAAAATATAAATTATTACTTTTTCAATTGATATTTTTGCATCTTTTATTATTTTTTCGAAACAAATACGTGCTCTTATAACTTTTATCAATAAGATAAAAATATCTTATTAAATAACTAAGTTAGTTTTGTTCGCAAAGCTCTTGCTAATACAATTAATTTTCGCACTATTATTAAATATTGCTTTAACTTTTATATTTTTTAATTGCACTTACGCAATTAAGCAAGCGACAAAATATAAAATTCTAAGAGATTCTACTCTTGCAACAATGTTTTTAAAATAAACAATTTTAATAAATTTAGCGCTAATTGATTTTATAATAACAATTGTCTCTTTCTCTTTTTAAATAAGCTTCTAAGATTTTCTTTTTGCTACTATAGTATCAAACTTTTTATTAAAAAAAGAACAAAAGAAAGAGCAACTTAAATTAAAACAAAAATCTAGAAAATCTATTAATTTTATCTTTATTTTCGAGATAAAAATACTTTGAATTAAAGTTTTAAAATTAATTTAATTCTTTATAGTTTATAGTATTCTTTTCGAACATTTTGTTTGTTATATATAGTTTGCAAGAGTTTTTTGCTTTTTTCTAAATTTGCTTTTCTAGTACTTAGTAACTCTCGAATTAAAATTAATTATTGCAAAAACATTCTTTATTGTAACGTTCTTTATTCTTGTTTTTATTACTTTTTTCTTTATATATGTTTCTTTGTTTAATACTTTTGTTATCTTTAAATAATTTCTAAATTTAATTTTTGAAAATTTTTGAAAATTTCTCTTTTTTTCTAATTCTTTTTTTAATTATTTTGATCAATTATTCTATTAAGAACTTTTAGAGCGTTTGTCGCTTAAAAGAATCTTGTTTTAATTAAGTTTTTTAAATCTTTACTATTGCTTAATTCAATTTACTATTCTTTTTATCTTTAGACAAAAAACTAATATTTAATCTTATTGCTACTATTGTAATTACAAGATTTCAAATACAATTTTGCGCTCTTTATTAAAGATAAATTCTTATAGTCTCTCTCTTGATTTTCGCATTATTAAGAGACAACTTAATTTTTTTATTTTTAAAATCGTTAAACTTATAGCAAATTCTATTGCTTTTGTTTATATAAATCTTTTTATTTGCTATTAAAGCTATTAACTTTAAACAAGTCTATTATCTATACAAATTATAACAAAACAAATACATATTTAATTTTAATTAAGATTAATTGTATTTAAGAACAAATACAAGTTCTTAATAAATATAAATTGTTTCTTAAGATAAACTCTAAACTATTATTTAAATTTGAGAAATACAATATGTAAAACTTCTTATAATTGCGTTGTTATTATTTGTTAAATTATTTAATAAATCTTATTTTCTATTATTTTGCAAATATTGTTAATTTTAAGATTTTTAAAAGCTTATATTAAGATATTTAGAATTTTGTTGATTTTTATATTTTTAATTGCGATTGTTAACAATATTAGAAAAACAAAGATTATCTTCGACGTAATTTTTTTTTTATAAAATTTTGCTTCTTGTTTATTATATTTATTAATTTACTTATATTAATATTTGCAACTTATTAAACAATCTAATTGTTATTAATGCTTATTTCTTGTATAATTGTTTTATTTTTGATTAGTTTTATAATCGTCTTATATAACAATTTAAATATTATAATAATTGTATTGTTTAAATTAATTTTATACTTTTGCATTATTTTAATGCAAATATTGCGAAAAAGACTCTTTAAATATTACGAAAATCTAATATATTTATTAACTTAATCAAGTTTAATAAGCTTCGAAGAAATAACTTTAAATTGTCAACTATATTTACAAATATTATTCGACTTTGCTCTTAGTATATCTTTTAAAGACTTTAGAAAAGCACAAGAGTTAAGTTTCTAATTTAAATTCTTATCTTTATACTTCTTTTTTAATTTATTTATTACTTTAAATTACTTTCTATTTGTTTAGACAACAATAAACTTAATAAAGTTCTTTATAAGCTTGTTGCAATATCGAGACAACTTAATAATTTTGTACTAAAAAATAAGTCTATGCTTATTACAAAAATTTAAGAATTAATTTAAAAAGTCGATAATATTAAGTCTATTAAAGTGCTATGCTTTTAGCGTTTTTAAGAAAGATATAAGAATTATATAGTAATAGAGTTCTACAATTTTTATAAAATTATTAAGTAAACTTGTTGTTAATATAGATACGTCGAAGAAAAGTTTTGCAATCTTTCTATTGTTTTAAGATATTATTTTTAAAAGAATAGCTTAACAACAAGTAGTAAAAGTAACAACTATTAAATTAAAGAAACTAGTAATAATAATTAATTTAAAGAATAATGCTTTTAATTTGTAAATTTTTTTCTTTTCTTTGCAAAAATATTAAGAAGAGATTTTCTTTTCTTTTTTTAATTTTGTGCTATTTTCTTGTTTATCGCTTCTTTATTTTCTTAATTGTTTATAAGTAGACGTTTTCGATTTATTGTTTCTTCTAGTTAGTTGTCGATCTATTGTTAACAAATATTTTTGCGTTAAAGACTTGTTTCAATCTTTATTAAAAAAAAGTTTAAATAGTATTCTCGCTTTTAAGCAAATAAATCAATTATATTGTTAAGAAGCTTCTTTTAATAACGTTACTATAATTAGCAAACAATTTATTGTTTTAATAGTAAATACTAGTTGCAATTCTAATAAGACGTCTTAATCTTTAAATTTACAACTTTTATTGCTATTCTTAATACTTTAATTTTGTTTTTTCTTTTTTTACTTTTTAATCTAATAATACTTTGATCTTTAAGTTGTTAATTTTGTGTTTTTAATTTTTAAAGTTTTTAATTCTAGTAATTTGTTAAAGTTAATTTGTCTTTTATACTTTTTTTTTTGTATTTCTAAGTTCTTGAATTTCTAAATTTCTAAGATTATTTTTAAAGATATATCGATAACTTGTTGTTCTAATGTTTGTTGTTGTAACTAAATTCTCGCGTTAAGCTTTAATATAATAAAATAAAAATAAAATTCTAATTAGTAAACAACTATAACAACAAAAACTTATTGCAATATATATATAAATCGCACTATACAATCTAATAATATATTAAGTAGCTAAAATTCTAAGATCTAAGTAGAAGAGATCGCATATGTATTGCAAATAGATTGCTAGTACTAGTGACAAGCATTTCCAAGTCTATAGCCTAATATTACCTAGTTACCTAGCTATACTATCGAAACGTTCTATTTAATACAAAGAAAATTATTAAAATAAAGATTAAAAAATTTGTTTTAAAAAAAAATATAAATCTTGTCTAAAAGCGAAGCAACAATTAGAGTCTTTTAAATATTCTATATTAAAAGCAATTGCATTTTTCGATTAAGTTTATGTCGATATTAAAGAGTTGTTATCTATAACATTTCGCAACAATTGTTATTTTCTATTAATTAAAAATAACGTCTTTAACATATTCTTTATCTACGTTATAAAAACTAAAAATAAGATTCTTTTATATTTATAGAAATTTTATATTTAAATTAAGAAGTAAACAAGTTATTAAATTAAATATATGCGAACAAATAATAAGCTAGAAAGCAACATCTTTGCAAGCTAATTTAAGAAGACAAATATCTAATAAAAGTTGTTTGTCTTTTATACGTTTAAATAGAACAATATTATCGAAAAAAATATATATATAATTGTTGATTTAATTTGTGCAATTTATAAAACATATTAGATATTTATAAGACTCTAGAATTATACTATCGAAGCAATTGTCTATATATAAAATAGAATTACTACAACGTTGTTTTGCAAATTTAGCACTATACTTTTTAAAATAATTAATAAAGTTAAGCTAAATATTTTAAATTTAAAAGTACTAAAATATCGCTTCTATATATATGTATTAAAAACAATAATAAGATACAAATTTAATAATTGTTTCTAGAAAAACGTTTTCGTAAAATACGAAAATCTAAGTTAATAAAAGATTTATAATTTTAGAATTAAAAGAGTCTATTTATTACGCAATATACGCTTTAATAAAAAAACTAGCTATTATATATTTAATTTAGTAGTTTTAAAATATATTAAAAATAATTTTAATAAAAAGAAAACAAAATATATTTAAACAAAGAAGAATAATAACAAAATAAATATTGTTTAATATTCTTAAAATAAATATTTTATACTTGCAAATACTTTAAATATTGTAAAAACTCTTAATAATATTAAAAAGAAAAAACAATACAAATACAATAGAAATAATTAATTTATATTAAATTAAATTAAATTAAATTAAATTAAGAAAATTCTATTAAAAATAAATTTATTTTACAAAATTTTATATTATTATTTACTTTATTGTTAGCATCTTGTAACTCTATAATATTAAACAATACTACTATAGAGTCTTTCTTATTATTAAAGTTATTAAAACGTATTTATAACAAAGTTTTGTTATTGTTGTTTTTGAATCGAACAACTAAAAGTTCTAAAATAATAGATTGTTTTAACTACAAAGATCTAAATTGTTATAACAAATTTAAAGATTACATATATATAATATGCGTTTTTTGTGCACTATTTATTAATAATAGTTTGAATCTTTTTAGTATTAAAGTATTAAAAACATTAAATCTATTAATTACAAAGTCGCAATTCTATAAAAAGACTTATTAATTATTTAAATAATTGCAATAACAAAAGATTATAAAAACTAAAATTGTTTTATATATTAAAAACAACATATAGATACTTACAAAATTGTTATACAATCGAAAAATAATTATTGATCGATAAATATTCAAAATTAAATACAATCTTAATAGTAGCATTCTTAAATATAAAATACAATAAATAATTTACAACTATAAGTAAATCGTTAAAATAGACTTTATTTTTACTTAAACAAATATAATAAAGCTAGTATTTTTTAGAGCTTTATTTGCATTAATAGAAGCTTGTAATCTTTATATCTATTAAATAGATATAATTATTGCTTTTTTTTATAATTTTTTAAACAAAACTATTTACGTAAATTAGTTTAACAACTTTATTAAAAATTCTATTTTAATATAAAAATTACAAAAAGCTTTTTACAATTTTTAACAATTATTGCAAGTCTAATATAAAGTTATTTAAGACTTTTTTAAGAGTTTAGAATTTATATTTATTGTTGTCGATTCTTTTGTTTTTGTATTAAAGAATTAGAACACATATTTGTATATTTATATTAATAATATATTGTTAATCAATTTTAAAAAGATTTATTTAAAGTCGATAAAAAATTGTCTTAAAGTACGTTTTAAAATAAGCAATCTAAATTCTATTTCGCATTATTTAGATATATCAATTATATATTTAAATAACACAATTAGTCTTAATTAGACAACTTATTTGTAGACAATATTAAATTGCTTTAGAATATTAGATTGCAAGATATTATTAACTTCTATAAATTTAGAATTTTTTAACGTAATTATATCTTTAGATAAGTTCTACAAAGCTAATATCGATACTATCTATTAATATGCGTTAATAATAGAATTATTAATATATGTTATAACAATAATACAACTAGATTTAAAATTTACTTTATTGATACTTTCTTATTATTGTTTTAATTTAAATTCTATATATATTTATACAATTATTTGTGTTCTAAAATACGTTAAAGAAACACTATATTATAATATTTACTATAATAGAAACAAGAGTCTAATAGATTATATAAATGCAAACTTTGTTAAAACAATTAACAATTGTTGTTTAACAAACAAATAAATTTATTTTCTATTTAATAGTTCTATATTATAGAGCTCTAAACAACAAAATTTCGTTACTTAATTTACTTGCAAAACTAAGTATATTGTTGTCGCAAAAACAAGCAAAGAAATAGTATAACTTTGCTTTTTATTAATATAATTGCATGTAGTTTCTAAAATGTTAGTTCTTTTATATGAAGACAATTAAGAAGCAATTGTTTTAATTTTTAACTTAAAACATTATTAATATACAAAACATATCGACGTTTAATATTATTAAATTCGCAAGACAATTAAATTTAATTTAATTATTTTAAAATACGTATCTACAAAGAATATAATTGCAAATAATCTTATTAAGATATTGTTGCTAATAAAATTTTAAAAATTCTTAAACATGCAAGACATGTTGTATTAAGATAGCAAACAAAATATTTAATAAATAATTTATAAGCTAAAAGAGTAGACGAGCAAGTCTAGCGATTGCTTGTTAACGATTATTGATTTGCTTAAGAATTAGAGTTTATTTACATTTAGTAAGAGTGTTGAAGCCAATAAGATGCGATTGCCTCTTGCGAGACTCTTATTCGATTAGGCTAGCGTCTTGGCAGTCTCGTGTATATTAGATTTTCCACATTATAGATTTTATAGACAAGCAATAGATGCATGACTGCACTACACCACCTGCTTCAACTGATAGCGGACTTGGAAGACGGTCTAGTACCTCATCTGTTGTAAGCCGCTTGAAGCACTACCCCATGATCCATCTGTTGAAGTGTGCTGTTGTATTACAAACCCCAGAGATCACATCGCGTATTGCTTGCCTGGTAAGCCCATGGGTAAAGCTGCT
>JAABUW010004327.1_pt1 | contig 19352 bp, 20 predicted proteins | sample 5560081 | NCBI WGS metagenome assembly JAABUW01 (sample SAMN10711882, study PRJNA513363) | rock metagenome | isolation source: Antarctica rocks | place: Antarctica: Victoria Land, Knobhead sud
TGAACGACATACTGGTCCGCAACGACTTCCGCCCTGGACTTTGTAACCAGCGGTATCACGAGCAACAGTCTCCCGGCTTGTGTTTCCTTCGGACCGAACAGCTTTAAAATCAATGACAATGCCGCTGCCTTGGCTCTGCGTGGGGCTTGTCCCCTTCCTCCTACTCGTTATGCTGATGTTTTGTGTCTTGCTCCTTCGTCAGATCTATGACATCGTTGCCGCCAGGATCTTGCGCCGGCTTCCCACTCTGCTCGACTTTCTCAGCCATGGCGTTCATGCTGCTAGTCGTTGGGTTATTGTCGGACATCGCTAAGCTTGTCAGTAGATTATTCCACTGAACATCTCAGAGACTTACTTCAGCGCGATGTCGGTTATTCGGGTAGGATAGCGTGCGATCTGACAATATGCGTTGTCCTTCCTCACCCAGTGTCCAATTATGCGCCCCAGAAGCGCGTCCGACAGGATTGAATTTGGGATAGGGATTATTCGAGGTAGAACCTACAAAATCATTAGAAATCTCGCCATATGCACCCCGAGTACGTAGAGTAATAAGAGATTTACTTGTCTGCACGTTTCAAGGACAAGAGGTGCTGCTATATTGTGACGAGGTTAAGTAAGAGTCCATAGCAACTCGAATTATAGTATATGGGACAATAGTCAAGAAAGAGTACAATGGTGTTGGTAAGGGTCTCAATCTATGCGTTAGGAGCCAACGAACGCATCTTGAAGACCTCAGTATCGACGACCCACCGGTGATATGTGTAGGTCGCGATACGGACGTGAGAGCAACGTGTCTTGTGATGTAAGAGCGTTCTGTTGATCCGAGAATGCCCCCTTTCTCGACTATTATCGAGCACACCGAAATCCGGATTCCCGTCTCTTGCTTTGCGTTATCAGGACAATAAATCCCATCACTGCACGAGTAAAAGCGCGAGACTCAAACCATCAAAACGACAATATATAATATATATAGAAGATTGCGATTTCTGCAGAAGATTGTGATTTCCGTGAGTCAGATCTACCCCTTTTATACTACCTCTAGCCTACTCCTTCACTCTATGTTTCATTGACTGCGACACATCCTCATTCGTGTTTAATGAAGCATTCTTCTCCTATCTATTCCCCTTGATTTCGAAAGCTTCATTGGGAGAATCGAGGATGGCCGTGTCTTTCATAGGCCTGGACTTTGGCAGTGGAGATTTGCGTTGGACGATTGCGACGCGCGAGCGGCTAATAATGTTGCTGTCCTTTGCGTTGGCTGATGATCTCGGTGGATATCCATTTCGAAGGGTCGATCCCGGCGATGAATCAGGCAGAGTGTGTTGAGGCAGTCGTGAGGAGATTATAGCTTGTGTCACAGCTCTGTATGATAGCAGTATTCACTCATAACTTCAGTTCCCAGACACAGGTGAAGTTAGTTGTGACAAGCCGGTGGTAGTATTGCGTGCATGAACAGGAGAATCGGCACATTCGATGAGGAGTATGAACGAGATACACACATCAAGAGAGATGTCTCGGAAGTGTCTGCTATACTTCGTCCATTGCTCATTTGAGCTCTCTTGAAACCAAGGAACATTGATTGATAATAAAATACACTTTGGATGGGTTCGTCGAATGTGCCACTTGTTTCTTCGTGCGTTTTGCCGCTCTGGCGATAGGAGACTACTGGTTACTCAAGCTCCTGTTGGGTGAAAATCTCGACGCTCTGTCGCTTTTGCAATGGGGTGTTGTTAGTCAGTCATGACTTGGCTGAGGGTGTTTTACTCTATCAAGAGAAGAGCGTTATCTGGGTTCTCTGACGATGCCACGTTCGCCGCTTTGACAGGGAGACATCACTGGTCATTGGATTTCTGGTTTTTGATGGATGTAGAGCTTTATCTAGGTCCTTCGAATATGCCACTGCTATCTGTTCACGTTCTGCCGCTTTGAAAATGGGAGATCACTGGTCGATTGGCGGATGTTGAAAAATGCGTGCTCAAATGCGAGTTGCCAAAGTGAAAGCAATCCGAGAAGTCGAGAAGATGGGAGTCGTAAATTCAGCCGGATCGTGAAAATATACTCTCCGCACTTGTCAGCGCTTCCCTCTTTGTGTGCTTCCCATTCCTGGTGTGTTTCGTTTCATGCATCTACGGCAGGAGTACGCGCAATAACAATAGCAACGCCTCTACCAATCGAGCGGATTTCCACCCATCACTGTCGAAAGGTTTGTCCAATATGTGGGCAGGTCGCTTGTCTGCATGGAAGCCTCCGAGAGGAATATCCACAGCCAATGACCCAGCTATATTCACAATTGATGACGAGATGACCTTCCCACCGTTCACACCCTTCAACGTCAGCCTCCTCCTCTTCGTCCTCACCCTCGCACTGCCAAAAATCCAAGTCGACATCCTTCATGGCTCAACAAACAGCCGTGTCGCCCACTACCGCAACGCCTCCCCCAGCGTCTGCTGCACCAGCCCCCCGGATCTAATCTACAGCTCCCCAGCTATGTTCCAGCATCTCTCCGCTCTGGATATGGGTGCGATATGACAGAGCGGCGCCCCTATCTCCCTGTTGAGCGAGTGTTGGTCAACGGGGTTGATGTTGCTGCGCTGGAGCTCCCGGGCGCAAGCTGCCGACGCAGATGCTGCCCGATGGGAAGACGGTCGACTGGCTGCTTGCGGAGGGCATGCTGGTTTGGGGTGGGGGTTAAGTGGGCCGCTGGACGGGGGGTTGTGGGTTTGGGCGTCTTGCTGAGGAGGACGCTGGGATCGAAGGGGATGAGAAGATTGGAGAGGGGGCCGGCGTATATTAAGGAGCCGCCGAGGCGGGTTTAACCCAGTGTGGGCGTGCCGAATGTAACAGAGTTTGGGCGGGAGGGAAAGGAAGGGTTGATTTATAGGAGTGTGGTGGGGAGTAAGGAGAGTGGGTAGTAGCTGTAGGGGCTAGCAATTGAATCAGTAGCTTCGGGGAGATGATCTGAAGTATTTTTCACCAGATATCAAGATTTCCGGATTTTGTTGGGTCCTTGTCGTAATAGTCATTTCTCATCGTACGTAAAGGAAGTAGTTGGACAAAAGCTCGCTCAACCACTGCAATCTGACTGTGTATATCAAATGAGAGAATCACCACCGAAAGTTTGAAGAAGGCATAGTCCGCGACTTGTGGAGACTATGATTGCCCATTCGATCACTGTCGCAGGCATATTGGTATTCGGGAAAGATAGTGGGCCCATTTGTTTTGGCGTTGATGATTCCCTGGTCGCAGATGATGCGACGGAGTAAGCTTGGACCTCCACTATTAAGGGCAGAGCTCAAAGAGCGGTGACAAAGGAGGTGGATCTGGAAGGCATTGACCCATAATTCTGACGAAGGCCGAGGAAATACTGCAGACAAAGTCCATGTTCAAACAGTGTATAGAAGGGACTTCCATAACCTTTTTGTATGCTGAACGACAGCAATACTTGGTCAACCAACCCGTCCTTCTTTGTACATTCAGGACTCTGCAGTGCAGACCCAACTTACACATGGGTCGTTGCCTGGCGGCCGAGCGACCTGCCATACTCTCTAATCCGGAGTAGTCGCTCAAGACCCTACGAAGGACGTAATGTCTTCGAGGAGCCGGAAAGCGTTGTGTATCTTGCTGAAGGACAAGGAGGCCTGCCAATAAACCATCAGACTCACTGCGGAGACTGCCCCGAAATCGTTCAGAACACCTCCCTAAGGTAGCTGGCATCGACCACAATCTTTGCTTGGCTCGATAATTCCATCGATCTTGCCCGAACAAGGGCGGGATAACATGCAGGTCTACCTCTGAAGAGAATATGAGCGTAAGATTCTCTTTGAGGCCTGACAGAGGTAGCGTCTGGATCTTTGCGCAGCTCCGAAGATAGAGATGTCGAAGCCACCGAGATCAGGTGAATATTAGGTCCTTGAACTGTTCATCTATGATTTTTGCCTCCCTAATGGAGCTGCTCAGAACATTCTTCTCCTGTTCGCTTACCGTCAGTAATACGCCCTGATTCTCGCAGTTCTCTCCAAGGGGGCCGAGTGGTTCCCAGTGTCCGTCCAGTATGTAGTGAGTAAAGTTCGCGTAAGTTCCTTTATCCTGATGTTTGTTCGCAAGTAACGCTCCGTTGAACCAAAGCAGCCTATCTCTTTCATCCAAGTGCGCAATAGCATTCCCACAAACATTCCCATCACTAAGGGGACCTAAACCAATGGCGTAGTATTTTGCAAAGTAGTATGGTACTTGGCACAATTCTAAGCCGAACCAGAAGGTTTCTTTGTCTCCTTCGGTCCAAACCATGTATTGCCGACCAGCAGCAGAGTTTTGCCAGCAGATGTGGAGAAGGCCAAGTAAGAGCGATGTGCGGCCTTTGTCAAAGAGCACGACCCCAGACTCTTGCTCGTCAGAATAACTTCCTTGGTACGAAGTCAGGTTTAGGAGAGTTGCGCTCGGCTGATTGAACTTTAGGTGGCTGTTGTAGAATTCATGGCGTTCGTGGAAGCTATTCGGATGCATCAATCGGTCGTGGAAGAAGTAGGTGCCCGTATCCTGATATCCCTTACTCTTGAACAATTCCTCCGGAGGCTGAATGAACACTGCGTCTGCGTCCACAAGTATGACTTGCTCGAAGGAGCTGAGTAGCATGGCCAGCGGCTTGATGCCGAAAGTTCCGTGTGCCAGATCCAGAGTCGTGTCATCGACTAGTTCGAGTAGATCTAGTGACTCAATGTCATTGCCCAGTGACAGCAGTTTCTCCCGATATTCAATTGGCAAATCATCATCCCCAGCATATGCTATTTGGATAGGCAGAGTCGAGCCCAAAACGTTTCGGATCCCCACGATAAGATGACAAGCATACTGGAAGTCTTTTTTCCCTAGGCTGATGACGATACCCCTCGAACCCTTGCCATAGGTGTTGCGGAGAGCCTGGAAGGGCATCTTGGATTGCGATTTAGGGTTTCTGATGAATGGGAAGGATGCAACAATGGCAGCGTCAAGGCGCTCAGTCAAGGCTTGCGATTGTTGTACTGTCAAGACTCTTCTCTTCTTTTCTAAAAGGTCTTGTCGATGAGCAATAAGCTGTACTCGTTGCCCCATCTGGCCAAAATCTGTAGGATCGAGTGGGAACTTCATCATATATTCGAGGGCGTCATGAGCCACGAGATCTGATGCTACGGCAGCGGCAGGGCCCCAGTGAGCCTGGTAAGTCTTCTGAATTTTGTGCATTGGAAAAAGAAAGATAACGAAGATGACCATAAAGGCTGAGATCATTGCAGGGCGGCGTGCGATGCGCCCCCGTGGTATGAGCGCATAGCAGTCGTTTAAACGCGCCATTACGTTTGCTCGCAGGCCAGTATGCTCGTCCATTGTATGAAGTTTTCGCTTCAAGAAGTAGATACCATCTTGCAGGACCTTTGCGCGGGTTGTGAGGAGCGAGCCACGTACGCTCAGAGTAAACGTTGTGGCGGATATGGAGAGCCTGATCCGTTAACTAGGCTCCAGGGAAGGCAGGAGAGTCTTGAGCTGTATAAGGCATGACAATTTTAGGCAACTCAATACAGTATATGATGGAGAATACTCAACATGCGAAACACACAAGTACTCAAATTAAGAAGACACGAAATGAATGCATCATCTACCACAAGGCAATGCTTGACAGATTCAATGAGCTCTCTAACCCCATTGAGCCAGACTCCCATAATCCTACCGCAGGCGGCCAAAAATCGTTTGATCCTGCCGGTGTTTCATTTTCAGCCAGCGGCCCGTTCTCAAAACAAGGAACGATACGGAGTAGCGCCGCATCCTGCATGCCGCCTTAGGCACGGCCCCCTGGCTCTCGGACATCGCATAAACCGACAGACTACCAAGCAACGGCCTACAATTGGCCGATCCTGTGCTCGAAGGAACGGTGACGTTCGAATGGAGAAGGTGGCAGAGCGTTGCAAGGGTTAGGTGATTGCGCTAGATGAGTTGGCGCCGGCAATCGACATGATGACCCCACCTTTTCCCACGACCACCCAATCGTGAGGCAACATAGTCCAGTTTGGCTAAGCGCTTGTTTATTCTACAGAGAGGCGAATAACGCTGAGCTCACGGATCATCTTCTCGGAATAGTCGTCTCATTATGTCGTCCATCAATCTCGCCCCCACTTAACGCCATCGTTGTGAGTATTCGTGACGGCAGGATGTGCTCAACTCAGCCCCCGAAAGACCCAAACACAATAATCGGGAGTTAGAGTTCAGTGAGAAATTCGAATAAATTGAGTACGCGAAGATGGTAAGGAACCACTCGGGAGATGGTTATTCTGGGAGCCAAGTTTTGCTACTTCGAAATGGATGGTATAAAACACACAGCCCCCCACTAAAGGTGGACCAAGTCCAAACTTCTAGTCCCTCCTTGGCGCGTCTTCGAGACCCACCATGCGGCCCGGCGTAGCCAGCGTCAAGAACGAGACGCCTGCGTGTTGTTTAGTCTAGCGTCAATCACGACTAAGTGGCCGATCAGACCTGTGGAGTGTGGATTAAAGCCAAAGACTCTCTGATTCTGAAGACCCCTGTCGGGTGCTCCCCAAAGCAGGCATACGTCAATACTGAGGTGCCTGGCAGATCCTATATCGTGCATGGAAACAGGCAGAAAGCACCGCCATACGAACTTAGTTTGGTTAAGTTACAAGTACTAGTAGATTCGACGGGAACCCCCTCTCAGCGTTAGCGGCAGTGCATGCTCAGTCCATGGTACGGAGTACTGTAAACGCCTGAACCCGACTCCCATCATGCAGAGCGCGAGCGATCCTCCTGGATGGAACCCTTTAATATGGCTAATAATACACAGTCTAGGCCACCCAAATTCAAGGGAGATTTACGAAGACGTTGACTCAGCTTCGGCCACCCCCGCTGGTTGGCTCAGCCTCCTGGATACACTCCGACACAAGCGGCTATTGATTGGTGATCGCCGTACAGCTTCAGATCGCCCTCCTAGTACTCGTCCATAAGAGGCACAGCATTAGAAAACCTCGCCTAGCGTTTCATAGCCGTGATATCTCAAAGATAGGTCATCTCCATTCAAATAATTTCCTGCGTCCGTCTCCGGTCCGGCTCTTTCAAGAGCCCCGGGTGTCTTGCTGCTGCTACTCGGCTGTGTCTCCATTCATCTTTCCACGTCGCTTTTTCAGACCATCCATCGGAGAATGGCTGCTGTTTTGTGCAGCTCCATCGTAGCCCTCCATCTACCCTTCTTTGTGCTCCTTGCCCTTGTTCCTTCACCCTTATTAGCAGCCAATTGTTCTTCGGCTCAGCCAATTGTGATTCCAGTCACCAATGTGACATTGGCCGACAACATAGTGTCAAGAGGTGCTTCGATCTCTTTGGGCTCTCCGCCGCAGAATCTTGCTTTCATTGCAAACGGGTGGGTAGTTGGCGCCCATGTATACGGCGAACCCTTTGACTGACTCCAAGTAGACACTGGAACAACACGTATGTCTTTGATGCATCTGCTATCAGCATAGGCGCTGTCGGCTGCTACGATGTGAATGCGCCCAACGCATGCGCAGGGAGCGTTGGTGGCTTTTTCAACGAACAGTCAAGCACAACCTATTCCGGAGCCAGTTTTGAAGCTCTTCATGTCGCCGCAGAAGCTCTCGCTCATCATGGCAACGATGTCTTCGGTACAGACACGCTGAAGATAAATTCTTCCCTTTCGCTTGCCAAATTCCCGTTCGGCGTGAATAAGGGAAAGGTGGACAATGTGAACGCTCTGGGCGTGGGCCGTAACTCAACTTTGCTAAACACGCTGGTGTCCAGAGGAGATATAGCTTCGAGAACCTACTCATTCTGGGATGGTTGGACCGGTGCCGAACCCCAGCATCAGATGGACGGAAACTTGGTTATTGGAGGCTACGATGCAGCGAAAATATCCGGTAACAATATAACGTTGCCATTCAGCACCGATAGTGTTTGTCTAGAAGGATACATCGTCACCATTTCTGATATAAAAATGGAATTGCCAAATGGTTCGAGCCCAAGCATTTTAGGCTCTTTTGCAGGCTCGCAGCTGAGAGCTTGCGTTGGCCCAGGTTATCCGATCATGACTTTTCCACAGGAGGTATGGAATGCATTTGTCAAGGTATCTGGCGTAACGGAAGTCGGTCGCTCTCTTCAAACCGACTTTCTCGGCATGTTAATCGCGTCTAATACCCGGTAAGTCAATACCGTCGCAGCCCTCATAGCCAGATCCGACTAATGAGCCTACAGGTATCAAGGCGGTTTGACAATATCTCTATCTCCTGGTCTGGACATCACCATTCCTAATCATCAGCTCGTGGTCCCACAATATGGTTACAGCACCCAAGGGGTAGAGGTAGATTACAATGCAAGCACTGTTGTTGAAGTTCTCATCAACAGTCTTCAGGGTGTTGATAAGAACGATATGCCTATATTAGGCCGTGCCTTTCTAAGCTCCGCCTACCTTATGGTGGATGCAGACCATGAACAGTTCACACTTGCAAGGGTCAACGCGACAAGTGCTCAGCAGATAGTACCAATAGCTCCGCCAGCATGCCAGAGCCCCAAATCCATAGCTACACCAATACCAACGACTTCTACTGCTAGCAGCACTACTGGTCCAGCCAATGTGTCATCGACTCCTCCTGTTCCAGCAGGCACACACCAAGGCGTCTCCACGGGCGTCGTTGCAGGTGCCGCGGTCGGTGGGGCCGCATTTGTTGCCCTTTGTTTTGGGGTTCTTCTGCTACTACGCCGACGGCGACGGACGCACCAACAACAATTAGCACAGATAGAGAGCGAAAAGAGACATCCGCCGATTACGACGTCCAGCCAGGCAGAATTCGGCATGATCAAGGCTGAGATGCCCTCGGATTATACTCATCAGCCACCAGCAGAGATGCCTTCGCAACGACATTCACCCTATCAATTAGCGCCATACGAGATGGCGTCGCAAGGACGTTCGCCCCATGTACCAGCGCCTTACGAGATGTGAACATCCTGATATGATTTTTTGGAAGATTGCTGATGGAAAAACGGTATAGACATCGCCAAACTCTCGGAACAATATGTAATTTGCCTGTTCGGTATCATGAGTCGAGTCATCACCCCGGCCTTAGCCTGTACTTTACAGCGCAGCCCCTATTGCGGGATCTGCACAGCAAGTATCTAACTTCCGGCCTGCCCCAGATTACCACCCTCCACAGTGGAACCAGACTTTGACAGCTCGGGCGGCCTCAAGGGGTGTTTGAGTTGGGAATCCTGTATGATTCGAAGAGCAACATTCCGCCACAAATAAACGGTCTAGATATCTCGGAAATACATAGTCCGCGAGGTAAGCCAGGGTATATCACTACGGCCGTCAGCAGATATCTTGCAGCATGTTGTCTTTGGCAGATGAAATAATATGAGCGCGACCACTTTCCAGTTCCAACCACTAGACGAATACGCTTCGTCACTCAATCTCCTGAGAATGTTTATATCGCCCATTGTCACTCTTAGGGGTGCTTGCCAAGACAAGCAGCAGCTCCCAAGCTCCACACAACGATTCGATCTCCATGCACTTGCCTTCGGTCTCAAAATCCGTCAACACCACCATCAATCTTCCAGCTCCGGCTATCACCTCCTTCCGGCACATCCTACCGCGTATTCCTTTCACTACTCCATCATGACTCCGCCTCATTCCTGCTTGGTTGAGTCATGAAACACCACCACGCCGGATGCGCTAGCGTAGGATCCTGCATGCCGCAAAGCTACACCAATCACTGCTTGCCGATCTCGGTGGCTCGAATCCTACAGGAAGCTATCGCATGAACAAATGACAGCTGTACTCAATGCCACAGCCATAGAGATCGTGAACGTATGTGTCGGAGCTAGTCAAGAGCATTTTACCGGCGTCAGAACTTGTTTCGCGTTATGCAGGTGGTTTGTTCAGATCCTAGTTTCTGTCGCTAGAGTAACATTGCTGGCTTGATTTAGCAGTGCTGGATCTGAACTTTGGGCGAGAATAGCAGCGCGTAAAGGAAATGGTCAAATTTGCAAGTGTCTACGACGGAAACGCTCGGGATATTTTAGCCTTTCAGGGGGCGCTTGGTGGGCGCCTATACGGGCGGTTGGGGTGCGGGCCGCTGGGTTTGATTGGATGATTTGGGGGTTTGATTATTGGGCAGGTCAGGGCACTGTGCTGCTGATTCATGGGTCAATACATCCGAGATGAGGGTGGGAACGTGCCTGGGAGAGTTTGAGGAATCATTGAGCGCTGAGCCAGACTTTTGAAGTCTTGGCACACCCATGGTGTGGATCTGGCGAAGTGCATGATTGAGAAGGAGGAGTCATAAGTGTGTTCTGCTGAAGGTACAGGATGAAGACTTTTCATTGTATTGTTTTTCTAGAGCGTTCGATTTGGAGAGACAGAAACCAGGCGAATCAAGATCAGCGCCTGTACGTAGAGATAGATCTGAGATGATTACCCAGAATCAGCGCCGACAGCGACATCAGGATACCCCAGCCAAGAAGAATTCCAGTCGAAGCTCATGACGTATGTGGAACACGACACGTTGGCTCGCTACGGACGACATATCAAGTGAGATCCGCGCATCGGGTCAACATCCATTCTAGCATCAAGACTAATGCTATAATTTCCACCCACCACCTACGCCGATGGCGACGGAAAGTTCAGACACCTCCGCAACCCGGAGTTTGAAAGCAATTTGCGTTGCGTCCCTGATTGCAGAATCGAGTACATCGATGTCTCGCAACGAGTTGGAGCACTGGCTCATGGACCTGGCCGGGACGGCTGGTTGATCTCGACGCTGGGCTGGCGACGTTCAATGCCACCACGAAGGGCTCCTAAAGATACGCCCAGATGTTTTGCTAGAATTACTTGGATCTCTCTCGTGTCTTAAAGGACGCCGTCACCTAGATGTTGGATTATTTCTATCATTGAGGACGACGAAACGAGGAGGCTTGTAAGAGCCCCTTGCAAGTAGTCGCAAGGAGCCGGCATATTGGCTTTGCCATTTCCGTATTATTCGGACCACCCTAGCAGTCCGGATCCATCTATTGACTGATGGAAATAGAATCGAGCGGTAGTGCCGAGCAGATTTCCTTTTAATAACGATTGCTTTCGGTCCCCATCCAACCTGCTACCATTCACCTCGGCGATAAAGGCAACGCTGGTAATTCGAAGTTCTTCCGCAGAGGCGTAGCGTCAGGCATCTCCTGCGCGACAGCTATGGCCTCTTCGGTTGACAGCTCATGATTCGATCTTCCTTCTGACATCTCGTGGGGAGGCAGGGCGTACCCTGAATCCCGTACAGCTGGCATCTCCTGAGGTGGTTGTCGGTCCGCTGCTAATTCCGGCTTGTGGAGCATTGGCGATACACGACGACTGCTCTCGCCGGAGTTTCTAATCGATCCAATACGGTGGCTCCGAGCCCGTACCCTTTTTAGTAGAAACAAGAATCCCAAAAAGAACAAAGCTATGCCGGCCAGTCCACCTATTACAGCTCCAGCAATGGCGCCCTTGGAAACAGGCGTATGAACTGTGGCAGCATCGGCCGCAGATAGAGATGAAGTAGGGTTAAGCTGGGAAGTTGATGACGGTGCGGCCGCCGTTGTTTGATTTTGACAATATGGCGCTGAGATAGCGACAATCTTCGAGTCTGTTGTTGCTCGGGCTTTCCAGAGTGTAAATTGTTCCCTGTCATTGTCAACCATCAGATAGGCGGATGTCAAGAAATTCAAGCCAAGGACCAGCCTATCATTTGCGTTTACTCCTGAGAGACTGCCTATTCGGACTACTCGATTGCTGTCGTTATCTATATATCTTTGTCTGCTGGAGTCGATTTTGTATTCTGGAAGAACGACTTGGTGGTTAGGGATCGTGATATCAAGCCCCGGGTCTGTAGATATCGTTAGATCACCGTCATACCTAAAACACCGTAGTCAGCAACAATCGATTGGTGGCTGATTGTTTGGGCTGGCCTACGCTCCGTCTGCTTGAATCAACATCCCAAAAAACGACAAGACGCTTGTGGATCGGTCGAGATAGGTCGAGCCTGAGATCGCAAGAAACGCATTCCACATACTTTCGCGAAGGGACAGCTTGTCGAAGTGGGGCTCCACGCAGGCGCTCGCCGCCGCGCCTTTGTCGTTGCCGAAAAGGCTCGGCGACGAACCATTTTTCAAGTTCATCCTGATGTCGGTAATAGTGACTACAAAGCAATTTGCGTCAGGAATGACGGGGTTCCTGGTGGGAAGTGTTATATTTGGACCCGTGACTTTCTCTGCATCATAGCCGCCAAAGATCAGACTCCCGCCAATCTGATTCTTTGATTCGGCTCCCGTTCAGCCTTGTCAGAAGCCCCAACTTCTTGAAGATAAAGCACCGCTGGAGACGAGTGCATTGAGCAGAGTTGAGTTTCGCCCCAAACCAAGACTGTTCATTCCTTCGCCCTGCCCGCGCGAGACACCTATCGGAAAATTGTCTAGTCTTCTCTGAGACGTTACTGCAAGAACGTCTGTACCCCACAGATCAAGAATGTGATTTGGGTTGATAGATGGGTCCTCCGGAGCACGTAAGATTTGAGACGCATGGCCACTTTGCGTCCATGTGGTAGAAGCATCTTCATGGAAGAGCCCGCCAACTTGAGCGATACATTCGGTGGTTTCATTCGCGTTGCAGCCTCCATTATTAGAGCTCTTCGTAGTATCGAAGATTTATGTATTGTTTATCTGACTAGGACGATTAGCTGGCTCATTGTTGTTGGATTAGAGAAAAAAATTTACCAATATAATTGAAAAGCAAGCGATTGCCCGGGGCTTGGACTACGTATAGAAATCGGGGTGCCTCTTCTCAAGACGTTACTCGCAAGGCTTATATTACGAACAGGTACTTCAAAAGCGGTGGGGGAAGGGCATGTGGTCATGGTCATCGTAGACTTGTCTATGTAGCATCAAGCTTTACTTTCGCCTTCAAGAGACCAGTGACATAAGTAGTTTGAGCGGAAAACTGGTCTGACCAACGATGACATTTGCGAAGCTTAGGATCAAGAATTGATCAAAGAATAAGACCACTTTAGAAGGCCATCAGATCGTGCATTTCCAGTTGATACAGCCGCCGGCCACTCTGCACTGCCTTATGCATCATTGAGATCATAAGTATATCGGAGGATTCCACGTGATGGTGAGGGACGGCATCTTGGCACATTCAGCCTATTGGATGAAAAGGGATCATGCAGGATCCAGCGGCCATAGCACGATTTTGCACTTGAAACGAGGTTACGATCTTGTCGCCCTAAGCTTTGCGATCGACGCGTCCACTCGGCGCTTGTTCTAGAGTCGCCCGTAGGATCATCTGGCTGTGCTCAATTCAGCTGAAGGATGCGGTCGAAAAATCCGGCCAAGTGACTAATGATTGTCAAACTGACAGCCTCTGCCATCGCGGTAACAACTTACAGGTTTTACTGTTACAAGTATACCTTACACATATCCAATGAATGAAAGTTCTTGGCTTGTGTCGGCCCAGAATTGCCGTCTCGGCTGCAGAGTACGGCCTAAGCGCCAGCGCCAGCGCCATGGTACCTTACGGTTTAGAGTACTTTAGGCCTAGGGTGACCTGGAATACTTCATGGACAAATTAGATCCTCGATCCTCCCCATTTCGGCCTCATTCAAGCGCATCCTCATTCACGAGCGGTCTCATCTTATAAGCTAGTACTCCGTACGGAGTACTAGCAATTTGAAAGAAGGGCTGTGAGCCTGCGAGCCAGCCATTAACCGCTGTGCTTATGCAGTATGTACGCCATGTTTCAGCCCCTCATATCCCATTTTCACTGCGGCTCAATTCCTACTGGCTCAGTTGATCATGAAACATATCGGCCAGCGCTGAGTTGATGCTCGGCTCGGAGAGCTGTTCTCGTTGACACTGTATAGAGTTTTCTCATCGAGTTTGCTTGAAGTCTTTGCGCTCCGTCCCCAGTCCTTCCAGGCTCAATGTGGACATCCCCTACTGTATCATGCGCGGTCTCTCACTTTTTTGACGTCCTTGTCGTCTTAATCTCCTTTTCATTCCAGATCATAGCAGTCAGTCCCGATGCACATTGTTATACAGGCAATGGTACGATATCTACGGATTTCCCCTGCAAGCTCTCCAATGATGTTAGCTTCTGCTGCGGCGTTGGCTGGTCATGCCTTTCCAATGGACTTTGTCAATACCGTGCGAGTACCTCGTTTGCGGAAGGAACATGTACGGACAAAAGTTTTCCGGCAAATTCATGCCTGGGATTATGTTTAGCTAGTACGTCTTCTCCGAGGCCCTCGCTTAACGTATGAATGTCGTCGCTGATAATAACATGACCAAGGTGGCAATAGCGAGAAAACTCTCATCCATGACTGCGGCGGAGCCGGCAATGGCGATACTAACTCTTGGTGTTGTGCTGGCGTGCAAGGTGTCACGGGCCAAGGCGAGGACTGCTGCTCGAGCAATGCGACCACCACCCTCGACTCCTTTCCTTACTCAACTGTTACTGTCATAACAGCGATTTCAACCTCGTCAGCGACCGCTTCATCGACTTCGGCCAGTAGCAAATCCTCGTCATCCCTATCGTCCTCCGTGTCTGCTCCAAAAGCAACGTCGACTACGACCTCATCGGCAACCCCCTCCATTTCCGTTTCCGCTGTTGCTACTCCAACCTCTTCCACGACAGGCTCCGCAAAAAGCACCACATCCCATGCAGCAGCAATAGGCGCCGGAATAGGGGTTCCTATCGGAATCGCATTGTTGGCGGCGCTATTATATCTTCTTCACCGGGAGCGGAAGACGAAGAGGCAGATACGCGACCTGCAAGCGCACATGCAAGGGCCCGAAGGCAAGCCGTCGGATCAAGACATGCCTCTTGCTGGAACAGGATGGACTTCGCAAACCCCTGCCCGAGCGAACTTCGAATTGGATACTGGTATAGATCGTGGCGAGTTGCCGGCCAGTGATGGCAGGCATGAGATGGCCGGAAGACACACATGGGAGATGTCGTAGCTCAGACAGAGGCAGAACACAACTAGAAGTGGCTTTCTACCTGCAGGTTTCTATTCGAGCGCACAGCTTCAGCCTAGTAAAAAGCACCCGTAACAGCCAGGGTCCACCCCGCTCCACCAATCCCTACGGACGAGACTTCCGTCACCCAGCCGATGCCACTTCTTTTGGCACAGTTTTCGCCTCCGTGGCCTTTGTCTCTTTTCCGCCTTCCTTCCCGTATCCTGCGGTGACGCGTATCTCTACCTTATTCCCATCGGCCAGCTTGACAACGGTCGCACAACCGACTGGCTCGCCCTCAGCCGATCGCTTCTCCAGGTCAACAAGTGCCCCATATACGGCGGCTCGAATCGCTTTGCTGTCTTCTGATACACAGGAGGGCGCTTCAGCCGATGTTCGGTATTTCTCTGCTATGATCCATTGATAGAGATGAAACGACAATCCACCGACGAGAGCGGAGATGAAGCCCCTGAGCACGGCGAGTGAGAAGGGTTGCCGGAAAAAGTCGTCGAGGCCCATGAAGAAGGTGGGTGGAGGTATAGCTGAGGGTGGGAAGGACATGGTAAAGTAAAGCGAAACAGAAGGCCCATAACAAGGCCAAATTAATTGGGCTTTTTCTTTGATATGGTCTTGCAGAATTGGAAATGATTTTTTTTCCCTTCGTTTTCGTCGAACACCCACTTTCCTGTTCATAAATCAAGGTCTCTACAAGTCTTGCGTTCACGCTTGCAATCCTTGGGTCCAGATCATCGACTTTCTTCCCAAGAAAAGACCATATCTTCCTGCGGACCCTGTTGCTCTACCAAGCGTAACGAACGATTGGTTCGTTGTACATCAGAGGATTATGGCACAGCCCTTCCAAAACCGCGGCGTAGCAGCATGTGGCTCCCAATCTTGTGCTTGGTGCTTCCAAGCAAGGCAGTCTTTCTCTGGTCAAACAGCAGCCGGCTTTTCCTGCAGCTGTTTTGAAGCTCGGCTGTCCTGGCGTTTCCAAAAGACAGGCGCGACTCAAAGCAAACCAACGATACTGACATAGCTATCAAGCAGCTTCTAGGGGATACAAAGGTGTACAGTTATGTCAGTCCATATCAAGGGGTGGCTTTTTGGCTTGCCCCGATGACCCAGGACCAACAAGATAAGATCAAAGCCATGCCTGGTGTGAGTCAACCGCATATTGTGAATATTGACCAGTTACTAAGTTGCTTCAGATCGGTAGTATTGCCAACAATACTCAGGACGCTACTCAAGATGAGGCCGCTATTCCAAACAACCATCCAGTCACCGATTCGGAAGACTCGTTTAGTCGGCTCCAAAAGCGGGAAGGGATCATAAAACATCGAGCGAACGCCGTCGACGACCTGAAATTAGTATCATGGGCAAGTGGTAAGGACTGGAAAGACTTGACGGACTACGCCTATGATGAGGTTCTTGGGACGGACACTTGGATCTACCTCATTGAATGGGGCGTCCGAGCCGACCATCCAGTTCGTCAAACTGGATATCTTGAACGAAAGATATTTGACTAATTTATCATCAGGAGATATCGGGAAACGCTCCGAAGACACCCTACTTCTACGGACCCAACGCAGACCAAAATGATAATGACGATAGTCCGAGCGGTCATGGTACATGCATGGCCTCCAAAGCCGTGGGTCCTAACTTAGGAGTTGCCAGTAACGCCCATCTTATTGTGGTCAAAGCCAAGGGATCCGTTGCCGACAACCTGTGGGCCTTTGAGCAAACTCGCGACGATGTTCTTGCCAACGCCGACAACCGAAAGGGCAAATCCGTGGTGCTCTTCGCAAGGGGGCAAACTTTCGCTGGGCTCGGTGACAATGCTGCACCTTGGCCTCAAATGAAGCCTCTGATGCAGGAGCTATTTGATAACGATATTGTTGTAGTCACCTCCTCGGGTAGCAACGGTGAAGCGCCAGGCCATCAGAACGTCGAACTTCTCCCTAAGACTTGGGCTACGGATGATTTCCCACTCATCGTTGTAGGCGCCGTTACCACTCAGGGCAAAGAGGCTTTTTACCCAGGAAAACAACAGTCTTTCTCGCAGATTGGCCCCAAGGTCACTGTCTGGGCACCTGGTGTCGATATCAGGCGTGCAGATTCCAAAACTCAAACCACAAGACTCGACACCGGCACTTCCCCCGCCTCAGCTATGGCAGCGGGCCTTGTTGCTTATTTCCTTTCCTTCAGGAATTACCATCCATTCGCGATTGGAGGCGGAAACACCGCAAGGAACGCGCGCGACTACCTCAAGAACACCGCAAAATGGGTTCGACCAGGTGGCAAGGATCCCGCCATCTGGAACGGGGTCGACAGTCTCGCCGGCGCAGTTGCCCCAGTAACCGCACAGCTAACCCCCGTCACACCTGCGCCGGTGGTGCCCCAAGCGCCCTACGCACAAGGCACGTGCAAAATTGAAGTCACGCAATACGAGGAAATTTACGGCGAGAATGGAAACTACGATCTGGATGTGTTAATGACGGACAACGCCGGCAACCAGATTGGCTACACGCAGCGGATGGGTGAAGGGCTATATCCGTTCTCGGACAGCAACCCGCTTCAATTCCAGAGCAAGCTCGAAGACGTGCTTACCTGCAAACCCGAACAGCAATATGATTACATTGCGTTTGCGTTGGGGCAGCAGGCGTGGCCGAGTAATGGGGATTTCAAGGACACCGATGTACCGAGATGTACGACCCAGAAATGGGATGGGGATACTACGAAGGGGAATGAAGCGGTGAGTCCTTTTCTTTTCTTTTCTGTTCTTTCCCAATTTTTCCAACCTTTCTCCCCTCCCTCCTTTATTCCCCTTTGAAGAAAATCTGTTCCGCGGATGTGGAGTTTGGATGCTGATTTTGGAATTCGTAGACTCGCAATATCGAATGTTATTTCGTTTGTGGGTGGGCCGGAGGAAAGTCTTCTGATTTAACGAATTGAGGACGTCAGTGGAGACGTTCTTGATGGCATTTTGGCCACTTTACGTGGATATGGATTTGAGCATAGCGAACGTGTCGGCATAGCAAAGAAGCATATCACTGGGAGGATCTTTTGTGAATATTACGAATGTAAAATATGTTGGCGTTATGTATATAACCGCCGACGGTTCGCGTTTGGTGGTCTTTGCAAGACTAGGCAACTCAATCTGATTAGTCGAATATTTTCTTACAACAAATCTTGAAAGAGTTGCGAACAAGCATGAATGATGCTTGCAAATGTATATATCTTAGAGCAGATATCCCCATTAGACTATGTATAATCTCTCTGCACTTTCCCAACTTCACAATAATTCAGATTCCAATAAACCAAGCCATCCAGGAAGCTTTTTCCGGCCTTGCGTTCATACAGCATAGTAGTAGACGATTTCCCTCTCACCACTACCATGTACATAATCGAATCCCCTCCCGAACCCCCACGCTATCTCTTCTTCTTTTCTGTCATTCTCTCTCGAACAAGTGACCGCTCTCTAAGCACCACTTCCCACTGTTGTACGCAAATTCAGTGACCAAATTCGACATATAATACGAATCCGCGATCGTCGAGCATAAGGTTCAATCTGGAGGAGAGGTTAGAAGATATGAATGAGTCGATGCGTTGGGGTTATGTGCATAATTGGGATCAGAGAGAGTCAATGCTACACGATATGGAAATCTCGTCTCTTTTTCCACGTTGTTTTGGGGGAGGAGAAGCAGAAGAAAGCAATTCTGTGAGCGCTGCTTTGAATTTCTGCTCCGATCCAATTGACAAGAAGACCTATGAACACCCAAAACATTCAAGGTTGTGGGTGCATGCAAGGAAAAGAGGGCAGATAGATAAATAGAACGCGGCGAGAGTAGCGAAATTTATAGCAGAGGACTCATATATATATATGAATGAATGGGGAGTAGGCTAGAACAAGAACTTTTACGCACCGGTCAGGATTATAAGTCCCATCATCGCAATTATTATCCGGAGTCACGATCCAGATATCGTGGCCCAAGGGTAGATTTGCACTGGAGAATGTGAAGCACTGTTGACACATTAAAAAAGGAGGGTGTTAGTTCATATGTACTTGCCTGTGTCTTGGTCTTGCCTTGATACGATGTATGTGTATGCAGTCCGCCCTCAGAAGACGAGACATATAATACTGTACGTACGTAATAAGAAGCGATATCTCTAATGATCTTAGCCGGAAGCCTGAACTGCCGTAACCACTGCTCACGTTCCCCATATCAGTCAGCCGCAATCCCAACATCAATCACTCAACACCGAATCCCCAAATCCCCAAATCTTCAAATCCAGTCCCCCACATCTCCATCTCCACCTCCACCCCCTCAAAAACC
>JAABUW010004328.1_pt1 | contig 19352 bp, 23 predicted proteins | sample 5560081 | NCBI WGS metagenome assembly JAABUW01 (sample SAMN10711882, study PRJNA513363) | rock metagenome | isolation source: Antarctica rocks | place: Antarctica: Victoria Land, Knobhead sud
TAAGCTCTGCAAGAAGACCATTACCGCCTTCAACAAAATGACAGACGACACCAGCGAGAATGACACGCGAGAAGAACCGACTGACAGACTTCCGCGGATCCGAGAGTGCATCGACGGACTTTGTGGCAAGAGTGATGTGTTCGAGTACGATGAGAGGAATGTCGTAAGGTGTACAAGTATCTACTTCCACCTCGTGCCGAAGCTGCTTGTCCTACTCCAGAGCGCAATAGCGTGCTACGAGGAGCAGGACAAGGATACAGCTGGACCCAACAAACTGGCGATCGACCACCTCCTCGTCCTCAACGAGATCATTGACCTCCTCCTCGATCTCATCGAGGGCGCAGCAGACTACTTTCCTCGCCCCGACACCGCCGACCACGTCGTCCAACCCGTCCGCGAAATCGCCCCTCGCTTACGCGACATCCACCGCGTATTCAAGAACAAAATAGCTCAGCACGAATACGACCAAGCCGTAACCCTCCGGGCCGAAGCAGCTGCCCACCAAGCCGCCCTCGACCTCGAAGAGGAAGAACAACACCGCGCTCAGCAAGCCGAACACAACCGTATTCAATCGAAATGGGAAGATCTCCACAAAGTGCGCTACCGGGCCGAGACAGGCATCCCTCTACTTCACAAACTCATCCACCTCGAACTCCCAGCCTTCGATATCGACGCAAACGGCCGGCCCTTCCAGCGCATGGAGCTATTCCACCCGCGCGTTGGACCACCACCAGGGCTCGTGGAGCGTGCCTCGAATCTCGAGTGGAGTAATGTTGAACTGTGGGCACTAAGGGATGGGTTGAGAGAGTATGCAGGAGAGTACGTGTTTGAGAAGGTGTTTCTGAGGTATTGTTGCGCTAGGAAGGAGTTGAACCGCTTTAATGTTACGGAGGTCGTGGTGAAGGCGGCGTTGTTGAGGGAGTGGTTGATTAGGTATGATACTGATCATGGGGTGGAGGTGGCGGAGTGGATAAAGGGGATTCTGGTGTGGATTAATGGGCAACATGCGCTGGGGAAGGAGAATGAGGAGGAGGATGGGCGGGATGATGTGGTGGTATGAATAATGAGGGGATTAGGTTGGAGTACTGTGGTGTGATACTGTGAGATTTGTTTTATTTCAGATACCCTCGTACTGGATCTGTCGTTTTGCGCTCCCGAAGAGTTTTGGTATATTGGTATTCATCGGAGCACTAGCGTGCACGTGATGTCCTGTCATCTCGACTTCAGGCGTCGATCGGGTCTCCTTCTGCTTCGTCACATTACGACTCCCACCATTTTATCAACCTACATGTATTCTCGGCCCATCTACAGGTAATACGAGCATGTCATGAGAGAAGAGAGAAGCGGACTTCCGCGTGCTGTTAGAAGGCAGTCGAGTATATATACAGGTAAGGTAAGAGTAGGTCTCTTTTATGCTACAAAAGTTCTCACATTCTTACTCTCTAGTCTCATCGTTGACTCCTTTGCATCTGCTTCCATCAACCATCAATACTGAAGGCTACCACTACCATCATGGCACCACCAACAGCAATAGTCACAGGCGCCTCCAGCGGCATAGGCCTAGCACTAACGAAGTACCTCCTCGAACGCAACTGGAACGTCGTAATGGCCGACATCAACCCACCCACCGAATCCCTCCCCGGCACCAAATTCATCAAATGCGACGTCTCATCCTGGGACGACCAAGCCTCTCTCTTCCAGCAAGCCTATCAATGGAACAATCGCCTCGACTTCTGCGCCCTCAACGCCGGTATAGACGACCGCGACGACATCTTCAGCTCCATTTCCCACGATGCCAACAAGCCGCCTAAGAAACCAAGCATGAAGACTCTGGAGATCGACCTCATTGGGCCTTATTACGGAATCAAGCTGGCAGCTCACTACATGTCCCTCGACAGGGCCGCAGCAGGCAAAGCGAAGCCAGGCGGGAAAATCGTCGCGACGGCGTCGGCGGCTGGGATATATCCCATCCCTCAGTGTCCGCAGTACGGAACTGCGAAACATGGCTTGGTCGGCCTTGTACGCTCCCTGAGTCCGCGGGCCAGTATGTTGAACGTCCGCATAAACGCGGTCTGTCCAGCATTGGTGAAATCCGGACTTGCGCCTCCAGGTCTGCTGGACAGTTTCACGGAAGAGCAGTTCACGCCTATGAGCACGATCTTGCGCGTGTTCGATGAGCTCGCTGAGTTCGACAGCATCGGCAACGATGACTGGGTGGAGAAGGGCAAGTCGGGGGAGACTGTGGAGGGGAACCTGGATCGATTGATTTATCACCAGCCACCACCTCGACCGGACACGTCGTCGTACTCCGATGAGGAAGGGCTGAAGGCCTGGGATAGAGCGTATATCGAGCGGAACAAGAAGTTTGTCGAGGCTCCGTAGTCTCCTCAGACACCACTCCTCAATCTCTCTACTTCGAATCACCAACCTCACTTCAGTCCCCGGCACAACTTCGGCCCCAGGTCAAACAGTTGTATACAACCTACAACAGCTTACCACCACAATTCGAGTAAGCAACGCATACCTAGCCTAACGGTCTAAAACGGTTCTTCTCCCCCCGTCAATCTCGGTAAACCTTATCACTTGCTTCTAAGCAAGTTCGACGAGTGAGTTGATTAGTATTGAAGCAGTCCCGTCGATCGGTGCAAGCGACTGTTGAACCATTCAGTGGTTCACGACACAGATGAAGTGAAGTGGAGCATGGGGTTTCTTCTTTTGCTATTTTTGTGTGGAGGGTGAGTCCGGGTTGTGGTGAGTAATCCTTTTTGCCTGTCGTGTATATGGTAAGGTATATTGATGCGACTCGCCAGCCTCCTTCCCGGTCAGGTGGGTTGAGGCGTGGAAGTGAAATGGATAATAAGTACTTTTTGAAGGATGTCGCAACGCTATGCAATATCGACGACCAAATCACTCACATGTCCCTATATCACAACCCAACTCGCCAATACAGCGCACGCCACAGCAGCCACCACCGAGCCAGCAAATCGCCTGGCATCGTTGGTAACACTGACCTCCTCAAACCTCGCCGTCGGGTTATAAGGCTTCGGCGTACTACTATCCACCGTGCCATCCCAGCAATACCGGTTGAAGCAGTCCGTACACACATCCGGCACATCCGTCCCAGTCCTATCCAAGCTCCGGCTCAAGATCGCACAGCCAACACAAGTCGGCCACTGATCATCAATACTCGCATTACCCTGTGTCGCCATATTGTTACCCATTCAGGATGATGGCATTGCGCTCCGTATCGTTGTAGCTGAGGTCGAAGGTGGAGGTATTGCTGTTGTAGACATATGGCGCATTCGGCATGTAGACGACCAGAGGGGCGGGTCCAGTCATATTCGAGGCGTCGCAGCCGAAGAAAGTCGGTCTCAGGTTCAGGCCGAGGTTGAAAAATGTGTTTTTGTCTGGAACGGCTGGGAAGGCGGTGCCGTTGCCGATGGTTGAGAGGCTGCGTTCGTAGGTGGCGATGATGCTTGCACCGTCTGGCCAACCAGCCGATGAACCTTGCACGGGCCACGAAGCATTCGTATCAGCAGACGAATCGACAGCAAAGATCACGTCCACGTGACGCACTGGCTGTATCAGTGGGTGGAACGGAACATTCTGCAATCTTCTCCGCCATCGACGAGCGTGAGCTGGATATCGACAGCGTTCGGGTTCGAGTCGTTGCGCCAGCCGTAAAATGGGTTCGGGTAGTCGGCAATGTCCTCGTCATCTTCGCCAATGGTCCTGAGTACAGCCTGAAGTGCGTCTACTAAAGCTGAAGAGAAGAGGCCGGTGGTCTGAGCGCCGTTGATGGTGGTCAGGAAACTGTTAAATAGCGAGCTGCTGGTCCCCATCACGAACCCAACGTTATCGAAGCCAGTCACGCACTGGTCGGTAGTCGTTTCGCCGGCGGAGAAGTTCGTGCCTACGTACTTCATTGGCGCGAAACCATATACCGTAGGGTCATAGCTGCCCATTTCGAACGGGCTGAACTCGTATACCGTAGAGTTGCCAGAGACGATCTTCTGTCCTGGCGCTCTGCCATCCGCAACGATGAGTGGAAGCGGTACTGAGCCGTCGCTGAACCATCCTTGGTCTGCAATCGACGAGTATGTGTACTCAGGTCCACCATCAGTGGCGTTAACAAGCTGGAAACTTAGCGCACGACCCCAATAGTCGGTAATGGTTACATTATAACCAGCATTTTCCTTGTCGTTCGTGTTCGAGACCAACGTTGCGTAGTAGCCGACGCTACTGAGTAGCTGGACACCACCAGTATCCGGACCTTCGAAGATGGAATTTCCAAGTTGCCAGACGTCGCCCGAATCGTCGTCGCTTGTGTCCTGGGATATGATATCGCTCACGGCGGTGTAGTTGTTCGAGTACAATGACCCGACGAGCCAGCTGCCGCCCGAAAGTGCTGATAGGTATGTTGTAGATTGTAGCAGACCACCAAGCTGGCCAGCAGCAGTGGAGTTTGGTGTTCTGCTATCAAATGCCTCGAGAACGCCAGCTCCATTCAACATCGCTCTGTACCCACCGCCAGAGACCGCCACGCCGATATTAGGCAGGTTGCTGACATTGTTGCGGTTGTTGTTGATGTATTGATCGGTATCCAATCCTGTGATATTCAATCGGCCTAGCAGGTCACGCATGGGTTGTATAGTCGCCGCTCTTCGACTTCTCAGCCATGATGTCTCCTCATCTGAGAGTGAGGCTGCGGTTCGAATTGTTGGCGCGTCCGAGGGGCAGTCGTTCGTCTGTGGTTTGTAGCCGTGAGGCGCGTTCGCGGGCAGAGCGCGTCGGTCTAATGAGGCTATATCGTGTGGGGGTACTATTCAACGTGACACTGCTTAGCTGGATGGAAGGGCGATTGTCCTCGAGGACCTTACCATAGGTCGCGCCAACTGTTACGAGCCCTGCGGCGAATAGAAGTGATCGCATGTCGAAGAAGTGATACTGTTGATGAAGATTATGGGAAGTAAGGTATGGAAACATCATAATCACAACCTACATTGCCACGAGGCAGAATCAGAGCTGAGTCCTTCAGGATGTTTGCTTCTATTACTGGTGGTCTGATGTTGTCCGCGGACCGAAACCAAGGCTCGTGAAACTCTTGGTGGTTCTTGGTGAGACCGCAGATCGGCTCGTGCCTGAAGATCATTGCAGGTGTGCTCACCCCAGGATTCACCTTCCTCGACTGCTGTGAAGGCTGTTTGGAGCCGAGTAACGCTCTTAAGACCTCGTGGCCACGATGGGAGCTGACAGTGCTCGCATGCATCATGTCGTCGCGATTGAGCTTGTTCTGATCGGATGTGCCGGCCGCAGCATCCGAGAGATCAGGTCCACATCCACGTCCACCTTCGAGCCTGCACTCGGTGGCGGCGACAATCGACCGTGGAGGGTGCTGTGGTCACTAGATCCCTTCGATTTCGGGATCAGCGTTCAGAGTGCAGGTGTGTATAGTAAAGGTAGGATGTTGTAGTTACGCAAAACGGACGTCATGTAGGTAGTTCTACCGAGGCGAGAGAGAGAGTGCAAGCCTGATCGACAGCTTCGAACCGTAGGTAACCTCACCTTATAGCAACACTTCTACAGCTACCTTATACCAAGCCTTCAAGAGAGAGTGACATAACAGCTACCCCCCCAACACCACAACAGCTAGTTCTAAGGTGCCGATATCGAACCTAAATACTCACAATGCTACGACCAATCACCCAACGACACCTCCTCCGGTCCTCCGCCTTCATCACCAGAACATCTACACCCGCGCGTCAGATACAAAGCTCGAGCAGATGTCTGTCAGAAGACAAGGCCGACACAGCGTTTGACCCGCAGCAGACGAAGCCGGAAGAGCAAAACGACCGAGCTGCGCAAGCGACAGCTCAGGATTCTGTACGTACATCACATATTTTCGACACAAGACCAAGGCTAGAGAAAAGAAAGGACATGCTTATGGTTTGATTGAACACTTTGCTGATATACTATGCTACGCTCAGGGTATCAACGCCACCGAGGGCGCCAACCCTGCACACGAAAAGTCCAACCGGCCGAGACCTTCGCAGGAGGGCGGGAGCCAGGGATCGCAGCGTGAGGAAGGAGGCGGTGGCATCCAGAGGGATGGGCAGAGCGGTGGTGGTAGTCCGAACAAAGCTGGAGGTGGGAGTTCGGGGAGTGGTGGTGGGTCGGCGTAAGGAATCATTGTCTGGGGTGGCAATGTATGACAATGCTCCCAGAGCGCCGTGAGTTTGTTGCCTAGCAATCGTCCAGCCTTGCGCTCACGCTAGTCTCGCGACTTTTCAAGCTTGGAGCTGTTGTTGCCATCCGGCTCGGCTGTCGTTGTCGGACAATTTTGGAAAATGCCTGCGCTTGTCCCTGAAAAACTGGCCACGTACGTATTGGGCGAATCCGGCAACCGACTGTCGTCCGTCGCCCGTAGAAAATAGAACGTGCCCAAGCTGACCGCTGAAAAGCAAGCGCATGTGGTCGGAGTAGTCGCCGCTACAGCCATTCCCGCCATCTTCGAGATCTGTCACGTAGTAGTCCCCATCTGAGAAATCGTTCGAGTTCTTCCCACTGCGGCTTCCGATCGCAGACATGAACAGTTTGAAGAAGTTGGATGTGAGGTTTTCCATAAACTCCCAAGCCGTGCAGTCGCATGTTGGTCCCGGAACTTGTAGATTCGCCCTTCGGTCCCGTCCTATCAGAGATGCAAGTTCGGGCAGCACAATGGCGTCGTACAGCAGCGGCCCTGCGTGATCTGCTCTCGGGACTCTAAAACAGCTGCAGAGTGCGCGGTAAAAAGCAGACGTGACCCTCTCGTCGTGCATGGACAACACAGTGGCGGAATGTTGTGGTAGTCCTTCGCTGATCCAATCTCCAGACTCTTGTACAAGTGGTGCCAGCAGTTCGAAGAGCTTGGATATCCAGGATGTGGTGAGGCTTGCGCGATACAACTCTATGCTCTCTGCGGCAAGAGTCAGCACAATTCTCTGCTGGCACCGTTGTAGACTTACTGCAGTACTCTGATGGGACGAGAACCTCGAGCAGCGTCTCCCTGACGCGCTCCTCGACCGTAGCGGCGTTGAAGAACTTGGACGTGGTGATCGCGATGCCAAGTACCACGGCAGCCTCAAAATAAGGTTGTTGGAATGCGATCGCAATACCTAGGTACTCTGGCAGTGTGTCTGCGGCCCCAATGCCGCGGAGGTGGCACTCGAGCCAGTACGCCGAAACTCCTAGGAAAGCTTGCTGGCACTGGTACTTGTTGACTAATTCAGCCGTAGACGCTAAGAACTCGAGCGTGATGTTGTCTGCTGTAGTGCGATGATGCAGAACATCAAAGAGAAGCTTCAGGGCAGCCTAAAGTGCGAGGGTCAGCTGTCCGCTCGCGAATGAGCGCTGACGAGTGGTTGTACGAACTTCTTCATCGAACGGTACGACTACCTCGAAGAGCCCAGACTCAGTTGCGACCGGAGCATTGCCTTCGTGGAAGTCGTTGCCTAGGAGTTAACTCGTCGGATGCGAGACAGAGCACCTTCGAGCTCACCACGAGGCCAACATTGACATCTGCTGTAAGCACAACGAAGCAGACGTCACCTTGCGGATCTATCTCGATGATGTGTTTCATGGCTTAGCGCATACAGTGGGTGTCGTGCGTAATTGCGTTGTCTTCCAATGTGGATGTAGTGAAGTAGAAGATGGCGGAGCAGACGTTAAAGCTTGGCAGTGCAAGATTGACATGTGAAAGACAGGGCTTGAAACTTACGGAGAGCCTAAGCAAGATCGACTCTGATGAAGACATGTGGAATGCACTTGAGAAACACTATCTAGACTGGAACCTCATGACTTGACAAACCTCAGCCCTCACTCCGAATCAGAGTCGTCGTCGATGCGTGGTGTAAGTCCAAGCTGCCCATACACGTGCGTCGCCAGACGTGAGAGATACATCAACGTGTGCCCGAGCTTACCGTAGAACAACAAGCGCATTGCCTCTGAATAACCGCAGTCGCAATCGCTCACATGCCGCTGCCGTTGGGAATACCCACAGTCACAACCACGCACGTCCTGCGCTTCGGACGACATCTCTCCCCGACGTCGTCCGATCGTACGCTTGAAGAAATCCGCGAACTTCTTCTCGATGTCCTTCAAAAAGTCACAAGCTGTGCAATCCTGTCCGGTTTCGTCCCATTCGCCGTAGCCCTGACGAAGGCGCAGAGCGAATTCCTCCATTCTGACAGCCTGGTACAGCAAAGGGTAAGGATCGGCATGCGTTCCGGTCACGTGCATCCTGCCCATGTGACCGTGGAATTCCTTTATCACCTGCTTGTCGTGGTCGCACATGTAGTCGGCGTCGTGCTCGTCTCTATATCCCTCACCTACGTGATCGTTCTTGCTGGTCAACGGCTCGATCAACTTGAGCAGCTCATGCGTCCATTGTGTGCTTAGATGCTCGCGATAGAGGTCGATCTTCTCTGTTAGGGTACTTAGAATGTATCACTTCTTCATAGAATCGTCGCTTACCTCCGTATTCCGCGGGAACCAGGTCCGCAAGCATCGTATCTTGAATCCGCTGCTGAGACCGCGATGCGTTCCCGTATGCTTCCACAGCACCCCCTGTAGTGATGGCGATGCCGAAGGCAACAGTAGCCTCGAGCGCCGGTGTTCGAAATGCGATGGCAATACCTAGGTACTCCGGAAGCGTCTTCGCACATCCAATACCGCAGAGATGCTGTAGTAGCCACTTGGAAGCTGTTGGCCGAAAGGCATCGTGGCAATGGTATTTGTCCACCAATCTCGCGGTCGCCGCGAGTTCAGGAAGAGTCACCGTGTCGTAGCCAGAACGTTAGTGTAAAACACCGAACATGATCTTGAGACCGACCTAACACATAACATTCGTTAGCACTTCTGTGTTACGTTCTCTAATGGATAACATCCCGAATGGTACGGTGGCTTACAGCGTCGTCCTCTGGCAGACTGATCTGAATGGGCAATGATGCAGATTGAGCCAAAGCCTGGCCTTCACGAAAGTTCGGTCCTAGAAGTGTAGCGAAGGCGTCGGAGGCCAGGCTAAGAACCCTTGAGCTCACCAGGTAGCCTACTGGCGCAGCTTCTCCTCCTCTTCTTGCGACAATGCAGATATCGCCACGCGGGTCGATGGTGATGGTTTCCATGCTCATCTGCACCGAGCCTTCTGTGTGCAGAACCGCATACGATCGGGACGCATGAAGCGTATTTGTATGGAGAGAAGATGGTTTGCCACAGAAGCTCAAAGAGATGATGTGAAAGACATGAAGCGTCTTTGCAATGCCCGTAAATTCGAAAGGCAGACCCAAACACGCACAGTAAGCGACCTGAAAGGAGAATAGGGAGACGAACAGTTTTGTGTATCCCAAACTAGCCACGTCATGCGACTCACTTTCCTTCTGGTGAGGAGATAATAATATGAGTGACGATTGGCACCTCCATAGAAGGGAGAAGCCGTGAAAGAGGCAGATTGGAAGCCAGACGAGACGACGACAAAGATTATCGTAGAGAGCGATGCGATGACCACGTGCGGGATGAAAATCGTGAGATCACGGATGGACGCACACGTCGTGTCCAACCGAGTTCGCCAGCCCAAATGGCGTCGAAAAGTGCGTGATGATGTTGCCTGCGGTCGCTGGCTCCTCGTGCTTGCGCTGAAGCAGTGGTAACCATGACGATAGGTCCTCGGGATATCGAAAAGGCTCTTTAACACTCAAGCGGTCGTGTTTCTTCTAGTCTTGGTCCAGCCGTGGTTTGATGAGGGGAGGACGCAGAGGTAATGGTATACGTACGGCTTTGTGTTCGTCCAAGCAGGATTCTCGATGGCTATGGTCTCTCCTTTGTCCTGTGGAAGGTACATGAACGCCAGCAGCGCCCTGCCTGTAAATTACACTGTGTCGCCCAAGAGCATCGGATGTTCTTCCTCGAGTTCTGACTGGTGGCCGTTCACGTGCGCATGTTGGTACCATAAAGCAGGAAAGAGAGAGCGATGGAACGGAATGCAGCCACGCCAAGGCTGCCCTTGGAGGCGCGAGCCTCGATGACGGCTGTGAACTCTCTTGCTGACCTCTTCTTCCTCATCTGTGCCTTCACACATTTGCGTTCAAAACATCGCTTCGACAAAACCGCAAATCCTATGCTGTCAACCATAAAACCTGGAAATCCTATCAACCTCCATGTCCGCCCGCGTCTTGCGACCATGATACCGCCTGCAAAACCTGGATCCCGAACTGTATACCTAGGCATCGAAGATGGATGAAGTGGTCGCAAAGCTCGAGGCAGAGTACTGCCCGCCTTTAGACCCTACGACTGTTCTTTCCATATCATCCGACTATGATTTGAGCGATTCCGCGAACATTGCCAGCGCAAGGCAGATACTCGATGCGCTCAGGGAAGTTGCCTCGCCAGAGGAGGCGGCGGGCTTTGACCCATCTGGAACTGGTGCTGGGAAAGAGGAATTCTTACGGGAGGGAGACTCGACATCGCCGCCAGGGACAAGCGGATCTGCCTCGAGGGAGACCGAGGGCACGAGTCTGTCTAACGGGCTGTCGTCGTTGGGCCTCGACGATGAGCTATCCGACATTGAGCCGGCAGCCACGTACTTTGACGAGCCTGAGGACTTTGATACGCTCGACGAAGACGCAAAAGTCCAGCGGCTGCGCGCAATTGTCGGAGCTGGGGTGAGTAAGTACAGCATTCGACACGTGCTACGAAAATGTAAAGGCAACTGGGCAGGCGCTGTAGAGGAGCTGCTCACGCAGGCCTACCTGGCCGATGAGAAGAACGCGGAAAATGGCGTGACTACCAGTGCTAAGGGCATCGAAGGCTTCTACGAGGAGAATCTGCCTGCTCGAGGACGCAAAGAGAAAGTCAGAGGTGGGCGCCAAAAGGCATCTAATGCTAGGAGATCGAGCTCTTTCTCTGAAGTTGGCGACGCATCTGCCCCATCAGCACCAAACAAATGGGCCTCGGCATCTGAACACATCAAGTTCGTTGCAGAGCGAACTGGTATGCTAGAGACGAACGTGTCATCAATCTACTACTCCAGTGGGCCTTCACTTCCACAGACTATCGCGACCATACTGAAGGCAGCCATGGTGGAAAACAAGCATGCAGCAATAGACGAAGACACAGTTACAATCCGAGCAGATGATCTAGGGGTGGACTTTCCTTCGATCTCCTACGAGTACAGAAAGACGCTTGTGCGAGTGTCGTACCCTTCCACGACGTCGGCCCACGATCTGGCGACCGCTTTGACTGCCAAGCCCAAGAATACTGCACCTGGCGGGCTACAAATACTCACGAACTACGCGCCGCCCGACTTGGGCACTCCCGGTGTAGACTGGAGTCCAGTCACGCGGAAGGTGAGGTCCGCCAATCCATCGCGGTCGCCTTCACTGGACGGACCTTCAGCTATGGCACAGCGAGATGCCTTTACTGCCGCCAAAGCCGTAGCATACACTAAAGCTGCGGCGGCTCACCGCAGAGGCAGGTCTGACCGCTTGATGGGAGGTGCAGCTGCGTATTATGGCGAAGTCGGACGCGAATACGCTGCACGTTCGGCCAACGCCTCAGCCCACGCTGCCGACCAGATAGCAGCATCTCAATCAAGCGCGACACAACTGGATCTGCACGGCGTCGACGTGCTCAACGCAGTGAGAATCGCGCAGGAGAAAGTCGATGCGTGGTGGGAAGGATTGGGTGAGAGCCGGAGCAATGGCCGCAATGGTGCTGACCAGCGTCAAAACGGCTATAGAATAGTCGTGGGCTTGGGCAGGCATAGTGAGGGTGGCAAGGGCAAACTGGGTCCTGCTGTGACGAAGATGCTGAAAGAGCAGGGTTGGCGGGTCGAACCCGCGGGAGCTGTCATTGTTGTCAAGGGCCCTGTCAAGAGATGAAGTGTTCAAACGGTGAAGGCGCTTGTCTGTTCTCCGCGCCGACGCAGACGAGCACCTTACGATGAGAAGATCACTGGCATAGCGAGGATGTTCGGATATTCGTGTACTATCCGCATCGTTGCATGGCGGACACGACAAGCTTCATCGGCGGAGATGGTAAGGACAGGTACTGCTGAGGTCTTATGTATCCCATATGGAGAGTCTAGTATTCCAAAGCCAGCGGCGCAGGTACGTCCATATCAAGAATTTGCGGTATTTTTCTTTGGCAATCCGCTTTATCCGCCGCAGGAGCGAATCCAAAGCGGAAGCTTACGACAGGGCTTAACGAGGCATTGTTTCCGACAGCCCTACCAGCGGAACATGTATCCCTCTGTACATACGAGCACTTCAGACGTGAATACGAAGCGATGTCGCATAATCCGGTCAGCCGTCGTCCTTCCCCACTTGAAGTGGACTCAACTTCCAGCATGACGTTCTAAAGAAGACCGTGGGGTTTCTTCTTCATCCAAAGGTTCAAGGATCGATCGGCAAGGATGCACGCATTGCGGATGTGGTGACTGGAACTGGCATCGTCCTCCGAGACCTGGCGAAGACTCTGCCCAACACTTGTCGACTAGATGGGTTTGATATCTCCGATTCCCAGTTCCCAGCTGCGAAGGAACTACCGAGTAACGTCGAGCTTCACGTGGGAGACGCAAAAGCCGGACTACCGAGTTCCTTTCACGGTCAGTTCGATGTTATCAACATTCGCTATCTCGTTGTCGCCATGGAGGCGGAGGACTGAGAGCTTGTCACTAGGAACATGCTGCAACTGTTGAAACCGGGCGGCTGGCTGCAATGGATCGAATTGGACGTCAACCAAGCAAGCCGCCTTCTCCGTGGTGATCCCAGCATTCCCATATCGAACGCTGTGCAGGAAGCAGACGAGCTCATCGCAGGCCCGGCTCTAAAGTACGGCTTCTACAAGTCCGAGCTCGCCAACATCTTCCGCAAGACGGGCTTCCAGAGTGTCACGCGGGAGCTGACCAGCACGGATCGTTTGCCAGAGCTCCGATCAGCAGCTTGGCAAATGTCCCAGTTACCGTTCGAACTGCTTTTCGCGAAGATTGCGAAGGCCGAGGGCAAGTCGGAGGAATATATTGCGGAGCGTATAGGACAGATCAGAAGTGAAGTAAAGGCCGGTGGTGTGTATTACAGATACGACATTCATGTTTACCTAAGGTCAGAAGGCGCAATGAAATGCTCAATATCCAGCAATGGAGAAGCATAAGAAGATCAACCTTACGGTGGTGCCACTGTCTTGCTATGGTTATGGGTAGGAGGCCTTGGGAGTGGTCATCGATACGCCGAAGGGATAGCTGCTCTTTGGATTATCCCAACAAGCGTCTTGCTGGAACGACTAGTGCCCAGCTATTGCAGTAGCTGTGTACTCAGCACCGTCTTCCACAGCGTCACCGAGCGGGCTGCTGTCAACCTTCGCTCATGTCTGTCAATCTAGCTTCGCAAGCGATGCTCTAGCCCTTGGTGCCAACAAGGCGGGTGCTAAGACGAGAGAAACGTATAGCTGGAAGTGAGATGGTGCTGCTTCTGGCGCAGTTGGGCTGTATCATCCATCTAACTCCAGAAGGCTCGTTGTGTTAGGCGAAGCGCTGATATGGTAGTAAGCTTTGATTTTGCAAGAGGTGCTTGCGCTGTGTTCGTCACAATCTAGTTGAAGCGGCTGAGTTGAAGGTGGCGCCAGCGCTGATACGGAAATGGCAGCAGAATAGAGAAAGAAGGAACAGGTTTGGTTTTGATGGTTTTCGTGATCTCATATGTACGAACGAAGCTCGTACTCATGATCTCTGCGGCGATGTCGTGCTCCGCGTAACTAGCTATGTCCTCCGTCTATCTTACACCCAGCCAGCTTTTGTTGATGATTATGCTTCATTTAGATGAAGCTACGCTGCGATCGAGTATGCCGTGGCGGCGTACTGTATGATCAGCCGTAGCGAAAACACATGCTCGCGCAAATTCCACGCCCTCCCATTAACGTATCATGCACCCATCTCAGCAATGTTGTCGAAAGCAAGCAAGCAAGGAGCAACGCGAAGAACTTTTGTTGTCCGTCCATCCCAGCCCACCCATCAAACGCCGCCGCAAACATTGCAACTCACTGCCTTGGCTGCAGCTTCTCCCACTCGCGCTTCTTCAACGCCACCACGTCCCACAAGTCGAGTGCTGATGGACGCTTGTGGTGGTCCGGCTCCATCGCCGCGGCGATGACGTGGTTGAGTTGTGAGCTGTAGAACGCACCACAGGGCCGACCGAGCTGCACGTGGCTCTGATTTGGCTCTGCGATGACTCGCGCCATGACTTGGACCATGCCGCCCATCTGCCAGATATCCGTACCCTTGCCGTACGTGCCTCTGTAGCCGCCGGCATCCTGGGAGTACTTGATCTCCGGTGGAGTCCAGCCCTGAGTGGCGCCAGGCATGGTACCCATCACTTGCCTGCCCGCCTTGATGTCGTCCAGCGTAACTGAGCATCCGAAGTCGCCGAGGACAATACGACCGTAAGGCTTGTAGGTCTCGTAGCCGGGGATCTGGCGCGTGGTGAGGAAGACGTTGCCAGGCTTGATGTCGAGGTGGCAGATTGTGTTCCAGTTTGCGAACTTGTATTGGTTAGCGCCGGGGTTGCGGACACCATTGTGGCAGAAGGCGAGTGCGGTGAGCATGCCTTCTATGATGTGCCACAGGAAGTCCTCGTCGAAGCGGATACCTTGCTTCCGATACTTCTCGATCATCTCGCCGAGCGTCTGCGAGTCACAGTACTCGAGCGTCAACACAGAAGTCTGCGATCCTTCTTCCCAGTACTCGTCGTAGATGACATTGACATTTGGAGAACCGCCGGCAGCTTTGATTTGCTTCAGCACAGCAATCTCGGCTTTCGCACGTTCGAATTGATGATCGTTGGTGGCCATCAGGCGTTTCTCGATGACTTTAAGGCCGGTGGAGGCGCTCTTGAGAACACGGATGCCGTTGCTCATGCGGTTCGGGTCGTTCATGGCAGGCATGATCACGTGGACCACGTCGTACCATTCGCCACCAAGACACACTTGGTTTTCGACGTGCTCTGGGTTGTTGTACTGCTGGTGTTCGTTTCCAGGAGCTGCGCGTGTATTGTTGGGCACGCCCGCGTTCTGATACACGTTCGCTGGGAGTTGATTTGGAAAAAACATCGGACCTTGGGGAGTGTGGAACCAAGCTCCGTCTGGCATCATGCCGGCCTGCTGATTCATAGCGGCTTGCTGGTCCATGGCGGCTTGCTGGTCCATTGCAGCTTGTTGCTGGGCTTGCTGGTGCATCGCCGCACGATGCATGTCGTTGTAGCCTGCTTGGCCTGCACATCAGAGGTCAGCCTGGTTGTCGAAGGTGGCAACTTGAAATGTCATGTAGTTCAGCAGAAGGGGTGATGCATCTAGCATCTTACACATTTCACACTGATCATGTGAAGAGGAAGGAAATTTCACTCACCTAGACGCTCTGGTCCTGTCGCTGCACCACCATTGACTGGAACTCCGCCGTAGCTGTTTCCTGGGTGTGCAGATGCCGGACGTACTGGTATCGGTTGGTGGAAAGCGTGATTGACGTGGCCGGGGAACTGTTGAGGGTCCATCGTGTGAGTTGGAATGAGTGTGGTGGAGCTGAAGCTGATGAAGTTATGTCTTGCCTCGCGTTTGTGTTCGCTCTTGATGTGCGATGCTTTCCACTAACTTCCGCCTGTCCGCCGCCTGTTCTGCCTGCCGGCTGCTCACACGGTTCACTCTCGTTCAGACTTACTTTGATCACTGATGCTTGATGGCTTCAGTGGTTGGTACTGAAGTAGACTCTCTCTTCTGGGTTGCGCCGAGATGAGTGTGGTGATTGCTCGCCGTGTTCAGGTAAGATGGTACCGTGTTGTGATACTTTGTAAAAGACCCAAACTCCAGTAACGAGTGTGTTGGTTGATGTTGGTCGAAGGCAGAAAGCTGAGGAAGGTTGAAGAACTTTATAGGCTGCAGCCAGTGAGGGAGACTGATGGAGCGGTCCGAGCTCGAAGCAATTGTCGCATTTTGCTGCAGATGAAGTGATATTGAACTGAGGTGAAGCTCCTGTTGAGAAAGCTCGGACGTTCAATCGACAATATGAGGAAGGAAGTCGGCCATATACGGGCAATTGTAGATGACCTTTTCAATAGGAAAAATGGCAGAAGAAGTACTTGTACTCACGCTTGGACAATGGAACACACGCCGGTCAATGCCATGGTCTTCTATTAGATTCACAATCACGGCTTCACCCATTCATATCCGGCAACTTTCACTTGTTTATCGGCATGCCGAAACATCTGCAGTACGTCATCACGCGAGCAACAACTAGCCTAGGTCACACGAGTCAATGATAGTGTCAGGTGAATGGTGGTTGCAGCAGCTGAACCGCCATGTAAACCACCATGTGTATGGAGTATGAGGAGGAAGAAGCGATGAAGTCGGGACGGCTCCTGTGCGCAAATTCGACATGCCTGAGGCTTCAGCGGCTAACCGCTTCTGGTGCTCGCCAAGAGCCTTGCTAAAGCCGCTGTCACTTTTCCAAAGACAACTTTGCCATAACCACCTCTCACACTCTCCGGCATCTACGACCACCTTGCCGCATCGACTAAGCTGTGTAATTACTTCAGCGCGTCGTTCCTTAATACTAAAGGGATCAGCCCGCGTGTTGTCGATACAGCGCGATTGTCGTCCGCCCTGAACCCCCGAACTTGCTTCCGAACCCCAGAAACACCGAACATATGGCTGTATGTCCGAAGGTGCTCACTCAACTCGAGCCACACTGACCAACTATGCAGCAACCACCTTCGCAGCCCCGCGCATACTCGCAAGCCTTCCTTCCTAATGGCGGTCCTCCTGTCAGCGGTCCAGTTCCAGGAGCTCGCCCCCTCGACCCAAACCAAGGTCGCGTGCTGCAGCAGGGCAAGGCCCGAGTACTGTGTGTCGCGGACGTGAGAGGTATGCAGCTTCATATACACTTCCTTGGCACAGACTGATGGTATAACCAGGCAACCTCCGCCACCTCAACGAGCTCGCTCGCAATGCGGGTGCGCAGTACATTCTTCACACCGGCGACTTCGGTTTCTACGACCATGCTTCGATTGATCGCATTGCCGAGAAGTATGCATCCAGCATCTTTAGCACGTGACTAGCTTGTACTGACTTCACATCAGGACACTGAAGCACGTCACCCAATACTCGCCACTTCTCAGCGAACCCCTCAAAGCAGAGCTTGCACGCTCGCAGCAACCCATCAAGGAGCGATTCCTGCGAGATCGCCTCCCACTCTCCGAGCTTCCACAATTCCTCGACAAGACCTATAAGCTTGAAGTGCCGGTATATACAGTATGGGGCGCGTGCGAAGATGTGTCCGTGCTCGAGAAGCTGCGTTCGGGGGAGTACAAGATCGATAACCTCAACATCATCGACGAGTCTCACTCGCGGTTACTCGACATCGGTGGTGTGAAGCTGAGGCTGCTTGGTCTCGGTGGAGCTGTGGTAATGCACAAGATGTTTGACAACGGCGAAGGAAGGACAACCATTGCTGGTGGACAAGGCACAATGTGGACCACACTTCTGCAAATCGGTGAGCTCGTGGATACGGCGAACCGTGTCTACGACCCAACAGAGACGCGCTTGCTAGTCACCCACTCCTCTCCCGCCAGAGAAGGCATTCTCAACCAACTCGCTGTTGCCCTCAAGGTCGACTTCTCGATATCTGCCGGCCTGCACTTCCGATACGGTAGCTCGTACAACGAGTTCTCGGTCAACCCGTCACTCGACCACTATCGTGGCAAGCTGTCTGCATCGAAGGCACAGTTCCATGATGTGTGGGAGACGGTCAAGGGTGAGGTTGAGCCAGCGGTCGCTGAGAACGAAGCTCAGAACAAGCTGCTGCAACACGCACTCGAGCTGGTGAACAAGATGCCTGCGACTGCGAGCGGTGGCAACCCTTTCGGAGGAGGGCCATCAAACGGACAAATCGACGAGTCTGCATTCAAGAATATGTGGAACTTCAACCTCGCAGACGCTGCGTTCGGGTGGCTCGTGCTAGACATTGATCAAGGCCGGATCGGCACAGAGATGAGGGCGCAGGGCTTCAACTTCGCGCATCGCGGCGGCAAGGGCCCGCAGAGGCCACAAGCCATGCCGTCAGCACCCTCCAATTCGACTATGGCACCAACCGGTGGCAACCTTCCTACTCCTGGTCAACAACCGCCACAGCCAGCTCAGCAGCAAGCTTCTCGCCCTCCACAAGGCCCAGCAGCATCTCAGCAGCCGCCTACCCAGCCACGTGCCCAACAGCCTGTTGGCCCCGGTCAGCCTCAGCCTTCGAAGCCTGTGTCCCAGCAGCAGTCAGCACCACAGACGGCGCCGAAGTCCACGACACCGCAGCCTTCTACCGCACTCACCACGAACGGCACCACAGCTCCGACGGCAACGCTTCCACAGACCAACGGTACCGGCACATCGACTACGGACACAGCTAAGCCAGACACACCTGTGCAAGCGACCAACAACGTCCAGCAGTCTCCAGGCGCACAGGAGCCGTCAAAAGGAATTTATATCACCACTTCCAATCCTGCAGGTCTGAGTACTCAGGATGATGCGAAAGCTTTGTTCTCAACGGAGGATGCGGCCAAAATCTTGAGTTCAGAGAGGAGAGGCAATGCGTGGGTCGTTCTGTTCGAGTCCCACGACGTGATGCGCGACGTGTTGAAGCGTAGCCCGACCAAGGAAGGATCTGAGAAGCACGGCCCGGTGCGCTTAAACGTCTTTATGAGCGGCGGAACCGCGAACCGTGGTCGTGCAGGCTTTAGCGGAGGGTGGGGCAACACACGCGGCGGAGCTCAGTCTCGCGGTGGTGGAGACGCTCGTATGGGTTACCAGTCTGGAGGCGGCGGCACGACCGGAAGTGACAGCGAGACGAACCGCGGTGGTCGTGGCGGTCGCGGCAGAGGCGGCGCTTTCAGAGGAGATCGTCCCCGTGGTCGCGGCGGCAGGGGAGGAGAGAGGGGTGGCAAGACAGACGGCACGTCTGCTCCGACTGCTGCACCAGCGACTACCGGTGGCGATTCCTAGAAGGATGGCTCCAACTGGCGTAGTCCTGGCGGCAAGAAGACCGAGCAGACGGCCGAGAAGACGGCCGAGGAGACGACTGAGAAGAAGGATTGAGGAGACGCGCGAGACCATTACTGCTGCCGACAATATCACTGAAGGACGACCACATTCGATACACCTTCACTGATCGACAGCACCGGGCCTGCACCTTCGAGCAGCGCACACAACCATCGATCCAACCGACCGCTTTCGTTGCATTTCCGGGCTAGAGGCGCAGGCACGGAGCGTTGCTTTTCTGGCTGAGCCGAGTTGAA
>JAABUW010004331.1_pt1 | contig 19348 bp, 20 predicted proteins | sample 5560081 | NCBI WGS metagenome assembly JAABUW01 (sample SAMN10711882, study PRJNA513363) | rock metagenome | isolation source: Antarctica rocks | place: Antarctica: Victoria Land, Knobhead sud
ACGATGGGGAGGGAGATGGGGGAAGGAAGGGGGTGAAGGTTGAGCAGCCTGTTGGTTTGGGTGATGGACCGAGCATGTTTGGTGGCGAGGCTGCGGTTGTCAGTCTCCAGACGCAGGATACGTGCGCGCTCAAGATCGAGCCTGAGGGCACGCGAGCCACCTGATCGTGAGCCTGAGAGGCATGTGTTGAATGCTGAAACGGGGGCCAGTTGTGCGGTATTGAATGGGTCGATATTTGGACCACATGAGCATAGCAAAGCTCATTAACTGGCTGTCACAAGGTATGTGATTAGCATATAAGAGCAGCCTTAAGCTGCGCATCCTTCTCTTCCTTTTCTTGCATCAGCGCCTCTATCCAAAGTTGACCAAAAGACGGAAAGGTAACATCAGTACCTGCAACATCATCATCGAAGCAGCCGAGCCAAGAGCTAGGGCGGCAATGTGTCGTCGTATCATCGAGACCTGGGAGCCGTGCATGGTATGAGAGTCTTCTTATTGACACTGATGTAGAGTAGCTGCTGATGAACTGGCGTAGCATATGCGGCTTCTAAACATTGTACCGTGTGAGCACGCACGAGGCACTCCCGGGCTGAACTACAACGATTGTGTCAACGGATCCAACTCGTATATCGAAGGCCCGTCAAGTCGCCCTTGTCCAGTATGTCAGGCACGAGACGAGCAGTCATCTCAATCGCTGAGTGAGTCTCAGGGGCAGGGCAAAACACCAGGGCTAGGGTCCTCACCGTCTGCAAGCTCGGAGACAGACCAAGCAAAGTGACGGAGTACGACTTCGCGATGCCCTAGATTGCGGAGGTTGTCAAGGCAGTTCTAGCGAAGAGATTCAGGAGCATGTATTGGAATTGGTTGATCCACGTCGTCATGAGCCACGTTTGCATATATTTGCCGAGTTGGACCTTCGACGATCTCAACGATAAGGCTGATACAAAGTCTTGCTGGAATGCTTCATGCTTCGTACACGCTGCTCAGAACATGAACAAATCCCTCTGGAGGACTGTTCGTGAATGGGTCCGCAGACTTCTACCCTCTTTCATTCCTCTATCACAATGCACAATACACAACGCCGCCTCGCTAAGCCATATGGCGGATAGACAAATCACTGTTTCGTTTGATCGCCCGCCATTCTGTCGTGCTCATCAATGTCCCTAGATGCATGTCAGTGCTTCGTCAATGTTGTGAGAGGATTGATAAGACATACGTAGCCTCCCATGGGTAGTTGATCCATACATCGCCCACAGTCCTCGCCGCAAGATACCTACCGTTCTTCATCATGTCCTCCGGAAGACGGCCTTTCTTGGGCTTGTCCTTGTTGTGAAGAACGAAGATCGAGAAGTTGGTGCTTTCGCCAGCACGATCAGCTTGCTTTGCGGCCGTGGCGACATCTTTCTCGAGTTCCTTGACGGCGTATTCGAGGGTAGTCCGCGTGTCGTCAACCTCGTCGACGATAAGAACGTTCTTGCCGATCAGATTGGCCATCTCCAAGCTGCTGAGATCCAGCCATTGCGTTCGAGTGACTTTGGTGCCTGGTGCCTCGACTTCCGTGTCCGTGCCGAGTGACTCGTACAGTGACAAGCCGATTGCTTGAATTGGAATGTTGGGGCTGCCTGGCTTCTTGAGGAAGGACCGGAGAATGCGTGCGGGAACGTAACCGCCACCCCCAATGGCGATCATCAGGTTCGGAGTAAACTCATTTAGGATCTTGTCGGCAGAATCCCGGCAAAGGTTGTGGACTTGATCTGTTGGAAGGACCTTTGTTAGCTCCTCATATGTGAGAGCGATATTCTCGTAACGTTGTTGCACTTACTGTAAGTTACGTAGACCTTCTCGACCATCTTGATTTCGCGCTGTTCTCGAGGATTGACTTGTTAGTATGGGCGGTCCTCCGCTGGCTTTTGGACTGATAAGACTTACCTCCAGCAAAAAAGGAAACTCGTCGTGTGCCTGGTCGTAAACATTCCTTACAGTTTTTTTTTTTGGAGGCCCCACTTTTCCCCGGCACGGTCCGTCTGGAAGTGAATCAACAAAAGGCGTTCGAGTAGACCACCTCATTCAACTCGTTTTCTAACAACATGTACACATGTCGTTTGCTACTGTTGTTCGACCACAACCAACTTACCATTGTCTCGACAAGCAGTGCAGTCTCACTCATGTTTTGATACGATTGACTTCAGCCTCTAACAACTGCAAAACATCATGGTTTCAATGCAGAGGCTCGAACCTGCCATCGTCGCGTCTCTAAAGGACCGCTGAACGATGTATTCACAGCACGCTTGAGATAAAAGATCACTGGCCAAGATATCTGTACTCTCACACCGAAGATATCTCGAGACAGGCATCCTTCAGCATGTAGTCCACCACGAACATGTGCCAACGACCCGCGCAGGCAACGGCAAGTGATCCCAATCGCTTAGGCAGGACCTGGACAGAAAACAGTCAAGATTCTTAGGAAGATGAGCGCCTCGAGGCTATGGTGCCACTATGCATCCTCCTCGCGACCGTATACTCCTGGAAGACGACAGCTTGCCCGCTCTTGCTTAGCCTGGACAAGAGCTCTCCTTACGATGAGCGGCGTACCATGCTACGGTACTACTACCTCTGGAGCAGCAGCTCGCAAGGTTGACGGAGACGTTGGAGCACAGGCGACTGCTGATCCTTGATCCATCCGGCAGCCGATGAAAGCTGGTGGCTATCTCGTTGTTGGCCGTCACCGCCAGGTCAATTGGAACCGAGACCAGGAAACTTACCAGGCCCTGTCCGTTCCGCATATGCCAGACTGCATCTGATGGGGTCACCGTACATGCTTCATCTCGTTGGTCTCAGCAGATCCTACCATATACCCACGGGTACCTCCATATAAGCAAGACCGAGCCTCCTTTGATCGTTCTCCACAGCGATAAAGCCACCATTGGCATGCTCGAACATGCCACCTACACTTGGAATCTCGACAACCAATAGGACATACTCCAAACTCCACGAATATGATAACAAATTCAGGTCGATGTGCAAACGCCAGACGTACATGTACCTACCGACTCATTGCAGCGTCGTTGATACTAAAGACAGTGGTTCCGACCTTCGGGTGATCCATATTGGTTCGAAGGAGCAGGACCACCCGCTGATGCACACTTTGGATGGTTCCTGAGCTGGATCGGAAGCTTAGAGACCTACATCTGTACAGCAGACTGTTTTCGTTTGGGTATACTTGGAGCATTTGCAACAACAACCATGACTGTGCATGCCAACTGGACCATCGGGGGCAGGACATCGACAAGTACGGTACCTCGATGCGCGACGTTAATGGTCCGAAACGTGATGGCTTACGGATGGCTACGGATGCCGCACATCCTTCGAGTGCGCCGCATCGAACGATGCAGCGAGCCGCCGGTGCTTCTGGTGCTTCCTGCAACGGTGTTGGTGTACGCCAGATTCTCTTGTGGAGCGCCTCCAGTGGCAAGTAGTCGAGGTTGTCTGCATCAGCAGCAACGTAACTGGCTGGCTGGAGAAACTATCCTGTTGGAGGGGCAAGCCTTCGTCACCCTCATCGAGCTCATGCAAAGCATCGCAGGAAAGCCTGGCCTGGACTCCACCTCGCTGAGGACCTTCCAATATCGTGTATGAGAGATGATGGGTAGGGGTCCTGGCCAACGATAATGCTGCATTTCTCCTCCGTTCCCAACGTACGAACGTACGAACGTACGAAGAGTTTCCTCCGACCATCTACATCACGCAACCGTATATGGCACAATCAAGTTTGATTACGACAGTCAACAGTGGCGCCGAACTACTCCACGACAAGAGTAGACCGAACAGGTTGGTTGCTTTCATTATTTTCGAAACACATGATCTCCAACGTTCCTATTTGGCAATCTCACGTAGACTTCCTCCGGGCGATCATTCTCAACCAGCTTCGACCAATGACATGCACAAGTATAAGCCGAGGATTAGCCAGCAAGGCCACGTCGGCTTAGCGAGAACGGAGCAGAAGCTCTATTAATTTCTGAAATGCGAGGCGGGCCTGGAACGAACGAATCACAACGTTCTGTTCGTAAGCGACCACAGCCCTGCACTGGTGGCTGCACTTCTTCCTTTGATGGATGCCTCGTGCTGGGGTGATGGTTGTGGTTCTCGCAGACAGCAGTCGTTGATCACATGAAGTTGCAAAGTTCGACGCGCCGAACATCACATGTACAATCGCCCCCAGATCTGACGGCAACATGTTGTTGGTCCAGAAATATAGCACCCTCCCGAGGCCCCAGGATGCAGGCTTGCAGCAGAGAGCTCTGAGAGCTACCGACCCACCGTGAAGGTGCTGTCCCAAACGCGCAAAGTCTCATCAGAGGCGACGATCACGGTCGATAGCGCTGACGGGAGCGCCTCGTCGGAGCTAACCCTGGATCGATCTTCTGGAAGCTGGCCCAAGCTCGTGGTCTGCTGGCGCAATGCACGGAGTCACGTAACGCCGGCGCTTGTTCTCATCAAGTCAAAGCAAGCCGCCTTGATTTCCAACGAAGGATCTGCCTCGATGATTGGCTGCATATCTTACTATGACTATGGAAGTGTATGTCCATCTTGCACGAGAATCTGCACCGTCGAGCATGTGCCTCACGAAGAAAACGCGTACGCCATCGCTAGTCGCACTAAAGACGTCGGGGTGCTACGTGCTCCTCTCATCATGAATCCGAAGCCGGCCAGTGCGCAACGGTCGCGCTTCTTACGAGTTGTGGCGTGCCGTTTGTCTTGTTGCTCGGCAAGGATGCGGTCGACGCTGTGCGACCGTGCTCTTGCCTTGCGCGCTAGTGTACTTTTAGAGTCACAAGCTGGGAGCGATCGTTGCCAGCCTTCAGGACGGCGCTAGTCCATGAGGCCATGACATGGCCACTCCGCAGCTAGTGGAAGCAGTGGGCCGTGCAGTCAGGGATCGCATACGCTAACGTCGGTTTAGAGATGGAAAAGTGTCGTCTCGAGAAACTAGAAGACGCCAATCCCTCCCCAGCATGCTGCTCGCCGCTCGATGGCTGTACGTACATAAGCACTTTTTGTTCTTCAACCGCCCATCATCTCTGCCTTTTGTGGTCCCCGATCCTTCCCAATCATAGATTCGACTGGCCCGCCGTTTACAGGGATCTGCCTGCAGCTTGCAACCTTTCTACGTCTTCGCCCCGCCTTGCCTTTTAATATATCATACCTTGAATATACTGGCCTTGTAGTCTGCACTCATTCACAACAAAAAAGCAAGATCGTCCACTCCTTACGACAATTACGACTTTTCAATCGCCAGGGACAATCCAGTCACAACAACACTCCTTCGGAATTGAACGCTTTGGAGTTTTTGGACTGTCCATGATTGCAAACATCTCCTAGGAGTCTAACCAGGACCACTCCCACCGAGGAGCTGCATTGGCGTTTCGACGATGATTCCCACTCCCCCTCCATCACCTAAACCGTTCGCGTCTTGCAACCCGGAGGACAGACTTGGACAGGTCATTGGCTACGAGTATCGATTGACTGGTGTTCTTGGCATTGGAGCTTACGGAACCGTTTACAAGGCCAGCCATGTGGAAACCGGTGTTGAGTACGCCATCAAGGCGTTGAATCGGTTTGGTCTCGACCCGAGGCAAAGAACGTTCCAGGATCGAGAGATCCGGTTGCATTGGGATGCCAGCCATCACGCCAACGTTGTGTCCATGGAGAGGATCGTGGATACCCTAGATTGCACTTATGTTGTTCTTGAGTACTGCCCGGAAGGCGATCTGTTCTCGAAGATCACAGAAGACTGCGATTACGTTGGTCGTGATCACAAAGCCAAAGCTGTTTTCCTTCAGATCTTGGATGCGGTCCAGCATTGCCATTCCAACGGGATCTACCACCGAGATTTGAAGCCCGAAAACATCCTGGTGAAGAACGATGGTTGGACTGTCAAGCTTGCAGACTTTGGACTTGCCACTGAGGACCGGATCACATCCGACTTTGGATGTGGATCTACCTTTTATATGTCACCAGGTACGAACAACAAACTCCGGACTGATCTGACAGTGCTAACTTCAACTAGAGTGCCAACAATCGAACCCAAAGCCATTCGCATGCTATGCATCGGAGGCGAACGATGTCTGGTCGCTTGGCGTTATCCTTGTCAACCTGGTCTGTGGCCGGAACCCATGGAAACGAGCCGCGCTCGAGGATTCGACCTTCAGAGCTTACATGCGTGACCGGAATTTCCTTCAGTCTATCCTTTCCATCTCATCGGGGCTCAACGGTATCCTCCAACGGATATTTGAGGTCGATCCGCAGCGCAGGATCCGCCTCGACGAGCTCAGACAACTCATACGGAAATGTCAAAAGTTTGGCCAGGAAGCAGAGAGCGCGAGCCTGCCACCGACACCTCCTTACTCACCTGTGGACTCACCTTTGGCGTTCTATGGCCATGGCCTCGAGCCTATTCCTAACATAGACCCGTTGCCTGTGCAGCAATACCCGGTCTATGCCGCACCATCTCACTTCGCCACTCAGCCGTCGTTTGCGCCAGCTGATCTTCCAACCCCACCGGCTTCCACTACTGGAAGCCCACGACACGGTCCTTATACGCACCAGGCCAAACCAGCAATGCCCGCTTTCCAAGGTCCATTTGCTGGGTCGGCCACCTTCATCCCCTCCTTCCCTTGGCCGAGGTGCTCGAACTTCGTCCCTAATTTGGCCAGTCAGATGTGCTGGAGAAATGTAATGGTATCCTAATTCGGCGTCTGGCTTGGTTACCATTGAAGTCTGTTCACTTCTTGTTGATCTTATACCGGAAAAGTCTTTGAGCGAGGCGCTACGACGACACGAGCATTGGGATATGAGCGACGTTGCGTTCAGGAACGCCTACGGCCGCAGGACTGGAGTACTTTCTGTTTTGATACCCCGGTGCTTTGCTTTCGCCACGATGTATGCAAGGGTGGCCCGGAGTTACTTTAAATGTCTGTTATACGGACCTCGAGGAGAACATAGACGATGCTGGCGCTTCCACGCACCACCACAGGAGGATACGAAAGTGTACAGGATGCCATTACCATGGACTGTACTTTGTACATTACTTGACTACCGTTTGGATGGTTGCCGTTGCAAAGCGGACCCGTCCACGTTACCACTGAGCATTTCACTCTCCAGCATATCGTGAACGTCCCTGCCACTGACATCCTGGCTATTGTTGTCCTACCACTTCCCATCGTTGGGCATCTCGTCTCGCATTGTCCCGATGCCCTAATCCGCCAAGCCTCCTCACCTCGCTCACACAAAGCACAATGACGAGGCGGGCGGCTGGCTAGCCCCAAATATCGAGGCGGCCAACCGCACCAGAAAAGTCCGGACCCAACGCAATGCATTGCGCCCGACTGGTCCGCACGCTGCAGGCTCCGCGGAAGCACATGCACGTGGGAAACGGCGCTCTCACACCTTGGCGCATGCGGCATTTTACGGCAACCATCTCGATTGCTGTCCTTTCGAGCTGCATTCGTGTCGTCGAGTTGCTCCACTGAGGCACAGCAGCGCCAGCAACGTACCGTAGTCTCTCGACTCGCCTGGACGCTGCTGTCCTCACCGTGGAGACATTTCGCAGATCAGGTGACGGAAATGTGCGTCTCAAAGCTGTGTCGAGTCTTGCATAAAAACCCTTGCTTCGTGTTTGTGCATGCAGTGGTATCCGTATTTGCCACAAAGGTGACGATCCCGCTGCACGGTACAATTTTCCTCCTGAGTGAAACATGAGGACCTAGAGGACTGCCTTGATCGTTTGTTCGTAGCACCAAGATGAACTTCCCGGGACTGCCTTCATCCCTCTGTAGTACAACCGATCAACTTTCCACGGGCCCAGCCATCCAGGCTGCACCATAGTGGAGGTTTGACGCCCATGCAGCCTGCTGTCAGCATCGGTGCGACGTCCCACCTGCCACAAGCAGCTACCTGCAGTCGAAACACGAGACACGGGTATCTGTACCGTGGCGCGGACGCTGAGATGCCGGGTACCGGCCTCATGTCTCGGCCCTCTTACACAAGCCAAACGCTGTGGCCAACGAAAGGCATGCGCCGACGAGAGCGGTGCACGTGATACTTGGGAGGGAGGCCGGCATTGAGGCCGATTCGGTCTGTATAAGCAGCAAGGTACGGAGGTACTGAAACTCGTTCGTTGTAGTCTGCCTCGATGACTATCTCACTGTCTCGGCACTGTGCAATCTTGATATTCTTCCTCAACCTGCCGCCCAGACTAGCGCTGCTTCCAGTTGCACATCCTCCATGATCTGCTGTCCACATATGCCATCGTCGTCAGTCACCCAAACCCTTTCTCACCTCTTCCTCGGAACGTTCATCGCCACCTTCACAGCCGGTACAGCTTTCTCCTGCGGCGCAGTCGTACCATGTACGATGAAGCTATGTCTAAGAGCCTCACTCGGACTCACCCTTCGAGCTGGATCAAGCTGCAAGCACTTCTCCATCAAATCAACAAAGGCAGCATGCTCCTTGACCTCCTCTGCCTTCATACCCTTGGTAGTACCAGAGAGACGAGCGCGGAGATCCTTGCCAACCGCCGTTTTGTTGAAGTTGAGCTGACGCATCGTGGCCTTACCTGTGATCTTATCGCGCTCTTGCGAGAAGAAGTTGCCGTCGAAGTCGAAGTGCTTTTCTGCCAGTGTTGACTTCTTGAGCATGCGCATCGGAAACTTGCCACGGCACTCTTGGACGGCACGAAGCATTTGGTTGTTGTCGGCTCCAGCGAACAGGATGCGTCCGGTGTAGAGCTCGAAAAGTGTACATCCAATGGCCCACATGTCGATGGCGTAGTCGAATGGCATGCCCAGGATGACTTCGGGTGCACGGTAGAAACGTGACACCAGGTAAGGTGTGACCTCTGCATCTTCGGCGAAAGAGGCGGTGCCCAAGTCACAGATCTTGAGCAGGTTGCGCTTTTCGCTCACGAGAATGTTGTCCGGCTTGAGATCTGCGTGCAGTATTTGGCACTTCTTCAGGTGGCTCAGAGCGAGGAACATCTGCAGCGCATAAGATCTGATAGCCTTGAGGTTGAGGCCAACGTTGCGACCAAACTTCTTCAACACTTCGCGCAAATCTGCACTGAGGTTCTCGAAGACTAGGCAGAGATGGCCCTTGTGCTCGAATTGACGTAAGAGGCGGATGATGTGCTTCTTGTCGTCTTGGTCGGCAGAGTTGAGGAGTTCTAGCATCTCCATCTCCTTCTGGCCAGCCTTGTACATAGTTTGGTTGTTGCAAGCGATCTTTACAGCAACAGCAGTACCAGTACGTGTATCCTGGGCGCGAACGACGGTAGCGAATGTACCTTTGCCTATCTGCTGCTGCACAGCATAGCGTCCGTCGAGCAGTTCGCCCAATATGATCCGATAGTGGCCGTCTGGGTAGTCCCAATTGTCGAGCAAGCTCTCATCGAGTGCCTTGGCCTGCTTGGTCGCAACAGCAGCGGGCTTTGCGGTGGAGTCGCTGGGCGCGAACATGTCATCGTCATCATCGTCCGCAAACATGTCGAATTCCTTCGATCTGAGGGTGGCAGCAGTTGGGTCTTCTGGAACCCCTTCATTTGTCCCATTTACAGTCTCGTCCTGAAGATCTTGACGCTTATGATCTGGACGGTCTTCTTGCATGTCGGGGTCGTAGTCGGCGGCTGATGGACCATCCTCTCCATTGCCTACTATATCGGCGTTGCGACGGTCGACGAGTTCTTCGTCGTCATCGACGGCAAATGCAGCGGGTGAACCTGGTGGTGAGTCTTTCTGCGGAGTCATTGGTGAACCCATGGATGATGGTGGCGAATGCTGCTCTGACGGACCACCGCTAGTGTCGTGCTGCGGCGTTGACGGCGCTGAAGGTAGGTTTTGTTCAAGGGCTTGAACGAGTAATGGTGCGCTTGTCTTGTGCCGAGCTTTGATCGCCTCTCGTCTTTTGCGTCGTTGCTCTATGAGTTCGGCTTCGCTGAGATCCTTTCGAGGTTCTGTGGAACTTTCTGCCTCTGATGGACCGGAGCCAGTGAATCTGTTATCGCTAGGATTTGGGTCAGCTTTGACAAGAGTAGGATGGCAAGTAGACACCAACCTTTGTTTCGCACCACCTTGGCGTTTGCTACCTGAATGCTGTGAGAGTGACATTCTGAGCTTAGTATCTCCTTGAGATTCATCAGATGCGGCGTTGCCTACTCGAGATATACTTCCGTCGTCTGTGACGCCCTCAATACCACCCCTTGCTGGCTCAACTTTGTTGTGGCGAAATGGTGATCGGCTGCGGTTCCTGTCCCGTCCGCGGTCACGGCTCAGCTTATGTTCAGGCTCACGATCATCTCTCTCAAGTCGATCGTCATATGAGAGAGGTCCTCGGGGCGAGGGAGGTCTGTCTAGATCTGCATACAGGCCTCGTGAAGGAAGACCAGGATCGGCTGATGGAAGTTCATCCTCGTAGCGGGGCTGGAAACGGCGCGTATCGGAGACAGTCTTGCGGCTGTTGTAATCGTCGTCGTGTCTCCGCTTATCGCCGTTGGCTGTTTTGTTGGCACGGTATGGCGATCTGGAACGGCTTCTCTTCTGCCCACGAGACATTCCGTACGACTCTCTCACCGGTCTGCCCATCTGTATCCCTTGCGAAGCCCGAGATGAAGACCCGGAAGGAAGTCTGGCGGAGATGTTAACCTTGCTGTCTCTTGCTGAACTCGTACTCGTGCTAATTGCCTTCTCCTCGTCCCCGCTGACGATCTCGCCTTCCGAAAGAGGCGATGGCGAACGTGGGCTCATCTTGCCGTCTCGAAGTGAAGCTCGCAAGACGGGGCCCTACTCCGTTGCAGTTTTGCAATGCGTTAGCCAATCTGTGACTGTGATGGAATGATATGGTTCGCAAAGTCGAACCCAGTGTGGAGAAGGTTCCTCACAGGTTTGAATGCTTTGCAAAACCGCCCGCAGGCTTCCGAGATGTCGCTATGTGCCGCAGTGTCGACGGCAGGCAGGTTCAATGAGGTATGGTACGCAGGCGCGGACGATAGCAGTCATGAGGTGGTTGCAATTGCAGTCAGAGTCAGAATTTGTGGATTGTACGGCGAAACCTCGGCTCATCCTTCTCTGGCTCCTCTTCACCGAGACCACCACATATTTATGATAAAATAGTGACTCGCTCATTTGTGATACGAGTGTCCGTGGTACTCTCTAGCTGTAACCATGGCAAAAGAATGGCCATCTGACCTGACATTGTAGCTATAGGCATGTGTTGCATCACGAATATCGTTGTTCATTTCTTGGTATAGAGGTATAGAGACAGAGCACCACTGCTTGCATTCAGGGCACCACGTTGGCGTTGATGGTCGTGCCGAAATTGCTGTTGGACGCCAAGCTGTACGAAGCTATTATCTTCCTCTTCCTCCTTCGCCTATCTTATCAGATAATCGAGCTCTATTGCCGCTCAAGCACCCTTTTCCCAAGCAAACCCAACCCAAGGGTATCTTATCCATGTGCTTACCCGAAAAGCGCCTTGCTACCCAGGTGAATCTCACTCCTTACCCAACCTTCATAAAAGCAACGAAACCATCCACACTCTCGTCCAGTCGCCGGACTGCGAATTCTATCGCTCATCTAATGAAGAGTTCTCCGATTCGGGTTCCCCCAATAACAGACGTCTAACCTGCTCTTCTCGACTATTTCGAGCAAGTCTGTCATGGAGTCTGCGAACGTCACCCCGTCTGGGACGCGTACGGACACGCGCCCCACGAACAGGCTGATCACGGACACGTGCCTCACGGACGGGCTCCTCGTGGACAGGCTCCTCGTAGACAGGTTCCTCACGGACAGGTTTCTCATTGACAGGCTCCTCACGGACAGGCGCCTCACGAACGGACTGCTCACGGACAGGCTCCTAGTCTTCCAGCTCGCCTTCTTCGCTGCCCTCGGCTTCTTCATTAGCTGCTGCTGCTGGAGCTGCAGACTGAGCTGATTTCGCCTCGCCCTCGGTCATCTCGGTCTTCGCGACTGCCTCTTTGGCTTCGACGGCGTCGACTTCTTGCTTGTTGCCATTTTCGACACGCTTCGCTTCTTCTTCGTGCTTGATGTCGCCCGACTTGGCTTTGTCGACTTTCATATCCTGGGTCTCATGCTTCGCGTCTCCATTGTCCAGCCGTGGGCGCTTACTATCCGGATCCTCTCGCTTCACGCCGTTGGCATGGGTGCCGTTCGTTTGGGGTGGCTGCTCTGGCTCCCGCTCTCGCTTCACACCTACAGAACTGGCATTGCTGAGCCGCCTCTCACTGCCTGGTTGACGTTGGGAGATCATAGGCGAAGTGCCATCTTGTGCCTGTCCCTCTTTCAGCCGCGTTCGATCCCAAAAGTCCCTATCAAAGTCGGGAGGTGGGAGGAGACCTACGTATATGCTCCTGTCGCCCTCTGAACTGCCACCCACCGCGACGCCGTTGATATTGTTCGATGCTGGGTCGTAGCTAGCGCACATAAACTCGATCGCTTTCCGAAGGTCCTTGAACCGGACGTGCTGTGCCTCCCACCATGGCCTGCCCTCTGAATCGTCTGGGAGTGCGACATCGCTGTATCTGCAAGCCGTGTACAGTGCTGCGATTGCGATAGTGCGGCTCGTGCAGAGCAGACACAACTGGGTGTTACTGCTGTCTGTAACAAAACCCCATGCCGCATTTCGTAGCCGCTTGTTGTGCTCCACGCCATAGTACTTCAACATCTCGAATAACTGTCTGTGGGGACTCTCCACCGTAAGGTCAAAGCACAGCGTTTCCAGCAGCACATCCTCGTTCAGCAACACACAGTCCCGCCACTTCCACCAATCTTTGCTCTGCTCGTCAACCACAAGGTTTGGGTTCTTCTGCGCGACTCGACAAAACGCCAGTATGAGCTCCTTCATCTTGCGACTGCTCTCCTCCACTTTTGTCGCCAGAAATAGTGCGGTCGCTGCCGATTGATATTGATGCAGCGCAGGTATGCCATTTCTACGCTTCTTCAAGCTTGCGCGCATGAGGAACCGCTGGAAGAATGTGGCTGCCGTGGAGAGAGTGAGCTGCGGCAGCTTGAGCATGACGCCCACCTGGACGATGAAGTTGACGCCTTTCGCGCGAGTCTCCTTCTCCTCAGCCACGCTCATACCATCTTGGATTGAGGGTGTGTTGGCCAGCTCCGCCTCCGTGAAGATCCATTGCGCCTCTGCCTCCGCGAGCACTGCGTTGGGGGACTTCGGCCACTGGTGGCGAGCTGGATGTGATGGTGGAAGATGCTTTGTGTCAGATGGCGGCGGCATGGCCGCGCAGGATAGCAGTTGTGACCAGGGATGTCGTTGTTATTAATTCAAAATGCAACTGGTGATGGATCGTGATGCGCCGTAACACGTCTCTCTGCGTGTGGTCGTGTTGGAAAGATATGCAAAGCTCCAGTTGATTATTTGATATGCAGCTTATTAGTCCAGGATGTCTGGGGTGTAGTTCGGATCAAGGCAGTGATGGTATTACAGTCTTGGTGAAGTGAGGTGGTTTAAGTGCTTTGGCAGGTGGTGTTCAGCACGGTCTCGCAGCTCTGAGAACAGCTGCTTTTGCGATTCAAAATGGGCGAGCAAGAGAGGTGACACGGAAGACCCAGCTCCAAAGCAAGATACCCTCCATATCTACCGCAAAGATGCCGTCAGGTGCAGGAGGTAGGTCTTTTTCAACCACCCTGGACGAGACCTGACTAACCGCAACGCAGCCGGAACCAACCCGATCCACAACAAGAAGCCAAAGAAGAAGGAGGTTGAAGAGGACGAGGATGACAAGGCACACAAGCTGAAGCAGGCGGCAGGTGAGTTGGTGGCAGTCGTTCCGTAAGGAATGTGCGCTGACTATCGCGCAGACAAGAAAGCTCGCGAAGAGATGGCGAAGAAGGCTGGTGGCAAGGGACCGATGAACACTGGCCAGCAAGGTGGGACTTTGTCTTCGCCTCGCGCAGACTGGAAGAGAGTACTGACAGGATACAGGCATCAAGAAGAGCGGAAAGAAATGAGGGATGGCCAAGTCACGACGGGGGACGAGGGATGAATACGAGCTTAAGTATGAGCATGATGGAATGTGGATGAGGTAGGATGAGCTATAGCAATTGGAGTACAGTGCTTTTTAGATACCATGCATGGCGACTACGATATCGTGTTGGCTCACATCGTGAGCCAACACGAAGTTTACACATCCTCAGCATGTGACACGAATGCAGTGAAAGGCCTGTGAGGCATACGTGTAGACGTGACTTGTGGACTCGCTCGAATGCCTGCTATTGCCAACGAGAGGGAGTCTCGAGAGTGTGTAGATACATCTAGTCCTCGTCTTTCCATATGAGATGTGTACACAGGAACGTAGGAAGTCGAGTTGTGCGCGGGAAAGCCATCAGTGTCATACAGAGACAAGTTTTCAGCAGCCAGCACGTCGTCGAATTCCCCAAGAGCCCGGCATGTTATCAAGAGATAGAAGACAATAGGTGAGAGGTGAAGGAAGGGACATTCTTCTCCAGGCTTGCGCAATCAAGCGACAAGCAGCTGATGAAAAGTGTGTTGGTTTGGAACATCAAAAATTCCCCCGCGAAGACCCCCGAAGGAGCCTTGTAGTAGTCGTCTACCGCGCTGTGCAATGCAGAGACTTCTACTAGACATAAGGTCAGCTTGAGCGCCTTTTGTCGCAAGAAGGTAAGTATGAGGAAAGAAGAAGGGCTTTGAGAGAGGGAAATGGGTGGTTATATACCAGCTGCGCCAGCGGTACGGCCCGCAGACTGCAGAAATCTGGTGGCAGGTGCACCGAAGGCGGTGAGGAAGTTGTGAACATGTGAAGCCGTGCGGTAATTGCAGCGTCGCAGCGTCAGGGGCCTGACTCGCCGTGCTCGCGTGACCGCTGACGGCCGAAATGAAAGTGCATCCTCTGTCTCAAATTCGACGGTGATATCCGTAAGCTCGAGATGTGACAGCTGAGCTTTGACTAGTCAGGTCGGATGTAAACCGTCCGGGCACGCGACAGGGAAGCATCGAATATTATTCTCCTTTGCCTTAACCAGAAATTGTGGCGGGATTCTGGGCTGCAGATGCACCTTGCACGATATCACTGTCGAGAACGAGCAGATCGCCGCCTCCCATATCTGGATAGTGTCTGTCTCATCAAGTGCAACAAACGACCTGATCGACCACGCGACTACCAGGACGGAAGTTGTCCCTTCTGAGATTGTCTCTTCTTGAACATGAAGATATAGAGAATTATGAATAGTCATGGTGTTTCAATCAGAAGGATGATGTTGCGTCCGTTGTATAGTGACCTTTCTGTAGGTTGTATATGGACTCACCGAATATCTTACATTGCATGTCCGCCGGCCTCTGCCACTCCATATCCCTCGACCAACGCCGCGCTATGTCTGAAAATGTACTCGTGCCGCTTTCGGGTGAAGCTGGGCAGTAGATAGCCCCTCCTCCTCCCCCGAGGAGCTTCTATGCTGGTCGATGACCGCGCTCATGATCGCGCGCTCCAAACGTGCGAAGCACGCTTTCTCGCCCTTGCGAGTGGACCACCGCCACTGTAGTAGGACCCCGTGACGACGTTGGAGTCAAGGTCGATTCGAGAGTACCCAGTCACGCCATTTCTTGCTCCTAGATACAGGAAGAAAGTCGCCAGGGATTGCAGGCCTGTCATAGTGGTGCCGGCTGCGATGCCTCCACCGGGTTGTATTGCCGTAATGTCTGCTGAACCTCTGGCAATTGGGATATCGGCGATTCCCTTCCAAGCCTCAGGATATTCTGCTTGTAGGGGTGAGACGGACCCTCGAAGCCTGCACTCATGGTCAATATCGCTGCCCTTAAATTACAATTGGAAAACCACCCTATCAACTCACACTTCAATCTTGCCATCCGATCATCGCGCAATCGATTCTTCGGCAGCATCCCTCTTACCGCCCTCCTCAACACCTCCCCTCCACCCCACTTCTCCCGCATCTTCTCCATCGTAATCTCCTTTAGACTGCCCGGTCTTGTGCTGTGCGAGTAGTACTTCTTCTGTTCCATCTTCTTGCCCGTGACATGCAAGTCCTTGCAGCCAATACACACTACATAGTCGCCGCAGTCCGTGCTTGGGTTATAGATCGGCTTGTGCTTGCCCATGAGCACTATGGCGATTTGACTGGCGATGCGGCCGAGGGGTCGTGGGTCGCTGGAGAGGTCGCATTTGTGCCATGCTCGTGAGTAGGCCAGGCGGGTCTTGGGGGGTTAGCGCTGTAACTCCATCGTAGGAGCTGAGGATGATGCGTACCTTGCCTACGTATTGAGACATCGTGCGACACGCTCACCGGAAGACCCTCTGATCAAATCAGCGTAATGGGTTGGGCGCAATGGAAGATGGCATACTTCGAGATGGATGCGGAGGTCTCGGGGGTGCCAAGAGGTGAGGTGAGAGTGTCGACCTCACGCGTGCCATTCAAGATACAACTTATGACCCTCACATAACCTCCAATACCGGATTCCTCGACACAAAATGGCGCCCATCACCACCGCCAGCAACGAAGAAACACATGCCGCGCTGCTAGACACCCTGGACATGTACAAAATCCACAAACCCTTCCGGAACCCCAGCTGGCGACCAGCGCAACGACGAAACAAGAATCTCAAGCAGATACTCTCTGAAGCCCAGCGGACGCAGCAAAGCATCATTAACACTCAGCAAAACTCCGGCGCGAGCACACCTTTACCTCCAACAGATGGCAGCACGACACCGAGCTTGCATCCCAACCCAGCACAAGCAAGCCAGGACTTGAGTCGACTAGTACTGGAGAAGAACCTCAAGCAGCAGCAGAATGGCACTATAGGTGGAGCTACTACCCCGGGAGGATTGGGAGTCGCTGGTGCAGGACCGAGCGTGACGTACACCAGCATTGCTGCGGCACCTTCACTGAAGCCGAAGAAGAAGTACTGCGATATCACTGGTCTGCCGGCGAAGTACAGAGATCCGAAGACTGGACTGAATTACGTGAATGCGGAGGTCTACGCTGTAGTGAAGAATTTGACGACTGGGCAAGTGCAGGAGTATCTGGCTGCCAGAGGAGCCAACACGGTGCTGAAGTGATCAAGAATCGCCTTCGCCATGTCCAACTATCATCCTCACCGGATCACATCTGGCAGTATGCAGATAATTCCGGAAATGAGCGGCGCATCCAAAGCAACAGCTCTGGAGATCAACTCGGAACGACGTCCAGCTTTGATTCAGCAGTATGAGTTACTGCATGTGCTGCCATCATATCGTTGTGCGGATTGTCTCACCAGCCAGAGGACCAGCATTGACGGCGGGCGACATCTAGCTGTTTCGTGATGGTTCAGGAAGAAGAGAGTGTGAAGCCAGCCTTGACAGCCTTATCGCCGGGTCCATGTTACTGCTGCCAGACTCAACTTTAACTTCACTTCTGAGTAGTTTACGCTTCACTTGCGTGCTGCAAATTAGTGAGCGTCGCTTCACTCTGACTTCACTTGTCGATTATATGCTGATTCAGAATGAAAGTGGCAGCTACACTCTGTTAATTTAGTGGTATAAAAGATCTGATAACCACTTCTTTCCTCTACGCACGCAACCTCCCTGTTACTATAAATCTTCAGTATCTTCCGACGAGACTGACTACCGCTCCGCAATCTTGCGTGGCGCACTCAACGGCATCGACCACGATGGCTACGTCGATGAACGACTATCTTCAGCCGACTACAACGATAAACAGCATCACAACACCAATCATCGACGAGCTCATGGAGATGTGGGACGCCGAATACAAGCGAAAGGCTTCAGGGTCCGCATCACCGTCGTCAGCGTCGTGCTGGAGCACTTCCTCGCCGCTCCCACGATTGTTGGTTTGCAAATATGGAAGAAGGCTTTGGAGGCGTGGATGATCAAGGCAAAAGCATCGCAACGGAAGGAAAGGGCGCCGACGAAAGTAAGAAGCTTTCACATCAACGTAACGTCGTATGCGACTAACTAGACACAGATCACAGACTGGGAGGGAACGATCAACGTAAAGAAGGGGCGATATATCAATACGTTCTACGACATGCCACTCATCCGCAAGGCTTTGAACTCGACTGCACGCATCTACATGGCAGATCAAATCCGCGACTGCAAGATCGCCATGGCTATAGAGTTCAACGATGTGGCACACAATGATGCGCTGAAGAACAAGCCTGGCTATAAGCAGGGATACGCTCTGTCTGGAGTCAAGATCAAAGTCGCAAGCGACGATTTCGAGCTGAAGAAACGAGATTTCTGTGCAGAAGAGCTCCCACACGACCTCGACGTCGCCGCTAGAAACATGGCCCAAGTGTTGTTCCTCGAGGAGCCCGATGCCAATCCGTACGCGAGACCTCTGCAGGAGATGCTCCGGCGCTACATGGTTGAAAGACAGGCCATGGTTCAGCAGGGCGGGAAGCATCCAAGCGCTCTCGAGGTCTTTTGCTACAAGCCCCTTCGAGATCTGGCTAAATTTGCCAAACCACTATTTCGCTGAAGGCAGCCATGCAGTCATGGGAGAGGGCAAGTGAACGGCAAGACTGGAGGGGAGTTGAGTCAGAGTCGCATTTTTACCAGGCGGTGTAGCCTCCATCAATCACTAGATGAGACCCTGTCATGAACGAGCTAGCATCGCTCAACATGAACAATGCAGCCCCTCGATACTCTCTTGGTTCTGAGATCCGACCCATCATATTCTCCTTCTCCCACAGTTCCTTCAATTGTGGATCGTCCTCGAAGTTCTTCGCGACCATCTGTCACATCGTTGTTAGCGGTAATCACTCCGGAGCCACTCTCGGTTGTTTGGATCAGCTCACAGGCGTCATGATGTTTCCTGGACACAGCGTATTTACCCGAATTGGCTTGCCGTCGACAATCTTGCCCCATTCCATTGCCAAACTCCGACCAAGCTGAATGACTGCAGCCTTCGAAGAATTGTAGACGGAAGCGGTAAAGCCTTTGTTGGCGATGAGCCCACTCATCGAGCCTACGAGAAGCATGGAGCCTGGAGTGTTGTACTTGATCATCTGTCGCGCGCAGGAGACAGCGGAGAGGTAAACACCGCCGTAGTTGATATTCATCATCTAGCAAACCATTTAGCAAAAAATCCAGCACATCTAGACCCAAGGTCTTCGGACGACAAATCAGACCTCAGTGATCTTATGCGGCGGATACTCAAGCGCAGGCGTGACATGTTGCACTCCTGCCGCTGCAACCAACCCATCCAGGCGCTGATGCTTGTCCGCGATGCTGGAAATTACCGAATCGAGATTATCGGCATCCTGGACATCGACGCGTCGATAGTGGAGG
>JAABUW010004333.1_pt1 | contig 19340 bp, 30 predicted proteins | sample 5560081 | NCBI WGS metagenome assembly JAABUW01 (sample SAMN10711882, study PRJNA513363) | rock metagenome | isolation source: Antarctica rocks | place: Antarctica: Victoria Land, Knobhead sud
AGCCGACGCGGCCGCGATCTCCGCGAGGTCGTCGAGCCGGTCGACGCACCGGCACGCTTGCAGCAACAGCGTCCGCTCCCACGGGTCGATTTCCCAGCCGTCCAGGACGGATGACCACAACAGCCGCCCGGCCGCCTTCAGGCCATCAGGCGGCGGCGCACCGGCGTCAGGGTCGGCCTGCGCGATCGGCACCCGATCGGGCTGAGCCGCCCGAAGCACCGACGCCAGTGCGGGGGTGGTCTTGCTCATCGTCGCCAGCTCTCCAGGGGTCGTGATGGATGCCTCGCGCGCGCGCGCGAGGAACGTTTTAGGTGGGCCGTGGGCCGTGCACCAGAACTATCCGGTGACGGTCGCTATGCCGGGAGGGCCTTCGCCCCTGGGGTCATCCTCGGTCGGTCATCGGGTGGTGGCGGTCCGGGCGGCTGCGGCTTCTTGGGCACGGGCGATGGCGGCGCGGGCGTCGTCAACCTTCTGTTGGCGCACCGTGGCACGCTTGTCGAGCGCCTCACGCAAGAGGTTGCCGGCTCGGCCCACCGCCTCGGCGGGTTGAAGGTTGGGCACCTCGGCGGCGATGGAGTCGGTCAGCGCGGACAGTGCGGACGAGGGAACGTTGGGAACTGGGGTCTGGGCGGCGGCGAGCGCGACCCGGGCGGCGCTGGCGTCGTGGACCTCCTTCACGGGCTGCCACACCGACTGGACGAGGCGCACGTCGGACGGGTTCTTGAAGGTGCTCAGCCCGGACGCGAGACCGGCCAACGCGACAGCGTCGTCGAACGGCACGGCGGCCGGGTCGGTGGGGAGCCGATTGATCCAAGCCAGGTCAGACGGGGTAAGCCCGTCCGAAGGCTTCCCGGCGGGGCGCGCCTTCGGGTCGTCCGCGGGGTGCTGGTAGCTCGCGGGGGTCGGGTTCGTGTCGGCGCATTGCGCCGCGACCTCGTTGAGGAAGCGGCGGTGCGACACCGGTGCGACCAAGTTGCCCATTCGGTCCGTGAGTCGCTTCTGGTCGAACGCGACCTTGCCGGCCTGAAAGCGGCTGGGAGGCTGCGTGACGTGGTCGATGATCGCCTTGGAAGTCAGCATGGTGTCACGTCCTTCGGTGAGGGTGGTGATGAGATGGACTGGGTGGTGAGCTGGTCGATGTAGTCCTCGAGCTCCTCGACCCGGATCCTTGCGCTGCCGCCGATCCTCACCGGGGTCAGGTCACAGGACTGGACGAGCCGCTTCACGGTGCGTTCACCTACGCCGAGCACCTGCGCGGTGGCGGCGTAGGTAAGCAGTCGAGGGGCCATGACTTCACTGTGGCGGACGGTCCACAGATCCTCCAGCGGCGTCCCCGCCTGGCCCCGCCTGGCCCGATTCGCGAGCGCCCTCTCGAGCTGGTCGAGCTCGTCGGGCACCGCGAGGCCTGCTGTGCGGGCCCACTTCCGGTGCTGCTGTAAGGCGATGCAGACGTGCCCGGCGACCTCGGCCGTCATCGTCATGAGGAGGAGGTCAGCGTCACGGCTGCGCATCGGAGTTCCTGCGCGGCGTGTAGGCCTCGGACACCTCGAGGATGCGCGGGTGGGCCAGGCCTCGGTTGACGAGCCGTTGGGCGAGCGATTCCGGCGTCGACGGCGGCTCGGGCGGCGAGGGCTGCCCGGCGCGGGTGCGGCGGGTCCAGGGGCGCGAGATGCGGTTGCGTCGCGGCACGGTTTAGCCCTCCCTCTTCGGCCGGGTCGGGGTGAGGGTCGTCCGGTCGGTTCCTCCGAACACGCCGAACCGTTCGTCGTGCTCGTCGGCGGCGGCGCCGCACTCGGCCATGACGGGGCAGCCGGCACACCAGGTCGCAGCTTGGGCGCGGTCGGTCGCGTCGTCGGAGAGCCACAACCCGTGGCTACCCGCTTCACCACACCGGGGGCGTCGGCCTTCGGTGGCGAGGTCGACGAGACGTCGGGTCAGCTGTTCGGCGGCGGTCATGACTCCTCCTCCCAGGTCGCCGACGTGCTGAACATGGCCGCCGCGCGCCCGTCAGCTTGCAGGGCGGTGAGGAACCGTTGCGCCGAGAAGCGTTGAAGGTAGACGCGGTGACGGGTCTCGGTGCCGTCTTCGCGGATCCAGCGGACGATCCAGATGCGACGGCTGCTCGGCTTCAGCGGAGCTGCGTGGTCGTCGGTCATGACGCGGCCCTTCTCTCGCAGCCGACGCACATGGTTTTTCCGTAGACGACGCGGATCTCCGAGATCGGCTCACCGCACGAGCAAGAGAGGGTTGGAAGGTCGTCCTCTTGGATAGCGGAATCGAAGTCGAGGAGGTCGTCCGTCCCCATGGAATCCGCCATGGAGTCCATGGAGTCCGGCTTCTCAAAGGTGGATTCCATGGATTCCATGGGGATTCCATGGGGTAGCGCCCATGTGTAGGACGCGCCCTTCCCGAAGCCGTTGCGGACCGACTGGGCTTTGATCCGTGCACGGGACTTCTTGACGGTGCTCTCGTTGAATCCCGCGACCCGTGCGGCCTTGATAACCTCGGCGGCGGGAGCCTGACCACCGTCCTCGTTCAGGTAGTCGCGCAGCCAACCGTCGACTTCGGAGCGCTCATCCTGCTCGTCCGGCGCGCCTCGGGTGTCGCGCAGTATGTCAGCGACCGAGCGCTCTGACTCTCCGGTGAACACGAACTTTCCCGTCTCGGCGACACCCTTCTTCGTGGGGACCTGGGCCGTCTCGATGACGTAGGACAGGCTGGGCAGGTCGTCGCGCCCGAGGCTGTTCTTCACCTGGCTCATGACCCTCGCGTGGTTCTCGTCGGAGTCGTCGCGGGCGAAGCCGAAGACCGACCTCGGCACGTTCTTGAAGGCGCCGGACCCGGTGATGAGGGAGGCCGCGTCGGTGCCGGCGCCCTTGTTGAAGTGGGCGATGCCGAGGAAGACGGAGCCGGTCCGGTCGGCCATCTTGGCGATCGGGTCGAGGGCGGAGCGGACCTCCCGCTCGCGGTGGGTGTCGATCCGCTCCCCGATCACGGACATGAGCGGATCGATGACGACGAGGGCGACGTCGTGGAACTGGACCTCGCGCTCGAGGAGTGCGTTGTCGGCCGGGAGGGACAGGGTCAGCTCGTCGTCGTCGATGCTGACGACCTCGAACCGTCCGACCTTGGACAGGTCCGCTCCGGCCGCGAGAAGCCGCGGGACGATCGTGTGCCTCCAGGAGTCCTCTACGGAGACGTAGAGGACCTTGCGGGGCCTGCCGTAGAAAGAGCCGGGGAGGCTGCCCCTCGTGATCTGCGCGGCAAGCCACATGCCGAACGACGACTTTCCCGTGCCCTCGCGGCCGGCTGCCATGGACAGCGACCCGGAAGGAATCCTGCCCTCGTCGTTGGGCTCCCATGCCCAGACCACGGGCTCGGGCTCGATCGTGTCGGCCCAGGTGACCTTCGCCCGGCGCAGCGCCACGTCCGTGTCGAGCTCCAACGGCTCCAGCTCGTCGAGGCCATACCCGGCGCCGATGTGGTCGGCGGCGTCCTTGCCCGTCTTCGCTCTGGTGAACGCAAGGGAGGCGGCCTTGCCGTCGAGGGAGTCGTGGACCTGCCCGGCCCACTTCTGGCCGGCTTCGTCCTCGTCGACGATCACCACGACCTTGGCTCCGTGGAGTGGGGCGGCGTCGACCTTGGCCCAGTTGCTCGCGCCCATCGGGGCGGTGGTGGCGACGGCCCCGACCGACTCGAGCGCGTGGACGTCCTTCTCGCCCTCGACGACGTAGATCGTCTGGGCCGCCTCGACAGCGGCGGCGACCTCGGGCAGCCGGTAGAGGGTGCTCGATCCCTTGGTCTGCCCCGACTGCCTGAAGTGCTTGTCCGGGGTGCGCGTTACCGTTCGGGTGACGGTTCCGGCCTGGTCGGTGTAGTGGTACTCCGCCCCGGAGGGCTCGTCGAAGAGGTCGCCCATCGTGAGGTTGAGGGCGGCCGTCACGTCCTCGGGGTCGCAGCCGGCGTGGCAGTGGACGAGGACCTGTCCCTCGATCTTCGTGACGGAAAGAGAGGGTGCATGGTCCTCGTGGGCGGGGCACTGGGCCCGTGCCCGCCCCGGCTTGTCTCCTTCCTTCACCTTCCGCCCGTCTGCCCGGAGCCGGTCAACGAGCCGGTCATATGCGCTCATCGGACACCGCCAATCAGCGAGGCCAGCTGGTCCCGTTCCGAGGCTTCAACCGACCTGGTGAGGGCGAGCGACCGCGGGTCGATGTGGGCCTCGATCGCGCTCTGGAGGATCGATCGCAGGACGGTCGGCGGTAGGGCGTCGACCTCGACCGACTCGCCCTCGAAGCCAGCGGAACGGGTGTCCGTGCGCTTCGTCGGCCGGGTCGGCAGGGCGTACTCCTCGATCTGGGCGGGGGTGACCGCGAGCCGCTGAAACACGACGTCGGCGTCGGGCGCGAAGGTGAGCACCTTGGCTTGGAAGTCGCGCCAGGCGTCCACTCCAGACGGGTCGTGGTCCCCGAGCTGGTAGACGAAGGTCGTCTTCCCGTATGCCGTGTTGTCGATGATCGTCGCGGCGATCGAGTGGGTGAACGTCTCGGAGGAGTAGCCGCGGGTGATCGCCAGCTCGACGTCCCACCCGTAGGTGATCGGCGAGATGACCCCGGAGATGGCGTCTTTCTCCGAGATGACGATGACCTCGACGGCCTGGTCATGCCAGAGGGCACGTCGGTAGGACGAGGCGGCGTCCTCGAGCATCTGGTCGAGGTGGCCCCACGATTCCGGCTTGTAGATCAGCCGCGACCCGTCGGTGATCGCCGAGTACGGGACCCGGCCGTCACGTCGAAGGGCCAGGAGCCGGCGCCCAACGGCCTGGTAACCGGCCTCGGACTTGTCCACGGCCCCGGCTGAGACGACGCGGTAGAAGACGCCTCGGAGCGTGACCGGTCGCTCGGTTGCGACGGCGGTGATGATGGCCTCGTCCAGCGTGCTGATCTGGTCGTTGGTGCGCCGAAACCGCTTCTCTCGCTGTAACAGGCTAGCCCCATAAACCGCGGAACCGGTTGCAAGAGTGCGGTTGTCGTCGTCGGGCGCTACACTGGCACTAGATCGGCCGCCCGCTTGATCTTCTGGATTCGCCCCGTTGCCCGCGGGGCGTTTCTGTGTCGTCACGCAGCATCGCCACCCGTCGTCGGGATGGGTCGCAACATCGCGTTCTCGACGTCATCGACCTTGACGCGAATGAGCTTTCCGGTGCGGTAGGCCGGGAGATCGCCGCAAGCAATACGGCGGCGGATCGTCTTCGTGGATACGCCAGCGATCTCGGCGGCGCCACCAATGGACGTGTAGAACGGGGTGACTTTCGGCATGGCGTAGGAACCTTCTCCACCTTGCGGTGGGCGCTCCCTTTCCGAAGGGGTGCAGGTTCCGGATCCCCGGGGCCGATGTTCAGATGTGGACAGTGTACGACGCCGAGTTACATGGGTGCAACTACGTGCCCAGGGATGGCCGTTCCGGGTTGAGGTAGGCCGGGTCGACAACGAACCTCAGGTGCCTGTGCGCGCAGGCCCTTGACTCCACGTGCAGCGGCTCGGAAGGGGTCTCTTTGATACCTGCCCGGGCGTTCTTCATGGCCAATAGCACGTCAACGTTGGCAACGTGTCCGAGGCGAGCACAGCTCACGGTCGCGATGGTTGGACCGAGGTCATCCGGGATCGGCACCGCATACGGTGACGACGACCACTTCCCCCTGTCGCCGAGCGCCGTTGCCAGTGCCGGCAACTGTTGTGCACGGCTCTGCCGAGCCGGTGTCCCAAAGTGCAACTGCCCATCGGCCCGAAAGACGGCTGCCAGGAGTGAGTCGTTCCCACACTCCCGGCACGGCACGCGCGTAAGCCAATCAGTCATCGTGTCTCGCCTCCGCAATCCTCGAGAGTGCCGCTGCGATCTGGGCGTCTCGGTCCTGCGCGGCGTGTTGGTAGCGCATCGCCGCGGCCGGCGTCGAGTGCCCGAGCCGGCCCATCAGCTCGGCCAGCGTGGCCCCTGTGGATGCGGCCAGGACAGCCCCGGTGTGTCGAAGGTCGTGCCAGCGCAGGTCCGGGCGCCCAGCAGCCTCGCGGGCCGGGTAGAACGCCCCGTAGAGCGTCGACGGGGCGAGGGTGCCGCCATGGACCCCGGGGAACAGCAGACCGCTGGCGCCGGTCATGTTCCGGGCCAGGTGGCTGGTGACGGCCGGCACGAGGTGGGGCGGGATGGCCACGTCCCGGACGCCGGCGTCTGACTTGGGGGTGTCGATGATGACGGCGCCGTCTGCCCGGACCGCACCGCGCCGCACCCGGATCTTCCCGGCCCTGAGGTCGACGTCCTTTCGTCGCAGCTCCACGAGCTCGCCGAACCGCAGTCCGCACCACGCGGCCAGCAGGGTCATCACCTTGAGCCGCTCGGGCATCGCGGTCACGAGCGCCTCGATCTCCTCGAGGGTCGCGGGTCGGATCCTCTTGACGCGCTTGGACGTTCCGGCGCCGCGGATATGGCACGGGTTGACTGGGAGGAGGGAGTCACTCACGGCGGTCGCCAGGATGGCCCGTAGGAGCCCGTAGGCGTGCGCCCGGGTTGTCGGGGTCCCCTTGCTCAGGGCGGCGTGCCAGTCGCGCACGGCCTCTGGGCGGATGTCCTTGACCGGGACGTCGTTCCACGTCTTGAGCTGGTTGTCCAGCAAGGCCCGGTAGTGCGAGCGGGTGCGTGGCTTGAGGTCCCGGTCGCGCAGCCACGTCTGCGCGTAGGCGCCGAACGTCGCCGGCCTGGTTGCCGCGGCGAGGACGCGCCGGGCCTTCGGTGGGATCCACGTTCCGGCAGCGATGAGGCGCCGCTCGTCGAGGAGCCACGCCTCGGCGTCCATCTTGGTCTCGAAGGTCGATGCGGCAGTGTGCCGCTCGTCGCCGCCGTGGCGATAGAACGCCTGGTAGCGCTTGGACGGCAACCGCCGGACGTTGCCGAACTGCCGCGTGTCGTGGCTCACTCAGTATCCCCTCTCGTGCATCTTGCGTGCATCTAGAGAGTATATGTGTGTCCACTTGTGTCCAACCCTGACACGCGATACTGTCCCCTGTATCCGCAGGTCAGACGCCTCCGGTGCAGGTCAGAGGCTCAGCCCAATTTGAGGGTCGATACTGATTCGAACCCAGTATCGCCCACCAACGGAAAACCGCCCCTGCCTGCGGAAACGCAAGTCAGGGGCCGTTCGTTGTTCCCGGCGCGTGTCAGATACGTGTCCAACGTCCGGCCCCTCTCAACCGCGTGGTCCGCGCAGCAGCTCGCCCACCGCGCCGGACCGTGCAGGAAAAGATGGCACGCTGTGCTCATGTCTGCGACCAACCAAGAGCGTTTCGAAAGCTTCCTGCGTGCCTCCGACCAGTCGATGTGGTCGACAGCGGCGCTTATCATGGCGATCCGGGGCTCCGGCTCCACCCAGGCGCGGGCGGCGGCCGCGGAGGTGCTTCGCATCCTGCAGCTCGACACGTCCTCCGATCTCGGACCACTGGATCCCGATGTCGTGGCCTCACAAACGGCCGCGTCCATGGGCGGCGTGCTCGAGCAGCAACCGCTCGTCCGGGCGCAGCTCCATGACGTCCGCGACCGAACGCCACAACCGGCCCCCGACGGCGCCGATGCCGGCCGGCACTGGGTCGGTTCGCCTAGGCATCAGTCCACCTCAGGGGCTGGATCTGGCCCTGGGGGCGTCCCAAAAACGGGAGGGAGGATGCATGCAAACTGACGGGCGGTAAACGGCACGGTCGAAGTTTTGGGGGTCTTGTGGGACCCCCCCATCCCCTTGTCATGCAACCAGTCTTCATGGTGTGGCCCAGAGCAGGCCGGGGTGACGCCCGGTTGGACGGTTGGGTGAGCGCCGCGCTGCTTGTGATTCGTTGGCGGTCTTCTGGTTGTGGTGCGGCCGGCACAGCCACTGAAGGTTGCCCGGGTCGTCGCCACCGAGGCGGTTGATGTGGTCGCAGTCCGTGCCAGGGTTGACACACCGACCGCCATCACTGACCCATTGGCACTGTCCACCAGCCTCACGCTTGGCTACTGCCCTGCGCCGATGCCAGTCTTTCGGCAGCCGACTTCTGCGGTTGCTTGTCTCCCACCGTCCGGGCACGTCAGCGCTGCTCGTCTGCGGCGTGGCCCGGCCATCGCGTCGCTGCGGTCATCGCCGGCTCACCTGCCGACGAACAGGAGCGGCCCGTTGACGGGGCAGTGGGGTCATCGGTAGTAGACCGTCCGGTGCGGTTCCATGCTGGGCGGGATATCCACCGCGGTGGGGACCGGTTCGACTCGGCTGGCGACGTCGGCGGCGTGGGCTTGGGCCACGGTGACCAGGGTCAGCGGCTCGGGCTGCGCGTGCATGGTCACCTCGAGCCAGCGGTTGACGCCGCGGGCCTTGGGGTCCCAGGTCGGGACGGAGGTGGAGAACGCGGCGCCGTACTGGCGTGGCCCGAACGGGTCCTCACGGGGTGCGATGTCGAGGACGTCGGACAGGGCGATGCGGGCGCCGGCGATGTCGTCGAGGACGCCGGCGTGTGCGGGCAGTGATCGCCACGCGGTGATGGCGCGGTTGCCGAGGGACATCACGGCGTCGGGGTGGATGCCGGGGTGGATGCCGGTCTTGGTGGCGGCGTGCACCGCGGCGGCGGCTTCGTCGAACCTTGGGCGCAGCTGGCTGATCAGGTCGTCCGCTTCGGCGCGGAGGACGGCCGCGACGGCGGCAGTGATCTCCTCGAGCAGCCCGTACATCACTGGCCCGAGCTGGGCGCGGACGGTGCCGAGAGTGGCCCGTTGACGGAGGGCTGCGACGAGCTGGTCGCGGTCGCCGCACAGGGGGTCGATTGGCGGGAGGGCGAGGACCTGTTCGCTGACCTCAGCGATGTTCTCGAGGGTGGCGACGGCGTCGCTGACCTCTGCGGGCAGGGTCACCCCGGCTCGGCGCAGCTGGGCGAGGAGCACCGGCATCGCGTCAGGCCGGAAGGTCACTGGATCACCTGCGCGGTGCGGCCGATGGCCCAGGTGCGGACTCGGGCGATGGCGGCGTCGAAGCCCTCGTGCCAGATGGTCAGGTACGGGTCGTCGGCGGACTGTTCGAAGATGCCGTGGACGGTGGCGAGGTCGGGCTCAGCGGCGACGGCGTGGCGTGCGGTGTAGGGCAGCTTGAGCAGCAGCTTCGGGTCGAGACCGCTGGCTGTGAAGGCGGGGGTGTCGCTGGTGCCAGCACTGAACATTTTCGGCGGCGGCCCTCCTTCGCTCAGCGCGGCGGCGTAGGTGGCGGCGTTGACCTGCTGATAGTCGGCGGCCAACGGGTTGTCGCCGTAGGGGTCGATCCGGACCACGAACAGCGGTCCCGCTATCAACGACGATATTTCGACGGTGGTCATGGTGTTGTTGCCTCTCGTTGGGCGGCGTATGCCGCTACTTCGGTTCGGCTGAGGAGCCAGGACTGCCCGGCGCGTCGGGTGGGGCCGAGCACCCCGGACGCTGCGAGCCGGCGGGTGTGCCGGGGCGAGCGTCGGAGCAGTTTCGCGGCCTCTCCCAAGGTGATCTCGTCACTTCTCCAAGGTGGCAGATCGTCCTCGTCGCGGACGTCCGCGGACGGACGGGCGGACGGGGCGACGGCCCGGAGAACGTCTCGCACCCGGGCGAGCTGCGGTGAGAGAGCGATGCCGTCGCGGCGGCCGAGCCGCTCGGTGGTGGAGATGAGCCGCAGCAGCAGTCGGGCGGCGTCGGGGCCGATGAGTGCCCGGTCGGCGGAGATAGCCACGGCCAGCCCGGCCCACGGCTCGACGGTGCGTGCCGGGGTGTAGGTCATGGCTCGCCCTGCACTGTGGGCCGTCCCGGGCGCGCCTTGCTGTCAAGACCGCGGCGCCAGCGTTCGTGCTCGAGGTCGAGGAGCGATGCGCGGATGTTGGCGCGCTCCAGCCAGGCGACGAGTCGGCGCTGTCGGTTCAGCTCCGCGGCGGGGGTGGATCTGCGTAGCAGCAGGCGGTCCGGGATGTCCCGCAGCCCGCGGTGGGTGTTCACCGGTCGCCCTCCTCGTCCGAGCGGGAACTGTCCACCGCGGTGGACAGTTGGTCAGCGTCGGCGCGGGGCCGCGGCACGTAGGCCTCGTCGCCGAGGATGAGCCGGTCGGACAGACCGCGGGCGACGAGGCGCTGGGCGAGCTGCGGTGGGGTCGGCTGGATCTCAGGCGGCGTGACCTGGGCGGCGCGGGTCCGGGGGCGCGGGGCGCGGTTGCGTCGGGGCACGGTTCAGCTCTCCCTCTTCGGCCTCGAGGTGACGACGGTCCGGTCGCGGCCTCCGAACACGCCGAACCGTTCGCAGTGCTCGTCGGCGGCGGCGCCGCACTCGGTCAACACCGAGCAGCCGACGCACCAGCTCGCCGCTTGGGGCGCGGTCGGCAGCATCATCGGAAAGCCACAACCCGTGGCTACCCGCTTCACCACACCGAGGTCGCCGGCCTTCGGTGGCGAGGTCGACCAAGCGTCGGGTCAGCCGCTCGGCGGCGGTCATCGTCGGACCTCGAGCATCGCCCGGTATGACGGGCATCTCTCATCGTGGCAGACGTTCAGCCGGAAGATGGGTGCGTGGCTGGCGTCGACGACCTGGTATGCGTCGCAGTCGTCGCAGCCGCCGGGGATCCGCAGACCTTCCAGAGCGCCGAGCTCGTCGAGGAAACTCATGCCGTGACCTCGCAGTCGCAGATGAATCGCGAGCAGGTCGAACAGCCGCCGCCGAGTTCCTCGAGCATCTCCGCGAGGGCTGCTTCGTCCTGACCAGGAGGGGCGGCCAGGGCGAGAGTGAGCGCCCCAGTCGAAGCAGCAGTCGGCTCAGTCGGCTCAGGTCCGTCTGGGCTGGTCCAACTGAACCGACTGGACCCACTGCGCTCAGTTGGTTCAGTTGGTTTAGTCAGTTTCTCTCCCCTAGGGATTTGGTCCAACTGTTGGTCCAACTGTGGGGGGGAGCGGTCCAACTGTGGTTCGCCAGCGTCCAGTGTCCAGAATGTCCGGCGCGGGAAACCTTCCGCGGTGAGGGTGGCTCCGATCCTGTGGCGTGCCCGTTTCAACGCACTCAGCGAGTGACCGGCCTTCGCCCCGGCCTGTTTGATCGACGCGGAGTCGTCCGTGCCCCCCTGGATGGCCAGGTGGTCGGCGAGCCAGTCGCCGGCCTCGCTGGCGGCGGACTTGTCATCGGGGCTGTCAGCGGCCCGACGCATCGCCTCGCCGATGCTGCCGGCCATCTCCTCGCCCCACTCCAACCGGCCCGTCCAGGCGGTGCCCTCGTCGGTGTCGACGGCGTGGGAGACGACGGTGAACGACAGGGTTGGCAGGTCGGTGCGCCCGAGGTTGTTCTTCGGGGTGCCGAACAGCCGGCGGGTGTCGCTCTCGTCGTCGGGGTCGGGCACCACGGTGTGCACCGACCGGGCCACGGCGGTGAACGCCTTGGAACCCATGACGAGCTGCAACGGATCGGTGCTGCCGCTTTTGTTGTGATGGATCACCCCGAGGACGGCCATGCCGGTGCGGTCTGCGATGGCGACGAGCGGCTCAAGCGCCTGCCGCACCTCGGCGTCGCGGTGGGTGTCCAGGTCGCCCAGCCGGGACATGAGCGGGTCGAGCAGCAGCAGCGCCGCGTCGGTCTCGCCTGCGGCCCGCTCCAGGGCGATCAGGTCGCGGGGCAGCGACAGCCCGACGTGAATATCCAGGGCGTTGAGAACCTCGACCCGGAACACGCGGGCGAGGTCGGCTCCGGCCGCGATGAGCCGCGGCACGATGGTGTGCTCCCACGAGTCCTCGGTCGCGCAGACGAGGACCGACTTCGGAACACCCCGGTAGGTTCCCTCCAGTTCGCCGCGGGTGACCCGGGCGGCAGTCCAGTAACCGAGGGTCGACTTCCCCAGGCCTTCACGACCTGCGAGCAGCCCGAGGGTGCCCAGGGCCAGCCGGCCGTCCCAGAGCCAGAACACGGGGCGTGGCTTGATGCTGTCGGCGGCGACGAGGACGAGGCGACGGGTTCCGGTGTCGGGGTGCTCTTCTATGTCGTCCTGGGTGGCTCCTGAGCCGTCCTGGGATGCCTCGAGCACCTCGCCGGTCTCGTGGTCGACCGGGCCGCCGATCCAGGACAGGTCGTCGACGCGCAGCTTGCTCGGGTACGCCGCGGGCGTGCCGCGCTCACTCTGCGCCTTCCATTTCGCGGTCACGTCCTCGCGGGTCCACGTCGGGCAGGTCGGTGCGGCCTCGGTGAACGCGGCCTCAACCTCTTCCAGGGTGAGCGGCGACCACGACGCACGGGCCAGCCTGCCGAGCCGGTAGGCGGCGTCAGCCTGCAGCCGTTCCCAACCGCGTTTGTAGCGGTCGACGTGCGTTTCGCCCCATGATGCCGAGTCGCGCAGCTCGGTCTGCACCCCCTCGACGGCGCCGGCCAGCCATCGCGTGATCGCGTCCTGTGCGGGTAGGGGCAGTTCGGTGAACGGCGGTCCGTCGTACGCCTCCGCCTCGGTCCCGGCCGCGGCCTTGCTGACCCGGGAGGCGTGGACCATCTCGGCCAGCGCCCTGCCGGTGTCGTCGGTGTCACGCTCCTCAGCCCACAGCTCTAGTTCGGGCGCCGGGTCCAGACGTAGGGCCGGATCTCGCCGTCCACCTTGGACCGCTTCACGGTCGGGGCGATGAAGATGAAACCCCGTCCCGCGGCGGTGTCACGCCGACCGGCTTTCACGTCGAGCCCGTCGCGCAGCCCGTCCCGGCTTGCTACGTCCATGGCGGCGACCAGCTCATGGGTGCCACCGGACGGCGTAGCCGCCTCGGCGTACGCCCGCGGCCACATGCCGGCGGTGACCAGTCCGCTGCGGGTCACGTCGCCGCCGTGGCGCGGGTCGCAGTCGGCCGCGTCGAGCCCGTGGCCCATCACCGCGCACACGGCCATGCCGGGGCGCCAGTTGTCGAGGACCGCCGGGTCCGCACTGGTGCGCTGCCACTTCTCCGGCATCCAGTAGCCGCAACCGTTGTGGCCTCCGTCGGGGCGCCACTGTCCCTGGTCGTCGAGCGCGGGTCGACAGAGGAAGATCGGCACGCCAGCGCGCGCCAGCTCCCGGGCGGTCTCCAGGTCCAGAACGGTCTGCGCCGTCGGCGCGGTAGACTCCGAAATGGACTCAGCGGCCTGGCGGCTTGCGTTTCCTGTAGGCGGCGCCCCGTGGCTGGGGCGCCGTTCTCGTGTCGGGTTCATGCGACACAGCCGGCGGTCGGGATGGGGCGCAGCAGGTTGTCGAGCTCGTTAAGGTCGACTCGAATCAGCCGCGGCCCCATTCGGTAGCCGGTGAGGGAGCCGTCCGAGATTCGCCGCCGGAGAGTTCTTGTTGAACAGCTGGCATACTCGGCGGCGTTCGGCAGAGTTGCCAGTCGACGCGATGGCCGCGCCTGTTTCGTGATTGTCTGTGCGGGCATGGCTGCGATCCCCTTTTCGGGTTCCACGCAGCCCTAGACGTTCGGTGCTTAACCCCGCACCGGGCCCGCTTTCGCGGCAGGGCAACTCAATGTTGTACTGACCATCATAGGGCAGCCGTGTCCCCTGCTGACCGCTCGACACGCGAAACGTCGATTGTCCGTGTCTTCCCGGAGGCGTCGTCAGCCAAGAGCGCGGCACGCAGCAAACGGCCATCCACATCGTGCGCGCGGCCGCAACGACAAGTGGTCACAAAGTCCTGGCCTACCTGGTAGTTCATGGAGTGGTCTGCTGGTCGGATCAAGAGCAGGTCCGTCGGCATGGTCGGAGCACCGATCACGATTGCCACGATTGTCGGCCTCTGGGGCGTCAAAGAGCACAGCACCTCAGCCCGTCGGATGCTCCGAGGGATCTCCTTGAACCGACGCGTCTCGGGACGTAGCCGGCGGATCTGCTCACCGGTCTCCCAGTCGGTCTCCCACACGCCACCATCACGCGGTTGGCTCATCTCTTGACCTTCTTCGGTCTCTTGACGGGCTCGTGCCGTTCGGCTTTCCGGCTCATGGGTCCGGTTTCCATGAGCACCGAGAGGGCGGCGGCGATCTCCGCGTCTCGCCCTCGGGCGGCGTGCTGGTAGCGCAGTGCCGCCTGCGGCGTGGAGTGCCCGAGCCGGGCCATCAGCTCGGCCAGCGTGGCGCCCGTGCCGGCGGCCAGGACTGCCCCAGTGTGCCGGAGGTCATGCCAGCGCAGGTCAGGGCGTCCGGCCGTCGCCCGCGCCTTGTAAAACACGCGGTAGAGCGTCGACGGGGCCAGGTGGGCGGTCCCGTCCGCGGCGGGGAAGAGCAGCCCGTCACGTCCCCTGACGCATCCGTTGACGTGCTCCCTCAGGGTCGGCAGGAGAGCGGCCGGGATGGCGACGTCGCGGACGCCGGCGGCGCTCTTTGGCGTGCCGACGATGATCTCCCCGTTCGCGCGCACGACACCGCGGCGGACGTGGATCACGCCGTTGGTCAGGTCGAGATCCTTGCGGCGCAGCTCGACGACCTCACCGAACCGCAGACCGCACCACGCGGCCAGGAGCGTCATCGCCTTGTACCGCTGGGGCATCGCGGCGACGAGGGCGGCCAGCTCCTCGAGAGTCGCGGGCCTGATCTTCACCACGCTCTTGGATGAGCCGGCGCCGCGGATGTGGCACGGGTTGGCCGGGATCTTCTCGTCCGTGACGGCCGTGGCGAGGATGGTCCGCAGCAGCCCGTAGGAGTGGGCGCGCAGCGTCGGCTTGGCCCGGTCCAGTTCGGAATGCCAGTCGCGGACGTCCTCGGAGGTTATGGCCTTGAGCGCGACGTCCTCGAACGTCGGGTTGATCTGGTGGACGAGCAGGGCGGCGTAGTGGGCGCGCGTCCTGGGCTTGAGGTCGCGGTGGGTCATCCACCGGGCGGCGTACTGCCCGAACGTCTGCGCCTTAGGCTGGTCGCGCAGCTTGCGCGGGGGAGTCCACTCGCCGCGGCTGATCTTGCGGCGTTCGCTTGACAGCCAGGTCTCGGCATCCTCGCGGGCCTCGAAGGTCATCGGCGCGTTGTGCCGCGTACCGTCTGGGCCGGTGTACCGGGCCCGGTAGCGCCTGCTCGGCAGCCTGGTGATCTGCCCGAACCCGCGCTTGGTGCCTGCCATGTTGAGCCCTTCGTGTCCAATACGGTTACCCGGCCATCTCCGCGACGTTCGATGACCCGAACCTGGTGTCGTGTGCCGGGCTGGCCCCGACCATGGCGTTGGCGCACCGGGCGGGCCTGGGTGAGCTGGTCGCCGACACCCTGACGTTGAAGGCCAAGGGCGGGGTCAACGCCCACCTGAAGGTCCCGGCGCTGGTCGCGGGGATGGTCGCCGGCGCGGACAGCATCAATGACATGGACGTTCTGAGACACGGCGGGATGAACCGGTTGTTCAACGGGGTCCGGTCCCCCTCCACGTTGGGCACGTTCCTGCGTCTGGATCTGTGGCTGTCACAGCGATTCCGCGCCCGGCGAAGACGCGCGTGGCTTTGCCCGTGCCCGCGCCGATCTCCAAGGCTGTGCGGACTGGCCGACCTGCGTAGGTCAGTACCTCATCAACGAGTTCCTCGGGGGTAACCAGGTCGAAAGTGTTCGTAGGCCGATGCCACCGATCCGAAGCTCAGGGCGCGTCCAGTCATGCGCTAATGGTGACATCGCGTTCGCGCTCACTTGCATCCGAGCTCCCGACAACACTCCTGGCCGTCGAGCACCCACTCACCGGCAGGCCAAACCGTCGTCACTCTCGGCGAACGAGTGAGGCTCGTTCATTCCGTGCCCTTCTCGATCGCCCGCCAGCTACCCGCGCGGATTGTTCGTCACAATCTGGCGCAGGAACGCGAGCGATCGTGTCGCCCTCCCAGAAGGCGACCGTCCGGGCCGTGAGGTTCTGGTGCTCCGGCAGTGATGATCAGCGCGGGGTCGGGGACCAACATGGCGCCACTCCCGCAGCGCACGAACACAGTGCACAGCGAGCTCGGGTCGAACGGTCGGTGCCGCTGCGGCAAGCCGTCACCGATCAGCTGCAGCGAGTCACAGGGCCACGGATCCTAGCGCAAAGTGGCGACAAGCTCGGGGCGCCCGGTGCAGAGGTCGGGCTCCGGTATGCCGTGCCGCGCCCATCGGGGCACGGCGGGGGAGCGGGGGATGAGTCGATTGCCACGGGGCCAACAGGCTTCATGTGTATGACTGGGCCCCCGCTCCACGCGCTCGAAGGCGACGTGGTAATTCCCCACGGCGGTCTGCGAGCGGGGGCGTGCTCGACGAGGCATCGGACGACGTCAGGAGCTCGCGAGGATGACGAGTCGCCGGGTCGCGCGGGTCATCGCGACGTAGCGGTCGACCGCTCCTTCGATGCCCTCGCCGAACGCCTCTGGGTCGATGAGGACGACCAGGTCGAACTCAAGCCCCTTCGACAGCTCGGGGGTCAGTGACTGGACGCGGGACGTCGCCCGGAACGTGGGATCGCCGATGACGCAGGCGATCCCGTCGGCATGCCCAGCGAGCCAGGTGCCGAGGATCGAGCCCAGATCCGAAGCAGGTCCGTGTATGACGGGGACGTCGCTGCGGCGGATGGAGGTCGGCACGTTGGCGTCCGGGAGCACGGCCCTGATGACCGGCTCGGCTTCCGTCATGACCTCTTCCGGCGTCCGGTAGTTGATGCTCAGGGAGGCCAGGTTGACCCGGTCAAGCCCGATCCGCCCGAGCCGTTCCTGCCACGGCTCCGTGAACCCGTGCCTCGCCTGGGCACGGTCCCCGACGATGGTGAAGCTCCGGGACGGGCAGCGGAGCAGCAGCATCTGCCACTCTGCGTCGGTCAGCTCCTGAGCCTCGTCCACGACGATGTGCGCGAACGGCCCAGCGAGCAGGTCAGGGTCGGTGCGGGGAGCGGCAGCCTCGTCGATGAGGTTCTCCCGGAGGTCCGGGTGACGCAGCATCGTCACCACGCCCTCGGAGTCGTCGTCAGCCGCGATGAGGTCGTCGATGACCGCGGCCCTCTGCTCGCGCTCGACCTCGAGGGTGGCCTGCTTGCGCCGTTGGCGGCGGGTTGCCTCGGGTCGCCAAGCCGCTGCCGTGCGGCGTCCAGGAGCGGCAGGTCGGACACCGTCCAGGCCTGGGCGTCCCGGCGCTGAAGCTGCTTGACGTCGTCGAGGCTGAGCCAGGGAGCGCACTTCCGCAGGTAACGCATCGCGAGTCCCACCACCCCTTCGACATCCCCGCGCGGACGAACACATCGAGAACAACACACGCACTTCGCGACTCCCAGTTTCGTCGGTTCTGACTTCGGCCGACGATTCTGCGGCACGAACCGGGTCTTGCCGCAAGCCCCCCAGTGCGCTATACGTTGAGAGTGGTAGGGGGTAGCACTCTCCTCTCCCTGTTTCGTTCGCCCTAGACGACCTTCTCGCGAAGCGGCGCGCACCGCGTACGCCGGTACCGGCCAAAGAGATCTCCATTGGCCCATGGATGCGGCCGCGGAACGAGAGCTCGTCGCTTCAGCAAGGCCGGCTGGAGCATCGTCATCCATATGGAGCTCGTCGTCGCAACGCACGGCCGGAAACGTCCCGTCGTCACTAACTGCCGCCGCGCCCGCCTTCTTTGCTTGAGCGCCCTCGGAGCCGACCAAGACCTCGTCGTGGACCTCTACACCGCCGACGTCGCCGCGCCATCCCGCAGCCGGGACCCGACTGGCCCCGCGTCCACGTCCACGTCCCCTCCGCTAGCGCGGGTCCCTAGAAGAAACCACTGCCAACTCTCCAAGACCAAAAGACCATGCGAGACCTGAAGTAGGCACGGCGCGAAGTCGCTGCTGGCGACACTGTGGATGCCGAGGAGCCCGAAGCGCAGGGCGTGCGCTGACCGACACATCCTCCCGTAGCGGTCCCGTAGCAGCCGCTTTCGAGCTCATTGGCGGCCCTTGGCGCAGAACCCTCAGCGCGTTGGGAAGCGGCTCCGTGCGCCGCCCGACGGCAGGTGCACTTCCCGTCGAGGACAGTACCGCGTCATCGACGAAAACAACGACGATGCATGGAAGGTCGTGATCCTTCCCGTCTCTCACCGCAGAGAGCCATCTGCTGAGCTCAAGTGATTCGGAGTCCCCAAGCCGATCGTCAGCGACATAATGGCCGTGATGGAGCCAACCGCGGTCGACCCGCCTCGACTGGCCACGGCAGCGGAGGCCGTCACCGTGGCCAGGCTTCTGCATGCCTTCAACCGGGAGTACGACACCCCGACGCCCGGGGAGGCCGTTCTCGCGACACGGCTCGAGCGGCTTCTGGCCGGTGGAGACGTGATCGCCCTGCTGACGGGCGACCCCGCGGTCGCCGTCGCTGTGCTGACCTTGCGCCCCAACGTCTGGTACGACGGTCCGGTCGCCCTGCTCGACGAGCTTTACGTCACGCCCCAGTTGCGTGGTCGAGGGCTCGGCTCGGCACTGCTCGCGGCCGCCGAGGCGAAGACTCGACGGGGTGGCGGAGAGCTGCTCGAGATCAACGTCGATGGGGACGACACGGGCGCCCGCCGCTTCTACGAGCGGCACGGCTACGTCAACAGCGAGCCGGGCACGGACCAGCCGCTTCTCTACTACTACCGGGCACTGCGAAACCCTACGGTGTAGCGCGAGGAGCGTCGGGGTGTCCTGCTCCCCCTGGCGCTGACTACTTCACGAGCCGCAGCGCGAGGGGGTACTTGTACGTCTCACCCTTGTTGGCTGCCAAGCCCGCCATGATGCAGAAGACGAGGTTGACGATGAACAGGAGCGGGAAGACGAGGAAGCCGATCAGGACGACCGACAGAACACTGGCGACGACATAACCGATGATGACCGTGATCTGAAAGTTCAACGCTTCGACAGCGTTGTACTTGGTGTAGGGCGACTCGTTGCCTTTGGTCAGCATGACGATCAGCGGAGCGAGGAATCCCAGCACGATCCCGCCGAGATGGGACAGCATGCTCCACGTCGTCTCGTCTGACGTCAGAGGACGTCCTACGAGGGCAGAGAACGGGGCAGCTTGCGCTACCCCCTGCCCTGCAGGCGCCGACGGGCTGGGGACGTTGCCGCCCATTGGGACGACGTTGCCCGGTGACCCATGGTGTTCGGGACTTTGGTAGTTGCCCTGCTGATAAGTCGGTGGCGGTGGATCCTGGGGTGCAAGTGGCTCTGTCATGGCGTGAGGATAGTCCTCCGTCACAGTAGGCGTAGGCCTTTTCGGCAAGCCAGTGGCGCTCGGGCGGCGGCCATTTTCCGCAGTTGGGTGGTGGTGGACTTTCGCACTCTCCGGGTGGGTCAGGCGGCTCGTGCGAGCGTGTCGATGAGCATGTCCACGATTTGCGGGGTGAGTCGCTGTTGGCCGGAGATGGCGTTAA
>JAABUW010004336.1_pt1 | contig 19330 bp, 24 predicted proteins | sample 5560081 | NCBI WGS metagenome assembly JAABUW01 (sample SAMN10711882, study PRJNA513363) | rock metagenome | isolation source: Antarctica rocks | place: Antarctica: Victoria Land, Knobhead sud
GGGCGCGGCGATCTACGGCGGCCTGCTTGCCGTGGCCGCGCGCCTCGCCACTGGCCATGGCCGGTGGTCGGAGCTTTGGTCATCGGAACACCTCAAAGTTGGTCTCGGCCCTACGCAGGCGACAGAACGTCAGCAAACGCCTCTGTGTCGCGTGGGGGAAGACAGGATGAGCCGCTTGGCCCGGGATATCGCCCGGCTGCAACACTCTGCCCGATGCGGCGAGGTGGATCGCGATGGATTTGCAGCGGGCCTGCCTCGGACGGCGCATGCACATCGCGGTTGGCGCAGGTCGGCACAGGGTTCCGCCCGGCGGCGTTGCAGCAGCAACCGACCCGGCGTGCTATGGCGTCCTGTATGTCTGAAGCCAAGCCGCCCGCCGCACCTGCCCTCTTCACGCCCGCCGAGCGCGACTACATACGCCGCGAGCTCGACATGTTCTTCTCGACGTTGCCCAGCGTCGCCGAGGGCTTCCAGCTCAAGACGTGGCGGGGCGGTCCGCAGGCAGGCCAGCCCAAGGTGCCGCAGGCTGCGGCAGGCCTGCTGGAGCGCGGGCTGATGCGCCTTGACACGACGGCCCGCTGGCCGCGGCTGTTCTTCACCGACGCTGGGCTGGCTGCGCTGCAGGCGATGATGGCCGACCGGCGTTTCGCCGACCCGGCCAAGTTCGCGCATGTCCGCCAGGAACTCGGCCTCGACCCACGCCCAAGCCATGCCGAGTAGCCGTGACGCGGTCGCCCCGGGGAGGACGAGAACGGTTCCTCTCGCGACAGGCTGGTTCTCACCGGCCCGGTGATGCCGTATCAGGACGGTCCTGAACCACAAGGATCGCAGATGGCTCGTGAGCCGAAGGCCGCCCGCAGCAACGCATTTGCCAGCTCCCCTGAGGAGGTCTTGGCCGCCCTGAGTGACGCCCCTGCCCCGGCGCGCCGGGGACGCAAGCCAAAGGCGGCTGCCTCAGCGGAACCGCTGGCCACGATAGACAGTGACGATGCCGCGGGCGGCAGCATCGCCGACTCGGTCGCGGCGCCCGTGCGCAGGCGGCCAGGCCCCAAGCCGAAGCAGCGGGCTAGCGCGGCCGAGGCGGCTGCGCTCCGGCACAGTGCTGAGGCGACGTCAGGACAGAAGGCCCGCGCATCGGATGCCGCTCCGGAACCCATGTTGGCCGCAGACAGCAGGCCAGACGCCGGGACAGATGGCCAGCAGGACCAGCAAGAGCAGCTACGTGGCCCTGAACCAGCCACGCTGGGGCCCACCTCTGCCTCGGCCACCAGCAACGCAGCACCATCCGGCTCAAGCCAGAACGCAGCGACCTCGGCGCAGCCTGCGGCCCAGTGGAATCGGGCCACAGACACGGTGCGTTTCGACTGGGTCGAGATCGAGCGCACGGCGTCGCAGGACGGCCCCAACCAGGTCATGGCCAAGCTGCTGGTGGCGGCCCGTGCGGAGGGCGCCACCTCGCGTTGGCCGCTCTGAAATGCGCTTGTCGGGCCTCATCGGTCCTGCTTGCCAACGCTCCCTCCCCCGTTCTTGACTTCCAGGGCAGCCACCTGCGTATCCCGAACAGGCTTGGCACCCCGGTCGTGTCAACGCTAGGTTACGCCCCGTTCAGGCGGGGAAAGCAGCAGACATGGCAAGCGGGACGGTCAAGTGGTTCAATCCTGACAAGGGCTTCGGCTTCATCCAGCCGCAGGACGGCAGCAAGGACGTGTTCGTGCACATCAGTGCCGTGCAGGCGGCTGGGATCAACAGCCTGAACGACGGCCAGAAGGTCAGCTTCGACGTCGTAACCGAGCGCGGCAAGCAAGCCGCATCCAATTTGAAGCTTGGCTGACCCCTGATGCTGCATCGCCTGGCTCAGCCTTCGGTGGCAACACCCGTCCCCCTCGCGAGGGGGCACTCGCGCTTCCGGCTTCGAATCTGCCTCAAGGGAAGTGGCGTCCGGCCATATGGCTGGGCAGTCTACGACGAAGAGGACGGCAGGAGCGTGCGGCAATCATCGCTGCGGTTCCGCACGTCGGCCGAGGCGTGGGAGGCAGGCACGGCAGTCTTGGATAGCCAGGAGTAAAGGCCATAGGGCCAGCGCACCCGGTGCGGTTCAGCGACTGCGGGGGTCGTTTGGCTCTTTGACCAGCTATCGCGTTCTGCATGGCGGTCCCGTCCTACATTCGACGCCAGGCTTTTGTAGCAGCCGTGACGCGCTTGAGCACCGTCAGTCCAGTCGTATCCTGGACAGCGCGCCTTTGGTGCGCACGGTCCGATGTCACACCCAGGCAAACACGCTCTCGATCAGGTTGGACGTCCGCAGACGTTCCAGTGCTCGGCTGGAAAACCGTAGAAGGTCAGCAGCGCATCGCGGTCTTTGGTCAAGCAAGTGACGGCCTTCTCGTACTTCGGCACCGCGGCCTGCTCGGGACATGGCTGAACACCGGGGCCTTCCATGCCCATGGCTGTGACCAGAAGCTCGGCTCCACGGGATGCAGGCGCATAACGGGCTATTTGCCGACCACCACCAGGTCTTCCACGTGAAGCGGTTCGCGTGACCCGCCTTTGCGCAGCAGGGCATGTCACGCGAAGGTGCCATCCATGACGTCCCTTGCCGCCCGCCTCGATCGTGCGCTTGCCGCGCTGCCGCGCGCCTACCCCGGCCCGGGCGGGGCTGTCGCCGTGCTGCGGGACGGCGAGGTGCTGGCCCGCCACGCCTGGGGCTGGGCCGACGCCGAGCAGCGGATCGCCTTCACGCCGGGAACGCTGTTGCGCATCTGCTCCATCACCAAGCAGTTCGCCTGCGCCCTGGTGCTGGACGCATATCCTGACCCATCAGTGCTGGACGAGGACGTGCGCGCGCGCCTGCCGTTGCTGGACGGCCACGCACCCAGTGCGCTGCACCTGTGCCACAACCAGTCGGGCCTGCGCGACTACTGGGCCGTGGCGATGCTGCACGGTTCGCCAGCCGAGGCGCCGTTCGGGGATGCAGAGGCCGCGCGCGTCATCGGCGGCACACGGACCCTGCAGTTTGCGCCGGGCACGCGCTACTCCTACGCCAACCAGAACTTCCGCATCCTGTCCAACATCCTGCAGGACCGCACCGGCAGGAGCTTCGCTGAGCTGCTGCGATCCCGCATCTTCGACCGCGCCGGCATGGGCAGCGCCATGCTGGCCGCCGACACGCGCTCCATGCCGGACGGCACGGCAGGTTACGAGGGCACCCAGGCCACCGGTTTCCGGCCTGCCGTAAACAGGGTGCTGTGGACCGGTGACGCCGGCATCGGCGCCAGCCTGGACGACATGATCGCGTGGGAGCGGCACGTTGACGCGGCACGCGACGATGCCCACGCGCTGCCGTCCCGCTTGTCTGCCCCGGTCGCCTTCAGCGACGGCACGCCAGCCCCCTATGGCTTCGGCCTGAGCCGGCGGGCCGAGATGGGCCGCCCTGCCACGGGCCACGGCGGCGCCCTGCGGGGCTGGCGCAGCCACCGGTTGTACCTGCCGGGAGAACGCATCTCGATCGTCGTGATGTTCAACCACATGGCCGACCCCCGCGCCGCCGCGCTGGATCTGCTTGCCGCCGTGCTGGGCGAGAACTTGCCGCAGCCGGATGCCACCCTGCCGCAGCCGGGCTGGCTGGGCACCTACGTGGAGCCGGAAACCGGCCTTGCGGCGCGCATGGACATAGCGCGGGGCGGGCAGGTTCGACTGCGCTACGGCCACCCGGCCGAGCTGCTGGACCTGCAAGCGGACGGCACCGCGGGCAGCGGCGGCACCCAGCTGCGGGTGGCAGGGGACGGCCTATGGATGGATCGCCCCGGGGAGAACCAGAGCACGCTGCTGCGCCCGTGCGACGGCGTGCCCGCCGCGGACGTTGCCGGCCGCTACCGCTGCGCCGAGTTGGATGCGATGCTGACCGTGGCCGATGCGGGCGGCGCCTTGTACGGAGGCTTCTCGGGCATGCTGGGCCAGGGGCGAATGGAACTGCTCGACCCCATTGGCGCGGACCTTTGGGCACTGCCGTGCCCGCGCGCTCTGGACCACACGCCGCCGGGCGACTGGACGCTGGCCGTCCAGCGCGACGGCGCCGGGCGAGCCGTGGGCGTCCAGGTCGGCTGCTGGCTGGCCCGAGGGCTGCTATATGAACGCGAAAGCTGAGCTCGGGTCCGTGTCTCTTCGGAGTCTGGCGTCGGCCGCACATCGGTTGGCAGCGCCTTCACGGCCGTCAGGCCCATAGCGTCCGTGAACTCCTCCTTCGTCTGCCAGAACCCCAGGCCGTGAAGGCCGACCCGGCGCAGATCGGCATCCACCTCGACGACCCGCGCCACCAGCATCCCGACCAGGGCAGTGCCGGGAAGGTCGAACTGCCGCGCGAGCGTCTCGAACCGCGTCGCTGCGTCGTCCGCGATGCCCAGGCCGGACGCCCACGTGCTGCTACCTTCGTCTATACTTTGACTCTCCCCGCGACGCCTGTTCGATCCGACGTGAACGCACCAAGTCCGGCGCTTGTCAGTGGCCGCCGCAACTGCCGGAGTCGCCGTGGCCGCCAAGGTCGCTGTGGCTGCTCGGGGCCGCGGAGCGGTCGCAACTGTTCGGCGAGGCATGGCCCGCCGACGTTACGACATCGTGGGCGTAGAGCGCCAGCAAGGGAACGGCGGCATCGTCCGGACTGGTCGACCCGGGGCCGATGTCGTCCGGGGCGCGTGCCCGGCGTTTCGTGGCCGGCGTAGCAGCAGCAGCCGGCTTCCACGGCCTGAACAGGAGGAACATCGCAGCAGGCGCGGCAGCGATGATGGCTGCCAGGATGACCAGGCCGGTAGTGTTCATCGTTGCCCTCCCCCTCCTTGGTGGCTGGTTGACACCGCCCCGCTGTTGCCGCCTTCCGTCGCGCCCTGCCAGGCCCGCGGCGGCCGGACGCATCCGTTGGCTTCCGCTCCCGGTCAGCGGCCTGCTCCGAGCTGTAAGCGAACGATGACGTCCTCCTGCCGCCGCTCGAAGCTGTAGTCGATGGCATACTCCACGTTGTCTGTGGCGAGCATTGTCCCAGAGCAGTAGCGCACCGACGGAACGGCGCCCGGTCCCTGGGCTACCTCCACCTGCCCGCCTAGGCTCACCGCCCTCACCCCGGCCAGCCGCGCCGCGGGCAGGGCGTCGAACACGCCCCTGAGGTCGGCGACCGCACCGCGGTCCGCGCAGTCCGGCAGGCGCCCGGCCGCGGCGCGCTCCTCGGCGGCCTGCGAGGCGAGCGCAACCAGCACGGCAACACGGATGACGGAGGCGGCTGCGGCGCTGCCTAGCCAGGCCCAGAACGGCGCCCTGGGCCGCCCCAAGGCCGTCGCGCGCCGCCACAGGTAGACCGGCGGCACAAGGGACCACCAGGCGGAGGGCATGCCGTTGGCCGCCACGCCGGACCGCTGCAGGCGTTGCCTGTCCGCCAGCACGAACGCAACGGACGCGAGGAGGGTGACCGCGGAGAGGGCGCGCATGTCGTCGGCGACATCCAGGAGCACCAGTGCGGCAAGGAGCATGGCCGACGCCAGCGGCAGCGCGGCGAGCGCCCACGCCATGCCGTCCCTCCCCGCCGGGGCCTGGGCGGCTGCCGGCAGGGCTGTCCCGTCCGTCATGGCTCGCACGCCGCCAGCAAGGTACGGCTCGGGCGGGCGGGTCGCGGTGACATCGGCATCTCGGCTCCAGGGTCTCATGGTTGCGGCTGGCCTCGGGTGCGGTGCATCCGGGCGGGCCGCCGTGCCGGCCGCTTACTGGCGGGTCCGTACGGCATCGGACAGCGACCGGACCGTCGGCGGCCTGGCGAGGGGGCCGCAGTCCTCGGACCCTGCGTTGGCGTAGGCGCGGCCGTTCCGCCGGTAGGTGAAGCGGCACGTCCCGAGGGAGGCCAGCACCAGGTCGGCGTGGCCCCCGTGCCGCGCCGCCAGCAGCTCTATGAAGCCCGGCTCGGCCGACAGCACCCGCTCCCAGCCGCGCGGGCCCTTGGCCACCAAGTACGCGTTCTGGCCCGGCTGGCCGAAGCACGAGCCGGCGGCGAGGCTCACGATCCGGGCGACCACGGCCGGGCTCACCGGCGCCGGCTGCACCGAAACGGTGACGGCCTCGCCCGGGCAGTTGCGCCGGTATGCCCTCACGTCCGCGTCCAGGGACCGGGCGGCCTCGGCGGAGACGGCGTCGAGGGCCTGGGCGCGGGAGCCCGCGCCGGGAAAGGCGAGCAGCGCGGCCGCCAGTGCGATGCGGGTCCCCAAGGACGCTCCGCGGCCTCGCCGTCCGGTCATGCCGCGCCCGGGCGTCGGCAGGCGGCGCCGTTCGTCATCCCGAAGGTCATGATGTTGCCGCCATTGATGGTGCACACAAAGCGGCCGTTGGCGCGGGTGTCCACGATGAAGTTGGTGTTGGTCGGCCCGTCCGCGCGGCGCTCGACGATGGTCACGTCCGCCGCAGGCAGGCCCAGCGAGCCGGAGATGGAGTCCCTGGCGCGGTCGCTGCCGAGCATCTGGTCGGCGCAGCCAGCCGCCAACGGAAGTGTGGCGAGCGCCACGACGGCCACTCTGAATGCTGTTCTCACGTCAGGCTCCTCGAACGGGTTGGCAACTCTGGACGGGTACGTGGAGGCCGTACGCGCCGGATCCGCGGGCTCCAGGAGGATCCGGAGGCAAGAGGCAGGGCGATGTGCCGAGGACGGCCGTCGTCCATCGTCGCCCTGCCCGTCCCTGCGCTCACCACCGGCGGCTGGTTCGGAAGAAGCGGACCTCGTGCCTGCTGATGAACAGCGCCACGAAGGCGCCTGCCAGGTAGCCGAGGACCATGGCGATCAGGACGTGGACGAGCGTGAACGAGAAGGCCCTGAACTGGCTGAGCAGGAAGAGGTATGCGCCGAAGCCGCAGAACGCGCCCCACTTGCCGGCCTGCACCTGCTCCCCAGACGAGGCACCGATCACGAGCTCGGCGCCGCACCCGCGGCAGATCGACGCGCCCGATGGCACCTCGGTCGCGCAGAACGAACATGTTTCCCCCATGTCTCGCATGCCTCCATAAGCCCGAAGGTCGCCGGCTCGCCCTGCTTTGCCGATCCGTTCGGGCATCGCCCGATGCCGCACTCCTCAATATCCTATTTTGGGATGTTGGCAAGGCGTTCCCTAGGCCTGGGCTGGAACAACCCCGCACGTGGCATGCCGCGCTCCCGCTCCTCGCCGAGATACGCGCGCTTGGGTCAGCTCCTCGTTGAGGCGCGGCTGGCCTCCGGCCTGACCCAGGCCGGGTTGGCGGAAAGGCTCCGCCGTCCGCAGTCCTACGTTTCGAAGTACGAGAGCGGCGAACGGCGGCTCGACGTCGTCGAGTTCCTGGAAGTCACCGACGGGATCGGCTGCCGGGTGGAGGATGTCATTGCGGCGCTGCTGGCGGCCGAGGCTTGACCGTCAGTTCCGGACGCCGGGTCGTTCAACACCCTGCGTCCATCCACTGTCTCGGACGTGGCTGCGCCGGAGGAGGGCAGCCTGGAACTCGTCCCACCTGTCGTGCGGGTCACCGCTGCGGCCACCGACCTGAGGAGCTTCAACCGGCGCACGCCCGACAGTGTGGCCGCGACGGCTTCGTCGTCTGGGGGGCGTTCAGAAGGTTCCCAAGGCAGCTTGCTTCAGCACCAGCTTCTCCGGCGTCAAGCCAGCCACCGTACGCCGAAGACGCCCGTTCTCCTGCTCCAGCAGCTTGAGCCACTTCACCTGGTCCAACTTCAGCCTGCCAGACCCCATCTGCACCGGTGGTATGTCGCCCCCGACACCCGGGTTACACGGTTGATAGTGACTACTATCAACCACACTATCAACTTAGAACTGAATATCAGGGCAGCCATGGGTGACACGCTAGAGGTATGGGCCGCTTCCGACTTGCCCTCTGCTGCAATCACGCGGTTCGTCCGCCAGGTCGAGGGTGCCGCGGCGTTCCTAGTGGTCGCGCATTCCGGCGAGAAGCCCCGGAGCGCGCCGGTCAAGGCGCTCGCGCGCCACGCAGCGCCCAGTGTGACGCTAAGTCATGGGTGGCACCGGTCACTCGTGAGCACGTCGACGAGCCGGCTGCAGGACTTGGTCGTCGTCTTCGCAAACCATCCTGTGCATGGTCCGGGCGCGCAGGCCGAGCTGGAGGCGTTCAAGATGCTTCTGGAGCTCACTCCAGCAGGTCCGCCTCTGCTGGTGCTCGCAAATCGCGACAGGAAGCGTGCGTACGAGGAGTTGGCGAAGCACATGGAGCTTGTATGCCGCCAGTTCGAGGCGGCGGCGACCCTGGCGGACAGCCTGATATCCCCCGAACCGGCAAGGAGTGCGGCACCGAAAGCCGAGGAGCCCGCCCACGCCGGGTTTCCAGCGGCTAGGGACGCGCTCCTGGACCGAGCCGGTGGTGCGCTGACGTTGACGGAGGCTGCCAAGCGCCTGGGCATTTCCAGGCAAGCGTTGCACAAGCGGATCTCCGCCGGCACTGCTCTGGGCATGATGGTTGACGACGAGATCGTCGTGCCAAGCCTGCAAATCGCCACCAGGGACGATCGACCGGCTATCCTGGGTGGGATTGGCGATGTGACGAAGCTGTTCAAGTCGGCGGAGGCGGGACCCTGGATGGCACTCCAGTTCCTCGTCGATCCCGACCCGAACCTGGGGAAAGCTCCAGTCGAGTCGTTGCAGCAGGGAGAGATCAAGCCGGTCATTGCCGCGGCCAAGGCGCATCTGCGCTGCGACGAGGGGTAAAGGTTGCCGCTCGTCGCAGCGTCCGGCCCCACAGCGCCCACTGCGACATTCCCGAAGGGGGTCAAGACCGAGACCCTGGAGGTTGGCACCAAGATCGTCCGCATCCATCACCGAAACCAGGGTGCGATTTGGTTCGGGCCGAAGCCTGGCTTGCCGCCGGCCTACCGCTTCGATGCGCCTGGCCATGAGTATCGCACACTGTATGCCGCGTCGGCGCTCGATGGTGCGTTCGTGGAGACCATTCTGCACGGCAGGTCCGCCGACCAGATCGTCAGCCGGGCCTACGTGAACCAGCGAGCGTGGACAGCCATCTCGGTGCTGCGGCCGTTGACACTGGTGAAGCTGTACGACGAGGGACTGTTCTGGCACAGGACGGACGCGCGCGTGAGCGCAACCGACGACTACCGCGAGCCTCGCAGGATCGCCCTCGCCGCATTTCAGGAGGTGCCCAGCCTGGATGGCGTGACATACCGGTCTCGGCACGACAACGGCGAGCTCTGCCACGCGCTGTTCGACCGGGTTCATGCGGCAGACTTGGAGCCAGGCGACGGAACACTGTTTCAAAAGCACCCGGCTGACCTGGAGGCGATGATGGCCAAGTATGGTGCCGTGTTCGACACCAGCCTTCCCGTTCCCTAGCATAAAGACCTGATGGCCGGCCCTGTGGTGAGAAGTAGCCGGGTGAGGCCCACGATGCACGGGGTGGGTGCCGAAGGCCGAAGACGGCGATGCCGGCCTGGTCAGCGACCGGCACATGCAGACCCGTGTTCACTCGGGACGAGTTTACAGCCTCACCCCAGCCATTGCAGAACCGTGTCCAGGTCCTCCTCGACCTGGATCATGCGCCCGCCCGGCAGCATCAGCACCGACCCGCCCTCCTCGGTCTCGGACACCGCCGATACGGCATGCCGGGCCACTGCCTTGCGGCAGCCGTCGCGGTCGCGCACGACCACGAACCGGCTGTGGCCGGGGGCGTCCCTCGATGGCAGGTCACGCGCCATGGCGGCCACCCCGGGTCCGGGTCGCCTGCTGCTTCGTTCGGGTCAGCATGGCAGGCCTGCCAGATCCCGGACCAGGGCGGCCAGCAGCCTGTCCTCGAACAGGCCGTAAGCGTGGGCGCGGTCGGCGAGTTCGCCGCCGTCCCAGAGCGCGAAGCTGATCGCCCGGGCTTGGTGCCCGGCCAGCGTGGTGGCGCGCTGCCGGCAGAGCCGGTCCAGGTAGCCCTGCTGCTCGCCCGCGAGCGGCCCGAGCGCCTGGTCCCGGGTGTCGTCGTCGGCAATACGGCCGGGTCCCTCGATCAGGTCGAGCTTGCGCCGTTCGAGGACGTTGAAGGCTGCACAGGCCGCGATGACGGCGCCGTCCGGGTCCGGCTGCAGGCGCCCTGCTGTGGCGGCTTGGTGCGGGGGCCGGCCCAGCCCGGACGTGAGAAGGCCCGCGCTCGCCAGCAGGCGCCGGCGGGAGGCGGTCGTTAGGTAATCAGGCGGCATGATTGGTCCTTGCACTTGCATGCGCTGGGGCTGGCGGCACAGAACGGCCGTCGATCCTGCATAGAGTTGTGTATTGAGCCCGGCCCGCATGGACCGAGCCGAGGTGGACGGGTGCTGGTGAGCACCCCGGTCGTGGGTCCGCTGCAGAATTGCAGGGCGGCTAGTGCTGCGGCAGCGGGCCGACGTGCCGTAGCAGCACCGGCGGTGGCTGCGGCGCGGGCTGGCCGGGCTCGCCGGCCCAATGGCGACGCTCCAGCTCCTCGGCCGCCCACGTCACGCCGCCCTCCGGCAGCTCGTGCTTCGCGAACCACTGAAGGTCCTCGGCCGGCATGCAGGCCCAGTCCTCCAGGTCCCACGGATCAGGCGCGCTGCGCAGCGGCTGCGTGTGGGCGGCAGTGAGGTCCAGCATCGCCTGCACGGCCGGGTTGCCCAGCATGTCTCCGAACAACGGCCGCAGGCGCTCCGTGCGGCAGGCGGCACGCCGCAGCAGCGCCCGTTCCCTCGGGCTTTGCAGCAGATGCAGGAGCAGCAGGGCGACCAAGCCGGCGGTGCGCCCCGAGCCGGCTGCGGGCAGCGCGTCCCCAGGATCGTAACCGAGCCTGGCCGTGAGCGCCTCGGGCAGGTCGACCCGTGCGTCCGGCCAGACCTGACGCGCGACCCGCCCCAAGCCGATCCAGGGCAGCGGACCGGTGACGGTCGCTGGAACAACCACCCGTTCCACGGCAAGGTCGTATGCCACCAGCGCGTCGGGCCAGGGCGGCGACCACACTGCGCGCCCGAGCACGGCCTGAGTGCACGGAGGCAGGCGGCCGGGCAGGTTGCCATGGCACGGCGGGCTGAACCACTCGGTGCGGGGGAGGCCGACGTGGCACATGCCGTCGCCGACCAGGATGTCGACCGCAGTCAGTTCCAGCGCGTCGCGTGCTGGCGTGCGAGCCGTCCTGGTCGAGAGGACGCGGAGGCGTTGATGGGCGCCGACGGGCCGGAGCCCGTCGTCCATGGCCATGCTCATTGTATGTTTCCTACTTTGCTTTTTGATATCCCCGGACTGCCGGATGCAGCCGGGCGTGAGCGCCCGCCGTCGTGGCGGACGCCCCTTTCCCTGGGGAGACTGCTGCCTCCCCTGCCCTGCCCCTCAGTCGTCCTTCGCTTTCCCATCCTCGGCCGCGAGCGCCGCCCGTAGCCCGTCGATGGTGCCGAAGTGCCTCTGCATCATCGCAATGCCGCGCGAGCCCAGCGCCGCCCGGATCACCGTGGTGGTCAGCCGCGGTGGCGCCCCTGCCGCCGAGAGCAGGTCCTGCCTGCCAGGCAGAGCGCGGAACACCGCCAGCGCCTCCGCCCGCGTCAGCCGTTGCGGCCCGGCGTAGGCCACCCCCATGTGCGCAGCCATGCGGGCCACCCCATGCCGGCCGCTGACCAAGCCGTAGAGCGTGACCGGCAGCCCGGCCTGCCGCATCTCGGCCTCGGTCGGGAAGCGCCCGAGCCGGTCGCAGAGCGGCCGCAACAGCGCCGCGAGCCGGTCGATGTCGGCGTAAGTGCCGTTCGGCATGCGCCGGCATGGCACGGCGCGGCCGCAGCGCTGCTCCACCAGCGCCCGCAAAGCATCCTGTTCACCTCGGAACAAACGCTGGATGGCGTTGCCCAACGCACTCCGCCCAGCCATCTTCAGCTCGCTCCCGGTCGGGATGCGGCCATGCTCCCCGACCCAGGCCACGAGCTCGCCCACGATCCTGTCCCGGCTCCAGAGCCCTTTCTCGTTGCGCAGCGGCACGCCGATCGCCGCCGCGACCCGGCAGCGCATGCCCCGCTCACGCAGCAAGTTAGGGGCGTGCCCGTAGCCCGCGGCCGTCAGCTGTGCGTAGGTCGGAAAGGCCCCGACCGCGTGCGCCACCTCGGCCACCGCGGCGCATAGGGCCTCGAAGTCCCACTCGCCCTTGGCGCGCACCACCAGGCCGGTCGGTGCCGGCGCTGCTAGCGGCTGAGCCGCCAGTCGCTGCCCTATCTCGTCCATGCGCGCCGCCATGCGCCCGGGATCGTTGACGTCCATGGGCTCGATCACGACCGGGGTGACGCCCATGGCCTGGTAGATTTGCTGCTTCTGCCGCCACTGGCAGGCATACTTGGATTGCCGCGTGGTCTGGGCGGCATCCATCTCGGCCTCGGCAATGCCGAGCACTTCGATGTAGATCCCACGCATAACGAAATCCACCGAGCATTGGCCAGACCCGCCCGGCAACAGCACGTGCACCTGGATCCTGACCCCCGGGAATGCGAGGCGCAGAGCGTTGTAGGCCACCACCTCGCTCCAGCTGTCCAGCACGGTCCCGTCCACGGCGGTCGGACGCTTCGCCGGCGCGAGGTCGGGGTGGCAGGCGGTGACGGCTTGTTGGAACGCCTGGAAGGCGCCGAACAGCGCTTTGGCCTGGGCACGCAGGGTGCAGGCCTTCCCGCCGATGCCGGCCAGGGCGTGCGAGCTCAGCGTCACGCCCCGCTCGCGGCACAGGGCGGCATAGGCGTCGATCAGCTCCTGTCTGGTCCAGGAGCCGCGGCGGCGGTAGGTCAGGTGCCGGCCCAGCCCGAGCTCCTGCGCCAGCGTGTCGAGCTCGGCCGCGTTAAGCGTCCGGGCCAGGGCGTGCAGCCCGGCGGCGTGCAGGGTGGCGTGGGTGATCGGCTGGCCCGGGCGGGCGGCTGCAAGGGCGCGCAGGGCGTCGAGCTGGTGTTTCCGCACTTGCCAGTGCTTCTTCGGCTGTTGCGCGCGGCCCGGCTTTGCCGCGGCCCAGGCCTCGATCGAGCCCCAGTACGCCCAGGCCATCACGGTCACGACGTGGCCAGGCGGGTAGGCCGATGCGCCCAGCGCGGCACCGTGCTTCCGCCATTTCTCGCGCAGATTCGCCGCCACGTTCGCGCGGGAGCACATCGTGCTCGAGAGCGCCTGCATGCGGAGCGCGCGGAATAGGTCGAGGCCGGGCGAGGTCAGCGCGACGATGCGGGCGAGTAGCGCCGGCTGCTGCTCCCGCAGTGTCGCCTCGTCGAGCGTGGGACAAGGCTCGAGCCGGCCGAGGATGTCCAGCACCCCGGCCTTGAGGCTACTCGGGGCGGCGCTGGCCAGGAAAATGGGCAGCACGGGATCGGGAACGCGGCTGTTCTGGCCGCGGATGTTCTTTGACATGCAACATGGGTCCTTTTGGAGGGTTGTTTTCAGGGACCGCAGTGTGTCCGCACCGTGCGCGAAAGTGCGGAACGACACGCCTCGGGACGAACCAGCCTTGCCGGCCCGTCACTCCCTTTCCTTGGGGTGAGATTGCCCCCCCCCCGCCCGACCCCTTGCCGCCCGACACCCAACCTTCAGGAAGCCAAACCCATCACCTCAGCAGCCGCCCCTCTTCCCTGGCAGGACCATGCCGGTGACGCCACCAAATCAGCTGCACACCCGAACGAGGCGCTTCCTCTTCCCGGATAGATCGCTGCCTCACGACGATGACGATCCCAGGCTGACCGCGCGGCGTGGCGGGATGATAGATCCTACCCTGACCCGTGTTCGATTCGCGTCCTTGACGCCGCACCTGGACGAGCGCGGCCGGTGGCCGCTTGCGGCGTCGGAGGCGCAGGCGGCGGGCCACGGCGGGACCGTTGCCATTGCACGCGTAGCCGGCTTGGCGCCGAGCCCCATCGGGCGGGGCCTGCGCGAATTGGCCGGGGAGGCCGTGCTGGAGGATGGCTGGGTTCGTCAGCCCGGCGACGGGCACAAGGCGCTGGCTGCCTTTGATCCTGGCCTGCTGGCACCGCAATGGTGCTATGGGAGCATTCTAGTGAGGCAACCGAGCCGCGGCTCGGGAGCATTCTTGGGTGAGGCAATACGCCTCTCATCCAGATTGTCACGCTATAGGCTGGCACACGATCGTCGAAGGAACGCTGAAACAGGTCGTGCATCTCTGGCGTTACGAAAGCCAGGCCGACCGGGAAGCCCGGCGGGCTTCGATGGCAGCGGACCGTGCGTGGGGCGATTACCTCCCGGTGTCGGAGGAGGCCGGGCTACTGGTGTCCCAGAAGAACCGCATCCTGAAGCCGACCGACTTCTGTCCCCTGAACCGACGGCGAGACAACCACTCGGAGGAATTAACAGCCTTAGGCGTGGGCAGCCCGGACCGCCCCGACGGCGCTGTCCCGTTGTTCCTAAGCAGGCCTCCCCGGCCGCTCGCACGGATGGTAGTGGCGGGTCATTGTTGACGTTTGCTGTCTATTGGTCATGGCGGGTCGGTCTTCGTTGGTTGCGAGCGCTGAGCAGGAAGCGGAGCTGCGGGCGCTGTCACGGTCTGGCGTGCGCGGCGAGGCGGACCGGGCGCGTGCGATCCTGCTGACCTTGCAGGGCTGGACCAGCCTGAAGGCGGCGGAAGCGTTCGGGGTGACGCCGGACGCGGTGCGGCACTGGCGGGGGTGGTTTGCCGAGCGCGGCGTGAACGCCTTGCGGTCCACGCTGGCGCCAAGTCCGTCGCCGGCCAAGGGCGAGCGGGCGCTTGCGGTGGCGAGTCGCCTGCTTCGCCAGCCCGTGGAGGACCGGACCAACTGGACGCCGCCACTGTTGCGGGCGGAGATCGAGCGGCAGACGGGGGCCAGCATCTCGGCGGGGCGCTTGAGCGTGCTGCTGAAAAGAGGGGCTTCGGATGGCGCAGGCCAACGCGAAGCGATTCCCCGGAAGAACAGCCCGCGAAGCGGGCTGAAGGGCACAGCCTGAGCGGGCGGCAGGACAGGAACGCGGTGGAGCGCATGGGCGTGCGGCTGGCGCTGCGGCGCGCCCAGGCTGACGCGGGCGACAACGCGCTGATCTATGCCGACGAAAGCGAGGTCCTGACGAGCCCCTACTTGGCCCACGCCTGGGCGGAGAAGGGGGCCGACCTGCGCGTCCAGGCGCCGGGCGCGTCGCGCAAGGTGGCTATGATGGGCGCGCTCGACGCGGCCACGGGCGAGCTGATCATGAGCGCCTCGCCCACCAAGACCAGCGCCGACTTCGTTGCCCTCCTGCGCCGGCTGGACTGGCGCTACGGCCCGAAGCCCGGCTGCGAGCGCCTGCCTGTGGGGCTGGTGCTCGACATCGGACCCGTCCACACCCGACCTGACCGTCGGCAACGACCATCACATCAAGAACATGCCCGGCTGCAAGACCAATGTGAGGGATGCGGAGTGGATCGCGCAGCTGGTCCGCCACGGCCTGGTCGCCAAGAGCTTCGTGCCGCCTCCTACGATCCGCGACCTGCGCGAACTGGTGCGGCACCGCCGCACGCTGATCGAGACCCGAACTGCGGTGCGCAATCGGGTGCTGAAGCTGCTGGAGGGGGCCGACATCAAGCTGTCCGGCGTGGCCAGCGACGTGTTCGGCGTTTCTGGCATGGCCATGCTGGAGGTGCTCGCCGCGGGCACGAACAACGCTTCCGAGATGGCGGGCCTCGCGCGCGGGCGGATGCAGCGCAAGCACGCGGCACTCGAAGCCGCGCTGGACGGGCGCATGCGCGAGCACCAGTATTTCCTGCTCAGCATGCACCTGCGCAACCTGAAAGCGATTGATCAGGACCTGAACGCCCTCGACGCCCGCATCGGAGCCCAGCTCGAGTCGCATCAGGCGCAGCACCGGCTGCTGATGCAGCTTCCGGGCGTGGACTGGGTGACGGCAGCCTCGATCATCGCCGAGATCGACACCGACATGGACGTGTTCATCGGTGCGCGGCGCCTGGCGGCGTGGGCCGGGGTGTCGCCCCGGGCAACTACGAGAGCGCGGGCTAGCCGAAGGGCGCCGGAACCCGCCGCGGCAACATATTCCTCAAGTCGGCGCTGTTCGCGGCCGCCTCTGCCGCGGTGCGGACCAAGGGCAGCTACTGCCGCGACAAGTGGCGAGCCCACGTGCCCCCTTTCCTGTCAGCCTACAATTTCGCCAAGCACCTCAATGCACTCCGCTGGTGGACACCCTTCCAAGCCATCTGCGACGCTTGGAAAGCAGACCCGTCCGTGCTCAAGATCAACCCGCACCATCTCATCCCGGGATTGAACACGTAGGTGAAGTCCGACACCCATAGCACATTCGGGGCCGGCGCGTGGAACTGGCGGACGACGCGGTCAAGCGGGCAAGACGCCGCCTGGTCGCTCACCGGCTTGCCGCAGATGACGCCAGCAAGCCCCATGTCGCGCATCAGCCTAGCCACCATGCAGCGGGCAGCCTGGAAGCCCTTCCGTCGCAACTGGTGCCATACATTGCGCACGCGGTTCAGCAGCTTTCGCCAAGGCGTCCCCAACGAGATTAAGACCGTTTCGCGCCATGGATGGCCGGTAATGCTTAACACTGACGTCGGGGCTGCTCCCGATCGACTTGCCCATTTCGATTGGGTCTGTGCTCTGCGAAGCTCCTGCGTCTCGAAGGCTGTTCGGGCATGCCATCACCCCGCAGGCTAACAGCGTCGCGCGACGGATCGATTCGTAGACCACGTGGCCAGACATGGCCTTGCCATGTAGGCAGAATACCGGGCCATCCCCTCGCCCTTCGATCACTCGGTCCAGTAGCGCAACTGCACGGTGATCACGCACGTCCGCAATCCGGGTCTTCTTGTTCTTCCTCCAGCTCGCGTCCCAGTAGAAGACTATCGTCGGACCGTTGCGCTCTGTGCGTCTTATCATGCGGAGATCCGAGGCCGCGTACTCTCCACGACGCCCGTGCAGTTCCGACGCTGCCGCCAGTAGCGCCGCATCTGATCGCATGGCGTTCGCACGCGACACTTGGCCAGCTGCCTCCGCGAAGTCGGCGACGGCTGAGATTTCAACCGCACCTCCGACGTATTGCGCTGCACTCAGCTGTCGACGATGCCGAGTCCGCGGAGACCTAACCCAATGACTTACGCGGGCTTTGAGCACTGGCGGAGTCGCTCCATTGAGAGCTCGGCAACCAGTCCTGATCCCACCCATGATCATGGCGACAGTCTGACCCGCCCAGTTGCCAGCATCGACACGCCTAACCAAGGCGTCTAGGGCCTGGACCTCGCCGAGGGACCTGATGCCGCTGAGTGGCACGCCGTCGGCGCGACAGGCCATGTTGGCATCGTGGATCGACTGGACAAGCATGAGTTTGGAGCCCAGGCGAGTCCTCCTCACGTTCGTGTAACCTTTTCCACGGCAGGGGGCCGTCAACACCTGCTGCATGTCCTGCCGGATCGACGGGTCCATCGCGGCGAGGAGCCGCCCAATCCGCTCCGTCGCTTTAGCCTTCTCCTGTTCGAGATGCGGGAGTGCTGATGCCGACGCTGCGTTTCCTGGATTGGTTCTCATTGTTTGGTATCCCGCTGCAGAACCGCACGCCAGCGCTGTTCCAGATAGGACTGCTGCAGCCCGACTGCCTGGGCGATGGCGGCCGTCCTCGTCGGGTGGCTTACAACCGCGACATGGGTGATGGTGGTTTTCATCTTGCGGAAGCCGAGCCGTAGCCCCATCACGGCTTCCATCTCGCTCATGACGAGGGCACCGACGATGGCGGCGTTCTGGTGCAATTGCTCCTTGTTCTTTCGTATATTTCGGGTGTTTGCCCGGATAGCGAAGAGATATGTGCTGTCCACCCCTAATAGCCGCCTGAGCGTGTCCCACTCCCTCAACGTCGCCGTGATGCGCGGCGAGCAACGATCCCAACGGTATCCGTCCGGAGCCGCGGGATCAGGAATCTGTAGCTCGTAGCCATCCTCGCTCGAGCGGAGGTTCCTAGCCGTGTCGAGCGCAGCCAAGTAACTGACAGCTAAGATCGGGAACTTGAATTTGATCGCCACCGCGCAAGCGGCTGACAGCCGGGCTAGTCTATCAAGAGGCCGAAGTCCTGGTTCCCTGCTGCGCTCCACAATTGCGCTTGGTGCGGTCTCCAGCGCCGCTGCGAATAAATTGTTCTCTGCAAGGTTGTCCAACTCCAGCAACTCCTCGGCGGTCAACTCAGGATTTGGGATACGCTGGGCCAGTTCGAGGCCGAGGTGTTCGATATCCGACCTATGCGTCTCATCTTCGGAGTACAAGTCCCGTGCGGCACGCATAAGCGCGGCGACAAAAGACGCAACGGTCCAGCGGGATAGCTTAGCGTCGAGAGTTTCTAGAATGGCATCGACCACGTCTCGATTGACGAGGTCTCGAATGCTGAATTCACCAGCGATAAGTTCTTCGTTCTTGGCGATCCATAGGATCTGCCGAAGTCGTTTCACGTATCGCCTGAACGTCCGCCTCTTTATGGCGGTCAGCCCGGTGTCCTCGCGCCCTCTCACCTGATCATTAAGGGTCCGCCAGGTGGCTTCGGCTTCGAGATATGTCTGCGGCAGCTCGTGTTCCGCCATCTCGGGGAGGTTCGGTCGGCTCGGCAGGGGTGGCGGGCACGGCAGCTGCAACTCGGCCATCTTACATGACACGGAACGAAGGTGCCGAAGGATCGCCCGCGCTTTCAATCGAGGGTTAGTGACCAAACCGCCGCCACGGCTTGTCACCTTTGTGGCGAGTTCACCGGCCAGCTCGTCGACCGACATTTGGGCAACGGCGTCGAGCGGCACGCCCGTGACCTGCAGCAGCGTACGCAGCTTTCGCATTGGGTCTCGAAACATCGCTGGTAACGCCTTAATAGCTGCGTTGATTTTGCTGACGTCATCCATGGGGTCTGAATCTCCTAGGTCTCCTCCCCCTGAGGTCCAGCCAAGTATGTTCTTCACCCCCTCAACCTTCTTTTGTTTCACAGTTACGTTTCGGGGTGCCGAGCTGTTCTTGGTAGATGATGATGTGGGGGATCCCCTTGCGGGCCTCAGACCACCATGACAACGGGTGGCCGTAAAACCCAGGACAGAAAATCCAGTTCGTCGACATACGGCAGGACTCGTCCGCGAAAACAGGTCGAGAGTGGCATCATCACTCGCCTCACCGGGTTTGATGCGCTCTCGTACAGGGCTGCCGCGCCCGGTTTCCGACGTGAGCCCTGGCGTGGTTTTGGTTGCGTCTGTTCTGCTCATCACCCCTAACCCATCTTATTCAGCGTGCTGAGGTTCATTCCGCAAGCTGAGCGGCGGACATGGTTCGGCGATACGCTTGTTTCATCGCGATTTCGGTCCGGAGGTGCTGGGC
>JAABUW010004340.1_pt1 | contig 19321 bp, 14 predicted proteins | sample 5560081 | NCBI WGS metagenome assembly JAABUW01 (sample SAMN10711882, study PRJNA513363) | rock metagenome | isolation source: Antarctica rocks | place: Antarctica: Victoria Land, Knobhead sud
GGCGGCCCTGCGCGGCGACCCGGCGCCGCGGTTGCTCAGCGGCCCGGAGCAGGACGTCTTGCTGCGGGACCTGCTCGAGGGCCACCGACGCGGCGATGCGCCCAGGCCCTCCTGGCCCGAACATCTCGACGTCGCCCTCGACAAACGGGGCTTTCGCTCCGAGCTTCGAGACCTGCTCATGCGGGCGGTCGAGCACGGTCTGGAGGCGCCGGACCTCGACCGGATCGGCCGCCTGCACGACCGGCCGGAGTGGGTGGCGGCGGCGCAGGTGCTGCAGGAGTACGACCAGGTCACCGCCTTCTCCCGGCCCGGTGCCTACGACCCGGCGTGGATCCTCACCGCCGCGGCCGACCTGCTGGAGGACGACCCGTCTGCGCTCGACCGGCTGCGGGATCAGGTTCGGCTCGTCGTCGTGGACGACGCGCAGGAGCTCACGTCGGCGGCAGCCCGGCTGCTTCGGGTCGTCACGGGGTCCGCAGTGGACCTCGTACTCGTCGGGGACCCGGACGCGGCGGTGCAGACGTTCCGCGGCGCCGACCCTCGCCTCCTCGCCACCGGCTGGACCGACCTCGCCCGGCTGCCCCCCGACATCGGCGCGCCGCCCACGATCGTCCTCGGCACGGCATACCGGCAGCCGGATCGCCTGGCGCAGGTGTCCCGCACCATCACCGCGCGCATCGGCGCCCTCGGCGGCGGGCTCCAGCGCGACGCCGCCACGGCCAGCGACGGCGGAGACGTCGAGGTCGCCCTGCTGCGCGCGCCGTCGCAGGAGGCCGGCCACATCGCCTCGCGCCTGCGACGGGCGCACCTGCTGGACGGTATGCCGTGGGGAGACATGGCGGTCGTCGTCCGCGGGCAGGGGCGAGACGCCACGCTGCGCCGGATCCTCATGTCGCAGGGCGTCCCCGTGGCCGCGCCGACCGCGGAGGTCCCCGTGCGGGACGAGGTGGCGGTGCGCCCGCTGCTCGCCCTGCTCGAGTGCGTCCTGACCGTGGCTCTCGAGCCCGACCACCACATCTCGACCGACCAGGCCGTCGACCTCGTCCTGTCACCCCTCGGCGAGTGTGACGCCGTCGGGCTGCGGCGGCTGCGCCGACTGCTGCGCCGCGAGGAGCTCGACCTCGGTGGTGCCCGGACGAGCGACGAGCTGCTCGCGGCGGTCCTGCTGGAGCCGGGCCACGCGACGTCCCTCGGTTACGAGGGGGCGCCGGTCCGCCGCCTGTCCACGGCGATCTCCGCCGGCCTGGACGCCGCGCGCGCTGTCGAGGTCGACGGCGTGAGGACCTGGGCGCCGAAGGTCACCGCCGAGACCGTGCTGTGGGCGATCTGGCAGGGTCTCGCCGTCGCCGACCGGTGGCGGTCCGTGGCGCTGCAGGGGGGCCAGCGAGGAGCGAGGGCCGACCGAGATCTCGACGCCGTGGTGGCTCTCTTCGACGCTGCCGCAAAGTTCGTCGACCGGCTCCCCGGATCGGGCCCCGACCAGTTCCTGGAGCACATCCGGGGACAGGACGTCCCGGGCGACACCCTGGTGGGCCGGGCCCAGACGGGAGAGGCCGTCGAGGTGCTCACGCCCGCCGCCGCAGCGGGCCGCCAGTGGCGCTACGTCGTCGTCGCCGGTGTGCAGGAGGGCGTCTGGCCGGACCTGCGGCTGCGCGGCTCGCTCCTCGGGTCGGAGGACCTCGTCGCCGTCGTCACCGGGCGCGGGACGTCCTTCCGCGCGGCTCAGGCGGCGGTCCGCTACGACGAGACCCGGCTCTTCCTCGTCGCGGTTTCCCGGGCGTCGGAGCGGCTCCTGGTCACGGCGGTGCGCAGTGAGGACGACCAGCCGTCGGTCTACCTCGACCTCGTCGCACCGCCAGGCCCCGAGTCGGTCGACGGCAGCCCCCGGCCGGACCAGATCGACGACGAGCTCCGGCAGTTCACCGAGGTCTGTCGGCCGATGACCCTGGCGGCCCTCGTGGCAGACCTGCGCCGTCGGCTGGTCGTCGGTGACCTCAGCACCGCAGCGGCCGCATCAACGGCTCTCGAACGGCTGGCTGCGCAAGGCGTCCAGGGCGCCGACCCGAGGCGGTGGTGGGCCCAGACCCTGCTCAGCGACGAGCGGCCGCTCCGACTTCCTGAGCAGCAGATCCGCGTCTCGCCCTCCAAGGTGGAGACCTTCGCCAGCTGCAGCCTGCGGTGGCTCCTGACCACCGCCGGTGGGGACAGCCCGAGCCAGGGGTCGGCCAACATCGGCACCCTGATCCACGACATCGCCCACGAGCTGGGCGACGACGTCGACGAGCCCACGCTCGTCGCCGAGGTCGAGCGCCGGTGGGGGCGCCTCGGGCTGCCACCCGGCTGGACGACCGACCGCCAGCGGGACCTCGCCCGCGACATGGTGCGGCGGCTGTCCGACTACTACGCGCTGACCCGGACCTCCGGCTGGGAGAAGGTCGGTAGCGAGCTGCGGGTCCGGGTCGACGTCGGCCGCGCGACCCTCTTGGGCCGGGTCGACCGCCTCGAGCGCGACCCGGACGGGCGGCTGAGGGTGCTGGACTACAAGACCGGCTCGTCGCGGGTCGGCAAGGAGAAGCTCACGCAGCACCCGCAGCTGGCGACCTACCAGGTGATGACCGAGCACGGCGCCTTCGGCGAGGAGGGCTCGCAGTCTGCGGGCGCCGCCCTGCTCCAGCTCGGTAAGGCGGCCAACAAGACCAACCTCCCCCAGGAGCAGTCGCCCCTCCTCGAGGCCGAGGACCCCGGCTGGGCCGAGCGGCTGGTCGCCGACACCGCGGAGGGCATGGGCGGCGCCGGCTTCGCGGCGGTCGTGGGTGAGTGGTGCACCTTCTGTCCGGTCCGGGCCTCCTGCCCGGCGCAGCCCGAGGGGGACACGATCTGATGACCTTCACCCCGGCGCCCACGACGCTGTCCGCCGCGCACATCGCCGTCGCCCTCGGCAAGCCGCCGCCGACCGACGAGCAGCGCCTCGTGATCGAGTCCGCGCCCCATCGCCCGCTGCTCGTCGTGGCAGGAGCCGGGTCCGGCAAGACCGAGACGATGGCGTCGCGGGTGGTCTGGCTCGTCGCCAACGGCCATGTCGACCCCGACCAGGTGCTCGGCCTGACCTTCACCCGCAAGGCCGCCACGGAGCTCGCCGAGCGGATCGGCCGGAGGCTACGACGTCTTGCCCAGACCGGCCTGTGGACGCCGAGGACACTGGACGGCGATGGCGCGGAGGCACTGGGTGGCATCCCCGTCGTCTCCACCTACCACTCGTATGCCGGTCGGCTGGTCCGCGAGCACGCCCTGCGTCTCGGGGTGGAGCCGGAGTCCCGGCTGCTGTCCGAGGCCGCCGCGTGGCAGTACGCCGCCGAGGTCGTCTCCCGCTACGACGGTCCGATGGACGAGGTCGTCTCGGCAGAGTCCCGGGTCATCGAGGCCGTCGTCTCGCTCGCCGGGGAGATAGGCGAGCACCTGCTCGAGCCGGAGGACCTCGTCGACTACATCGACGACTTCGAGGCGCGGGTGTCGGCGCTGCCCATCGGGGCGTCCCGCGCGAAGCTCCTCCCGGTCCGGGACGTGCTCGCAGCGCTACAGAACCGGCGCGGGATCCTTCCGATGGTGCGGCGCTACGTCGACCTCAAACGAGAGCGGGACGCCTTGGACTTCTCCGACCAGATGGCCCTCGCCGCCCGGCTGGCGAGGGGCTTCCCGCAGATCGGGGCGGTAGAGCGGCAGCGTTTCCGGGCCGTCCTGCTCGACGAGTTCCAGGACACCTCCGAGGCCCAGCTGGTCCTTCTGCGTGCCCTGTTCGGGTGCAGGGGCGAGGTCGTCCCCGTCACGGCGGTCGGCGACCCCAACCAGTCCATCTACGGCTGGCGCGGCGCCAGCGCGACCACCCTCACCCGCTTTCCCTCGGAGTTCGCCAGCGCGGACGGCCCGGCCGAGGTGCTCCAGCTCAGCACGAGCTGGCGCAACGACGAGGGCGTCCTCGACGTCGCGAACGTCACGTCACGGCCGCTTCGCTCAGGCCTCGGGGCGCCGCTTCGGGCCCGGCCCGATGCGGGCGCCGGTGCCGTCCAGGCCGGGCGCTTCGAGACGGTCGAGGACGAGGCGCGCCACGTCGCCGACTGGGTGGCCGAGCGATGGTGGCGTCCGAGCGGCGCCCGCAGTGGCCATTCGGCAGCGGTGCTGTGCCGGAAGCGGTCGCAGTTCCCGATGGTCGTGGAGGCACTCCGGGCGCTCGAGCTCCCGGTGGAGGTCGTGGGGCTTGGCGGGCTCCTCCAGACGCCCGAAGTGAGTGACCTCGTCTCCCTGCTCTGGGCCGTCCAGGACCCGTCCCGCGGTGATCGGCTGATGCGCCTGCTCACTGGACCGCTCTGTCGGCTCGGCGCCGCCGACCTCGACGGGCTCGCTACCTGGGCCCGGCACCGGCAGGCGCTGCCCCGTGGTGGCGAGACGCTTGCCCTGCCCGGGCTCGAGCCGGAGGAGCCTGCGGAGTTCGAGGACGAGGGCAGCGGCGCATCCGACGGGTCTGGCGCCGACGAGTCGGGGCTGGTCGTCCACCCCGGCCCCGAGGTCGTCCGGGACCAGGCCCCGGAGAGCTCGGAGCGAGCCAGCATCGTCGAGGCACTCGACGACCTTCCCCAGCCCCATTGGCGCGGTGCCGAGGGGCAGCGCCTCTCCGAGACAGGACTCGAGCGGCTCAAGGCCATGAGCCACCTCATCCGGAGCCTGCGTCGGTTGACCGGGCTGCCCCTGGCCGAGCTCGCCGGGGAGGGGGAGCGCGCGCTGGGTCTCGACATCGAGGTGCTGGCCCGTCCCGAGCACACCATGACAACGGCCCGGGCCCACCTCGACGCGTTCGCCGACGTGGCTTCCACCTTCTCCGTCTCGGCCGACCGGCCGACCCTCGGTGGCTTCCTGGCCTGGCTCGATGCCGCGGTGGAGCAGGAGCGGGGGCTCGACGCGCCGACGATCGAGAGCTCCGAGGACGCGGTGCAGGTGCTCACCGTCCACGCAGCCAAGGGCCTGGAGTGGGACTGCGTCGCCGTCCCCGGGCTCGTCGACGCCTCCTTCCCGGCGCGCGAGGGCGGCGCGCCCAGCTCGTGGAGGGAGGGGCAGTGGGTCGTCGCCGCCCCCAAGGACAAGGGGTGGTGCGTCGGCGGCGACGGTGTCCCCTACGATCTGCGCGGCGACGCCGACGGGCTGCCGGTCTTCCACTGGCGCACGGCCACGGACTGGGAGGACCTTCGGCAGGACTTCGAGGCCTTCGCGGTGGCCGGCGGGCTCCACCAGGTGGCCGAGGAGCGTCGACTCGCCTACGTGGCCTTTACCCGGGCACGCTCTCACCTGCTCCTCACGGCTCCCGTATGGGCAGACGCGGGCACCCCGAAAGTCACCTCGCCCTTCCTCGAGGAGCTCTTGGCCAACCCCGGCCTCGCACTCGCCCGGGCGCACTGGGCGCCCATGCCCGAGAAGGTCGGTGCGGCCAACCCGCCCAACCCTCGTCTCGCCCAGCCACACGTGAGGGCGTGGCCGCACGACCCCATGGCGCAGCGCCGGGCCGAGCTCGCCGAAGCCGTCGACCGGGTCACTGACGCCCTGCGAGACCATGCCGTCAGCACGACCTTGGACCCGGCGACGGAGGAGGACCTCTCCTTACTGCTGGCTGAGCGCGCGGCTGGTCGCCGGCGTGGCGACATCGTCGTCCAGGTGCCTCGCCACCTGTCCGCCTCGGCGGTCGTCCAGCTCGCTGCCGACCCCGACCGGTTCGCCATGTCCCTGCGCCGGCCCATGCCTTCCGAGCCGGCGCTCGCAGCCCGACGCGGCACCGCCTTCCACGCCTGGGTCGAGGAGCACTATGCCCGGGCTGCGATCGTCGACCTGTTCGACCTGCCGGGCAGCGCCGATGAGGGCGCCCCGGACGACGAGGACCTGCCGCGGATGAAGGAGCTCTTCCTCGCCAGCGAGTGGGCCGAGCGGATCCCGGAGGCGATCGAGATCGCCATCGAGACGATGCTCGACGGGTTTGCCCTGCGCGGCCGGATCGACGCCGTGTTCGCCCGCGACGACGGCGGCTACACCATCGTGGACTGGAAGACGGGAGCCGAGCCGGACGGTCGCCGGGCGCGCACGCGGGCCCTGCAGCTCGGCGCCTACGCCCTGGCCTACGCCAGGCTCCGCGACCTCCCCATGCGCAAGGTCGACGGTGCCTTCTACTACGCCCAGTCCGGGGTGACGGTCCACCCTCGCATGCCGCGGGAGAAGGACGTGGTCGCCCTGCTGTCGGACATCCCGGACCTCGACCAGAACGGTGCCAGGCGGTCGGTCCCGCGCCCCCGGATCGGCCCCGCGCCCCCGGATAGTCCCGCGCCCCCGGATAGTCCCGCGCCCCCGGATAGTCCCGCGCCCCCGGATAGTCCCGTGACGCCGGGCACTCCCGCGACCCGGGTCACCTCGGCGACCCGGGTCACCTCGGCGACCGGCCCACGGGACTGAGCGCCATGTCCCTCACCGAGGCCGAGACCCGGGCCCTGGACGCCCTCGACGAGCACGAGCTGGTCGCCTCCCTCGTCCAGCTCGTCCGGGTCCCGAGCGTCACGGGCACGGACGCGGAGTCCGAGCTGCAGCACCTGCAGGCGGCTCTCTTCGAGACGGAGGGGCTCGAGGTGGACGCGTGGCGGCTCGACCTCGACGTGCTTCGGGCCGATCCGCGCTTTCCCGGCAGCGAGGCCGCGCGTACCGAGGGCCATGGGGCCGTCGGGAGGACCAGCGGCGCCCGTCCGGCGGGACTCGTCCTCCAGGGCCACGTGGACGTGGTCCCGATCGGCGACCCTACGAAGTGGGAGCACGACCCTTTCGCCGGACGCATCGAGGGCGGTCGGCTCCACGGACGCGGCGCCTGCGACATGAAGGCCGGGGTGGCCGTCAACCTGGCCGTGGTCCGAGCCCTGCGACGCAGCGGCCTCAGGCTGGAGAAGCCGCTGGCCGTCCACAGCGTTGTCAGCGAGGAGGACGGCGGTCTTGGCGCTTTCGCAACGATGTTGCGCGGGCACGGCGGCGAGGTGGCCGTCATCACCGAACCGACCTCTGGTCGACTCGTGACCGCCACGGCCGGCGCCTTGACCTTCGAGCTGACGGTTCCTGGCCGTGCCGCGCACGGGAGCACCCGTTACGAGGGCTTCTCGGCCGTGGACGCCTACCTTCCCCTCCACCGCGCCATCTCCGAGCTCGAGGACCAGCGCAACACCGACATCGACCCGCTTTTCGGCGCCAACGCCATGCCCTACCCGATCTCCGTCGGCGTCCTGCGCTCCGGTGACTGGGCGAGCTCCGTGCCTGATGCGCTGACCGCCCAAGGCCGGTTCGGGGTGCGGCTGGGAGAGGACCCCCGCGTCGCTCGGGAGGCGTTCGAGGCAGCCATCGAGCAGTCCGCCGCTGCAGACCCCTGGCTGCGCGACCACCCGCCGGTCGTAACCTGGCCCGGCGGCCAGTTCGCAAGCGGGTCGCTGCCGCCCGGCCACCCCCTGGTCGACGAGGTGCAGTCTGCAGTTCGCGACACGGGCGGCGTCGCGCCGGCGCCGACCGCGGCTCCCTACGGCAGTGACCTACGCCTGTATGCCGGGCTGGGCTCGATCCCGACGCTGCACTACGGTCCGGGCGACGTGCGGTTCGCCCACGCGCCGCGCGAGCAGGTCGACCTCGAGGAGCTCCTTGCGGTGGCTCGGGCCCTCACCCTCCTCGCAGTGCGCCGGTGCGAGGCGCACCGCTGAGCATGGGCGGGGCACACCACAGCCGAGGCTCAGCGAAACCGGTCCGGCGGTTCCACCGTCGCGGGGGGCCTCGGCTCCTCAGTCGGCGTCCCGTCATCCTCGATGTGCGCGGGAGCGAGGGACGGCTCGATGTCGGCCTCGGGGATGCCCGGCTCTGCCGACGGGCCACCCACGGCGTCAGCGCCTTCGGTCGTCGAGGGCTGGTCCTTCGTCGGCTCGCGTCCCTCGCTCGTGGCTCCCGGGGCCGCGGGCTCCTCGATGACGGGGTCCGCGGGCTGCGGTTTGGACGACGCTTGCGCCGCAGCCCCCGTTTCGGCCCCGGCGCGCGCGGTTCGCTCGGTGACGGGCACCTCGGTCGCGGGTCGCTCGGTGACGGGCACCTCGGTCGCGGGTCGCTCGGTGGCGGCCTCCTCGGTCGCGGGTCGCTCGGTGACGGGCTGCTCGGTCGCGGTTCGCTCGGTGACGGGCTCCTCGGTCGGGGGTTGGCCCGTGGCGGGCTCCTCGGTCGCGGGTCGCTCGGTGACGGGCTGCTCGGTTGCGGGTCGCTCGGTGACGGGCTCCGCGGTCGGGGGTTGGCCCGTGGCGGGCTCCTCGGTCGCGGGTCGCTCGGTGACGGGCTCCGCAGTCGGGGGTTGGCCCGTGGCGGGCCCGCGGCTTCGTCGGATCCGGTCCAGCTGGTCCTCGGGGATGACGGTCGTCGGCTCGCTGAACCTGCCGGCGCTCATCGGCTGCGTGCGCTCGCCGTCAAAGCGGTCCGGGTCGTCCGCTTCATCCAGGTCGTCCGGGTCAGGGTCCCCTGCACACTCGGAGCCAGTCGGGCCGGACCCTGACGTGCCCTCATCGTCCACCCTGGCTGCAGACGCTGCGGCCGCAACGGGCGCGGAGGATGTCGCGGCCCGCCCCTCCTGTGGATGCTCGTCCGGCTCGTCGACGGTCTGCTCGTCCAGCTCGCGCAGGTCGGCGGCATGGGCCTTGATCAGCTCGCGCTCCCCGGCGCTCACGGCGCCGAGGAGGGAGCCAAGCAGACGCAGCTCCGACGCGAGCCGCGCCCGTCGACGCAGATGGCGGTCGGGCCGCTCGACCCGGGAGTGGGCGTAGGCCTCGAGGACGCTCTCGAACGCCTCGGGGCTGCAGGCAGTGACGAGCGCTGCGAAGTCCTCCGCGGGGTCGGCCACCTTCGCGTCGTCCCACCCCGTCACCCCGCGCACCCGTCCCGAGGACGCGTCGTCGCTCTCGAACACGACGAGAACCTGCTCACCGGTGAGCCCGCCGTGAATCGGCGTCGGCGCGAACCGCCAGATGGAGACCTCCTCCAGGGCGCGCTCCCAACGCGAGAGCAGCGCCGTCGGGACGTGACCCGTGGCCGCTGCCCGGTCCAGGTCCGCGAGCCGCCGCGTGCGGTACTCCTCCGCGTCATAGACCGGCAGCCCCGCCTCGTCGAACACGGCCCGGTCGACGTTGTGCAGCGCAGCGATGGCCCGGCCGATCTCGGCGGCGAGGCCCGGCCCGGCTGGCAGCTCGGCGAAGTCGACCGGCCGGCCGGAGAGGTGGGGGTAGACGACCGCTCGACCCTCCGGCACGGCGACGAACCCCCGTGGCGCGGGGACCGAGAAGGGGAGCCGGCGGCCGATGAGCTGCAGCAGCGCCACGGTGGCGTCCATCTGCGCTCCGGCCGCGGGCGTCAAAGGAGCCCGCACGACCCATCTGCGGTGCTGGGTGTCGGTGACGAACGCGACCTGGTGGTAGTGCCCAGGCTCGGTGACCTCGGCCTGGACCGAGACGGGGTCGAGCCCGGGGACGGCGGAGCTGGCGAGGGCGGCGAGGAAGACGGGCTTGCGGCTCACCCGCCCACCGTATGCCGTGGCTCGCCCGATGCGCCGCAGGTCGCTCGCGACGCGGGCGAGCAGACCCCTCGGAGTTGTCCCCGGCGGGGTCGGCACCCACGGGCCACACCGTAGGGTGGCGGGCGTGCGACCTGCCGCTGACGTGCTGACCCGGCTCGCCCTCTCGCGAGGGACGCTGGACCGCGCGGGCCACCGACGTCAGGAACCCGGCCTGCTCACCGACCTCGTGACCGACCCGGCGACGCGGGTCGCCGTGATCGTGGGGGACACGATGGAGGTCGTCGAGGACCGGACGTCGCCCACCGGCCGCTCCCTCGCGCTGCGCCCGCCGGTGCCGGCTGACGCCGACCGCCTCGCCGTCTTCCTCGGCGAGGAGGCGAGGGACGGCGGTTCGACGGCATACCTCGCCGTCGTGGGCGACCCGACCGACGTGGGCGCCGGGGAGTGGCAGAACCTTCGGACTGCCGGCCTGCACCTCGGTGACCGGGACGCCGGGATCTTCACCACGACCCAGGCGCTGGCGAACTGGCACGCGACACACCCGTTCTGCCCGCGCTGTGGTGCCCGGACGACCCCCGAGCTCGCCGGCTGGACGCGCCGGTGCGAGCGGGAGGGGAGCGAGCACTACCCACGGACCGATCCGGCGGTGATCATGGCCGTCGTCGACGACGACGGCCGGCTGCTCCTCGGACGGGGAGCGCAATGGCCCGAGGGACGGTTCTCGGTGCTGGCGGGCTTCGTCGAGCCGGGCGAGTCCCTGGAGGCGGCCGTCGCCCGTGAGGTCGACGAGGAGGTCGGCGTCAAGGTCACCGACGTGACCTACCTTGGCAACCAGCCGTGGCCCTTCCCCTCGTCCGACATGATCGGGTTCTCCGCCCGGGCACTCGGCACCGAGCTCACCCTCGACCCGGCGGAGATCGCGGAGGCACGCTGGGTGACCCGTGAGGCCTATGTCGAGGCGCTGCGCACCGGCGAGCTGAGGACGCCGAGTGGGATCTCGATCGCCCAGCGGATCATCGAGCAGTGGCTGGGCCGGACGATCCGGGACGCCCTCGCCTGAGGACGTCCTCACTGCAGCGACAGGCGCTGAGGTCGGCAAGCGTCAGGCGCTCAGCCGCTTCCTGACCTCGATGAGGCTGGGGTTCGTGGCCGAGGAGCCGTCCGGGAAGAGCAGCGTCGGCACGGTCTGGTTGCCGTTGTTGACCTCCATGACGAACTCGGCGCTCGTCGGGTCCTCCTCGATGTTCACCTCGGTGTAGGAGATGCCCTCCCGCGTGAGCTGCGTCTTCAGGCGCGCACAGTAGCCGCACCACGTGGTGCTGAACATCGTGACGGTTCCGGCGTCGGGGGTCTGGACGGACATGCGGGAGTCTCCTCGTGGGTTCTCGTGGACTGGTGCGTGCGTCAACGGTTGACTCGGTGCAAACCTTCCCGTGGGATGGGTGGATGCCCCTCCTACCGGACAACCTGCTCGACCTGCTCGCCGCCCGGTCCTCGGCCGCCCTCGCCACGATCAGGCGCGACGGTCGACCGCAGCTCTCCGTCGTCAGCTATGCCTGGGACCCCGAGCAGTCGCTCGCCAGGATCTCCACTGTGAACGGCCGCGCGAAGGTCGCCAACCTCCGTCGGGACGCCCGGGCCAGCCTTTTCGTCACCTCCGAGAGCGGCTCGTCGTATGCCGTGCTCGAAGGCTTCGCGGACCTCTCGCCCGTGGCCCGGGCGCCGGGCGACGACGTCGTGGAGGAGCTCGTGCGGCTCTACCGCGACGCGCGGGGCGAGGACCACCCGGACTGGGCCGACTACCGCCGCGTCATGGTGGACGACCACCGGCTCGTCGTCCGGCTGCACGTCGAGCGGGCCTACGGCCTGCACCAGGGCTGAGGGCGCGCGGACGCGGCACCTCCACTCCCCGCGTCGGACCGTCGCCGCGAAGAGACCGTCGGCGCCGCGACCTAGACTCGTCCGGTCATGACCTCGACCATCGGCCCCCTCGCGACAACCGCCGACGGCGTCCTGGCCGGCCTGGACCCGGAGCAGCGGGAGGTCGCCGCCTCGCCGCTCGGGACGATGTGTGTCCTCGCCGGGGCCGGCACGGGCAAGACGCGGGCGATCACCCATCGGATGGCCTACGGCGTGCACTCGGGCGCCTACCAGCCCCAGTGCGTCCTCGCCGTCACCTTCACCGCAAGGGCGACGGGAGAGATGCGCACCCGCCTGCGCGGGCTCGGCGTCGGCGGGGTGCAGGCACGCACCTTCCACTCTGCAGCGCTGCGCCAGCTGCACTTCTTCTGGCCGCAGGCCATCGGAGGTGCGGCCCCGGAGGTCCTCTCCTGGAAGGCTCCCGTCGTCGGCGAGGCCGCCTCCCGGCTGCGCATGCAGTTCGACCGGGCCGCCATCCGCGACCTCGCCTCCGAGATCGAGTGGGCCAAGGTCAACCTCCTCTCGCCCGAGGGGTATGCCGCGGCCGCTCGCTCCCAGGGGCGCGACCCCGCCGGGCTGGACCCCACGGCCATGGCCCGCGTGTTCGAGACCTACGAGGAGTGCAAGTCCCAGCGTGGGGTCATGGACTTCGAGGACGTGCTGCTCATCATGGCCGGGATCCTTGCCGAGCGGGACGACGTCGCCCGGGCCGTGCGCTCGCAGTACCGGCACTTCGTCGTCGACGAGTACCAGGACGTCAACGCCCTGCAGCAGCGACTCCTCGACCTCTGGCTCGGCGACCGCGACGACATCTGCGTCGTCGGCGACCCGGCCCAGACGATCTACTCCTTCACCGGCGCCACCCCCGAGCACCTCCTCGGCTTTCCTCGGCGCTTCCCGCAGGCCCAGGTCGTCAGGCTCGTCCGCAACTACCGGTCCACGCCACAGATCGTCGGACTGGCCAACCTCGTCCTCCGTTCCGCCGCGCGGGCCTCGACCGGACCCGTGGCAGGCTCCTACGTCGAGCTGCAGTCCCAGGGAGAGCCGGGCAGGATCCCGACCCTGAGCGAGCACGCGGACGACCCCACGGAGGCGCACGCGGTGGCGGCCGAGATCGCGCGCCTGACCACCGGCGGTCAGGCGGCCGCCGAGATCGCCGTCCTCTTCCGGACGAACGCACAGTCCGGGTCGTTCGAGTCTGCCCTGGCGGATGCCGGTGTGCCCTACCTCGTCCGGGGCGGCGAGCGGTTCTTCGCCCGCACCGAGGTCAAGCAGGCCGTGCTGCTGCTGAGGGGCGCGGCCCGCAGCGACGAGGGCAGCAAGCCGCTGCCGGACCTCGTGCGCGACGTCCTCGGCGGCGCCGGCTGGTCGCTCACGCCGCCGAGCTCCGGGGGAGCGGTGCGCGAGCGGTGGGAGTCCCTCAACGCGCTGGCCACCCTCGCCGACGACCTGCTCGCCACAACGCCGGACGCCCGGGTGCCGGAGCTCGTCCGCGAGCTCGACGAGCGGGCCAGCGCCCAGCACGCCCCTGCCGTCCAAGGGGTCACCCTCGCCTCCCTGCACGCGGCCAAGGGCCTGGAGTGGGACACCGTCTTCCTGGTGGGGTGCAGCGACGGGCTGATGCCGATCTCGATGGCCGAGGGCGCGGCAGCGATCGAGGAGGAACGTCGCCTGCTCTACGTCGGCATGACGCGGGCCCGAAGCGACCTGCGGCTGTCCTGGGCCGCCTCTCGGACCCCCGGGGGACGGGCCAGCCGCCGGCCCTCGCGGTTCCTCGACGCGACAGCGTCCGTCCTCGGAGCAGGGGCCAGGTCGGCAGCGAAGAAGGTGTCGCCCGGGCGGGGCAGGGCCTCCAAGTCGACCGCGCCGGTGGCGTGCCGCGGATGTGGCACCGGGCTGAGCACCGGGGCCCAGCGCAAGACGGGACGCTGCGACGACTGCCCGCCCAGCTACGACGAGGGCACCTACGAGGCCCTGCGCAAGTGGCGGCTGGCCGTGGCCCGCGCCCAGAGCGTCCCGGCATACGTCGTCTTCACCGACGCCACCCTGACGGTGATCGCCGAGGCGCGGCCCGTGTCCCTGCCGGAGCTCGCTCGCATCTCCGGCGTCGGTGCCCGAAAGCTCGACCAGCACGGCGGAGCGGTCCTCGAGGTCCTCGCTGGGGGAGACCCGGAAATGATCGCCGAAAAGTACACTGCGACAACGGGATCGGTTGAGATTGCTGGCCTTCCAAACATTTCTTCCACCAATTCCCGTAAATGAGTTGTCCCCTGACCGCGGACCCGCGTAGCCTGACCTGACGTCAGCCCAGCGGCTCAGGTGGTCGGCTGGGGCACACGAGAGATGCGAAGGAGGGTTGGTCCCCGTGGAGAACATCACGATGACGGACGGCATGGCCGTCGCGTTCCCGCGCACCCGTCGCGAGCGTCCGCAGTGGGCCAGCACCCAGCTCCTCGCAGACGTCTTCGGCGCGGACCAGGGGAGCACTGTGTCCACGTCCGCCGCCGCCTTCCTGATCGGCACCGACGTCGCCGTCCTGGCTGGATCCCTGGGTAAGGCCCCGATCCAGAGCAAGAGCTTCGTCCGTTCCACCGGCTACGCCCCGACCACCCACACGTCCATGGATGTCGTTGACATCCGTAGCGGAAGACCACCCGTCTGAGTCACCCTTCAGACCGGCGCACCTTCGGCCGCGGAACCCGACATCCGGGATCCGCGGCCTTTTTGTTTGCCCCGGCCGCCCAGCAGAGGCGAAGGACATGACTAGCAGAGCCAAGTCAGCGGTCCGGCACCACAGCGGGTCGCAGCACAGAGAACACCGAAGAGATCCGCACCGAGAGATCAACCCGAGGCGCCGCCACCGCGGTGCAGACGAGAAGAGGGAGGTGGCACCGATGCAGCTGAGTGCACTCACTGGCCTGGATCCGCAGGTCGAGGGCTCGGGCATACCGTGTCGCGACTACGACGCAGAGCTGTGGTTCGCCGAGAGTCCGGCCGACGTGGAGTTCGCCAAGTCCCTGTGCACCGGGTGCCCGGCGCTCGCCGAGTGCCTCGCCGGGGCCCTGGACCGTCAGGAGCCCTGGGGTGTCTGGGGAGGCCAGCTGTTCGTCCAAGGCGTCGTCGTCGCTCGCAAGCGTCCGCGTGGGCGTCCGCGCAAGAACGACGTCGCTGCCTGATGACCGAGCGTTCTGGTGACGACGCGTTCTGGGTGACCCCGGAGTTCGCCGGTTCCACCGCCGTGTTGGAGGACCGGCCCTGCCGGGTCCTCATCGCCGACGCCGGGTGTGCCGGGAGCCTCGGCTCGAATCTCGTTCACGGTGCGCTGCACCGCAACTCACAAGGAGCTCAACATGTACCAGCTTCTCCATTCTGAGCTCGCTCGAGAACACGTCGAGCGGCGCCTTCGGACCCCCAGGGTCCAGGGCATCCGGCGCAGCTCGCGGCTGATCTCACTCGAGATCCGTCGGTCGCGCCGAGCGGGTCACTCCCAGTGACCCGGGGGACACCGGAAGGTGCCCCCGCTGGAGGACGGGAAGATCATCTCGATCTTCCCGTCCTCTGCCGTGCGCGGACGGCGGTTGTTGCTCGGCCGTCCCAGCGGCCCGGCGGCCCGGCGGCCCGGCCGTCCCGGTCGTCCGGCCGTCCCGGTCGTCCCGGCGGCCGGCGGCCCGGCCGTCCCGGTCGTAGGCTGGCCTCATGAAGGCAACGCTGCGCATCGCCCAGGACCCGCGTGCCGACGAGGTGCTCAGCACCGACCCCTTCGGCCTGCTCGTCGGCATGCTGCTCGACCAGCAGTTCCCCATGGAGCGCGCGTTCGCCGGGCCGGCGAAGGTGCTCGAGCGGTTCGGCTCGCTCGACCCGGCTGCCATCGCGGCGGCGGACCCCGAGGAGTTCGCCACGGTGTGTGCGACGCCGCCGGCCGTCCATCGCTACGGCCGCTCGATGGCCGGTCGGATCCAAGCCCTCGCGGCGGTCATCGTGGGCAGCTTTGAGGGCGATGCCGAGCGGGTCTGGACGGAGGCGTCCAGCGGGCCCGACCTCCTCGTCCGGCTCAGGGCGCTGCCCGGCTTCGGTGAGCAGAAGGCCAGGATCTTCGCGGCACTCCTCGGCAAGCAGCTCGGCGTGCGGCCCGAGGGATGGGCCGACGCGATCGGGCCCTACGCCGAGACCGGCTCCTACCGCTCCGTGGCCGACGTCGTCGACGCCGAGTCACTGGAGAAGGTGCGCGCCTTCAAGAAGGAGGCCAAGGCAGCCGCCCACCAGCACTGACCACCGCAGAACCCACCTGTGAGGTCACGGCATACGTGGTCGTTCGGGTGTTCACTGGTCAGGTGAGCGGTGTCGCGGACCCGATGGTCTGCGCGAGCTGCGGCCGCCGGGTGGTCGCCGACGAGCAGCCTCAGGTGCGCATGACCTGGGCCTGCGGCGTCGAGAGTGGCCGGCCGGTGTGGGCCTGTGACCGGTGCAGCCGCGAGCACCTGCGCAGCGTCGAGGGAAAGCTCGACCCGGCCTGGTGGTGACGAGCGGGAGCCGGTATGCCGTCCACCCGGCTCAGGCGGTCGCACCGACCGGTGGGAGGTGGCTGCCGGGCAGATGGGCCGCGACGGTCTCGCGGCCCCTGACCTGGCCGTTGATCTGGCAGAGGACGCCGATCCCGCCCAGCCAGACGCGGTGGATGAGGAGGTACTCGGGCGGGAGGTTGAGCTTCATCCCGACGGTGTAGTTGGGCCGGCGGGGGTCGTTGATGTGCGCGAAGACGTCGCGCAACCAGGGCCGGGAGAAGGTGAACGTGTCGGTGCGCAGGGGGGCGACGAACGGCTCGAGGTACTCGAGCAGGCGTTCGGCATCGATGTCCATCGAGGAGCGGACGAACCCGGTGTCCCGCAGTCCCTGAAGGGTGCCCGCCGCGTCACCCTCGAGGGCCAGGGTGAGGAAGGCGCCCATCTCGAGGGGCAGTCCGTGGGGGAGACGGTTCACGGCGCCGAAGTCGATCACGACCAGGCGGCCGTCGGGCAGGAGCTTGAAGTTGCCCGGATGAGGGTCGGCGTGCAGGATCCCGACCCGACCCGGCCCGACGAGAAGGAACTCCATGTAGCGCTGGGCGGCGACGTCGCGTTGCGCCTTGGTCCCTGTGTTGATGATCCTCGACAGGGGCTCCCCGTCGACCCATTCGCTGACGATGACGTGCTCGGTGCCCTTGATGACGTGGGGGATGAGGAAGTGCGGGTCGTCGTCGAAGCCGCGCGCGAACGCCTCCTGCGACCTCGCCTCCAGGCGGTAGTCGAGCTCCTCGGACATTCGGTCGCGCAGCTCCTCGAGGATGGGCTTGATGTCGATCCCGGGGATCCAGACGGTCGCCACCCGCGCGACCCGGGACATCTGGTTGATGTCGCCGAGCAGGGCAGGGCCCGCTCCGGGGTACTGGATCTTGACGGCGACGTCGCGTCCGTCCCTCCAGGTGCCGCGGTGCACCTGGCCGATGGACGCTGCGGCGACCGGCTCGTCGGAGAACTCCCGGAAGCCGCGCCGCCAGCGCGGCCCCAGCTCGACAGCCAGCACCTCGTGAACCACTCGTGCCGGGAGCGGTGGAGCGCTGTCCTGGAGCTTGGTGAGCATGACGCGGTAGGGGGCGGCGAGCTCTTCGGGCAGGGCCGACTCGAAGATCGAGAGGGCCTGGCCGAACTTCATGGCGCCCCCCTTGAGCTCGCCGAGCACTGCGAAGAGCTGCGCCGCCGTGCGGGCCTGAAGCTCGGCGGCCACCGCCTCGGCCGACTTTCCCCCCACGCGCTTGCCGATCCCCAGCGCCGTGCGGCCGGCGAAGCCGAGCGGCAGCGTTGCCAGCTTGGCCGCCCGGGTCACGGCGTTGCGCGGGAGGTCACTCACCCGGTCATTGTCTCTCGCGGGATGGCCGCCACGTCGGCGGGTCGCTCGGAGCGGCGCAGCGCAGCGTGGCCTGGACAGCGTGGGTGGCGCTGCCAGCGGCGGTGGTCGAGCCGCGGCCAGGGCATCGTCACCTCGATGGAGAGGCCTGCCGGAACCCGTTCGCCGGCGAGGAACGCATGGGTCACCATGCCGACGACCCCGGCAGCGATCGCTTCGAGGGTGCTCTCGCTGCGGACCTGGGCGACGCCCGTGCGGGGTGTCAGCTGGGCCATCACCGCGGGCCATGCGGCGTCCGGGTCCGCCCGCGACATCTGCAGACAGCGCAGGCAGGGCAGCTCGGCCGCCGGACCCACGAGCGGGCCGACGATGATGCGATGCCCGTCGGCGACCACCGGTAGCTGAGGGATGTCGCGGCGGCGCCACGGCTCTCCGTGGCAAGGGTCGACGGCGCCCTCACCGACGAGGACCACGAGATCCGGCCACGGCCGCACGCTCTCGTCCCTGAGCTCGCGGTCCACCGCGTCGACCGCCCAGCTGCCGAGATCGACCCGGCCGACGCCGCCGAAGCGCAGGAGCGTCGCGATGGACCATGGCAAGTGTCCCGACCCGGAGACGAGGACGTGCCGTCGCCCCCGTTCGATGATCTGGGCGAGGGGGTCCCCCGGCGGGGCGTGGACGAGACCCAGGGTCGGCGCGTCGTCACGGAGCACGTCACGCAGCCCTGGCGGGAGCTGCGCGAGATCGACTCGGTCGAATCGCTCGGTCGTGAGCAGGTGGTGCTCGCGCAGCAGCGTGAGCAGCTCGTCGGCACGCGGCCGCGCGACCCCGCAGCCGGCCGCGACGGCATACAGGTCCTGCTCGGTGGTCGACCCGTCGAGCCGGTCGAGGAGGTCGATGTCCGCGGGTGTCAGGCCCGTGATGACCACGCCGCCGGACTCGCCGCTGACGCCGAGCTGGACGCTGTCGGGCCCTCGACGCAGTGGACGGAAGTACGGCTTGAGGCGGGGGCGGGATGCCATCGTCGGACCTCCTGTGGTGACCGACTGAATCTGTCACACCTGCTCGCCGGTGACCCGAGGCGATCCACAGGGGGTGCCGCACGCGGAGCAGCGGGGCCCCGGGGTCCAAGGGTCCGTGCGGTCCAAGGGTCCGCGGCGTCGAGGCCGTCAGCCGTCCGCACCTGGCGAAGGGCGGGGCCGCGTCGGCGGCCCCGCCCTTGTCGCGACCTCGGACTCAGGCCTTGCCGAGGATGCGGTTGAGGTTCGTCCCGCAGACGGGGCACTTGCCCTTGGCCATGCGACGGCCGTTCTCGCTGACCACGACCTTGCCCTCGGCCTCGCGCTTGGCCTTGCACTTCACGCAGTAGAACTCGCCCTGGTAGGTTTCGCCGGTTTCCACGGCAGCCTTCTTCTCAGCCATTGAAGTCTCTCCTTGTCTGTCGCGCCTGGTGTCGCGCCCACGGTGTTCGGCGCTGGACTTCTGTCACCCTAGACCAGCCTGAGCACAATCTCCCGCATTGGTGAGCGTGCGGACGCCCGGCGTTGAGCCTGCCCGAACGGCTGCGCCGTCGGTGACGAGCCTCGGGCTGCTCCGGCGCAGCCCCGCTCCTTCCCGGCTGGTGAGCGGGCGCTCCCCCGCCGCGGCGCGAATCGTCGTAACCTCGAATCATGGCCGATCCGTCAGAGGGTGAGGTGGAGGTACGTCGCAGCCGACGTCGCCGGCGCACGGTGAGCGCCTACCGCGAGGGCGCGCGGACCATCGTCCTCATTCCGGCCCGCTTCAGCAAGGCTGAGGAACGGCACTGGGTCGATGCCATGCTCGGCAGGCTCGCCAAGGGGGACCGGCGCCGCAGTCCGAGCGACGGCGAGCTCACCCGCCGGGCTGCTGAGCTGTCATCGAGCTTCCTCGGCGGTCGTG